>OGXN01000533.1_pt1 | contig 47892 bp, 45 predicted proteins | sample 1576281 | NCBI WGS metagenome assembly OGXN01 (sample SAMEA3541494, study PRJEB24748) | human gut metagenome | biome: human gut; feature: human-associated habitat; material: faeces | place: China | collected 2012
TTTACCTCTTATGAACGAAAAAGCCCAGCTTATGCTGGACTTTTTCGACAGCCTGAGGGGCAACAGCAATTTTTGCTGTTGCCCCTTGTCTGCTCACCAGCAAAGGCAGATGCGGCTGTCAGCGGCGGGCGTAGCCCGTTTATCTTGACCGTTAACTGGCTTGGCTGGATTTGCTATTTTACCACCGGTTATGAATTTTTCTATGGCGTATCTTTTCTGCGGAATAGCGGAGGCGTCTGTCTTTATCTCGTAGTGCTTCTCTATGCAACATGAACATGTCTGGAGGTGAATTTTCCTGAAACAAAGTTCCAGGGCCGGGGACATTGTCCTGGCCCTGTTTTTCTACGTTCCGGTGGTCTGGGGTGCATTGCTCATTGCTCAATCCTTGGGACATGGATTGCCGGAACTTCTTACCAACCTGACAGCGGCGCTTCAGCACCCGCTGGATATCCATTGGACAGACAAAAGCATGCTGTCCATCCTGATCTGCACCGGCCTCTATATCATGGGCCTATGCGTCTACGCCTCGGAACAGCGGCGCACGCGGGACGGCGAGGAGCACGGCTCCGCCGCCTGGGGCTCTCCCCGGCAGGTCAACGCCATGTTCCGCCAAAAAGAGAACAAGATCCTGACCCGCCATGTCCGCCTGGGCCTGGACACCCACAAGCACCGCCGCTCCCTCAACGTCCTGGTTATTGGCGGCAGCGGCGCGGCTAAGACCCGCAGCTATGTCAAGCCAAACATTCTGGAGGCCAACACCAATTATGTCATTACCGACCCGAAAATGGAGGTGCTCACAGCCACCGGAGGGTGGCTGAAAAGCAAAGGGTATGACATCCGGGTGCTCAACCTGGTCAACCTGGAGGAGTCGGACGGGTATAACCCATTCCGCTATCTGAGAGATGAAAAAGATGTCCTCAAGCTGGTTAATAATCTCATCCAGGCCACCACACCAAAGGGCAGCCATGAATCTGATCCGTTTTGGACGAAAGCTGAGACGGCGCTCCTTCAGGCCATCATCCTCATGCTGTTCCAAGAGGCCCCGGAGTATGAGCAGAACTTCTCCATGGTCATGCGGGTGCTGGAATACGCAGAGGTTCGAGAGGAGGATGACGAGTATCTCTCCCCCCTGGATCTGCTGTTCCAGGCCATGGAACGGGAGAATCCGGAGAGCGTGGCTCTCAGGCAGTACAAAGTATTCAAGCAGAGCGCAGGTAAGACAGCCAAGAGCATCCTGGTATCCGCCGCGGTTCGTCTGGCCCCCTTTAACCTACCCCAGATCCGGGCCATCACAGACCACGACGATATGGACCTCTATACTCTGGGAGAAAAGAAATGTGCTCTTTACGCCGTGATCCCGGACAATGACAACACCTTCAATTTCTTGGTGTCCCTGCTCTATTCCCAGGCATTTCAGACACTTTATTACAGCGCGGATCAGATCCATCATGGGGCGCTTCCCCAGCACGTCCACTTTGTATTGGATGAGTTCGCGGCTATGCCGCTGCCAGGGTACACTCGTGAATTGGCCACCATGCGTTCCCGCAACATTTCCTCCAGCACCATCATTCAGAACATGGCCCAGATCAAGGAGCTGTACAAGGACTCCTGGGAAACCATCCCCGGAAACTCGGACACCATCCTCTATCTGGGCGGCAACGAGCAGAGCACCCATAAGTACATCTCCGAGGCCCTGGGCAAGGCCACCATTGATACAAAGACCCATGGGCAGACCAAGGGCAAATCGGGCTCCTACTCCACCAATTTCCAGATGAGCGGACGGGAGCTGCTTACCCCCGATGAGGTTCGTGCGTTGGATAATCGCTATTGCATCTTGTTTATCCGGGGAGCAAAACCCGTCATGGACCTAAAGTATGAACTGACCGAGCACCCCGCTATCCGCTACACCGTGGACGGAGGCGGAGCGCCGTATATTCACCATGGACACAACACCACACCGGCCATTCCAGGCACACCGTTCTTCCAGGTTATTTCTGCCGATGAAACCAACAAAGAAAAGGAGACTGCAGCATGAAACATGATCTGACCACCCGTAAGCATGAGCGCCGCGCACGGAAACTGTACGCCCTGTTTTCCTGCCTCGTTCTGGCGCTGACCGTTATGGTTGTCCCGGCCTTTGCCGCAGACGATCCGCTGACGGTCGTCAACAACCTTTCCGAGTTCATCTTCTCCCTGATTCGAGCCATCGGCCTGATCCTGCTGGGCTTCGGTGTCCTCCAGCTGGGCCTGTCCCTCAAGAGCCACGACCCCTCTCAGCGGGCCAACGGCATGCTCACCATTGCTGGCGGTATTGTGATCACCTTTACCAAGGAGATCCTCACTCTCATTACCGGATAAAATTATAAATTTAAGTAAAAATGCTGTGGATATCAGCATCCACAGCATTTTACTAATAATTTAAGAGGCCGGTAAAAGAGCAAGAATTAAGCAACAATTTTGTCAGCATGAGAACTGCAAAAGACGCAACTGTTAAGAAATCCGAAATCATCGGCAACACCTCCGCGATAGTCAGTGACAGTTGCCCCATATATGGTCGCCCTGCTATCCGATGGCTCTCTCTACCGTGCCTCCTGGGGCCAAGTGCAGTATAGCATTTGTAGCACAATTTTTCAATCACAAGTCTTTTATTGAAGGAGGTGATGCAACATGGGCAGTGGAAACTGGATCGTAGACAATCTGAATTCCGCCCTGCAGACCTGGAACGACAAACTCGCAGAGATCTGGACCCTGATCAGCACGACCCCAGAGGACTTCAAAGGCGGCGGGATCTGGAACGTGATCGTCAGTATCAACGGGGCGCTGCAAGCCATTGGCTATGCGCTGTTAGTGCTGTTTTTTGTGATGGGCGTAGTCAAGACCTGCGGCAGCTTTACCGAGATCAAGCGCCCGGAGGTGGCCTTCAAGTGCTTTATCCGCTTTGTGCTGGCACAGGCGGCAGTGACCTATGGCATGGAACTAATGAACGCCCTGTTCCAAGTGGCCCAGGGGGCAATATCCACCATCATGGACGCATCCGGCATGACTGCCATGTCACCCACCACACTGCCGGAAGAACTCATTACCGCTATTGAAAGCGTGGGGCTGTTGGAGTCCATCCCCCTTTGGGCGGTGACTCTGCTGGGCTCCCTGTTTATCTGGGTCCTGTCCCTCGTTATGATCCTGACCGTTTACTCCCGCTTTTTCAAGCTCTACATGGCCACCGCCATCGCGCCTATCCCCCTGGCCAGTTTCGCGGGACAGCCCTCCAGCAGCATTGGCGTCGCTTTCCTCAAAAGCTATGCCGCCATCTGCCTGGAGGGCTGTATCATTGTGTTGGCCTGCGTCATTTTTTCGCAGTTTGCCTCCGCTCCGCCCGCTGTGGGCGACGCTTCCACAGCACCGGCCACACTGGTCTGGAACTACATTGGCGAGTTGATCTTCAATATGCTGGTGCTGGTTGGTTCCATCAAGATGAGCGACCGGATCATCCGGGAATTGATGGGGCTTGGTTAATCATCGTCAAACAGGTCGTCCACCCGGATCTTATATCCGCCATCCGCTTCTGGTTCCCCGTACATTTGGGCCTCGCGCATCCGGTTGAGCACGATGAGTTCCAGCATCTTGTCCTCTCTCCTCCGGAGCAGGATGTCCTGAACCTTCCGAACCAGGGAGACCACCCAGGACAGGACTACCACCGCCAGCAGCGCATACCAGATGACGTTGGCCAGCGTTTGATTGGCATAGTACCATTCATGAAAAATGGTGGGAACGATCAGCGCATAAACCAGTGGAATGGTCAGGCGAAACACGGCTGCCAACCGGAACACAATGGAGAGAAAAATCATCACGATCCCGAGCATCAAGTATGCCATACGCTCCACTCCCTTTCTAAGTTGAGCAAATGGTACCATAGCCGGGCAGGCTTTGCAACGGTCTGTCCATGAAAACTAAGCAGAAATGTAGGAGGTGAGATCTTGGAGGTCCGCATCAATAAAGAGGTACGGAATTATCAGGAAAGCCTATTCTTCGGCCTGTCCCTGCGGCAATTTTTGTTTGCCCTGCTGGCCGTTCTGGTGGCACTGGCCGTGTACTTTTGCCTGCGTCCGGTGCTTGGGACAGGCGAGATCGGCTGGGTGTGCATCATAGCCGCGTTTCCCTTTGCCCTAGGCGGTTTTTTCACCTACAACGGTATGACGCTGGAACGCTTTCTCATGGCTTATATCCGCTCGGAATTTCTCATGCCCAAACGGCTCTTATTCCGAACGGAGGATCTCTATGTCAAACTTATGGAGCACACATCAATAAAGGAGGCCATCCGACTTGATTAAGACTCTTCAAAACACACTGAAGCAGGACAAAGAGCACCTTTCGGTGCCCAAGTCCGTACAGGATACCATCCCCATCCGCCGTCTCTGGCTGGATGGGCTTTTTCAGTTTGGCGGGAAATTCTCGAAAACCGTCCGCTTTTCCGACATCAATTACGCCATCGCTTCCAAAGAGGACAAGACCTCCATGTTCCTGGGCTACTCGGAACTGCTCAATGCCCTGGACACCGGCTCTACCACCAAAATCACCATCAACAACAAGCGGCTCAACCGCCGCAACTTTGAGCGGGAGATCCTGATCCCGCCCCAGGGGGATCATCTGGACGGAGGCCGTTCGGAGTACAACGCCATGCTGCTTGACAAGGTCACCGACTCCTCCAACAGCATGGTGCAGGAGCGATATGTCACCGTCTCCACCCATAAGAAAACGCCCGAGGAGGCCCGGACCTTCTTTGACCGGGTCATGAATGATGTGACCACCCGGCTCAATCACCTGGATTCCCACTGTGAGGAGCTGGACGCGGTGGAGCGGCTGCGCGTGCTCCACGACTTTTACCGAGTGGGCGAGGAGTCCCGGTTCCATATCGACCTGCGGGAGTGCATGAAAACAGGACGCTCCTTCAAGGACACCATCTGCCCGGACAGCATGGAGTTTCGGAAGGATCACTTCATCATGGGCGATAAATATGGCCGGGCCATGTTCCTCAAGGAGTATGCCAGCTACATCAAGGACTCCATGATCAATGAGCTTACCAGCCTGAACCGCACCATGATGCTGTCCATCGACGTGATCCCTGTCCCCACCGATGAGGCCGTGCGTGAGATGCAGAACCGCCTGTTGGGGGTGGAGACCAACGTCACCAACTGGCAGCGGCGGCAGAACAGCAACAACAACTTCTCCGCGGTGGTGCCCTACGACCTGGAGCAGCAGCGGAAAGAGACGCGGGAAATGCTGGATGATCTAACCACACGGGATCAGCGGATGATGTTCGCCGTGGTGACTCTGGTGCATCTGGCCGACAGCAAGGAGGAGCTGGACAGCGACACAGAGACCCTCCAGTCCATCGCACGCAAGCATTTGTGTCAGCTGACCACTCTGAACTGGCAGCAGGACGCGGGCCTTGTCACCGCCCTCCCCTTGGGTCTGCGGCGGATCGACGCCCTGCGCACCCTGACCACCGAAGCCCTGGCCGTCCTCATGCCCTTCAAAGCCCAGGAGATCCGGGACCGGGGCGGCATTTACTACGGCCAGAATGTCATCAGCAAAAATCTCATCATTGCCGACCGCAAGCAACTCCTCAACGGCAACGGATTTGTTCTGGGCGTGTCCGGCTCCGGCAAATCCTTCACCGCCAAGCGGGAGATCACCGCCCTGGCCCTCTCTACCCAGGATGACATCCTGATCATCGATCCGGAGTCGGAATACCGTCCTCTGGTAGAAGGACTGGGGGGCGAGGTGGTGGAGATCTCGGCTACCTCCAGCAACCACATCAACGCCATGGACATGGAGCAGGGCTATGGCGAGGGGGAAAACCCCGTGGTGCTGAAATCGGAGTTCCTGCTTTCTCTCTGTGAACAGTCTGTGGGGGCCGGAAAGCTGTCTGCCAAGGAAAAGTCCATCATCGACCGCTGTACGGCACAGTGCTACCACGACTATGTGCGGGACGGCTGCCGGGGCCAGGCCCCCACGCTCCAGGACTTCCACGCCGAACTGCTTCGCCAGCCGGAGGCAGAGGCGCGGGATGTGGCTCTGGCCCTGGAACTGTTCACGGAGGGCAGTCTCAACACCTTTGCCAAACCCACCAATGTGGACATGAGCTCCCGCATCGCCTGCTATGATATCCGGAAGCTGGGCAAACAGCTGCTCTCCATGGGCATGCTGGTGATCCTGGACAGCTTTCTCAACCGGATCACCCGCAACCGACGCCTGGGGCGGAATACCTGGATCTACATCGATGAGATCTATCTGCTGTTCCAGCATGAGTACAGCGCCAACTTCCTGTTTACCCTTTGGAAGCGGGTGCGGAAGTACGGTGCCTGCTGCACTGGCCTGACCCAGAATGTGGACGATCTGCTCCAGTCCCACACGGCCCGGACCATGCTGGCCAACAGCGAGTTCCTGGTCATGCTCAACCAGGCCAGCACCGACCGGCTGGAGCTGGCCCGGCTGCTGAATATCTCCGACAACCAGCTCTCCTATATCACCAATGTGGACTTTGGACGGGGTCTCATTAAGTGCGGCAGCGCCATTGTGCCCTTCATGGACAATTTCCCCAGGCACACGCAGCTCTATAAACTGATGACCACCAAGCCCTCTGACTTGGCCGCGTAATAAAACCAGGGAGGGGCCTTGGCCCCTCCCTGCCGGATGGAGGTGAGATATATCGATAAAATCAAAGAGAAACCCCAGGTGCGGCACACTTTGAAAGAACGGGTCAAGTCCGCGCCGAAGGAATTGATCCGGCGAGGGCTGGACGACGGCACAGAGCGCCTGCGGGGCCAGTTGCGGGATGTTGCTCAGCACGGCCAGCGGGATGACTTCGGCGGTGACCAGCTGGGCGATGCCGAGGTGAGTGGTGTCAAACGGGCAGAGCAGCTGGCCGAGCGTCTGCTTGGGAAGCGAACGAAAGATGCGGCACACAACCCAGATACAGGTCCATACGGGCATTCTGGCCGTCATGATCCGCCTGGAGCGGCAAAGCCAAGAGATGACGGTATTCTGCCTCCAAGGGACCGTCTTCATGGGAGGGAAGCGAGAGATCCACTCCAGGCGCAGAGCGCGGTCAGAGGCCGCCCCCAGCCGCAGTCCACACTCCAAAAGCCTCAAAAAAGAAGCATTAAGACCAAGGACGCCTATCTGAAGATGCAGGCCGATTCCGCGCCTGCTACACCGCCCAGTGCGTTGCAGCAGGGGAAAGCGTCCTTTGTACAAGAGCGCCAGGGTACCCTTCTCCGCAGCGGGAAACTGGATCGGCGCTTGCCCGCAGGAGAGGACGTTCCCTCCGCAGCTCCTCCCTCGGGAAAAAGGTCACAAGGTATGGACATCCACAAACAGCCACGGCAGGTGTCAGGGCAGGTGGGCGGTTCTCGTGTGCAGTCCAAGCCTCACAGGGAGACCCCCAGACAGGCCATGGGCGGTACTGCTAAAACAGCAGTGAAAGAACGGGGCGCGCCGGTCAAGCAAGCTGCCCATCCCGTTCGCAAGACAGCTGGGATCGGAAAGCCAGGTGGGAAACCGCCATCAAGGGCATTCTCGGCCCGCCAGGCCCGCCGTGCAGCAGAGGCGGGAGCCAGGCTGGCACGGACTCAGAAAGCCGCAAAAGCGGCCCGTGTGACCGCCAGACAGGCGGCACAGGCGGCAGGTCGTGCGCTCCGCGCTGTGATCGTGGCGGCAAAAGCCCTGACTGCCGCAGCCACGTCAGGCGGTGGCATCGTGATCGCGGTCGTGATCGTCATTTGCCTGTGCGGCATCATCCTCGCCTCCCCGTTGGGTATCTTTTTTGCCGGGTCGGATGAAACAACCGGAGCCGTCTCTCCCGCTCAGGCGGTGTCGCAGATCAACGGCGAATTGGGAGAGAAAATCTCCAGTATGCAGGCGGATGGTGGATATAACACGTTGGAGATCCAGGGACAGCCGCCCCCCTGGTCTGATATCTTGGCGGTGTTTGCCGCCAAGACGGCAGGCACAGCGGACGGAACAACGGTGGCAATACTGGATGCGGCAAATGTAGAAGCCCTGCGTACAGTATTCTGGGACATGACAAAGCTGACCTCCTCCTCCAGAGAGGTGGAGCACCCAGCCTCTGGAGATACCCCAGCCTGGACAGAACGGATACTTACTGTGACCATCACCGCCAGGACGCCGGATGATATGCGGGTGTTTTATTCTTTTACAGAGGAACAGAATGAGGCGCTGGACGAACTGCTGGAAAATTCCGGTATGCTGGCCACCTTGGCTGAAGATCTCACGATCTCCGACACCACGGCAAAGAAGCTGCTGGCGGATCTGCCTGCCGACCTGGACCCGGAGCGCCGGGCCGTGGTAGAGACCGCCTGCAGACTGGTGGGCAAGGTCAACTACTTCTGGGGCGGGAAATCCCTGGTGATCGGCTGGGACTCCCGCTGGGGCCAGCTCACCAAGGTATGGGCGGACGGCAGCTCCACCACTGGCACATACCGCCCCTATGGATTGGACTGCAGCGGATTTGTCGATTGGGTATTTTACAATGTCACTGATGGAGAGTATGTCATAGGCCATGGCGGGGGTGCTCACATGCAGCATACCTACTGTACCCCCATCTCTTGGGATGAGGCCCAGCCCGGCGATCTGGTGTTCTATCCCGGTGACGAGCATGCGGGAATCGTAGGAGGCAGAGACGAAAGCGGAAATCTCCGTATCATCCACTGTGCGTTCAGCCAGAATAATGTGGTGATGACAGGCCTGGAGGGCTTTACTTCCATTGGAAGGCCACGGTACTACACGGAATGAGCTCCACGTTTACCATGCACCACTGCCCAAGGCACGTCCATCTTAGCTAATTTTAGTAGTACCAATAACTTCAAGATGCTTTCCCAATGTACCGTAATTTTCCCTCAAATTAGTCGATTATTGAGAATCTGTGAAAGGAATACAGCAAATCCGATCTATCCTTTGAGGCGACCACCTCCGTCGGTGTTGCCCGCTATCCCGGGGACGGGCACTCCTTCCAAGAGCTGTATCGCTGCGCAGATGTCGCCCTTTGTGATGCCAAGAAGCAGGGGAAGAGCTGTTTTTCCAGATATCGCATGCTATGTGGCCCCCGGTCGCGATAAGGTATGATAAAGGACCTGTTGACAAATGCCCTTGTAGCCGCTTTTGTGATATAATAAAAGAAAAAGGGAGGGATGCGACATGATGGGGCGACAGAGTGGGCAACTGAGTATGATGATCCTGGATCTATCAGATCTCATTCCTAACAATCATTTGCTGCGGGAGAGCTCACAAGTCATCTCTTTCGACTTCATCTATGAGATTCTGGAGCCATACTATCCCTCCAATGGCCGTCCATCGATAGACCCGGTCAGCATGTTCAAGATGCTGCTGGTAGGGTATCTATATGGAATAAAGTCAGAACGTCGTTTGGTTCAGGAAATTCAGTTAAACATTGCGTATCGATGGTTTTGTGGCTTTGAACTTACAGATAAGATTCCGGACCACTCTACTTCAGCAAAACACGCCTGCGCAAATGGAATGAAAGTTGCTTATTTCAAGAGATATTTTTGGAAATTATCCGGCGCTGCGTAAAGAGTGGCTTGGTGGATGGAAAAGAAATGGTGGCTGATGGAACTTACCTTCCTGCCAATGTTTCTAAAGACAGTTGGATTGATACAGAAGTGGAAACCGAGTTAAGTATGCAGAGCTACCTGGATCGCTTAGATGAAGAGCTTTCTAAACAGCCCGGCTTTAAAAGTCCTCCGACCAAAAGGATTGGAAAGCGCCGTACTACCAGTAAAACTGATCCAGACAGCGGTTGTATCAATCACGGAAAAAAGAGCGGTATTGGTTACCTGATGGAAACCACAGTAGACTGTAAATATGGGATTATAACCGGCGTGGATGTGTATCCGGCAAATGAAAAAGAAAGTTTACTGGTTTTACGGCATCTGGAGCGGCAGATTCAAAACGGGGTCCCAATGCAAAATATTGCATTGGATCGTGGTTACGATACCGGTGCCGTTCATCGCGGTCTGGAACTGCTGGGCATTATAGGATATATTCCTGCTATTCAGTTTTCGAATTCTCCGGAAAAGTACGGCTTTTACTATCTGCCTCAAGAAGATGCGTTTTGTTGTCCAGAGGGTGCGAAACTTGTTTATCAACGGTTGAACTGTAGCCAAACAACCGGAAAATATTTGCGATGTTGTCAGGTACAAGGCGATACTTGCAGACATTGTAAGCAAAACTCCACTTGTTTTAAGCAAACAGGCATTCGGCGCAGAATTCTTGGAAGTAGTTGCTATCCTGCTTTCTATAGAGGGCACAAACGTATTGGGAGTAATACCTATTGGCATATGATGCGTCTGCGCAAAATATGGGCAGAAGGGTCATTTTCTGTGCTCAAACGAGAACATTGCCTTTCTAAGGTCAGAAAACGGGGCATTCCAGCCGTGACAGAGGAATGCCTCTTATCTGCCATGGCTTTAAACCTAAAAAGGATGGCCAAGGCTATCCTTTTGACCTCACTCAAGCTGAAAATGTGGACTGAAAATATTTACTTTCAGTCCACATTTCTTTTTTGTCAACAGGTCCAATCCTTGACACTACCACCCCGGTCGCCGACGGTGGCAGGGAGTGGCTTCAAAATACTATTTTCAGCCACGCCCCATTGATCCATTAAAAAAGTTGCCGAGAACTGCTGTTCAATCGGTTCTCGGCAACTTTTTCTTTTTCCAGATGTTTAAACGCGAATTGTTGTAAACGGAATGCCTCCACCCTGCAAAGCCGGACGGCCCTTTACCGAGTTTGGCGGCATTTTGATAAACCCGGACCGCAATGACACACAGAATGATCTATGCCGCAGAGGAGATAGAGGTTCCTAAACCGATGTGGAACAGGGATGCTCCCTCCATTTGGCTCACGAGGTAAACAGCAGGATTCTGACACAAAAGGCACCAACCACACCCTGCACTATGACAAATACTGTCTTTCCGCAGCCATTGAAATAACCAACAAAGCAGAACAGAAGCGCAGTGAGCAGACAATCAATGGCATAAGCTTCGAAATGGCCATGGGCGTAGACAAACACATTTCCTTCACTTGAGAAAATGGCAGAGAGCAGATCTCCGTCAAATAAACGCAACAGCACCTATGATGAGTTCAGATGCAAATGCCATTTTGATGCCGTAAAACAGTGCCTTCCGGGAGCGTTCAAAGTTACCTGCACCGCTGTTCTGTGCCACAAAAGCAGCAATGGACTGCATATAGGCAGAGGCCACCAACATTAAAAACACAAAAACCTTTTCCGCAAGGCCTACCGCAGCGGACTCCATCACGCTCATACCGTTGACCACAGCCTGGATAAAAAGGAAGGAAAATTGCACCAGCAGTTCCTATAGGGCAATCGGCGCACCTACCGGCAGAATTTGTTTCAGACAGGCCGAGTCAAAGCAAATCCCCCACTTGAAAGCATAACAGGGAAACTTCTACGCTGGTTACAACAAGTAAATATAGGAATGTCATAAGGTGGCGCCGCAGGACGTCTGAAACGTCAAGCTGGTGAAATTCCGACGCAGTCTTATCTCCACTGTGTGCGGCTTGGGGCCGTGAGCCAGGAATGTCGGCTCATGGCGGACAAAAGCATCAAGATGGAATGCTTTGTCGGCATCTCGTTTTTTTGAAGTTTCAGAAAAGACCTTGGTTGGTTTATCCTTCAAAGTGGAGATATCGGCACTGCGCCACCTGTTTTTGTTAAATCTGCAAAAAACGCAATTCTCATTCTGCAGTTTATCCATCTTTAGATTCACAACAGTGACAAATACCGCGCACGAATAAAGGCCTTGCATTTTAAGCGGTAAATCAGAAAGACAAGGAACAGACACAACGAGTGACAATAGCTAAGTTGTTTTGTCTTGCTAAATCTATAGAACGGGTGAAATGATAGAGCTGATTTTACTTATGAATTCTTGAATACCAATCTCATTTGCTAGTGTTTTACGATAAATCATGTAATGATTCACAGGAGGAATGCTATCCCCTACGATTTTAACCTCTCGAAGTACGCCAGATTTTAGCCGCTCCTCAACCAAGGCAAATGGACATAACGCAAAAAATTGGCTCCCTTCCAGAAGCGAAATGGCATATGAAGCTACATCTACAGTTATTTGAGGCTGGTAGGGGGCTGGAAACAACTTCCCTCTTGTGGGGGCATACAAAAAATTTGTATCGATGATGGGTAGCTTCTTCACATCCTGATAAGCTATCTCGCTTTGGTATCTCTCGTTTTGTGAATCTGTAACCAGTACAATGCTATCCTGGCCGATATTTTTACATACATAATCAGAATAGTCGATTGGACGATGAGTAAAGGCGACATCTATGGAGGCTTTCATCAACTCATTTAGAAGTTGAGGTGTATGTCCAAACCGAACAGTAATTGCGATATGGGGAAATAACGATGAAAATAAACTTATCTTTTTACTTAGGTACATATCGTAATAGGCATAGACCGTTCCTACCATCAAATGGGAAGCATATTGGTTTGCTTGGCGTATCTGTTCAAGAACCTTCTCTTCCAAATTCATAATTTGTTCAGCGTATCCTCTCAAAAGTTTTCCAGCGTTTGTTAAGAAAACACCTGTGCGGTCACGCTTGAACAGTATTTGTCCTACCTCTTTTTCTAACTCATGAATCCTCTTGCTGACGGATGACTGGGTAATAAAAAGCGCCTCAGCAGTGCGCGAGAAACTTTTTGTTTCTACTATAAGCAGGAATGTCTTTAATTGTTCAGAAGTCATACAGATCCCTCAATCGCTTTTTGGAATTAAAATGAGAAATAATATTCTCTTTAATAATTATAGATAATATGTTACTATTGTCAACACCGGTTTGCGCAGGCTAACTGCAATATTTTTAGACGATGGTTAGCATTAACTAACAGGCGCCAAATACTTGCACGAAATGGGATGATCGTATGTTTATAAACGGTGTGAAAGAGTAGATTTGTCCCAGCGCCCAAACATTTCTGCTCATCAAAACATTCATTGAACAGAAACTGCTCGCACTCGGATACGATTATTTCTACGGAAGGATTGTATCAAAGCGTCCAATCTATGATCCATACGCCAAAATGCTCGGAGAGCATTTTAAGGATATTTTCATTGATTTCAAATACAGAGACACAGATTATATTTTAGCGCCGGAATATACATTTAGAGTATATGAATATTTATCCCGCAACGCTTTCCCGGCAAATTATAAAAAGGTCTTCTATTCTCAGGAGATGGCGCGTAATGAAAGTAGCACCGATGTTAAGGACGGTGAAACATTTTCTTTTTGGCAGATTGGATATGAAATTTTTGGAAATGACGATAGCGCCTTGTCGGTCGAATCCATTACCACCCGCTGGGAATGCCTGCACAGTTTCCCGTTAGATGGGTTGCGACTGAGGATTTCGGATAAACGCATATTGCAAGCGTTATGCGAGGAATACTCGATTTCAGATATGGAGCTTCATAGAGTTCTTTCACTTTTGGAATCGTGTAACGAGGATGGTAATACTTCTATAATCTCTATGTCCAGGGTGGCGGGAGTAGAGAGTTTGCCGGAATATTGGCACACCTCTTGTGTCTGGCAGATAAAAATATGTTCACTCCAACCGTAATCCAAGATATGTTAAAACATGACTTTGCATTAGAGGCCGCCAGGAATTTGGATGCTATCTGCAGCGAGCTGAGAAAACTTTGCAGAAATTCTGATATTGTTTTGGTACCTACGATGCCCAAAACTTGGAACGCATATACGACAGTTGTATATGACGCAAGGGTGAACAACTATGATAGAGCCGTTGCTGGAGGAGGAAATCTATTCGTTGATAAGACTAATCCGGATTTGGTCCACAGCGGAGCAGGAATTGGTGTGACGCGGATCGCGGAATATCTTCTTGCGACAGGGAAGGATGTAGATGCTTCAATGCATCTTGAATAAATGCTGAAATTTAGGAGGAAGCGTATGGCGCATCTTTTGATGGTAGAAGGTTGGGTAAGCGAAAACGGCAATCTAATCCTTCCGTTACTTAAAGAACTCGGACACACTTATACCTTTGTGACACGAAATCCAGGGCACTATAAATTGAATGATCAAGCAGGCCCGCATCCTCTTTTTCAAAATGCAGTGGATGTCATTGAAACGGACACGAATGATATACCTGCCCTTATTGAACGTGTCAAGTCCCTTCAATTTGACGGAGTAATCTCTGTCTGTGATTATTACTTTGAGGCGGTATGCGCGATAGCAAGCGCATTTAACCTCCCTTGCCCTCTCCCCAAAAATTTGAAAAATATCCGCCAAAAACATTTGATGCGTGCGTCTTTGGAGCGAGCCGGTGTTGCAAATGCAAAATATTACTTGGCACATACCTGGGACGAGGTGCTAAAGGGGGCAAACGAACTGGACTATCCGCTCATTATTAAGCCGGTTGATTTGGGTTCGAGTTCCTTTGTGCGAGTGGTACATGATGAGGATGCATTACATGATGCATTCAATGCTTTGGAGAATTTCCCCTTAAATTATAGAGGACAGGAACGAAATCACACCATATTATTGGAAGAGTTTTTGCAGGGAGAGGAAATCAGCGTTGAATGTGTCGCATACCAGGGAAAGATCACGGCGATTGGGCCAACAGATAAGTCTTTGATTGGTTATCCTTGCTTCATAGAAGATGGGCATATGTTCCCTGCCAATATAGAGGGGAAACTACTTTTAGAAGCTACGGATTATATCAAACAGGTATTGAAGGCACTAGAGTTTGACAATGGCATTGCCCATGCGGAAGTCAAGCTGACAGAAAACGGCCCGCGTATTGTTGAAATAAATCCGAGAACGCCGGGTGGATTTATCACGGAGCTTATTACGCGTGTGACGGGGGTCAATCTTTTGAAAGTCTTTGTAGAACTGGCTCTGGGCAAAGCTCCCGATCTCAAAAGGGCAGAAACCGGTATCAAAAGTGCGGCCGTAAAATTCCTGACGCCTCCTCGTGCAGGGACAATCACGGAAGTTCACGGGCTGGACGGCTTAAAAAACAGTCCGCATATTGTGCGTTGTAGAATATCGGATTGTGCCGGGCGCCATGTTGCTGCGCCTGTTGATAATGATTGCTACATGGGCCATGTGATCGCAGTTGACCGCGAGGATCATAAGGCAGGGTTATATGCGAAGCAGGCCATCGAACAGATCAAATTGGTGTTTGCGGAAGGAGATTAAGACTGCTTACCAAAGGCAGAAAGCTGCGGTTCGGATTCGTCTCAGCATTGATTTAGAAAAGCAACTTCTCAATCGCGATTATTATTGGAGCATCGCTGGCGCAGAGCCAATTTGCGAGCGGTTGCAGTATCGCCGTTTCTTTCTGTAGGAGTTAGCTCTTTTCCTGTCTATATGTGGATTCCATGTACTTCAAATTTTTGATAGGCCGGATGCTCACAACGGCCATTATCAAGATGGAGAACCTTTGACTTTTTCAAATGAATTAATAGGAAGTCGTCTCCAAATAATTGCTGAAGAGATATAAACTGTATAGATGGAGGATGATTTTATGGCACATTTATTGATGATTGATAGCTGGGTGGGAGGAAATGGCGTAATCTTACCTTGTTTGCTCAAAGAACTGGGGCACACCTACACCTTTGTTACACGGAATAGAGCGCATTATCACAGCGATTTCCGTGTTGAAGAGCACGCTGTAATCAAATATGCAGATACAATTCTGGAGGCAGATACCAATGACACCGATGCGGTCTTGGCGGCACTTCCACATAAAAATTATGATGGGGTTATTACAACCTGCGATTATTATATCAAAACTGTCTCCGAAGTTGCCGAGCGACTGCAACTTCCCTGTCCGTTCCCTAAAACAGTAGAAACTGTCCGGCATAAGCAAAAAATGAGGCAGGCATTGGACCGGGCGGGGCTCCCTAACGCCCGATACCGTCTGGCGTATAACTGGGGTGAGGTGGCGGCTGCCGCAAAGGACCTCGGATATCCTTTGGTGTTAAAACCTGTTGACCTCGCATCGAGTGCTTTTGTCCGGCTGATCAGAAATGAGGAAGACCTGCAGGACGCATTTAAGAATCTTGAGGCCTTCCCCAGAAATTTCAGAGACCAGGCGCGTGACTGCACCTATCTGCTTGAAGAATATATGGTGGGCAATGAAGTAAGCGTGGAAGCTGTGAGTTTTGCTGGGGAAACGAAGATTATCGGCATCACACAAAAGTCCCTGATGGGTGATCCCTACTTTGTTGAGAACGGGCATATGTTCCAGGCAGACTTATCGGAAGACCTCCGCGCAGAGATTTGCAAGTATGTTGAGAGTGCACTCCAAGCGGTCGGATATGATCATGGAGTCAGCCATACAGAAGTAAAGCTTACAGACGCGGGTCCGCGCATTGTGGAAATCAATCCGCGTACTGCCGGCGGATATATTGCCGAGATCATTGAGATAGTATGCGGCGTAAATATTTTAAAGGCGTTTGTAGACCTGTCAATCAATGAGAAGCCGACCGTGGAGAAAATTCAGACGGGCATCACCAGTGCGTGCGTGATGTTTTTAACGCCTACGCATGGAGGAAAAATCCTCCGTGCTGAAGGTGCTGAAACGCTGGAGAACGACCCTCATATTGTCATGTATGAAATCGAGGAGTGCAAAGATCGGGTTGTAGGGCCTCCGATTGATAATGCAAGCCGCTTGGGGCACATCATTACTAAGGACGAAACGGGATATCGCGCAATGGAGTATGCAAAGGGTATCCTAAACCGTATTAAGCTGATTTTTGAATAAATTAAATTATTGAGAAAATCCTGGTAATTTAAGAAAAAACTGAATGTATAAACATTTTATAGGCAATTGGGTGCGCTCCATGGATGATGAGGGTCGGGTTTTCCTAAAATATGAGCGGAATAATCCGTGTGGTAGCATCAAGGATCAACCGGCATGATTCCGAAAGCCTTTCTGTATTGGTAGTAAATATCTATGAAATTAAGATGAATTAGGTGTTTTTATGGAATATGCCCAGAAGGGGCTTGATCTAACCGAAGGCTCAATTTGGCGTAAAATTGTCATTTTTGCGTTGCCAATATTGGTCGGAAGTTTATTGCAACAACTATACACAACAGTCGATGCCATCATTATAGGACAGTTCGCAGGAAAGAATGCGTTGGCAGCTATTGATGCAGTTTACAATCTCATAAAGCTGCCGGTCAACTTCTTCACTGGTGTATCGTCAGGGGCAACAATTATCATATCTCAATATTATGGAGCAAAGGAGCGAGAGCGGGTATCTAATGCAAGTCATACAGCAATCTTATTTGCTTTCTCCGGCGGCTTGTTGCTCTCAATACTTGGGATGCTTTTCGCTCCATTCTGTTTGGAGCGTTTACAGGTTCCTGATGATATTTATCAGGGTGCTCTTTCCTACGTCCGAATTTACTTTGCTGGCATGGCTGCTTCAATGACATACAACATCGGTGCAGGGATCTTCCGTGCTGTTGGCAATTCAAAGACACCGTTCTATTTTTTGATTGCCGCAAATATTACAAATGTCCTATTGGATGTCCTGTTTATTGCTGTTTTTCGCTGGGGGGTTGCTGGGGCCGCACTGACAACCGTACTATCTCAAATCTTGAGCGCCTTTTTGGTCACTATTGCTTTAGTGAAGACAGACCTGCCATGCAAAATTCATCTAATTAAACTTCGTTTCCATAAAGCATATTTAGCGGAGATTATCAGTTTGGGATTGCCCGTTGGGATTCAAACGACGCTGTATCCGCTGGCAAATATGATGATTCAGTCCAATATCAATGTGTTTGGCACAAACAGCATTGCAGCTTGGGCGGTGTGTGGGAAACTGGATTTCCTTATATGGCTTATTACTGATTCCTTATGCACTACGATTTCAACTTTTGTTGCACAAAATTATGGGGCACGAAAGTATGAACGCGCAAAAGAAGGAGTCCGGATTGGAACTGTTTTATCCATCATTCTTGTTGCGGCTATCGGCGTGATTCTTTACTTCTGGAATGTACCACTGGGCTACCTGTTTGTAGACGACAGCGAAGTTATTGCGATCAGCGCACGAATTATGAGCATCCTCGCTCCGCTATATGTTATCTATGTTTTTGGCGGAGTTCTCCCGGGAGCAATACGTGGGACGGGAGAAACGGTCAAACCGATGATATTAACCCTGGTGGGGACCTGTGTGTCTCGAGTTTTATGGATTGTCATTATTGTGCCGCTTCATCCGACGCTTATGACGGTGTTGATCTGCTATCCGGTATCTTGGGGCGTCACATCAATTATCTATTTGGCCTTTTACCATCGCTACATGAAAAATTTAACATCTAAAATGAGATGACTCTGCATTAGTGGAGCTGATCTGCTTGGCCATTGATTTGGAGGGATGAAATATAAATAGACGGTTATTGGCGAAGATGCTTCAATTTATCTTGACTTTTTTGGGCATTACATTTCTTTCATTCCTTCTAATTCATCTTTCACCTAGCGACCCAGCTGAAATCATTTTGAGTAGATCAGGGGGATTTTTCTCCGAAGAGCAACTATTTCAAAAAAGAGAAGAGTTGGGCTTAAACGACCCTTTGCTGGAGCAATACATAAATTGGGTAAATGACATTCTGCATGGAGATCTTGGAACTTCCATGCACAATCGGCAGCCTGTCGCGGATGAACTGGCACGAGCTTTACCTAATACGCTGTCACTGTCAATCGTTACATTGCTGTTTTCCTTTTTAGTTTCGATCCTGCTAGGGGTATGCAGTGCCATGACGCAAGGAAGTATTTTTGATCGCATAGTTATGATGCTGGCAAATTTTCTTGCCTCCATGCCGGGATATTTTGCCTCTCTCCTTCTGCTCTATGTTTTTTCTCTAAAGCTCAAATTTTTTCCCGTCCTTTTAGATAATGCAGCCTGGCCCTCAATTATTTTGCCAACGTTGGCTCTGTCTGTTGGGTTGATCGCTCCATATACTCGTCAGATACGAGCCGTGATATCTCAGGAGTCCAAGAAACTGTATGTTCTGGGGGCTTGCTCAAGAGGTGTTTCAAAAATACGTATTTATGTTATCCATATCCTAAGAAATTGCATTACAACACTTCTAACTATGGCGGGGGTCTCTTTGGGAACCCTGCTTGGCGGCTCAATCATTGTGGAAACAATTTTTGGTTGGCCTGGTTTGGGAAGCTTGGCGATGGATGCGATTACCCACCGCGATTACACAATGCTGCAGGGATATATTGTTGTAGTGGCGACTGCTTATTTTATCATCAATTATGTTGTTGATGCGCTTTGTCCTATATTAGATCCCCGGCAGAAAATAGCGGAGGGAAGCAATGGTTGAACAGAAGAAGATAAATAGACTTTTTTTGATTAGGACGATCATCGTTATCTTGCTCCTGTGGGTTGCCCTTCTTGGGCGCTATTTTGCGCCACACGATCCATACCTGACCTCACTCTCGTTAGCACTCCAACCGCCATCTTGGGAGTATCCCTTTGGAACAGACCATTTAGGCCGTTGTATTCTATCGCGAGTCCTCTATGGCGTGCCTATTTCCATCTTTTCGGCTATGGCAGTCGTGTTTGCCTCTACTACCCTGGGAACGTTTCTGGGCGCAATATCCGGCTATTTAGGTGGTGTCGCTGAAAAATTTATTTCACAAATTGTTATTACGTTTCAATCATTCCCATCATTCCTCCTGGCTGTTTCGGTTGCTGGAGTGCTGGGCTCCGGGATAAGAAACGGGATCTTGGCACTCATACTTGTTTCATGGACGAGTTACGCCAGATTCAGCAAAAGTCTTGTTAATCGTGTTAAACACGAGAATTACCTCCATGTAGCTCGTCTGCACGGCGCGAAGACCCACCATATTGTTGTTAAATATATTTTCCCCAACATTATATCTCCCATTATCGTGACGAGTGTCCAGGAGATTGGGACCATTATTTTAAATATGTCCACACTATCTTTCTTGGGGTTAGGGGCGGCCGCACCAATGCCGGAGCTGGGCTCCATGATGAGCGAAGCGAGGAAAAATTTGCAGTTAGCACCATGGTATCTTATTTTCCCTGGGCTTATCCTTTTGATTTCAGTTATTTGCTTTAATTCATTTGGAGATGCTTTGAGGAAAAAAACAGAGCTATAACTCATGGGAATTCCACTTAGCTCCATCTATAAAAAGGAATGTCTCATGTTATAGAAATTTAATTCAAACAAAAGGAGTCAATCGTATGAAAAAGATCCTGTTGACACTGACATTAGTATTTGCTCTAGCTTTATCAGCTTGCAGCAGCGGAACTCAGGGAAGTCAATCCACTGATGATGGAGGAGAGCCTTCTGCTTCTGTAGAGAATGAAACTAAGGAGCTGGTGTTTGGCTCTTTGGGCTCTTTTTATAACTCCAGTTGGGATCCCGCTGTTGGCTGGGATGGTTGGGCCATTGAGTCTATCGGTGTGGGAGAAACCCTCTTCCGTCTGGATGAGAACTATCAGGCGACGCCTTGGCTGGCTGTGTCTGCCACTCAGCAGGATTCGAGAACCTGGATTGTAACATTACGTGACGATGTAAAGTTTCATAACGGAACGGATATGACTGCAGAAGCGGTGAAAAATTGCTTTGAACGCACGATGTCTGCCAGTGATCGTTGGTCCGAAGTGATTCCGTTCGCCTCTTTGGAGGCTGAAGGCCAGACGCTGACTATCCAGCTGGAACGGCCAGCTCCCAACCTCATGAACGATCTATGTGATCCACTATGGCTGGTTTATGATGCCGACGGTTCGGAAGATTACGCGAGTGAGACTTTTTATACGGGACCCTATATCCCGGTCTCTTTCTCACCGAACGACGAGATCGTTGTAACGAAAAACGAAGACTACTGGGGAGATGAACCGCAGCTGGATCGGGCAGTTCTCAAAACAATTTCTGATGTAGATACTTTGACAATGGCTTTCCAGAATGGTGAAGTGGATATCGTGGTTCCTATTCCCGATGAAAGTGTTCCTCTCTTTGAATCTGAGTCAAATGCGGTGATTGACAGCAGAACATCCGCCCGCGTTCAGATGTTCCGCTTTAATATGGACTCTCCGCTGATGCAGGATGTTAATTTGAGAAATGCGATTTCCTATTGTATAGACCGTGAGGGGTACAGCGATACAATTGCACACGGCACTGTCGAACCCTCCTATGGTGTTTTTCCTGCTTCTCTCTCTTTCGGCGGGACAGAGGGGTTGAATCTGACGGTGGACCGGTTTGATGTTGACGCCGCGAAGAAACTGCTTGAAGATGCAGGATATCAAGATACAGATGGCGACGGAGTAATCGAAAAAGGCGGGCAGCCTGTAGAAATCAAAATGATTGCCATGAGCAGCCAGACCGGACAAGTACAGCTATGCGAGGTGCTGCAGGATCAGCTCTCCCAGATCGGAATCAAGGTAAACCTCGAAGTTCTGGAAAATATCAGCGACGCACGCTCTAGTGGACAGTTCGATATTTCCTGCGAATCTTATAGTATGGCGGGAACCGGAACAGCGCAGAGCTTTATTTCCCAGATGTTCACCACAGATGGGTCCAGCAATTTTGGACACTATTCTAATGCGGAGGTAGATGCGCTGGTAGAGGAACTGTCAAACTTAGAAGAGGCCACTGGTCAGGATGACATTATCAGACAGATCAATCAGCATATTGTTGACGATTGCGCCTATATCTTCTTCGCGCACAAAAAGTTTGCTGGCATGTATAACTCCGATACAGTCAAGTATTACTGGTCGCAGCCGTCCGAGTATTACATTTTGGACAGTAGCACCGCCGCTAAGTGAACATGGCATCTGTATTGAGTGTCCGCGGACTATCAGTTAATTATAGCGATTATAGAGCGATTGATTGCCTCAATTTTGACATTGAGGCTGGTCATCTTGTTATGCTGGTAGGCGAGAGCGGCAGCGGGAAATCGACGTTGATCCGAAGTGTTTTGGGGCTGCTTGGGGACGACGGAGATATTGTTCAAGGGAAAATACTGTTCGATGGTATGCAGCTTCCTATTAAAAACGAGAAAGAGATGCGTGCGATCCGAGGAAAACACATTTCAATTATACTGCAAAATCCAGACCGTTTTCTCGACCCGCTGCTTTCCATCGAGACTCAATACCATGAAGCATTGTCAGTTCATTCGACCACGCACAGAAAAGAATCCAGATTGAGAGCTATGGAACTGTTTCAACAACTGGGTTTTTCATCTCCGCAAGACGTACTGAGAAAACGTCCTTTTGAGCTGAGTGGTGGCATGTGTCAACGCGCTGCCATCGCTATTGCAATGGCGAACACGCCTCGTCTTCTGCTGGCCGATGAGCCGACCAGCGCCTTGGATGTTGCAACTCAAAAAGAAGTAATGGAACTCTTGAAAAGCATCCAGAAAAAGAGAGGGACGACGATTTTGTTGGTGACACATAATATGTCCATCGTTTCCCGCTATGCGGATGAGGTTGGAATCATGTACCACGGACATTTAGTAGAATGGGGGGATTGTAAAGAAGTCCTAAATGACCCGAGACATACTTATACGCAGATGCTGTTGGACGCCGTGCCGCATTTGGATGGAGGGATTCCTAATGTGTGGCATCCTATACGTGAAGTTCTGTCCATTGGCAGTAAAATGCAATATATAAGTGAACACCATTGTTATTTAGGATAGTTTAGGAGGATTTGGATGGATGCCATACTTCAAGTAAAAGGTTTGAGCAAAAATTTTCGTGATGGTGGTGGGCATTCCGTCCCGGCTGTAAAAGACGTGAGTTTTGAAATCATGCAGGGTGAGTGCTTTGGATTGGTTGGAGAGAGTGGCAGCGGAAAAACAACGGTCGCCAAAATGATTGGTGGTTTGCTAGCTCCGACTACCGGAGATATTATATTTCTTGGCACTAAATTATACCGTAAATATCCGCAAGGGATTGCGCAGCGTGAAGGAATGCAGATGATCTTTCAAAATCCATATTCTTCATTCAGTCCTAAAATGACGATGCTTCAAGCACTAAGAGAATCGCTTATTTACCGTCATGGGTACAGCAGTTCCACATCTTACGACATAATTGTAAAGGCTTTGGAAGATGTGGGGCTGTGTGAGGATTATGTATATAAAAGGTGTAACGAGTTGAGCGGAGGTGAGTGTCAGAGAGCGGCAATAGCTCAAGCATTGTTGGGTAATCCTAAGATGCTGATATGCGACGAGATCACCAGTGCATTGGATGTCTCGGTTCAGGCCCAGATCATCGCTTTACTCATGCGGCTAAGAGATGAAAACAGCTTGTCCATGTTGTTTATTTCGCATGATATTGCACTGGTGAGTTGTATCTGCAATCGTATAGCTATCATGAAAAAAGGTGGGCTCGTCGAAGTTGGATATACAAAATCTATTATCTCAGCCCCTCGAAAAGCCTATACGAAAACCCTATTGCAATTTTATCAGGATAGGCCAGAAGAGTAGGCATGCGTCCAAGACATTAACCTATTCAGCAGACAATAAAGATGAATATGCGGGAGTGTGCGTGTGGGCCTTCATAGCGCCAAAGAAGCTTATCTAAAAGCCATACTAGTTCTGGAAAAGAAAAAAGGAATGGTCCGCTCAATAGATATAGCAGGGCATATAGGGGTATCCAGGCCCAGCGTATCTCATGAAGTATCAAACCTGAAGAATGCAGTGCTTCTCACCATGGATGAGGATTCTTTCCTCCATCTGACAAAAGAAGGGAAGAAAATTGCTGAGCAGACGTATGAAAAGCATTGCTTCTTTACTGAACTTTTAGTCCGGGCTGGAGTTGATTTGATGGACGCAAAATATGATGCCTGCAGAATGGAGCACACGATCAGCGAAAACATTTTCCAACTTCTTAAAGAAGCTGCAGAAAAACAAGAAGCTTAAAATCTGAAGGGGCCCACCGCAGATCGGAACCATTCTGCGGCGGGCCCAATTCTTTTCAATTTCAAGAATACTAATGAGGAAAATACGAACTCTTATAGGCCGGCTAGTATCAAGGCGGTAGTGTTGTTCAGGCCCAGCTAAAATAGCCCCATGGGGGCGACCAGGAGAAATCGCCAATCCGAGCTCAGAAGAATAGCCATTACCGAAACCTTTCAGACCCTTTATACTGGACAGTGACCAAACAACCCAGTAGAAAGGATTCGTATGAAAAGAATACGTAGCAATGGCTTCTTGCCTATTATAGCACAGGCCATCGCAGAGATGGAAGCACAGCACGGGGAGCTTTCCAGTATAGATGAGATAAACCTTGCGGAACTTGGTTGGCGGACCGGCCTTTCCTAAGCCAAGCTTCGGCGCTTTAAAGCCAACTGCTTCTGTGAAACTGCTTATGGTCTTGTAGGTGTGAAAAGGGATCGCAATCTGGACGGTTACAGTGCTGTTCTGGAACACTTGCTCAGAGATGGTGTCAGTAACTCCGCCGTCTGCCTGGAACAGCTACAGGAGATTGGTTTTACCGGAAGCTGCAGCACAGTGAAACGGTACATTGCCGCTCACAAGCATCTCATACCGGCCAAACAGCAACAGGTTGTTCCTGGGGGAACCGTGGACGCCGTTCACCACAGAGCCTGGTGATGCCTACCAAATGGAGTGGGGCTTCGCAGATGTGCTGGACTATAACGAAACACCTACCGCGCGGCATGCTTCACTATAATCTGCAACCACTGGGGCCAACGCTACATTGAGTTTTTCCCCAACGCCAAGCAGAAACCCTGTTCATTGGGATGAGACATGCCTTTCAGTAGATGAGGATGCCCAAAGTGGTCTTGACTGACAATATGAAAAGCGTTGTGCTGCACTGGGATATGGAGGGGCATCCGGTCTGCAGAAGGACTACGAGGCCTTCATGAATACCCTTGGCTTTGAGAAAAAACTTTGCAAACCCTGCCATCCCTTTACCAACACAGGTGATATATGACTTGTTGGCCGATACATATCATCCAATACTCTTGTTATAAGACTCCTAGTGGTATAAAATGTTATCAGAATCAGTTATTTACATGTAGGAGGGGTTTTAAGTGGCGGCTGTAAGATCGATTTTCGAATATGTCAGTGACAAGTGCTATAATGGACTATATGATGCCGCAAAAAAGTACCTCGATAACCATTGGCGCACAATAGGGCTTGAAACAAGACGTGTGGCTGAAATAAAAAATGCTGAACTGATAGATGCAACTGTACAACGGGTTTATGTTACGGATCGACCTGGCAACTGTATTGCATTTGACATTGGCCTAGAGTTAGAGGTTTGCGTGTCGTCTGCCGATCACCACAATGACAGCGATGATACCTGCTATCCATGGCTTCGCTTTTCTTGCGAAGGGGACCTCTCCAAAGGTTTAGATGACTGGGAAATCCGCGAAATTACGCCTTATGCTAAGCGCAATGTACCATACAATTCTATGTCTGACGCGCTGGTTCCAGATATCCGCCCTGCACAATATGAAAAAACGGCTACAGACTTGCTTGAGGAATATTATCCAGAAGCCTTACGAATTACAAAAGTTGGAGAACCTCCTATTTATGTCGACCCTTATGTTTTAGCTGATCGTCTGGGACTTTCGGTTTTGACGCATCGTATCAATAAAGAAGGGTCCATTTTTGGACAGCTCTTCTTTTTGGAAGCAGATGCGGAAATGTACGATATCGAACATGACAAGTACGTAGTTATCCATGTTCCAGCAAAAACCATAGTTGTTGATCCCCGGATGTACCTGTTCCGTAATCTCGGATCTGTCAACAATACCATTATCCACGAATGCGTCCATTGGATCAAGCACCGCAAGGTGTTCATGCTGGAAAAGCTGTATAATGAAAAAATACATGGAATTACCTGTGAGGTTGTCGGAGGGGCAAGAGCAAATATGTCCAAGCAGGCAACAGAGAAAATGGAACAGCAAGCTAACCGACTAGCTCCTCGAATCCAAATGCCTGCAGCCCCTTTTAAGGCAAAAGCTTCTGACTATATTGCCAAATTTATGCGCGAGATCGGTGCACACCACGAAATTGAAGTTATGGAGGCGGTAATTCAACAACTTTCGGTAGAGTTTGTAGTCTCTAAGCAGGCTGCTAAAATTCGCTTGGTAGAGCTGGGTTTTGAATCGGCTGTTGGTACATTTAATTTTATCGATGGCCATTATGTCCCACCGCACAGTTACAGCAAGGGAGCCATTTCCAGAAACCAAACATTTACCATAAGCGGTCGGGATGCAGCAATACAACGGCTCGTTAACCCCGCTCTCCATTCTCTGACGCAGGATGGAGATTACCTTTTTCTTGAAAACCACTATGTTTTCAAGGCCCCGATGTATATTAAGAAGGATTCCGAAGGTCACCTCCATCTGACAAAATATGCCCGTTCTCATATGGACGAGTGCTGTTTGGTCTTTGATATGGAGATTCAAGGGGATGTTAGCAAGGAATACCATACGGTTTGTTATCTTAATCGTGAAGAAGGGGCCTATACCTTTAACATTACATATAATGAGGATTTTCGCGCCAAAACCAAGGAGCAACAAAAAGCTTACCGTCAAAAGGAAAAACAGGAAGAAATAGAAATTCGTATGAAAATGACAGATGACCCTTCTCAATGCATGAAACTGCTCCTTAACTGGAAAGGAATGAGCAATCTTGACTTGGGCGTTGCTATTAATAGAGATGAACGCACCATTAGACGAATCGTCAATGGAGAGAACGTTCCAAGCTTAGAGACTGCTGTCCTGATTTGTCTGGGGTTGAACTTGCCCCCAATTATCAGTTCCAAACTGCTGGATTCACTTGGGGTTAAACTGATACCTAGTAAATCCACTCATCTCTGGTACCAGGAAGTCCTAAATGTAAAATATAACGAACCTGTTGAGGATGCCCAGGCTTATCTTGCAGAGTTTGATATTGAACTAAAATAAAATTTTGGACACCCTGTGTCCGGAGACCTCAGTTTGCTAAATAGGAGGCTTCAACATGTCTGGTGTGCGTAAATCTGAACGCAAAAATCCCCAGCGAGATTTACCACCTAAACCTTCACCGTCTTACGATGAAGTTAAGAAAAAATTTGGTATGGAGAACATGACAATAGAAGAATTCACAGTTTTTCTTCGACATACCTCCCGATGGCTTGGTACTGATCTTACCACAAAATCGGTTAAAAACTATATCAAAACTATTTGTGACCATAGCGATGGGCTGTTGCGACCAGATGATTTTAAAGAAAATCCGGAAAACCCCAAAAGTTCATATTGCATACGGCCAGAATGTCAGGGACTACTAGTTGTCTTGATCAATTCTGAATATTTTGACGGACGCAAGAATGATCGTAGATTAAAGACCCGTTCTGACCTTAATAATCAATTAGCAAAAAATGTACGAGAGTATCTTACAGACAGCGATAAGCAGCTCGTCTTAAATAACCCAAGCTATGTCAATGCAGAATTAGAGGCTCAATTGTCCCGGCAAATCAACCGGCAACTCATCATCCTTTTACGTACTATGTACCATGTTTCACCAGTAATTCGATATAAACTGATGATGGAATTTATAAAACAGCTTGTGAACTTAAACGACTGGATGTCCAGACAAGATTCGAAGGAAATTGCTGCCCGTCTGGTTTATGCTCATGAGCTGGACGCAATACATGATGCACTGTATCAGAAAGGGCTTTTTTCCTCTAAATCGCTGGATGAATTACTCATCAACCTTCTTGCATTTCGTATGCATGACAAAGAATTCACTTATATTGAAGATAATGAGCAAATGACTCCAATAGGTGTGTATTTGGCTACTCTCATTTTTCAGAGTGAATTTCCTAAAGAATCTGAAACGCAAAAACAGATGGATGACATCAATCGAGCAATAGAAAATCAATCACTCTATCAATGCATACAGGAAAAGGCCAAGAAGATTTTGGAGTTAAGCAATCCTTTTGAGGAACAAATGTATTACGATCTGATGAATATGGCCAAAATGCGCTGTTGTACCCCGTATGTTTCTCCAGAAGATTACGATCGCATGGTGCGTTTTACAGAAAGCGCAATTGCAGATGACAAATGGGATATTATAAATAAATTTCTTCAATTAGGAAATCGGGCGCTATCTAAACAAGACATGGAAAAAAACTGAAGCAATATCTTTCCGTTTCTAATACAACTCTCGCATGGTAGCCTGGAAGCGCCAGATGAGAGTTGACTCAGAAATGTGCGCCGGGGCGCATCTGAATGACTTTAATTGTCATTTGGATGCGCCCCGGTTTTTTATTTCCAATATAGAGTGACGGACACGCCATGTCCGACGCTCACTCAGCAGAGATGCTATTCTATGTCCACCAAGGCCGGACTCATTTTTTTAAAAAGTTTTTTAATCCGGACATGAGCTGTCCGCTTTAACCTGTATGATTCGGCCATGGAGGTGAAAGGGGGTGAGAGTGTGAGGATCAACGACCGGCAGCAGCAGATCATCAACCTGCTGTGCCAGCGGCGGAGCGATACCGTTCAGAATCTGGCAGCGGAACTCGGCGTCTGTGAACGAACCATCCGCCGTGACATTGAAGAGCTCACACTCACCTACCCCCTTGAGACAGTCCGGGGCCGATATGGCGGCGGGGTAAAGATGGCCGACTGGTACTTCCAGGACCGGCCAAAGCTATCTCCCAAGCAGACCGCCCTGCTCAAGCGATTGGCGGTTGGACTGCACGGCGAGGACCTGGACGAAATGAACCAGATCCTGGCCCGTTTCGCTTCCTGAAGGAGCGCCCGCCGCTCCACGGCACCTTGAAAAGTTCATACCAGCAGTACGGAGAACCACCCGAACAGTCGAGCGTCATGCAGCGCGCGCCATGACACCCAGGGCAGATGCCCTGGGCCGAGCGAGAACGCCACCTGCATGGGGGCGCTATGGCACGCGCGTTTGCAATGACGCTGTTTGGGTACACAATGAGACACCTCGCTTGGCCTGCGCATAAGACAGGCGGCGCTGCCCTGGAGTTGAAAGCAGTAGAGACTCCAGGTAAAAGCCCGTGCGGTTTCTTGCCGGAAGCCGATCCGTACTGTTCCCCATCGTCGGGGGGCGAGCTGCAAATACGACGATAATGAAAAAGAAAAATAACTCACTTATTCAAGGAGATTTTACAAATGATTAGTTATCATAACAGGCAGGTCGCACATCATGAGATCGACCATATCTTTCAGGACCTCTTCCCAAGCCACGGCATGACGGCCCGGCCCAGCCAAATCGAGTTGAGCCACAAGATGCTGGATGCCATGATTCACAGCAAAATCGCTTTAAGTGACGCGGGGACGGGAATCGGCAAGACCTACGCCTATCTGGTGGCTGGTGTTTCTTTTTCTCGTGCGTTGAACCGGGAGAACATCCCTTTCCAGCCCATCCTCATTTCCACCTCCAGCATCGCCCTGCAAACGGCGGTAAGGGAGGAATACATCCCGTTCCTCTCCTCTGTTCTTTTGGAGGATAAGCTGATCCAGGCCCCCATCCGGGCGGTCATTCGAAAAGGAAAAGGCCACTATGTCTGTGATGAGCGTCTGATGCGCCGCCTGCGGCAGGTAGACCTGGAGCGAAAAAATCCGCTGGCTGCCCAGGCCCTCCTCTCCCTGCGGGATCATTTGGACACAGACCAAGCCCCCCATCTCAGCCAATATGATCGAAACCGGGTATGTGTCCCCTCCGTGTGTGATTGCCGCCGGGATGGCTGCCGGTACCTCTGCTATATGGAAGCCTGCAACTCTGACCGCTATCTGTTTCAGATCTGTAACCACAATCTGCTGCTGGCAAACGCCATCCATCGTGGCAGCGGTCACCGCCCCATCCTGCCGGACGTCGGCGCTTTGATTATTGATGAAGCACACAAGCTGCCTGAGACTGCCCGGCAGATGTTTGGCATTACCCTGGCAGCCAAGGACATCCGCACGCTGATCCGCACCCTACGGGCGGAACGATATCTGCTGGCATCGGAATCCCTGGCTGATATGGCATCGGCGCTTTTGAAGCTCATGTCTCTGCCCCCTGATGGTAACCGCCCTTTTTCGGACTATGTCCGACACATGATAGGACCAGCCCGAACCCTGGCTACCATCCAGAGGCAGCTCGGCGGGGTACTGACACCAACCGCCAGAAAGGAATTGGATCGGATATCCTCCGCAGTCCATCTGTTTTTGGAGGAACGCTCTGACCTGGTATTCTACACTGCGGCGGATGACGATGGCGGCACATTGCTGTGCGCCTCCATCTCCGACCTGACCGCCCAGCTCCAAGCAACACTCTGGTCACAGCCCCAGCCTGTCCTCCTTACTTCCGGAACATTGGCCATAGGCAAGGACTTTTGTCGTTTCAAAGAGGAGGCTGGCCTCACCGGCAACTCTCGGGCGGAGGAATCTGTTTCGCCCTCTCCCTTTGATTACCGGAAAAACTGCCTGCTGTATTTTCCTACCATGCCGCCCAGGCAGCACGAAGTAGACTACTTTGACAAGCTGGCTGAAGAGATCCGCACACTGCTGATCGCGGTTCACGGCCATGCGTTGGTACTGTTTACTTCTTATGCAGGCATGTCCGCTGTGAAGGATCGTTTGAAGCAACAGCCCCTTCCGTTTCCACTGTTTACCATGGGACGGAACGCCCCGCACACTATGGCCCAGTTCAAGGCGGCACCTGGAAGTGTCCTGTTTGCCACCGGTGCTGCCTGGGAGGGCTTTGACTTTCCCGGAGACTGTGTCTCTTTGCTGGTCATCCCCCGACTACCGTTCCAATATCCGAACGCCTTGCAAGAAAAAAAGAGAGAGGCATATCCTGATCTCCGCACGTTCATCCGGGCCGTGGCTGTGCCGGAGATGCAGATTAGACTCAAGCAAGGGTTCGGACGAGCCATCCGTTTGGAGACTGACACCTGTGCCATCGCCATTTTGGATGAACGAGCCGCCAAGGGCAGCCGTTACTTCCGGGATGTTCGATCCGCGCTGCCCGAAATGCCTATCACTAGCAGCATCTATGCGGTAGAACGGTTTATCCGGCGAGTCAAGGATGAGAGCTACTTTGAGGAGGCTGCGTGATGGAGATCCGAAACGAACTGCGTTACCTGTTATCGGTGGGCCTGTGGGAACGGATGGCGGCTGACGGCCTGCTGACCAAAGAAGAACTGGCCAGGGCCAAACGGCTGTCCGCAGAACGATACCGGCCCGGAACTGTTTGGGAATAGTGCTGGCTATTCCCGCAGGGGTGTGGTATGGTTTCGTTGCCAAAAAAGATGGAAGGAGGCGAATGAGAAATGGCTGAAGTACAAGTAATTCCACCCAAGGCAGCGAGACCAGACACCCTGCGGGTAGCAGCCTACTGCCGGGTCAGTTCTGACTCGGCAGACCAGCTCCATTCCTACGCTGCCCAGATCCGGGCCTATACGCAGGCGATCAACGCCCACGATGGCTGGGATTTGGTGGACATCTACGCAGATGAGGGCCTGACCGGCATGCGGATGGATAAGCGGGAGGACTTCAACCGCCTGATGGCAGACTGCCGGAAGGGCAAGATCGATAAGATCGTGGTCAAGTCCATCTCCCGATTTGCCCGAAATACCCGCGACTGTCTCGCCACCCTGCGGGAACTTTCCGCGCTGGGTGTGACCGTCAAATTTGAAAAAGAGAATATCGACACTGGAACGCTCACCTCAGAACTGATGGTGAGCGTTTCCGCTTCTCTGGCCCAGGAGGAATCCATCTCCATCTCCAAAAACCAACGTATGAGCTATCAGCGCCGCATGGAGCGCGGGGAGTTTATTACCTGCTCCGCACCATTTGGATACCAAATCGTTGATGGTAAGAATCTTGCAATCGTAGAGGACCAGGCAGAGATCGTAAAGTGGATCTTTGCAGCCTATCTAAAAGGATATAGCTCCGAGTGGATTGCCCAGGAGTTAAGTGAGAATGGGCCTGCCCCCCTTCATGGTGGGCAAAAATGGCATCAGCAGACCATTCGAAAGATCTTAACAAACGAGAAATACATTGGAGATGCCCTCTGCCAGAAAACCTACACAACCAACACATTTCCATATCGCAGGAAAGATAACCATGGCGAGGCGGATCAATATTATGTAGAACATACCCACCCTGCCATTATCAGCTATGAGGACTTTCAAAAAGTTCAGGAACTGCTGAAGCGGCGGGCAGAACGGCAGTCGATTCCACATGATCAGACCCCGCTTGCTCGGAAGATCATCTGTGGGCAGTGTGGGACGCTGTACATGCGGAGAATTTCGAAAGCTGGATACGTCTCCTGGGTATGTCGCAAGCATGACAGAAAAGCCGCCGACTGCCCCAACGGACGGATCAGCGAGGACAGCATCCATGCGGCATTCCTCCGGATGTATCGTAAGCTTCGCACCCATGACGGCATCGTGCTGGCACCTGTGCTGAGGCAAATGGATACTTTGTCAGATGCCCTGCACCGCGGCAACCCGGCCATGCTGGCGGTCAACACAGCCATCGCCACGGCATCCGAGCAGAGTTATCACCTCACAAAGCTGCACACGGCAGGTCTCCTGGACAAGGCTGCCTTATCCGCAAAGCAGGCGGAACTCAACGCCAAGCTGACAGAACTACGACGGGAGAGGCGAAAGCTGCTTTGCAATGAGGATATTGATGAGCAGGTCGATGCAATTCGCCTGACGATTGATACCATCCGGAACGGACCAGAGACTCTGTCCAGCTTTGACGAAATCCTGTTCACCAAGCTGGTGGAACGAATCGTTGTAGATACCCAGAGCACCATCCGCTTTCAATTATATGGCGGATTTGAATTCCAAGAGACGCTGGAGGCGTAGGCAATGGCAAATCGGAAGATATTGTATGGCTACCAGATCATACACGGCGATCTGGTCATCCAGGAGGAGGAACGACTCACTGTTCAAAATATATTTACCACCTATCTGGCCGGGTTATCCTATCAGGCACTGGCAGACCGGATGAATGCGGACAACATCCCGTTCTCTCAGGAATCGCCGCTGTGGAACAAGCATAAAATCAAGCGAATGCTGGAAAACTCTCGCTATGCCGGGGGAAATGGATACCCACCCATTATTGACCAAGATACCTTCCAGCAAGTGCAGGAAAAGATCTCAGAAAAGACAAGTGGGAAGTTTCCACGCCGGACGGAATCGGATGGCTTATGGCAAAAGCTGCGAAGCGGATGCTGTCAGACTCGCCTGCTCCGAACCGGAGGGCCAATCGGGCATACCGGAAACGTCCATCTGAAATGTTCTGCCTGCAGAAACACATTTGTTGTCGGGAAGGAGGAACTGCTTGCGCAGACGGCACGGCAGCTTGCGGCACATGAAAAACCCATATGTAAGCCATACGCGCCCTCTGCGGAGGCTGTTCGCCTGGCCAATGCCATTAACCGGGCGTTGGAACAGCCAGGAGACGGTAAGGAGGCTCTCTCCCACATCCTGCAAGGGGCAGCTGCCCGGTATGCCTGCTGTGATGATGGTGTGGATACGGCTGTAAGCCAAACGCAGCCCGACCAAATCGACTGGGAACGCTTCGAACGAACGGTCTCCCATATCATAATCGGAACAGATAACGCAATCACCGTACACTTCTGATTAGGAACAGAAAGGACAGCAAAATGGAACAATCATCACTGGAACGCACCGTCCACCGCATTCCGGCATCACGGTCCAATGTAGCAAGCAACAAGACGAGGCTCCACGGCAGGCAGCGGGTGGCGGCTTACTGCCGGGTCAGCACCGACAGTGAGGAGCAGATCAACAGCTACACCGCCCAGAAAGCCTACTACACCCAGAAAATTGAGGAGTCCCCAGATTGGGAACTGGCGGGGATCTTCGCGGACGAGGGGATCACCGGGACCAGTATGAAGAAGCGAAAAGAATTCAACCGGATGATCACCGCCTGCAAGCGGGGCGGGATCGACCTCATCCTCACAAAGTCTCTCTCCCGTTTCGCCCGGAACACCGTAGACTGCCTGGAGACGGTGCGGATGCTGAAGGCCAGGGGGATCGGGGTCATCTTCGAAAAGGAAAATATCAATACGCTGACAGAGTCCAGCGAGTTCCTCATCACTCTGTTCAGCGGATTTGCCCAGGCCGAGAGTGAATCACTCAGCTCCAATATCCAGCTGGGTATCCGGATGGCAATGAAAGAAGGAAAGGTCAACTTCCACTACAGATCCATGCTGGGCTACCAAAGAGGAGCGGACGGTAAGCCGGAGATCGTACCGGAGGAGGCCGAGGTGGTGCGGCGAATCTTCCGCCGGTACCTGGAGGGCTGCAGTGAGGGCCAGATCCAGAGAGAACTTACCCAGGATGGGATCGCCACCGCAAAGGGTGTCAAGGCATGGTCCCATCAGATCGTGCATAACATTCTCACCAACGAAAAGTATGTAGGGGACGCCCTGCTGCAAAAGACCTTCACCACAGACTGCATCAGCAAGAAGGTCAAGAAGAATACCGGCGAGTTGCCGCAGTATTACATCAAGGACAACCACCCTGCTATCATCCCACGGGACATCTACCAGCGGGTACAGGAGGAGATGGCACGGCGGACCAGCAAGCGAAAGATTCTGCAGAAAAGCGGAAAAACAGAACAGGGCAAGTATTCCGCCAAGTATGCGCTCAGTGAGCGGCTGGTCTGTGGGGAGTGTGGTTCCCCCTATAAGCGGTGTACCTGGGCCAGAAATGGCGTCAAACGGATCGTCTGGCGGTGTGTCTCCCGGTTGGAATTTGGGAAAAAATACTGCCATAACTCGCCTTCCATGGCGGAGGACAAGCTACATACCGCAATTCTTACAGTGCTTAATCGGGTAGTTGAAGCAAGCGATGGCCTGCAGGATGAACTTGCAGAGACGCTCCGAATGGTATGTACCCCGGAAGGAGGTGGTAACAACCTATTGGAATTGGAGCGCGAACTGGAAGCACTGACCGCACAACAGAACGCCCTGTTGGATCAGGCGTTAGCCAACATGGAGGATCTGACGATAGCAGAGCAACTCAAGACCCTGCTGGAAGAAAAGCAGAACCTGCAGACACGGATCGATGCGGCGAAGAAAGAGGCAGCCAACAGAATCAACGAGGACTCACGTATGGCAGAGTACGCAACTTATCTGGAGGAACATCTCAATGGCTTTCCTCACTATGATGACGAGGTCGTTCGCAAGATGATTGAACGGGTCACTGTAGTCGATGCGGAAACAATCCGGGTCAAGTTCCGATACAGCGATTTGGAGATTGAACAGTCCGTATGCTAAAATAGAGACAAGGAGCGATTTACTTATGGAAATTTTTATAACAGGAGATACACATGGAGATTTCTGCCGGTTCCGGCCCGACATCTTCTATGAGCAGGAACACATGACCAAGGAGGATTTGGTTCTGGTCTGTGGAGATTATACCGAATAAGTTGCTATACCGAAAAATCTCAGAATCCTGCAAATAACATATTCTACACAAAATTTTTCGGTATAGTATTTTTCAATCCAGCGTATAGAGGAATTGCTTTGCATCTTTACTTTTCCAGAGTTTCTCGGTGCCTCCGATGTTTGGGGCTGACTTATTGATGGCCTCACTCATCATCTCCAATGTAGCAAAGGCATAGAAGCCAGATGTAGTAGACATACTTTCATGCCCGAGCAACTGCATAATAAACGGTAAAGGCACGCCGTTTTTATACAAATCCATAGCTTTTGTTTTTCTAAACAGGTGGCAGTGGACATTCTCTGGAACGGCACCGCATGTCTCTCGGGCCATGGCAGCCGCAGTTCCAACCACGAGACTGATGCTATCGGTAGAAAGTCTGTGGGGTATCCCTTCCCTCATGCTATAAAACAGTGGGGCCGGTCGTCCAGATGGATGAAATTCACGTAGATAAAGTTCAAGATGCGCTACTGTCTTCTTCATGATAGGAACATTTCGCCTTTTTCGCCCTTTTCCAATTATAGTAACAAAAGGATTGGGAGCATCAATATGTAAGGACTCTATATCAAGGTCGGCGAGCTCTTGTACTCTGGCCCCCGTGTCATATAGGAGTATGAGCATCATCCTGTTTCGTCGGTGCTTTTTCGATTTTGCGTCATATGCAGATAGAATAGCAGCTGTTGCTTCTGGCTGAAGATACAAAATGGGATGTTTTTCTTCTTTTAGCTTTTGAATTTGGCAAACAGATTCATAAATGCCTCGAAGTTCGAAATCCTCTTGTCCGCAGTATTTTAAGAAGGAGCGGATGGATGTGATCCTGAGATTTACCGTTCTGGCTGAGGCCCCTTGTCCCTTCAGCCATACAACAAACTCTTTCACGTTATCACGAGCAAATGCCTCGAAGCTAACATCCTCATCTTCAAGGCCTTTTCCTTCCCGCAGGAACCGTAAGTATGTTTTAAGCGACTGCTTATAGGTTTCTATCGTCTTATCGGATAGGCCTCGTATAGCGGGCATATAATCATGCAGATAGGATCGCACCATTGTCCAGAAACACTTATCTTTTTTGCGCTTATATCTCATATGACTCAACCTCAGGCAGTAAATTTTCTAAGCTCTCTGTTGCAACAGCATAGTTTCCAAAATAATCAGGAATCAGGTGTATGTAGTAATATGTTTTTTCAATCGAGGAGTGTCCCATATAGCGCATGAGATAAGGAAGCATGGACATGACATTCTTTCCTTCTTTTGACCAACGTGCTATATTGGCACATGCAAAGTGGTGCCGGAAGTCATAGGGCCTTGGCTTGACCTTACCGTCTCTTTTGAGTCCTGCTGCAAGCCAGATTTTTCTGAAGTTGAACGGAACTGATGACTCGGATATGACATTACCGCTGGGACTTGGGAAAAAGTATTCTCTTTCCGGGAAACAGATCCCAATAGCAGAATCGTAATCTTTCAGATAGGATATCAACTCATCTGACAAAAACAATCTGCGATCCCGGTGCCCTTTCGATTGTAAGATATCCAAATAGCCGTCATTAAGATGTACATTTTCACAGCGGAGATGTCTGGCTTCGCCGCACCTCGCACCGCAGCAATAAAGGAAACGATACAGTGCTGGGTAAACATAAGGGCGCCCTGGTGTTTTCTTTCGAAGCACATATGAGTCGCATTCTTTAAAAAAGCGCTGTATTTCACTGTTAGACAACAGATAAACTTCTGGTCGGTAAGAATTCCGTGAAACAGGGGATTCAAGAATGTATGCATCTGAATCCCCCATACGCTGGAGATAGCGGCCAAACTCTCTAACAGGGCTTATCCAATATCCACGTTTTGAATTGGAATGCTCAGACCGTTCAATGCTCCACCCTACCACAAGGCTTTTGCAAAGAACAGGGCTATTGCCATGTTCAAAATTGTATCGATCCAAACTCTTCAAATACCATTGAACTGATGCGGAATACTGTATGCCTATAGAATGTTTAAACTTTATAAATGCTTCCAGAGATGGGCCAAGCGCGCTTATAAAAAGACTCATGGATTTACCTTTCTTGATATTCCCACAAGAGGTAATACACACTCTTTAAGGTTATTTATATCTGCAGTTATATAGATGTCGGTAGTCCTTGTTCCTGCATGCCCAAGGATTGCTGCAATTGTTGCTAATGGAATACTGTTTTGAACCATTGTTGATGCTGCATTATGCCGTAGCATACACATGCCCCAGATACGATCATCCTTTTGTATACCGGCACGTTGAAGTATGTTGCTTACGATACAGTAACATGCTGAGTGCCCCGACAAAGGCATGAACGGTGCTTGACTTCTCAAGAACACATGATCATCATTAACCTTTGGTCGTTCTTCCAAAATATAGCGATAAATTGAATTCCCTATGTCAGTCGTTAATGGAAGACACACAGCATTACCTGTTTTACTTTGCTGAAAGAAAATGGTTTCATTTTTCCAGTCTATATCGGAGAGTCTCAGATTAATCACATCAACTGCACGCATCCCTGTAGTAAGCCCCAGGAGAAATATCGCTGCATCTCTGTGAGATACACATGATGATGATAACACTTCTTTTATTTTTGCGACCTCATCTTCCGTAAACATTGGAACGATCCGTTTGGCATGGTATGGGTGAATCCCTGCTACTGCAAAATAAAGATCTTCACGCTCAAAATACCGGAAAATATTACGCAATATGCAGAGAACATTGCGCTGATGTTTCTGTGGCCAAGAGCAGATATAGTCTACGACATCTGCTACAGCCAGATCTGTTAAAGATGTTATGTCGGATTTCTCCATATAGCGCAGAAGACATAATATCCCATTTTGAAAAAAGCCAACCGTTCCATTGTTTGAATATTGTGCTTTCAAATGTTGCGTATAATTTTGATAAAGCTCAATAAGTTGCGTAGATGTTGGTAGACTCTTCTCTTTTTTGACTATTGAGAAATCAAAAGCGCCTTGGAGGCAAAATGAGTTTATCAGCCGAACAAAACGGTTATACATGACATATCGATATCTGACGAGCTCCCCAGTTTTCTCGTTGAAGATGTTATCAGCAAACATTTGACCGATATTGGCCGTATAAGTATCATAGTCGTTTTCTGCACAGAATTTTTTAAACCTGTTGCTGACCTGCTTATAGTTTTCTATGTTTTTGGGTGCATAGCCCACATCGGTTATAGCAGCTATAAAAGCATCACACAAATCATCAATATTTGATTTCACAGAGACCACCCCGTTTGCTTGGTGGCTCCTATAGTATCAGAAAAATTATGCCGAAAGAAGTCTACAAATTATTGCTTTTTCAGTGCAGAATAAAAGGTTTCGGCATAATGTTTTTTACGGTATAATCTCCATTATGCTTAATTCGTTATAACGGCGACTTTGGTGGAATCTGGTACGGTGATCCACGGGATGATGCAGCACTGGACTGGCTGGATAGTCTGCCCTACACCACGGCCTTCGTGCTCGGGAACCATGAAAACTATGACGCCTACAAAGGTTATCCCAAAGAGGAGTGGCATGGCGGACAGATCCAGAGGATACGTCCCTCCGTCCTGCATCTCATGCGGGGCCAGGTATATGAGCTCAACGGCAGGAAGTTTTTTACCATGGGCGGCGCATCCTCCCATGATATCCAGGATGGCATTCTGGAGCCGGACGATCCAGACTTCGAGGAAAAGTTTCAGCAACTCGAACAACGCGGTGCGCTGTTTCGTGTGAACCATCGTTCCTGGTGGGTCGAGGAACTGCCCAGCGAAGCGGAATATCTGGAAGCCAGAGCAAATCTGGAACGTGTCCACTGGAATGTGGATTACATCATCAGCCACTGCTGCCCCTCCAGCATACAGGATGTGTTCAGCGGAGGATTGTTCAAGAAAGACGCACTGACCGAGTTCTTCGATGAAGTGTGTCAGAGATGTACCTTCCGGTATTGGTTCTTCGGCCACTACCACAGCAACATGGTGATCGAGAAAAAGTATGCTATGCTATATGAGCAGATCATAAGACTGAAGTAAGAAAGAGGGCTGTGCTGACGCATGGCCCTTTTTTCGTATCCTGTTTGCACATGGCTTTGTCAGTATGTCAATGTGGGGGGCGGAAATGGCTTGAAAACGCAGAAAAACAACTCTCTTCTTTTTCTCAAACCAATGATACGCCTTCGCTTTTAAGTTTGCCGAAAAGAAATGGCCCATGAAGAAAGGATAAAATCCATCTCTAAATATACATAATGGTTCCAGATTTAGACACAAAATTTTTTATATAATCCGGTGCCTTTTTTCATCAAACTCCTCAAAATGGGTAGAAATCTTATATGCCAAGGACCAATGAGGCCATACTTCCTTATAAAAGCGCATGTACTCATCCAAACTCTTTTGAAAAGCAGCCAGAGCGAACATCACACTCTGTACTTTTGTTTTTATGCATAGTACAATAATAGAAACCGTTAAAGCAGAGGGTGATGTTATGGGGCAAGCTGACTCGTATATTAGACGTGTGCGGAATGAATGTAATCTCTCTCATCTTGAAGATATATTTGATCTATATGATTTTGTGCCAAATAATGATTTGCGAATCTTATTGGCAGCATTCCACACCAATTTAAATTATTGGTTTAACGTAATCAACAATGACATACGTTATCAATATGATGAAGATGGCGAGAAAATTTCCACTGGCGGATATTTTCATGCTAATGATAGTAGAGCGTATCTATCATTGATAGAACAGATTGATCAATTAAGAAGCAGACTCCAAGGAACTGCCTATGCGTTCAAAATATGCGACTCAAATTACGATACCGCCATTAGACACACACGTAGATTTGTTGCTAAAAGCGGCGGTAGTACTATTCCTGAAGATTTTTGTGAAGTTGAAATAGCTGAGTTAACTCCCATCTTTCAGCTTACAAAGGGAATCGCAGTTGAGCTGGGTGCCAGAACTGTATTTGCTGATTTAGAGCAAATCGGAAAAGGTTCGTATGCCAAGGTATTTCGATATACTGACCCTCGTTATAAGATCCCTATTGTGTTAAAAAGAGCAAATCCGGATTTAGATCCGAAAGAAATTGATAGATTCCGGCAAGAATTCGATGTTTTGAAGTCGCTAAATTCTCCTTATGTAATTAATGTGTTTTCGTATGACGAAGAACAAAACGAATACACAATGGAATATATGGACGAAACAATATTTGACTATATTGGACACTTTATTGGACCTGATAAGGACAAGCTGTCATTGCAAAAGCGAAAAGCTATTATTGGACAAGTGTGTCGGGGACTTAGGTATATTCATAGTAAAGGATTGCTTCATAGGGACATCAGTCTTACTAATGTGTTTATAAAACACTATGAAGATACTGATGTTGTAAAAATTGGAGATTTTGGATTAGTTAAGCTGCCAGAAAGCACACTTACAAGCTTGCAATCAGAGCTGAAGGGTTCATTGAATGACCCGGATTTAATCAATGTTGGTTTTTCAAACTATGAGATATGTCATGAAATATTTGCATTAACACGTCTTTGTACTTTTGTTTTAACGGGGATGGCTACTGTTCAAACATTGAGAGATGGCGCTGTTAAGAAATTTTGGACCAAAGGAACTTCTCCCAATAGGGCAGAACGCTTTCATAGCGTTACCGAGGTTTGGGGTGCTGTGCAGAGCATAACCGAAACGGATATGTAGACAATTTGAGCATTAGATGACAGATCCTATCTTGATAATTTAAAGTGTATGAAAGGTTGAGTGACAAGGAAAACTAACTATGAACTGGGCTCCGATTTGGTTTTCGGTACGGCCCTGCTGGCCTGCGCATCTTTTTCAGCAACAAAACACAAACAAATATAATCCGAACCAAATCTTCTTAATCGGAGATGGGTTCGGATTATTTGTTTTCTTCGAGAAGTTCGAGGATACGCATTTCAGAAACGGCGTGGTAAAGCGTCCCGAATCCAGGCCCAGAGGGCCGAGAAAACCAAAGCTGGCAAAGGATAAGGAGGACAATTATGAAAACCATTAAAAGCTGTGAATTCAACATGGACACTGGCTGTGTAGAGCTGCGGTTTCAGGACGGCAGCATGATCTCCATCGACTGCACCGCCGTGGAGAACGAAGTGGCGGATAATCTTTATGAGCGGTCGGAGCTGGACTACCTCATCTACAACGACCCGCTGGCCTACGCAGACCTCGTTCTGAACGGCGACGTTGAGGCATATCTGAACGCCGTCACGGAGTATAAGCCCTGCGAAAACTGAACAACGCACAAAAGGGGATGGCGGTCTGCCATCCCCTTTGCCATGCCGTTTTAGGAGCATATATCCCTTGGATTTGACTTATATCTATCGTCAGGCAATGTTCTCGCCGTTGCTGTCCTTGTCCGTTTTTGCCCCGTCCCGTGCCGCCTTCCATTCGGCAAATTCCCGCTGCCCTTCCTCGCTTTCGTAAAAGGCGAGGATATCCGGCAGCAGAATTCGGGCGATGTTCTCGATCTCATGCTGCGGGATGCCGCTGTTGTTGGTGAGCTTTTTTCGCCTGCTCAAGTTGTACCTCCGAAAAAGTATTTTGCCGCAGCTTTCTCCCGCGCGGCGGAGGAATGGCGTCTTGAGCGTCTTTTATCGTATGCACTTTTTCCCTTCGCATCTTCCCTTCTTATCCGAAATTGAAAATGCAGCCGCCTGTCAAGCCTTTCAGCCCGTCTGCGTCTGCATGGTGTCCTGTGTCTGAAATTGTGTTTTCATTATAGCAGCGACGGGGCTGCACGTCAATACAACGGGAACAGAGCGGCTGATAGCGTAGTTTTGGCAGCGGCTACCAAAATTATTTTGTGGCTTGCAAATTGGCAATGGCAGTAGCGCAGCAGCCGCCAGCCGTCAATGGTCAAGACGAACGCTTCGCGCCATTGACTACCGCCGCCCGCCGCGCTTTTGGGCAGACAAGGCGGGCAGGCACAGTTTGTGCCTGCCCGCCCATACACATGCTGGCGATTGTAGATATTGGATTTTCAACCGGAGTTGTAGTCGGGTGCGCCCTGTTTCGGGGAGCACCCGACGCTGTTGCTTGCTACCTATCTTCGTATGGTGGCGGCGCGGGAGAGTTTGCGTAAAGCAGGGTTTGGGGACAACTCTCCCTAACAAGATTCTGATAAGAACGGAATGAGCGACAGGCAAAATCCGGCTCTGGAAATTCAGTTCTGCCTTTGCCTTAAGCTGCGTATTTCTTCCTTTTATAACCTACAACACCAGATGCCCGATAGATGTGTGTTGACTGCATTAGCTTTTTCAATGCCCATGCTGTGATTCTTGGTCTAAGGCCGGTAGAAATCGCCGCTCCCGCATGATATGATAAGCTTGAAGAAAAGTTTTCCTGTCCACGCAATGAACGGCGATTTTTGTTGTCTATATAGATGAAAGGCCTTTACGCAGAGAGAAGGGAGGGCGCAATGAGAGACCATGAGATCATAGAATTGTACTGGGCGCGTAACGAGAGCGCGATTACCGCCACCGCAGAAAAGTACGGTAACTACTGCCATACGATTGCATATAACATACTGCGTAACAAAGAGGACGCGGAGGAATGTGCCAACGATACATACCTCGGCGCATGGAATTCAATTCCGCCGCAGCGTCCGAACCGTTTGTCGATCTACTTAGGGAAAATCACGCGCAACCTCGCTCTGAACCGTTATAAGCGGTATACTGCCGAAAAACGCGGACACGGACAAGTAGTCCTCGCGCTGTCTGAGCTGGAAGCCTGCGTTCCTTCGGAAACGACTGTGGAGCAGACCGTCGAAGAAAATGAGTTGGCTGCCGCCATTGACCGCTTCCTGTATGCAAAGCCCAAGCTGAACCGTAACATTTTTGTCCGCAGATACTATCATCTCTACGCAATACGGGATATTGCGGACGCATACGGAATGAGCGAGAGCAAGGTGACGTCTTTGCTTTTCCGTATGAGAAACGAATTAAGACGATTTCTTGAAAAGGAGGGAATTATGCTATGAAAACCGAAGTTCTTCTTCGTTCGATCGGAAAGATCAATGACGAGCTTATCGCTGACGCGGAAAGCGAAGCAAATACCAAAAGAAAGCCCGGCTGGGCCAAGCTTGGAATAATGGCTGCCTGCCTAGCACTGGTTCTCTGCACCGGCATTGCCACACATGCCATCCGAAACAATGCGACAGCAGGCACCTTCACAATGGATGTCAACCCCAGCGTGGAATATACGATTGCCAAAAGCGGGAGCGTTAAGAATGTCCGCTGCTTGAACAGCGATGCGGAAAATGCGCTCAGCGATGTTGTGCTGGGAAAGCAGAGTGTCGAGACCGCTCTAACGCGCACGGTCGCCGCCTACGAGGCCTGCGGATATATGGAAAATGGCGAAGCGACTGTTCTGATCTCTTTTGATTCCCGTCTTGATGCGAATGCCGAACTAAAAGCCTCTCTCTCTGCGGAGATCCGGAAGGCCTTGGAGCAGACCGATGCCGTCGGCACACTGGTTTTCCACTCCGAACTGACGGAAAACGCCGAAGTGGCGAAGATCGCCGAGGAATTCCATGTCTCCCTTGGCCGCGCCGACTGGATTCTTACTGCAGCAGACAAAACCGGGCTGCCCACGGACGAGGTCGCCTGCATGTCGTTGGACGAGCTTCTTAAATTTCAGGAGGCTTCCGGCATTGCTTCTGTCAGTGTATCGAAGTTCATCTCCTTGGAGGACGCAAAGAAGATTGCACTGAAGGACGCCAAACTGGATGAACTGACGCAGAAGATCGTGTTCACCCGAGAGGAGCTGAGCCGCAATCAGGGCAAGCCCTGCTACCTGCTGGAGTTCTACACCGGGGCGAATCAATATTTCTACCAAATCGACGCAAAGAGCGGCAGCATTATTTACGCCGGGAAATTTATCACTCTTTCCGAAGCGAAGAAAATCGCCCTGGATGATGCCGGATGCAAGGATAAAGTCAGCTTTACCGAGGAAACCCTTGTGAGCGGCGGCATCAAAACGCCTTACTACCGGCTCGTCTTTGCCGATGCAAAAACACAGTGGACATACCGCATTGATGCGGTGCTGGGCATCGTTCTGGAGAAAAAGCAGAAAGAGACCGCCACAACGGAAATCGACACTGCAGATTTCATCTCTTTGGAAGAAGCAAAGAAGATTTCCCTGAAAGACGCGGGACTTGATGAAGCCACACAAAAGATCGTGTTCACCAGAGAGGAGCTGAACCGCAATTCTGGCAAGCCCTGCTACATCTTAGAGTTCTACACCGCGAAGAAGCAGTATTCCTACAAAGTAGACGCCAAGAACGGCAGCATCATGGAGGCTTACCACTTCATTCTTCTGGCGGATGCGAAGAAAATCGCACTGGACGATGCCGGGGTCAACGTGAAGGTGGTCTTCACGACAGAAGAGCTGGTTGCCGGCGGCATCAAAACGCCTTACTACCGGTTCGTCTTTGCCGATGCGAAAACACAGTGGACATACCGCATTGATGCGGTGCTGGGCACTGTGTTGGAGAAGCAGCAGAAAGAGATCGTGACAACGGACTTCATCTCTCTGGAGGAGGCGAAGGAGATCGCCCTGAAGGATGCCGGACTTAATGAATCCACGCAAAAAATCGTGTTCACCCGAGAGGAGCTGAACCGCAATTCTGGCAAGCCCTGCTACATCCTGGAGTTCTACACCGCGAAGAAGCAGTATTCCTACAAGGTGGATGCCAAGGACGGCAGCATCATGGAGGCTTACCACTTCATTCTTCTGGCGGACGCGAAGAAAATCGCACTGGACGATGCCGGGGTCAGCGAAAAAGTCACCTTTACCGAGGAAACGCTGGTTGCCGGCGGCATCAAGTCGCCCTACTATTACTTCGCCTTTGAAAGCGACTCCGCTCGCTGGACTTACAAAATTGACGCGGTTCTGGGCGTGATTATGGATAAGACCTGCGATAAGATCATTCCCCCTGCCCCGGAGTTTATCGGCTTGGAAAAGGCAAAGCAGATCGCGTTAGAGGACGCGGGACTTGATGAAGCCACGCAGAAGATCGTGTTCACCAGAGAGGAGCTGAGCTGCAATTCTGGCAAGCCCTGCTACATCCTGGAGTTCTACACCGCGAAGAAGCAGTATTCCTACAAGGTGGATGCCAAGGACGGCAGCATCATGGAGGCTTACCACTTCATTCTTCTGGCGGACGCGAAGAAAATCGCACTGGACGATGCCGGGGTCAGCGAAAAAGTCACCTTTACCGAGGAAACGCTGGTTGCCGGCGGCATCAAGTCGCCCTACTATTACTTCGCCTTTGAAAGTGCCTCTGCTCGTTGGACCTACAAAATCGACGCCGTTCTGGGCGTGATCATGGATAAGACCTGCGATAAAATCATTCCCCCTGCCCCCGAATTTATCGGCTTGGAGAAGGCAAAGCAGATTGCATTAGAGGACGCAGGGCTGGATGAGGCAGCGCAAAAAATCGTGTTCACCAGAGAGGAGCTGAGCCGCAATCAGGGCAAGCCTTGCTACATTCTGGAGTTCTACACGGACAAGTGTGCGTATTCCTACAAGATCGATGCAGTATCCGGGGAAATTATCGGGAAGAAAACCGAGTGGTTTTCCCGTCAGGAGTCCGAGACTGTGCCGGACACATCTCAAAATTCCGATTCCAAGCAGCGCAGGGGAAACTAATCAAAACATGACTCGTTCAAGCCACAGAAAATGGGGACAGGCTATAAATGCTTGTCCCCATTTTGCTAAAAGCTACGGAATTGTAGGTGCTATCTTTGCTGAATACTTAGGCTCAGTATCGGCAGCCGCTTCCAAAAATCCGTTTCTGCTTTTTTATTAGCATTGAGCGTTCAATCCGAGACACTAACGGCACGATGGTTTTAATAGCATTTTATGAACGCAACCTCGATTAAAAATAGGGGTGCCTTTGCAGAACTGGAAACGGACTGGCAAGCAGGGCAAAGCGGTACCCACTTTGCTGCTTGCCAACCTGCGAACCCTGCCGGCTTCACACTTGGCAAGCAAGGTGGCTTGGAGCCACTTTGCGCTTGTTGGGGAAATTTGTCCCCAAGCCCCTTTGAACGATTTTTGCAAAATCGGCTGCGCTCCTGCGGAGCTTTCTTCGCCTGCGGCGCGTCCGAGAATCGCGGTGTTATGTGAATATATCATTGATACATTCTCTGTTTCCGGGTATACTTGAAACAGAAAAGGAGGTGACGCAGCCTTGAAAATCATCGGGGAACGGCTCAGGGGCTTGCGCGAAAGCGTCAGGCTCTCGCAGGCAAAGCTGGCAAAGGAATTTGACGTTTCCCAATCCGCTCTCGCCCGGTACGAGATCGACGATTCCACGCCCTCCCCGGAGGTTTTTCTGAAATACGCCGACTACTTTGACGTATCGCTGGACTACATTTTCGGCAGGACGGACGACCCACACGGCATGATCTACAACAACTGTGTGAAGCTCGGCCTGAACAATCCCGAAATGGCGCGGTTCGTGGAAATGTGCTTCGACCCCGGCTCGGCTATGAACGAACGCTTGAAGGCAACGCTTGTGCAGATGCTCTCGGAGGTGGAGACGAAATGAAAGCCGTGATCTACGCCCGCTATTCCTCGGACAGCCAGCGAGAAGAAAGTATTGAAGGTCAGCTCCGAGAGTGTACCGCCTTTGCCGAGAAAAATGGCATCACGGTATTGCGGCATTACATCGACCGCGCGTATTCTGCAAAGACCGATAACCGCCCGGAGTTCCAGAACATGATAAAGGACAGCGGCAAGCGGCTGTTTGACATAGTGATCGTCTGGAAGCTGGACAGGTTTGCACGAAACCGCTATGACAGCGCCCGGTACAAGGCCACGCTTAAAAAGAACGGCGTGAAGGTTGTATCTGCCACCGAGATTATTTCAGAGGGCGCGGAGGGCATCATTCTCGAATCCGTCCTTGAGGGCTATGCGGAATACTACTCCGCCGACCTTTCCGAAAAGGTCATCCGGGGCATGACGGACAACGCCCTCAAGTGCAAATTCAACGGCGGCATGATGCCCATTGGCTATGTGATCGACGCAGAACAGCACTTTCAGATCGACCCGCTGACCGCGCCATTTGTTTTGGAGGCTTTTAAGCGGTATGACGGCGGCGCGACTATGAAGGAAGTGCGGGATGCGCTCAACGCAAAAGGTGTTACCAACCAGCGAGGAGGCGAGCTGACCTTCAATTCCATACAGCACATGCTGAACAACCGCCGCTATATGGGCGAGTTCAGTTATCGTGATGTGGTAATCCCTGACGGCATACCCGCCATCGTACCGCAAGACCTCTTTGACCGGGTGCAGGAGAAGCTGGCGAAGAACAAAA
>OGXN01000544.1_pt1 | contig 47004 bp, 47 predicted proteins | sample 1576281 | NCBI WGS metagenome assembly OGXN01 (sample SAMEA3541494, study PRJEB24748) | human gut metagenome | biome: human gut; feature: human-associated habitat; material: faeces | place: China | collected 2012
CCAACGACCTCACCCTTATCAGGGGTGCGCTCTAACCACCTGAGCTACAGGCCCATTTCCACCGAATGCTTGTACATAATACCATAGGAGTTTTTGTTTGTCAACATTTATTTTTACTATTTTGAAATTTTAACTATTTTAGGTGAAGTTATTCTTTTATAAATTTTAAAAGTCCTTGTTCATCCATCACTAAATAGCCATCTTTATATTTTGTATAAATGTTACCCTCTATGGACACTTGTTGTTTCTTTTCTAAATCAACATATATTTCTTTTACAAACTTGTTATCTTTCACACATGTAATACGCATGAGTCCAAAAGGATCATTTACACCAGAATCCAATGTGCAACCATCTGTATGAGCCTGACAGACATCTGCTTCTTCCTTCGTTTTTAAATCTAATTTTTTAATTTGTTGATTATCATTACTATAAATACTTCCTTTGTACAAAAAAGCATTCAAAGTTGACATATTATCTAAAAATACCTTATTTTCTTTTCCATCTTCTGATAAGCTCATTAATACACCTTTCACATTATCGTTTTCTTCTTTTATTGTCATATACATCACTTGCTTATCCCAAACACCTTCAAAATTCACAATACTGTCTTCATCTAAATCTAATTGCGTGAGTTTTCCATTAGTTAAATCTCCAATATATGTAAGATAATTTTCTGCAAGTCTTCCGATTCTTCCATTTTCATCATGTTCAAATGTTTCTAAACAAATATAGGCTTTATTCTTATAAATCATCAAAGATGCAATCGCCCCATCTGTAAGTTTTAATATCTCTTTTCGATCACTTCCATCTTCTTCCATAGAACATAAATAATTATTTCCTGTCTGCATATTCATATAAACACCATAAAGTTTTCCTTCATAAGGCATTGGCGGATAATTCATGACTGTATCTTTATATTGTGTAATCAGGTATGCTTCACATTGATTATTATTATGGTCACAATTAGGTTTTGCGCAAAGTGGTACATCTTGATTCGTTTCTCCATCATAAAAATATAGTTGATTTCCTATTTTTCCTTTTACAATATGATAGACGCCTTGTTCAGATACAGAAGGAAATGCATCAATTACATAAGCTTCACTATCCTTCTTTTCCTTATTTGAACATCCACAGCAAACCAATAACAAACACAATACACATAATATTTTACGCATGAATATCCCTCACTTTCTTTATTCTGCATAGTATAAATACAATAAGTATGAATATATAAGCAATAAATGCTTTTTTAATATTTAAAAACGGATAAAAAAGGCACATGAACAGTGGTGCTTGATAAACCTCATTGATACAAAGCAATAATGGTACACTTAACAAAAGAAACAGTACAATCGCTGTGACTTTTTCAGATTTAATACGTGAAAACAAATATAAAACACAATACAGTAGTGCTTGAATTACAAGGATTTCTAATATAAATTGCATAACTAAATACTGCATAATCGTCATTGTAAATGGCGATGTAAAGAACTGTTGTAAATCATGCATTGCGACATTCAACATAACGTCTGGATACATTTGCTTATTATGCAGGAAGATCATTATACTGATGAAACACCATAGAAGTGTAAAGCCAACACTTAATTGTATATATTTTAACGTATGTGTTTTTCTAATACCAATCATTGTTGTTTTATAGTAAAGTGTAACTCCACTTTCTTTTTCCTTTGCGTATGTATGCATACACATCAGCACCATCATCAGTATATAGAATACCAGTAATTTTGCGAATTCTTTTGATTGATCAAAAAACATTCTAGTATGATCTTCTTTTAATACCTGTCTTGACTCATCATTTTTTATCATTTCTATTTTTTGACAATATTCTTGAAACGTACGCTGAGTGGAAAGTTCTTTAGAAAGAAGCGTTTTTTCTGTTTCGTTATTTGATAAAAGTAGTTTTTGTTCAATATCCGCAAAACGCTGTTTTTCTTTTTCGATGTTTTGATATGTTTCTTTTGTTGGTGATGCACCAAATTCATCAATATAGTAATTTATAATTCGATCATCTTGATAGGATAATGTATGTATATTAGAAAGATCAAATGATACAAGCATAAGCAGCAGGCATGCAAACAAGACGCCAGCGCCTTTTAGCCAAGACTTCTTTGCTTCATAAAATAACAAAGAATGAAAATGTTTATCATATACTGGTATCTCTATCATTTTTTGTTTATATTCTTTTGTAATATATGCATAATAAGAACCAGCAAAAATCAAACAAATCAATAGAGCTAAACAAATCAACAGCCAGGTGTAATATATTGCGTGTGAAAAAATAGAAATATAGCTCACACGAATAAAATCTAGTTCTGGATGTAAAATATGTGATAATGAAAGATATGCAAGTAAGCTGTTTTTATCTGCAGTAAAATTAGATAACAATGTGCTGATACATACACATATCGCAATCAAACCACTGCCAATCATTGTTTTTCTAAAGAACGTCGAAACACCAAGCAGTAACATTTCCACAAATGCAAATGCCAATATGCGCATGATCAACATCAGTAATAAAAACTGTATAATCGTACATTTGATTGGTGTTGTAGCGCACATCATAACACTTTGTATTGGCTGTTGTATATTCACAAACCCATATTGTATTCCACGAATCACATACATTCCAAGGTAGGAAAGTGCCATGAATACAATCATTGATATTGTCAAAGAAGCATATTTACTTAAGTAATTCCATAACCCTCCCTTAGAGGTAGCTTTGATATAAGACATCCTGCCTGACTGATATTCTTTATCTACTTGTATATATGTTATATAAATCATGAATACCGCGATGAAGATATCTACAAAATAATCATTTAATATTAATTCTATTCCATATGTTCCTTTTGTGGAAGTACCCGCCTCTAATTTCTTACCTTCATAACGTTTTTTGATTGCGACCTGCCGTTCTTTTATGAAATGATTATCCTTACGGAAAAGAGAGATTTCTTCTTTTTGATTCTGAACAATGCTTTGATAATATGCAGGATATCGTATTAGATAATTCACTTCATCCTGCAGTCGCTGGATTGTTCTTAAATCATATGTTTCTTTCCCTAATTGAGAAAGCACATCATTTCCATATTGTGACACTGCCTCTTTCCATTCTTGATCACTTATACGATCTCCATTCAGCTTTGACTGTAGTTCCATCTTTTTTAAATAATCAGCAGCATCTGACAAAGGCATGCCTTTTATATTTTCCTGTAGTGTCTGATAATCTTTCTGATAAATGGATGAGGATTGCTGAACAGTAACGAATAGTACAAATTGAAATATCAAAAGCAAACATATCAGACATAAACTTTTCTTATTCAGGAGTGTTTTCTTTAAATCATAATACAGCATCTTTTTCATCCCTGAACAAGTAAAAATATACATCACTGATTTCTGGTGTGATCACTTCTCCTGAATATTCATCATGATCGTCAATGATTCTGGCAAACAATTTATCATGACGATAATAGATAGAGCTGACGATATTTGCCTGTTTATATTTCTGATATTCTTCTATTGTTATTTCTCTTTCCTTTACCTTTTGATCTAAGCACTCTAATATACTAATACGATCTCCCTGTAAAATAATATGTCCTTCTTTTAGGAAGATGAATTTACTAGATATGAATTCTACATCACTGACAACATGCGTCGCAATTAAAACGATTTTATCTTTCGCAAAACTCGCAATCATATTTTGCATTTCCATTCGTTTCATTGGATCTAACCCAGCTGTTGGCTCATCTAGAATTAAAATCTTTGGGTCATTGATCAAGGTTGCCGCAAGCATTGCACGCTGTTTCATTCCTCCAGAAAAGGCTGATAGCTTTTTATAGAAAACATCTTCTAGTTTTACTTCTTTTACCAAATATTGACTACGGGAAATGATTTCCTGTTTCTTCATGCCTTTTAAATTGCCAATATAGTACATAAAATCCTTTAATGTAAAATCTTCGTATAAACATTGTTGTTGTGGCATATAGCCTAACATATTTAAAAAACTCTTTTTCTGTTTCACTAAAGGTTTTCCATCTAATATGATTTCTCCTTGTGTTTCTTTCAGCAGCATTGCCAGAATATTCATAAACGTCGATTTTCCTGCGCCATTTGGGCCTAGCAATGCATAAATTCCATTTTCAAAGGTATACGATATGTGATCCAATGCAGTAAATGATCCATAATTTTTTACCAATTGTTTAATTTCCAGTTTCATTTTGAAGCCATTCATCTAATTGTTTTTGTAGTTCTTGTATAACTTGATCAATTCCTGCATTCTTTAGTTTCTGATTTACTTCTTCTACATCCTTCATCAATGTATCTGTATCTTTTACAGTATCTCCCTTATTACATGCAATACATCCAATGACATCTGCATCTCCATCTGCTGTAGCCATTCTAATATTATCAAATTGATCCAGTTTATCACTAACATTTGATAAATCAAAGAAGCTTGGCAATAATTCTTCTTTGGTAATATTTGCCTCTTCTTCCAGTTTTTTAAAGTATTCTAATTTATTATCTACTTCATTTTCAGAAGATTCTATAATCATGTTATTACCAAAGTTATTCCAACTAATATTTGTATAATGTGCATGATCTATGATTTTTCCTGAAGCATTACGCTCTGGTTTTGTACCAAATTGTAAAATTGTTGAACACTCTTTATCTGTATTTAATATCGCCATTAATCGAAATGCATCTTCTTTTTGTTTACTGTCCTTTAATATAGAAAATCCTGATACGTATGCATAATATTCTTTTGTCATATCCAAACGAACATCTTTTTCTTTCTGTTTAAGGCGTTGTGTAAATCCACGAGAGCCATCCATAACAACTTGATCTTTTGATATAATATCGTTTAAATCCTCCTGTCTTAAATCTGCACCAGTAAAACCTTTCCATCTCATATCAGAAATCAATTTTATAGTATCTAAAATATATGGTTCTTCATAAGGATTCACAACTTTATGATCTTTTTTTCTTATAAATAGACCCGTATTATTAATATTTTGATATTTATCCGCGATATATGTTTCTAAATTAAAACGCTGACTTAATATCCAATCCTTTTTATTCTGATAATTTTCATTAAAATATTTTAACACTTCTAAAGGTTGATGTATGACATGATCTATCGCTTCTTTATGAGCTTGATAATAGTCTTTATTTATAAATAAGTAAAAGGTTTCCAAAGGGTAGACTATTTTCGGCACTAAATATATTTGATTATTAAGCTTTTCTGTATCTAACTGATTTTGTGAATAATATTGTGATAAATCCTTGCCTTCTTTTGTGTCAAATAAAGTATCTAATGGTTCTAGTGCTGAGATATATGTTTGATTAAAAGGTACGATATCCACATTTTCATCCTTAGATATTATATTACTTACTAACTTTTTCTGATTATTCAAAGAAAAACCTTCCAGACTTTCTGGTCTTGGATATTGCTTTATCACTAATTTCAAGCCTGTTTTCATTTCTTTTAATCGTTCATTAACAGCATCAATTCTCTCATTAGATATTGCTTTATATGTTTCTTCAGAATCAATCCATGATTCACTGCCTTGTTCTATGTACCATACGATTTCTTTTGTCTTATCTTTACCTGCACATCCATTCAGCGCTATTAAGATTAATAATATCAATAAGACTTTTCCTGCTTTTACAGTTTTCATAATATTCACCCTCTTCATACTGTCCCTATTATCAAAAGCTAGTAAATGAAACCTGTTTACTTTTATATTCAAACAGGCTTCATTTACAATTACACGTTGTGAGAGTTCATGATTAATAAAAGTATAAATCATTTAACACTTACAGTGTAACCTCTTTCATATACAGTATGACTCTTATCTATGAAAAAGTAAATATAATTTGTTGCTTAAATGATATATTATGCTAATAAAACTTAACATTTTTACGATAGAAAACTGAAATATTCTAAAACACTGTTGCATAAACATTCTGCAATATCTTGTTGATATTCATCAGTTACTAGTTTTGTTCGATCTTCATCATTCGATAGAAATCCACATTCCACAAGTGAACCGATTTTATTTGCATTATTCAGGATATAATAATCACCTGTTTTACTTGTCATATTAGTTCCTGTTAATTTTTTGAAATTCTTTTGTATGATATCTGCGAATACTTTGGATACTTCATTATCTTTTTCATAAAATGCCTGTGCCCCTTTTACGGATGTATTGGGATATGCATTTAAATGAATGCTTAGAAATAAGTCTGTTTTATCTGCATTGATGATTTCCATGCGTTTTTTCATATCTTCTCTTTTACGATTGGTGGCATTTGCACTGGCTAAATCATAGGCGCCAGTTCTTGTAAGAGTGACACTGGCACCGTTGTTTTTTAAGAGTGTTTCCAGTTTCTTTGCGATTTTTAGATTAATTTCCTGTTCCTTGACATTGCCTGCTCTAGCACCATCGTCTTTTCCACCGTGTCCGGGGTCCAAAATGATACTGACGCCTGATAAAGAATGATAGGTTCTTGATGCATTGATGCTTTGGATATGTGACAACATACAGGCTGATGCCAATATGGTTGCGATCATGGCGATGCCTAGGATATAATGTTTTCTTTTCATTTTCTCACCAGTTACAGTATATGAAATGCTTGTTTATATCATGCGATAAACAGAAGAAAATCCTGCTGAATCAGCAGGATTATTAGAAGGTATCAATTTGTGATTTGTTTAAGCGATTTACGATTTCATATGCCAGTTTTACACTGTTTTCAAAGTCTTGATAAGTGGTAAATCCATGGTGGGAATGGATATATCGAACAGGTACACCAATGATAATCGTAGGTGTGCCGTTATTTGACACATGCAACATAGCACCATTGGTACCGCCACCGCTTCTGACACTTTCCTGACATGGGATGCCTAATTGTTTCGCTAAGTCTAATGCATAGCGTTGAAATCTTGGATTGGTGATCATACTTTTATCAAAGTGACGTAGCATTGGCCCTTTACGAAGTGCTGTTTGTATCATCCAATCCTCCTGAAAGGTATCATCCGCAGGACAGCCTTCAAAACAAATGGCGATATCTGGATGAATGGTTTTTGTGACTAAATCCATGCCTCGTTCACCAACTTCTTCCTGAGCAGATAGTGTACCAATGACTTCTACATCATCATTTTGGATATGGGCTAATGTTTCCATCACACACGCACATCCTATACGACAATCAAATGCTTTACCTAAAAATAAGTCACGTTCTTCCTCATAGGTACAGCTGACATCTGGTACGACAGGAGCACCGATATGAATATGTAATTGATTAATCACTTCTTCTTTGCTTGTGGCGCCAACATCAATGACCATTTCCTGCATAGACAAGCTTTCTGGATGTTCCCGGTCTTTCATGAAATGTGGTGGTTTTGCGGCTACAATACCACTGATATATTTACCTTCTGCATTTTTTACACGTACTTTTGAGGCAGGAATGGTGTCTGGCACCCATCCTCCCAATGGTAAAAATACCATCGTACCATTGGGTTTTATCGCCTGTATGATAAAACCTACTTCATCACTATGTGCATCAATTAAGACAAGCGGTTTTTTCTGTGTTTGTTTTGTTTGATAGATATATGTGTTTCTTAAATGGTCTTCTTTTACAACACTGTTCTGTGGCGCATATTTTTTTGCGAGTGATACTACTTCATCTTCAAAGCCACTAACACCATTGGCATTTGAAAACTGTTTGATCATTTCAATATTTTCAGCTTTTGTTCTCATATTCCTTTTCCTTTCGATCTAATAAATAAAGCTTACCAGCTTTTTCTCCTCCTGTTTGTGGATGAAAGATCACATCCCGTTGATAATGAAATCCCATTTTTTCAATCAGTCGTTCTGATTGAGGATTGTCTTTGAAATGGCCACAACACATGTAATCACATTGTAGCTGTTGGAAACAATAATCAACCACCAAATCAGTAGCTTCTACCATAATGTTATTACCCCAGTAATCTTGATGCAGGATACATCCAACATCTTTTCCATAGGCATTTTTGTATGCTTCACCGAAATCAAATTGTGGCGTTTCTAAATCAAGTGAACCGATTACTTTGCCATTTTCTTTCCAGACAAGGGCAAATACTTTATTCATATCCTGAAACATCTTCATTAACGTCTGTGCTTCTTCCATGGAGGATATGGTGGGACATCCAGACATTTCTGAGATGGCAGGATCTGTGAATATCTGATATAAATCATCAAGATCTTCTTTTTGCCATCCTCTTAAGATCAATCGTTTGGATTCTAAAATGGTATTTTTTACATCTAATTCTTTTGGCATGTCATCCCCTCACATTCAGCAGTTTTATTTTAGCATACTATCACAATCAAATACATGTATATTTTTTATGTTGTAAAATGAAAAGCATCCCTTGTGGTACCTTATAAAAAGTTGTACCATAATAGTGTAGAAGGGCTTATTCATGATAAAAAGCATATAGATGTGATGACGTATGCCTTAAGTGCATATGTGTTGTGTATCTTAGGATTACATGATCAAAAGAAAGATGGTACACCAGATATGATGGTATATATTCATGCGATAAAAAAAGGATTTGGCATGATAGGACATATTGATTTCAGTATTGATCATAAGGTATACTCATATGGGAACTATGATTATCGTAGCTTTCAAATGATGGAGGCTATAGGAGATGGTGTGATGTTTATCTTTGATGAAGCTTTCTATCTGCCTTTTTGTATTGAACATGAAAAGAACACAATTTTTGCGTTTGGACTTTGATTAGAAGCACATCAGATTAAAGAAATACATGCCAGAATTTCAACACTTTATGAAAACAGCATTCCACGGTATCCTGATATTATAAATGATCCAGATCATGATGATTCTCAATTTACTAATCAATTGTATCTAGCGACAAAAGTTTCTTTCTATAAATATACAAAGGATTATCGTAAATATTTCATATTAGGCAGTAATTGTGTAAAATTCGTTGATCAGGTATTGGGTGCTTTTAGCAGTGATATCTTAAATTTAAGAGGATTTGTGACATCAGGTACGTATTTGGATTACCTGCAAAGGGAATATAAGAAAGTAAAGAAAGGAATCAAATGACATGAACGTATATAGTATTATTTTATGTATCCTATTGATATTTTTTATCATATGTATGGGGATCGGGTTATATTTTTTCCATCAGGCAATTGATGCGAAATCAGAAAAGCCTTTTATATCGGTGAACCCTCACGACACTTTAACAAGTGATGACCACTGGTATCTTCAAAATAAGTTTGTGCGTCATATCACAATGGAAAAAGATGGTTTAAAGCTTCATGCCAGCACCATCTCAAATAAAGGAAATGCATGGGTTGTCATTGTTCATGGCTATATGGGGCGTTTGGAAGATATGATTTCTCAGGCACGACAGTTTTATGAGCGTGGATATAATGTATTATTGCCAGATTTAAGAGGGCATGGAAGAAGTGATGGCAACATTATAGGATTTGGCTATTTGGATGGTTTGGATATTTTAGATTGGTGTAAAGAATTAGAGAAACAAGGCGCCAGCGATATTTTATTATATGGTGTTTCCATGGGTGCTGCCAGTGTAATGATGTGTGCGGATGTGGAAGGTTATCCGATTCGTGCCATTATCGAAGATTGTGGTTTTTCCACATTGAAAGGACAATTAACCCATATTGTGAAACGTATGGTCCCAAAAGTTCCCAGTGGATTTTTAATCTTTTGTTTATCCTTAGTGTTAAAAATCAAGGCGGGCTATCGTATATCTGATGTGGATTGTATGAAACATATATCACATGCAAGGGTACCGATGTTATTTTTACATGGGGATCATGACAGCTTTATTTCCATGCATATGATGGAGGATTTGTATGCTGTATGCCCGGGTCAAAAGGAAAAAATGATTATCAAAGGTGGTCGTCATGCGAGCAATGATAAACTACGCCCTGAAGAATATTGGCAATGCATAAATGATTTTTTAGATAAATATGTAAAAATATAAGGTGGTTTTCCTCATCAGAAAATCACTTTTTTCTTATGTGTTGGTGTATAATAAAATCATCAGAGAGGGGTCCTGGATATGAAAATCAATATTCGGTTTCATTTGTTTCTATGTCTGATTGGCGGTGTCGTTGGAGCTTGTGAAGCATACTTATTTTCTCAAAGTGCACCATATATGGATACGCTCACTATCTTAGATGTATTAGCGCCTGTCATTGTCATGGGTGGATTAGTGAATGGGTATTATCTATTCTTCAACTGGATACGTATCAGAGAATTTACTGGAAAATCTATTATGAGCGCATGCATTGCTTTTCTAGGATTTCCTGTCATTGTCTTTTTAGGTGTATTAAGCTTAGTTCCATTATTATTAGTGGATTTCTTTTTGATGCTGATTAGAAAATGGGATACGTATAAGATATCTACGATTGGTGGTGGCGGCATTATCAAGGCAGATGATGAGGCACTTGCTTTTGATGAGATTGAAGATCTCACATGTAAAGAAAAGATTCGTGGATATAGTCAATATGTCAATCGATTAAGAATCGTTTTATTACTTCTTTTTTTAGGGGTAAATATCCTTTGTTGGATGGTATTTGAAAATGACTTGTTGTCGCTTGGATTGGCGATGGTATCCATTATCCTGTATCGTTTTTTGTTTACGTTGAAAATCAATGCTTATATTCATCATATGGCACAGGATTTATTATATAAACGATGTGATCCTTATCGTATGACTTTGATTATGGATCATCTGTTGGATCATCATAAAATAGAAACGATGTTTGGAGAATATATATTAATGACTTCTTTACGTGAACAGGATAATCATGAAAGAATCAAAGATTTGATAAAGCATAAAAATACGTATTTAAATCATGCGAACTTACGAGTAGTCTATCATTATGCAAGTATGAGTAAACATGAACGTGAGGCATATTTCCCACAGTTTTATGAAGAGGATAAAGCTGTGATTGACGCCTATGCGAAAAAATATCCAAAGTATCAGGATGATGCGCAAAAACTGTTAATATCTTTAGAGGCAGATAAGTATATTCGTCGGATGGAATATGAAAAAGCATTAGCACAGATTCATTCTCTATCTATGAAAACAACACTGGATACCATTCGTTTAATAAGCAAGGAAGCGTATTGTTACTACATGTTGCAGGATGAGGAAAAGGCAAAAATGCTATTTGATGAAATCATTGAAAAGGGAAATAGTACGTATTATGTAGAAAGCGCAAGGGAATATTTAGAGGAAATGAACAAACAAAAAGGCTGAAATCAGCCTTTTCTTTTGTTCATAGGATGTGTAATCATCTGCGATGTGGATGTTCGCTATTAGAAATACTATGATTCACACAAGTTTTAATGAAAATGTTACTTATCCATCACATGAATTTCATGCTGGAAATATTTTTCCTGAAATTCTAATAATTTTTCTAATTCTTCTTTTGTATATTCACTGCCTGTTTGTGCGACAACCCATTTTTCTTCACAATCATTAAAGCGTTCTACTACCGCGATCACTTCTCCTGTGAATGAATCTAATGGTGTATCTACCCCAACGATATAGGCATCCTGTTCCTCACCATCACCACCCATGATTCCTTTGATATATCCATAATTGATGGGATAGATCATATCAAAGTGCGGGTGTTTGCTGCCTAGTTTTCGATCAATCGTAACGGTCACAATTTTTCTTTCCATATGTCCTCCTTAGCTGCTTTTCTGCCATGCGTGCTGATGTTTTGATAGTAACACATCTGCGGCTTGTGGTCCACTGCTGTAGGAAAGATAATCATATATTGGCAAGTTTTCTTTATGATATCGTTGTTTTAGTTCTTCAACATATTGCCAGCTTGCTTCAATCTGATCCCATTTAGAAAACCATGAGCTGTCTTGTTGCATTACAGCAAGCAACAGGCGTTCATAAGCTTCTGGTGTATTGATACGATTGATATCTAAACAACTCTGACAAAAATCCATACTGGCTGGCACGATGTCTTCACTATTGCCTGGCTTCTTGATATTAAATCTTACATAGACGCCTTCATTTGGCTGTATCTTAATGATTAATATATTAGGATCCACATCTGGCATAACACGCTTGAATGTGATGATGACTTCCATTTCTCTTCGATCCAGTTTCTTTCCCGTACGAATGTAGAAAGGTGTATCCTGCCAGCGTTGGTTATCAATAAATAAACGTAGTGCTGCATATGTTTCCGTTTGGGAATCACTTGCCACAGATGGTTCTTTCTGATAATCAAAATATTGTCCCAATACCATGGTATCTTCGATATTCAAGTTAGAAACAGGACGAAGGTGTTTTAATACTTGTAGCTGACGAGCATGCATTTCATCCCGTGTGTAAAGATTCATTGGCTCCATCGCAATGATACTCAAAATCTGAAAGAGATGATTTTGTACCATATCTTTTAAAGCACCGCTGTGATCATAATAGGATCCACGATTCTCCACACCAACTTCTTCCATGGCATTGATTTGTACATGTTCAATATATTCATGGCTCCATATATTTGAAAATATAGGATTCGTAAAACGAATGGCCTGAATATTTCGTACCATTTCTTTGCCCAGATAGTGATCGATATGATAGACACGATCCTTTGTGAAGAATGCTTCCAGCTCTTTATTTAAAGCTTTGGCAGAAATTAGATCTTCACCAAAAGGTTTTTCAATAACAACACTTCCCATATTTGCATTTGTGACATGGTGTAAGCCTTTTGCGATGATATCAAAGAAACGTGGTGCCACCGCAAGGTAGAAAATATGATGATTCATCTGATGTTTTTGATAAAACGCTTGTAAAGGCAGATATGCTTGTTCATCTGTGAAATCCATCTGATAATAGGAAAGCTGATCACAGAACATTTGAAATGCCTGGTCACGATATGGCAGACGAACAAACTGTTTGATCCATGGTTTTATCACTTCACAATAGCTCTCATGATCATACGCTCTTCTTCCAACAATGACAATTCGTATATTCACAACCTGTTTCGATACATATAGATTATATAATGCCGGCAGCAGTTTTCGATAGGTCAGATCTCCGGTTCCTCCAAAGATGGTAAGCGTCAGATCATTCATGATCATGTCCCCATGCATGGTGGAAAGATCCCACCTGATCAATTCTTTCATACGTATGTGCGCCAAAGTAATCACGCTGTGCCTGAATCAGATTAGCACCCAAATGTGTAGATGAAAACATATCCAGATAGGAAATTGCATTGCTCATAGCCGGTACTGCGATTCCTTTTTCTATCGCCAGTGAAGTGATACGTCGCAGACTTTCCTGATGCTTTTGTATCTGTGATGAGAAGAATTCATCCATCATTAAATGGGATAATTTTATATCTCTTGCGTATGCTTTCATAATATCATTTAAAAACTGTGCCCGAATGATACATCCTGCCCGAAATATCGATGCAATTTCACCAAAGGAAAGATTCCATTGATACGTGTTGGACGCATGTTTTAAAAGGTCAAAGCCTTGCGCATAAGCAATAATCTTAGCGGTATATAAGCCATCTTTTACATCATCCACAAAACTTTGATCATGCTGAATAGCAATCTTTTGTGATGGATATACAGCATGTGCCTGTTGGCGTTGTTTCAATTGATTCGACATGATTCGTGCATTACAGGATGCTGTAATCATTGAGATATCCACACCTTGTTTTAAAGCTTCTATGCTAGTCCATCGCCCCGTACCCTTTTGGGCTGCACTGTCAACGATTTTATCCAACAGCTCACCACTACCTAGATCATCTTTTTCCTTAAAGATATCCGCTGTGATCTGAATCAGGAAACTGTTTAATTCACTATCATTCCATGCTTCAAAGATTTGATGAATTTCTTTATTATCAAATCCACCTGCATGTTTCAATAACAAATAAGCCTCGGCAATCAGCTGCATATCTGCATATTCAATTCCATTGTGTACCATTTTCACATAATGACCTGCGCCATTTTCTCCGATATATGTACAACAGGCTTTGCCATCTTCTGCCTTTGCACAGATATCTTCTAATATATGTCGTATTTCTTCATATGCTTTCTGATTTCCTCCAGGCATGATACTTGGGCCAAAACGTGCACCATCTTCTCCACCAGAGATACCAACGCCAAAGAAATGCAGCCCTTTTTCTTTTAGATATGCTTCTCTTCGAATGGTATCCTCAAAGAAAGAATTACCACCATCAATGATGATATCGCCTTCCTCCAACAAGGGTATAAGTTGTTCAATCACCATATCCACTGGTTTTCCCGCTTTTACCATCAACATGACTTTACGCGGTTTCATAAGTGAATGGATACATTCTTTCAAATCCTGATAGGCATGTACATGTTCATGAGGATATTTTTCCATCATTTCCTGTGTTAAAGCATAGCTTCGATTATATGCGGCAACTTCATATCCATGGTCTGCCATATTTAAGGCAAGACTTCTACCCATGACCGCAAGTCCAATCATTGCGATATCATTCATACTGTTGCCTCCTGTTCTTCAAATACAATACTTACAGCTTCCACTGCTTTCATTTCATTCAAACAAAGCGTCAATAATCCAGATTCTTTATCACGTTTACATACCACCAAAGTGTTAGTAAAACGATTCGCAATGAACAGATAGGCATCATCAGGTGATAAAGCAATATCTCTTGGATGATCACCACGTGCTTCCATTCGCTGTATGACTGCGCCTTGTTTTATATCAAATACAAGAATCTGATTGATGTCCCGTATAGATATGTAAAGGAAACGTTCATCTTTACTCATACGAATGGCTGCCGCAGCCGCTTTTTCTTTTTCCGGCACTAAATCAATCGTCTTTAACAATTCCATATGGAGTTCCTCATCCAAATGGAAGATAAACAACTGATTGCTTAATTCACTGACCAAATATAAATGATTATTTGTATCCATCACTCCATGTCGTGGTCCACTGCCTTTTGGAAAATCTATTTCCTTTACAAGCTGATCATCATGAAGATGATCAAAAATCATTATCTTATCTAGCAACAGACATGGCACAAGCAAATACTGCTTATACAAAATCACCTGATGGCATCCTGCATGCTTCTTGATCAATATACGTTTTTGTAAGTGCAGATGCTCCTTTTTCGCATAGATAGAAAGTGTTCCTTCATGATAATTTGCTGTATAAATATAATCCTGATCCTGTGTCACATAACAAGAAGTGATTTCTTCATCCAAGACTTCTTCACTTTCTTTACAATCCATATGCCAAAGGCCAATTCCAGCCTTATCTTTCTTTAAAATTGACACAAAATCATTTCCTAGGACAGACAAATATTTACTGTCTTTCCATGGCAGGATATTTTTTATCTCTGTAAATGCTTCTGTTTGCTCATCAAAGGTAAAACGTATGACGCTTGTAGAATCCTTTGACGCATAGCTTCCAATATAACCGATCATTGTATCAGCACCTTTCTTTGAAAAACCAAATGGTTTTACATTCCTAGCTTAGCATGAACGAAGAAAAACTGTTAACTATTTGCCTCTATTTATTTATAGCTTTTCGCAATTTCGATTAAGGAATACATCGCATCATTGAGATGTTTATGCTTTAGATAAACGATATGATTGACATTCTCCAAGACAAAATCATCCACGATTACAGTTTCTAAGCGCTTTTGTTTTTGTTTCTTGTAAATCATCTTTTCTGGTAAAAAAGCCACACCAAAGCCTTCCACCGCTGCCTTTAGTAACACTGTGGAATTGGTAGATGTCCAACAAGGAGTGACATGTGTATCATGTAATAAAAAGGCACTGTCCACCACAGAGCGTATGGCACTTCCCTCTTCTCGTAAAAGTAATGGCTGTAGTGATAACTGTTGCACATTTTGAATCGGATGTTCTTTGAGAAATGCAGGACTTGCGACAGGTAAAATATGATAGGTAGATACAGGAATACATATCACATCCTCTTGCGCAATGACACCCTCCACAAATGCAATATCCAATTTTTGCTGTCTTACTTTCTCCATAATCTGTGCACTTGATGCAATCTCCACCTGTATCTGCATGTCAGGAAATCGCTTGTTTAATTCTTCAATCATGGCTGGTAAAGCATCATTTCCAACGGTGATGCCTGAGCCAATGCGTAAACAGGATGCCTCTTTGATGGTTGCGGCCTGTGTAATGACATCATCATAGTGGGTCAATAAGCCATTGATTCGTTCCAAGAATACTAAACCTTCTGGTGTCAATACAACCTTTTTAGGGAAACGTTCAAATAAGGGAGTTCCCAGTTCTTCCTCTAATTCCATAATAGCCTTTGAAACAGCAGGCTGTGTCATATACAATTCATTTGCGGCTTTTGTGAAGCTTTTCAATTCCGCTGCCTTTTGAAAAATACGAAAACGTCGGATATCCATAAGCACCTCCATAACCCATAGGTTATCTATCTAATAAAATATTATAATTTTATTTATGGATTGTCAAATGGTATCCTTATACTATAAGAGGTGATACTTATGAATAAAATGAAAGATCTGGTATGGCTGTTTGGCATCAATATGTTTATCAGTGCCTTTACCTTTGGTGGTGGATATGTTGTCATACCTATGATAAAAAAATATTATGTAGAAAAGAAAGGCTATTTTGATGAAGATGAATTAATGAAAATTGCGGCTATTTCTCAATCCTCTCCTGGTGCGATTGCCATTAATATGAGTGCTTTATCCGGCTATCGTGTTGCGGGCGTAAAAGGACTGCTGGTAAGTTGTATCGCAGCGATTTTACCACCATTATTTATCTTGGCGATTGTATCTGCTATCTATTCCCTGATTCGTGACAATGTGATTGTGAATGCGGTATTAAAAGGAATGGAAGCAGGTGTTGCGGCATTGATTGTGGATTTGATTGTGGATATGTATGCGATGATCATTAAAGAAAAACAATGGTTTTTCACCCTGATGACACCTGCGGTATTCTTATTAAATTATATCTTTAATATCAATGTTGCGATCTTGATTATTCTTTGTGCATTGATATGCGTTGGTAAAGTGTTGATAGAAAGAAGGCGGATCTCCTTATGATGTTACTACAATTATTCCTTGCGTTTTTCCAGATCGGATTGTTTAGTATAGGGGGAGGCTACGCCATCATTCCCATGATTTCTGATCAGGTGGTTGTGCATCAGCACTGGTTGACAGCACAGGAGTTCACAGATATCATTACCATTTCTCAAATGACACCAGGTCCTTTGGCCGTCAATACTTCTACCTTTGTGGGGATGCGTGTTGCTGGTATTGCCGGTGCCCTGTGTGCCACCATTGGCTGTATCTGTATGGGGGTGTTGATTGCTTATGGTATCTATCATATCTTTCAAAAGTTTTCCACATCGAAGATATTTATGGAAGTATTAAAAGGTTTAAAAGCCGGTTCTTTAGGTTTAATCATGGCCGCTGCTGCGATTATTTTATCACTTGCCTTCTTTAAGGAGGGTGTGATTTCCACATCAAATCTACAGATTCCCGCTGTCATTATCTTTACGATTATCTTATTTATCGCAAGAAAATGGAAAATCAATCCCATTGCGCTGATGGTATTATCAGGTGTTATGGGCGTATTCATCTATCGATAACAAAAAAAACGCGAATTTGCGTTTTTTTTATGCATAAATGATCAATAAGCCTACCATGACACCCAATATCGTAAAAAAGGCAGGTCGTTTACTGCGATACATAAGAATAGACTGTGGAAATATCTCCCCAAATACAACATACAGCATCGCACCACTCGCAAAACCAAGACTGTTGGCCAGTCCTAAATCGCCAATATCACCTAACCAGTATCCAAATAATGCGCCAATAATTGTAGGAGCGCCACTTAAAGCGGTAATCAAAACCGCTTTTGTTTTATGCATGCCTCCACTAATTAATGGCACCGATACTGCCATTCCTTCTGGAATGTTATGTAGACCAATCAAAATTGCCAACATAAGTGCAGCACTTCCCATCACACCATCATTACTTGCATAAGATGCGCCAATTGTCATACCTTCTGGTACATTATGCAGCGCTATCGCACTGGCCATGACGATCCCTGCGATAAATAAAGAAAATCCTTTATCTTTCTTTTTATAATGCTGTTCCAGATGATCACTATGTATCAATTCATCCAGGTTGTCAGCTGTCTGTGGATGCTCCTTATTGATATGTGGAACTTCTGGATTGGTTCTTTTATCAATCAAATAATTTAATATATAGATAATGGCTACACCTGTCAAAATAGATGTAATAACGATAAAAATATGTGTACCTGTTGCGATTGCTTCCTGTATCAAATCAAAACAAACAACACTCAGCATGACACCACCCGCAAAACTCAATAATAAACTTACGGTCTTATTGGAGTCTTTGCGAAACAATGCGCCTATCAAACCACCAAGTCCTGTGCCAACAACACCGGAAATCGCCGTTGTTAAAATTAATGTTCCTAATATCCCCATAATAACATTGCTTCCTTCTTTCTATTTCTACAGCAAGTTTACCATTCCTTAGCGCTTTAATCAAGAAAAACACAAGTGAGAAAAAGCCATGCTTATCGCATGACCTGTTTATATATTGTTTCTGCCTCTTTTAAAATGGCGGTTTCATCTAATGTCAGAACTTCACGATTTTTCATGAGCCATTTCCCACGCACCATACTGTGCATCACATCATTTACATTTACACATTCCACAAGTGTATTGCGCATATTGCCACTTGGATAAAGATGTGGCTGATGATAATAGATAAAGATGGCATCCGCAAGTGCTCCTTCTTTGATATATCCCAAATCTTTTTCCATCATAAACGATGCGGTATTGCCTGTGGCCATCTGAAGCAGTTTCTTAGATGTAAGAATACGTGTATCTTGTAAAGCAATGCCATGTGTTACATTCATCATACAACGAAGATTTCGCATTTCATTCCAAATACTTAATCCTCCATGTGCTGCCCCATCACTGCCAATCGCAAGGGGAATATCCGCTTGTTTTAATTTGGGATATGGCGATAAAGCCTTGGCACAGTTACTAAATGGACATAACACGATATGACTGCCTGCTTCTTTGATCAATTGTATTTCATGCTCATCCACCAATAAGCTGTGTGCACCTAAGAAATGATCATCTAACACACCACATGCCTGAAGATATTCATAAGGGCGCATACCAAATTTTTGTATGACTCCTTCCACTTCTTTGGGATATTCATTCATATGTGCCTGTAAAATCGTATTTCTTTCATGGGCATGTTGATAAGCATTTTGGATGAGTGTTTCACTGACAGACAATAACGTTCTTAAAGAATATCCAACCTTGATATTTCCAACACCATGATAGTGATCATATAATTCATCATTATGTTTTAAGGCACTATCCCATGTATCTTGTATCTGATCAGGCAATGCAGGATCATCATCCATGGTTGAATATGTTAATAATCCACGTAAACCGCTTTGTACATATACACTAGCTGCTTCTTCCATAAAGTAGCTGCCAGCCTCCACAAATGAGGTGGTTCCACCTTTGATCATCTCCAAAGCCGCAAGCTGTGCATTGATACGCATAATATCTTTTGTGAGTGTACTCTCAAATGGCAACATGATTTCTTTCCAAATCATCCCTTGCGCATCTAATATCCGTCCTTTTAAAAGCTGTTGTCCCGTATGCATATGGGCATCACAAAGTCCCGGCATCATCAATAGAGAAGAACCATCCATCCATTCTTCATTTTCCACAGGATGTAAGGTCCCATGAGCTTTGATTTCTTTGATATAAGCACCTTCGATACGGATATCCTGATGATACACAACTTCCATGCTTTCATTGAGATATGCAATATCTTTTAGTAACATATTAAATGGCTCCTGTTAAGGATAACATCACCTGCGCAACCACTGCAGAACCTAAGAATGTACCTGTCATAACCAATAATCCTACAATGATCATTTTCCATCCCTGACTGGCAAATTCTTTTAACTGGTCACTGATAGAAATACCCGCAAATGCACCCACCATGGTAAGTGGTGCTGTAAAATTAATCTGATTTACTGATTGAATCACAAAGTCACGACATGGGGATAAGGGACATGCGGCAAACAGTCCCAATAAGGAGCAATATGCCACAATTGGTAAACGAAATGGCAATACTTTATTGATCAATACACCACATAAAGAAAGGATCAATAAGATGGCAATCCCTGGTAAAGACTGCATCAATCCTACTTGAAAACCTACAAAATTAGCCAGCGCAATTCCACATCCAGCTACAATAAATAAGAAAGCCCACTCACGTAATCTCATACCTTATTCTCCTCTTCTTCTGGATATACGAGGTTCCAGAACACTATATAATTTCTTCGTTAACGGAATACCGATAAATATCGCAACATAAATACCTGTGATTCCTGATATCGTTTCACTTGCACTTGCTAAAGCAGATATTTGATCTGCCATTGCTGGATAAATAGCGGATAAAGACGCTGTTGCACTTGCCATCATGATCCCAGCCCCAACACCGGATGCCATTCCTAACGCAAATGGATGAAAGATACCCGTCGCAGCACTCATAGATGCTAAAAAGCCAAAGTAGATCGTACCAATCATTCCACCAACAATATAAATCGATAGACTACCTCTTGTTTCAGGTGAATCCGGACCAAACATATCCGTTACCAATGCCAGATTGCTTTCACGGTTAATGGAATGTGTTGCGCCGATTGCTTCACGTTTTAAGCCTAATAATAATGCTACAGGAAGAGCTAAGAAAATAGTACCCAAGTTGCCGATTTCCTGAAACAACAAGGCCGGTCCTGCGGATATAACTGTTTCAATACTTGCCCCTGCATTGATACCAAGCTTTACGATAAATGGACAGATTGCCACAATTACCAATTTACTGGCAGCTTTTACTTCTTTACGTTTCACGATTTTCAATACATTTGGGCCACAACAGATCCCCATTAAAATCGCATAGAATATTGGAAACAGGATAAAGGTTCCCTTCCAGACAGGAATCTTGATTTGTCCGATACTGTCCGCAATCAGGATGAATACAAATGCCAACAGGTACAGTTTATATTCCCCTAAAATCCTTTCCTTTAACGAGTGATACACATACGTTTCTTTCTCTTTTTTCATAAAATCCTTCTTTCTCTCTTTTTGTTCAGTGTAATGGTACCAAAAGTATAAGCCTCAAAAAAAGGACAATTGGGCTATTTTCAAGGAAAATTTTACTAATTTCATGATACAATCAAAGTGGAGCGTGATACCATGACATTAGATGAAGTTTTAAAGAAGGTACCTGCCTTAAAAGACTACCTTCGCCATATGCCAGAAGAATATAAAAACAGGATGAACATCAAGGTGCATCCACCAGGATATATCATCCATCAAAAAGATAGTCCATTAGATTATTTTGGCATTGTCGCAAGTGGTGAACACCGTGTAATTAATGAATTTGAAAATGGTAATATTTTTATGATTGAAAAAAATGAACCCATTGATTTTATAGGTGAGGTAACCATTCTTGCCGGTATGCCTAAGACCAGTGTCACGATTGAAACAATTAGTGAAAGTATCATTTTATATATTTCAAGAGCTGACTTTGAAGCATGGATTGCACAGGATATTCATTTCTTACGTCTAGTATCCGCAAAAGTTGCGTTAAAATTATATCGTTCCTCTTATAATCGAGGGGCCAAGCTGTTTTATCCACCACAGTTCTTGTTGCTGGATTATTTAATCAGTTATGTGGAACCTTTACTCAGCCACACAAAAGAACCATTCATCACGGTAAAAAAGACACGAAATGATTTATATGAAGAAATTGGTATCAGTGTCAAAACATTGAACCGTACCATATCAAAGCTAAAAGACGAAGGTCTGATCAATATATATAAAGGAAAGATCACCATGAGTCAGCATCAATTAGATACCGCAAAACAGCGGATTGTTTATTATCGTCAAATGAGCGTAAAATCATCAGAATGATTGAAGCATCGTAATGAAATATACATAATTCATAACACTTCGTCAATGTTAGCTAACACATAGACATAACATTCTTGACATATTATTTTTTCATGCCTGCTTTCAACATGGAACATGCGGTATAAATAACAACCACAACGACACCCCAGCGAAGAACCTGTAAAGGTAATGATTTTACGATAAATGCGGCTAACAACACACCAACAGATCCTGCGATTGTTGATGATACTGCTGCTTTTCGATTATACATGCCACTTTTGATAAATTTTACACCACATACAGGCATTAAGAATGCACAAGATCCCATCATGATAGGAAAAGCAATGGTTGGGGACATGCCTAATAATGAAACAAGTGCCATACATGGTGAATATAATCCCACACCAACAGTCATGAGTGCGCCAAGTAAAAAATTGACTACTATGGCAATGATTAGTTTCATACCACTTAATCCATCAGCATTACCTCCAATATCCATAAGCCCAACTGCGCTTAGAAACATGAATAATGCGGTAATCAATAAGGCGACTCCCATGCTTAATCTGATTTTTTGCTCATCCATTTTTGAAACAATAGAAGCACCAAGATAAGAACCGATGACAGATGCCATAAGCATACTGACAAGCGTTATCGTATCTACCTTCACAAGATGGATAAAAATAAGTGCCTGAATAATGGTAGGAATTGCATTGCCCACATTTAAGGTACCAGGAATTAAATAATCTTTTACCTGATGAAATCGATGATAAAGGGTCGTATGAGGCGCAAAAGCTCCAATGCCAAGTACATCAAAAAATAAACAAATAAAGCCAAAGCATCCGGCTTTTACACAAGATGTTTCTGCTTCAAGTTCATCACGATGTGTGTATACATCATATCCATAATAAAGAATATATAATACCATAACAATAACCAGCAATAACAAAATCAATGTTGCGACCATAAACAATACCCCTTTTTTCCATCCTTTATATTACCATATCGATAAAATTTACATAAGCTATCCACAATTAAATCCTTGTATTAAACGATTAACAGCTAAAAAAGAATGGGATATCTTCATGTGGAAATATTCCCATTCTTATAATGATTATTTAAAATCTAATGCATATATTATGGATTCATCAGTTTTGGATTATTTTCAAGAAGTTCTTCAAAGCTTGAAATCGGTAATGGCTTAGAGAATACATATCCCTGCACAATATCGCATTTTAGAGCCTTTAATAACTCTACTTGCGGTATGGTTTCTACCCCCTCCGCAATGGTTTCCATGCCAAGATGATTAGCAAGATCTATGACGGATTCAATAATATATTCTGCTTTTTTATCATCTTCATATTCAAAGAATACTTTATCCAGTTTTAAAATATCCACAGGAATTTCTTTTAAAACATTCAAGGAAGAATAGCCACTGCCAAAATCATCCATAGAACATAAATATCCAAATTCATGAATTTCATCAATGACATTCTTCAAAAGCTCCAAGTTTTCAAATACAACGGTTTCTGTTAATTCGATTTCAATCAAATGTGAAGGAATATCATAACGTTCCTGAATATACTTATATTCTTTAAGGAAATTGTTGTAGCGTAAATGGTTACGTGATAAGTTCACAGAAATCGGTAATGCCTCTTTTCCACTATCTATCCATTCTTTTAGTGTTTGACAGACTTTTTCAAATACATATAAATCCAATTTGATAATAAAATCATTCTTTTCAAACAGTGGTATAAAATCATTTGGCAAGATCATACCATCTGTTGGACTATCCCAGCGGACAAGCGCTTCTGAACCAATCACATGACCGGTTTTCAAGCTTACTTTTGGTTGAAGATATACAACAAATTCTTCTTCCTTTAAAGCTTTTTCCATCATATTTTCCAAACGTTTTTCCTTAATCATCTGTTCATGTTCCATATCATTGTAAAAGTTGATTGTACATAAATGATGGGCACTGTTTTCCTTATCTTTCTTTCTGGCAATATTTGCTTTATCACGGATAACTACAATTTCCTGTGATTCATCTTTTACAACATAACAGCCGCAAGATATAGGCATATAGTAAGGTTTATCTGAATTTATGTTATAGACATTGATATTTTGTGCGATATCCTGTAGTCGTTCTTCAATTTCTTTTTCATCTGTGGAATTGAATACAATATTAAAATTATCTGCGTTGATTCTTGCGACAAACTCTCCAGCGTGCAACTTGTTTTGGATGGTTTTATAAACATGTGCCAACACTTGATTGCCTGCATCGGCGCCAAAGGTATCATTGATCAATTTGAATTTACGTAAGTCCAGCGAAACAAATGTATAAGGATGAAAATTCTTCAACTTCTTCTTTAATTCAATCTCCAGCATAATCTGTGAAATACCTTCGGTGACTGAATCTTTATATGCAAGATCTGAGATTTCTTTATTTGCTTTATAAGTACGATACGTTAAAATGAAAATGAATCCTATGAATAATACAAATAATGATCCTACTAATACAAAGATTGTCATGTTTATATATTCTAATAAATTTCGTGCATAGATGGTGGAAGGTACAATGGATAAAAGATACCAGCTTGTGCCTTCTAATGGCTTATATGTTAAAGTACGCTTTTTTTGTCCATCAACTCTGAACTCAAAACTGCCGCTTTTGCCATCTTTCATATCAGCTTTCATCTGTGCAAGGGAATAGCCAGACTCCATAACTGCCCGTTCTTCAAAACTTGTAAAGAAATTGGAACCATCTAGTAAGGCATTCTCATTAGTAGAACGCTTGATATAATTTCCTTCATAAGAAATGATATGTGAAAATCCCGTTCCTGAAAAGGTGTCGGTATTCATTAACAGTTTCATTGTATCCACAGGAATATATCCAATGATGGCTGTATAATCATCGTTATCAAGATAAGGAACTGCATATATCAGACCCTTTTCTCCCTTATATAATGAAACAAGTTCATCACTGATGTACACATCGCTTGTTTTCAATTTTTCTGTGATATGTAAGGCATCAATATGGATAGGCTCTCTCCCCTCAACATGCAGGATATCTTTGTTGTCCATAAATCCAAACCATTCAAACGCACTGCTTGATAGACTATCATTTACAAATGCTTCATATTTGGTTTCGCTTATATATTTTAATTCATTTGCGATATTACTGATGTAAGATACATTTGTTTCTACACGCTGTTCTACTTTAAAGGAAGTTTGTTGGGATAATTCATTTAGATAGCTGTTGACTTCTTTACCAACAATATTTTCTCCCTTTTTGATCAATCCCCATGAAAGTACGGATATAATCGCAATAATCATGCAGATCAGTCCTAAAAACAGGCGTTTCTGCTTTCCATCCATAAAAAACATTTGTTTCATAAATTTTTTCTCCTTATTGTGCCTAATATATTTATTTTACCATACTTTTTATGATATATGGCTTTTTCATCATACTTATTGTATAAATAAATGGATATTTTGCATAAAAATATCTTATATGAGAAAAACTTTAAAATATATTAGAAAATATATGAAAAATACTAGGAATAAAATATAAAAAGTATTAAAATTAACAGAAAAGAAGTACTTTTTATTATTTTTCTCAAATAAAATACTTTCTTCACAAATATTAGTGTAAGATATATATGTGACATAAAGGAGTCTTATATGAAAATAGAGCTGCAGAGAACATTTGATGAATATTTTAAACAATTTGAAGTTGATGAAGACGTCAATGTGAAATTAAAACGATTGATTCTGAATAATATAGGATTATCAGATGAACTATACCCTATCCTAAAACGTTTTTTAACGATCGCAAAAGAACAGCACTATGCCTATTCTACAGCTCTTGGCTACTCTATGATCTTTTATTTTTTATACTCTAATGATGTCGATCTGGCGATTGAATATAATGAAAAAGCCCGTACTCTTTTTAAACAGATTCCTGGATATGAGAACACCGAGGGTATCTTGACAGTTGCGAATAATGCGGTTCTTGGTAATATTTTAAAAGAAGATTATGGAGCTGCTTATGATGAAATCTTGCAGGCTATGCCAATGGCAGAAAAAAGCGAGCGCATGTCTTATTACTCTGCTTTCTTAAACAATGGCGCAATCATACTATCAGAATTTGGTCTGTATGGAAAAGCAATTCAACAGGTAGAAGAAACTCTACAAAAAAGAGAATTTATTGGAGAAAGCAATTTTATCGTTACCATATTCCTTTATGGCAATTTATGTGTCAGTTCAGGAAATATCGAGAAACTGCGTTCTATCATTGAAACTTATGCAAATCATATACAAACGACAGAGTTATTTGACACATCTCTGTTTAATAAATTCTATCTGGAAGCTGCCATGATGGAAAAAGATTATGAAGAAGCAAAACGGGCATTTCACTATTTACAAGATACCTACAATTTTGAAACCAACGATATGATTGATAATATGGAAGTATATCTTGCGTATGCACGTTACTTTATGTTTATCCATGCGTATGATCAAGCTGAAGTCTATTATGAAATCGTATTAAAAAACGTCAATAATATGCTGGGGCATAAACGTCAGATACATGAAGAAATCGCACTGTTAAAAGCTAGAAAAAAACAATACGAAGAGGCATATACTTCTTTGAAAGAAGCACATGATCGAAGTATTAAATATGTAAACTTCATTGATGATATGTATCGCCATGAAATTGAAGACGTATGGGAACGTAACCGTATGCTTTCCTATGAGGTATTGTATCAGCGTTTATTAGATATCACTACTTTTGGGAAAACGGTAACTTCTACACTTACAAGAAGCCAGCTGATTGAAATCATTCAAGAACGTCTGCCTCAGATATTTAAATTTGATGTTAGTAGACTGCTTCTGTATAATGAAAAGAAAAATCAATTCCAATCTTTAGATATGACCATTTTTCTATCTGCCACACACCCAGTACTTCAACAGTGTATCAATGACAAGGAAGCCATTGTCAATGCCAATATTCAGGAAGGCGATGCAATCTGTGGACAGCTTGGTTCTTTATATGAGAAAAGTTTACGTTCGATTTTATTACAACCTGTAACTTATCAGAATAATCTATTGGCAATTATCTATTTTGGTTCTTATCAGATTAATTTCTTTAGTCAAACCGATCAGGGATTACTACAGGTATTTGCTGATTATGTAGCAATTGCGTTACATAATATCTATCAATTTGAAAGTGCTTTGGATAAATCCAGTTATGATTATCTAACAGGAACATATAATCGAAGTGCATTGATGCAGCATGGAGAACAGATGCTTTTACAGGCTAAAGAAAATCATGAAGCTTTGGGTGCTTTGATGATCGATATCGATAACTTTAAAAATATCAATGATACCTATGGACATATTCAGGGGGATGAAGTCATTCGCCAGGTAACAAATGTTATGGATCAGTTTAAACAGCATGGCATCATTGCCCGATTTGGCGGCGAAGAATTCATCCTGTTGATTAACAATGTTTCTCAACAAGAGTTGTATCAAATAGCGGAGCATATCCGTTATACTTGTGAATCCTGTATAGTAAAATGTGGTGATAACCAGATCACATTTACCATCAGTATTGGATGTTGTCATCAGACACAAATCAATACTACTTTGAAAGCTATTTTTGAAGAAGCTGATCAGCGTTTATATGTCGCAAAACGAAATGGAAAGAACTGTGTACAAATGTAAAAGATGGAAACTGATTCCATCTTTTTTATATATGTGATAACTTATTACCTGAAATTATTCCTATCATACTTCACTCAATAGTCCACTAATTATAATTATATGTAGATGTTTCCACCATAACATTTTGTGATATAATACCACCATGAGCAATTTTAAAATGAAGCTTTTGATTTATTTCGCAGCGATTTCAGCTGGTACGCTGCTGATTTCAAACCTATCAGCTGTTAAGTTATGGAACCTTTTTGGCATTGCAGTAGATGGAGGTGTCGTCTTATTCCCAATCACCTATATTATGGGCGATTTGATTGTGGAATTTTATGGAAAGAAAATTGCCAAAAGTATTATATTTGCAGGTTTTTTCGTTAATATATTAGCGATTCTCGTGTTTTATATCGTCATCGCCTTACCAGCTTATGATGGCTGGAATATGCAAGAAGCTTACGCAAGTGTTCTTGGCTTTACACCACGAATCATTATTGGTTCGCTAATCGCCTATCTTTGTTCAAATATCTTTAATAACTTTATCTTCACAAAGCTGAAGAACGGTAATGGAATTTTCGCATCAAGCTTTATCGCAAGAGCACTTGGCTCTTCTGCATTTGCACATATTATTGATTCATTTATCTTTGAAACAATTGCCTTCTTTGGTGTACTGGCATTTCAGGAATTCCTAGCACAAGCAATTTTTGCTTATGTACTTGGCATTGGATTTGAAATAGTATTATCACCAATAGAAGCATTCATAGCAAAGAAATTAGGAGGAAAACTGGAACATGACAACATATAAAAACAACAACACATTCAGTTTTGAAATCACAAAAAGAATCCCAGGAAAACTTGGTCGTGCTGGAATTATCCACACCCCACATGGGGATATAAAAACACCAGCCTTCATGGCAGTAGGTACCAATGGCGCTGTGCGTTTTATGTCAATGGAAGATTTAAATGCAGTAAATGCACAGGCAATGTTAAGCAATGGTTATCACTTAAGAAATATATCTCCTGAAATTGCAGAAAAAGGCGGTCTTGCCGCATGGTCTGGCTGGGATGGTCCAACGCTTACTGATTCTGGTGGATTTCAGGTTATGTCTTTAGGATCTGGCTGTGGAAAAGTTGTCAGTATGAAACGGGAACAAGGGGTTGTGAATGCTGATCCAAAAGAGCGTTTGGCACATGTTAGTGAAGATGGCGTACAATTCCATGATCCTTTCACTGATCAGGAAGATTTCATTGGTCCAGAAGAATCTATGCAGATACAATGCAGAATTGGTGCAGATATTCATATGGCATATGATGAATTAACCTCACTTGCGGATAGCTATGAATATAATGTAGAAGCACTTGCACGTACAGAACGCTGGGCACAAAGGAGTTTGGATGAACATAAAAAACTATGTGATCAGCTGGGTTATCATCAATCTTTGTACGGAGTTTTACAAGGTGGTCGATGGGAAGATTTACGTCGATCTACAGCAAAAAAATTTGCGGAAATGGACTTTGATGGTTATGGACTTGGTGGTGCGTTCTTAAAGGAAAGTCTTGGAGAAATCTTACGCTGGTGTTGTGAAGAGTTACCTGAAAATAAACCACGCCATTTGCTTGGCCTTTCACATCCTGATGATATCTTAATAGGTACAGAAATGGGTGCTGATACATTTGATTGCGTAGCACCTACACGTGAGGCAAGACATGGAAAGTTATACACCAAATATGGCCCTTTCAATCTGGCAAAATTCTCTAATAGCACCGAATTAATTGATGAACATTGTGATTGTCCTACATGTAAAGCAGGATGGACACGTGGCGCATTGCGTGAACTTTGGAAATCCCCTGATTTAGAAAAGAAACGTCAATACTATAACTTGTCTTCTATACATAATCTACGATTTATCGTACGTCTAACTGAAGAAATACGTGCTGCGATTGAAAATGGAACATTTGAGGAATATAAAGCAGAATTCTTACAGAATTATTATCATACAAATGCAAAGTAAAGGATATATCCGTATAGGGTATATCCTTTTTGATACATAATAAAAAAATATCTTCTTATTCACTACATTATTTTATATAATAGAATTAATCAAGGTAAATAAGGTGATGACTATGAAAATACAATTGATGAAGTTTCTTTTGGAAGATAAAGATATCCTGCAGCAACATTTAGATAATATGGCAGATCAAGGATGGTATTTAGATAGCATATCTAACTCTTTTATAATATTTGAAAAGAGTGATACACCATATTACTATATTGTAGATTATAACTACAAAACTTTAAAAGAAAAAGGATATGTAGAAGCTAAAATAGCCGATGAAAACACTTCAAAAACCATTCAACATTGTAAAGAAGCCCATACAGCCTATTTTCATATTTATTACATGATGGAACGTCCTAGTGAGTTTTTTAATACGCTCATTCATGAAGATGCTTTAACAAAAGAGAGAAATCATTTACGCTGGAGATACTGCTGGCTTCCATTATTCATTATCTTTTGTTCTTTCACAATATGTTATGGTTATCCACAATTATTCTTAACTTTATTATCTTACAATATCTCAATTATTCTTAGTTTATTATTATTTATCACTCTTCCATTTTGTATAATTTCAACATTCAATCAACCATTGCACACATCAAGTTATAAAAAGAAAATACGGAAAATCAAAATTCGTTCTATTTTCACTTGGCTATTTGACTTTATAAGTTTGGTTTTAATCGTTAGTATTCTGATATTATTCAATCATAGCGATTCATCTAAAGGAACCTTATCATGGGCTGTTGTCTGTTTATTGATTGGTAAATTTATTTTTCAACAACTTGGTGAGAAAAAATCTTATATCAAACTAATACTAATTGCAGGATTGTTGTACTTTAGCCTAGACTTCTTTTATAGTCATTTTCTAACAGTTTATCATCCAACTGTTACTTCACCATGTACCTTTTCATCTGATGTAACCGAATTAAATCATAATACGTGTGAATCTAAAAACTATCAATCTATTCTAATAAAATATAAATCATGCATTTTAGAAAATGATGATAATTATTTTGATTACCAACAATATGATACGAAAAGCAATTTCATAACAGATTTAGCTATGAGATCCATAACAAAGAATCGTAAAGTCGTAAAAACTTATGAATATAAGGGTGTGGAAGTATATACTCCTGATCGAGATAACAGTTTCATGAGTCAGAAATATAAATGGCAGCCTTTTCTTGTATTGCGAAAGAATCATCATCTTATTGCCTTAACCTCAAACAATAATTTTCATAAGAATAGAATCATAGAAATCATTAATAAATTAAATTGGTAAAATCTTCAGTAAATCATTTTATTTTATTCTTTTTGTTTTTTATTTTTCTTAAAATCAAAAGCAGTATGAAAAAAAATATTCCTGCATTAAAGATATCAAAAAGCAATCCACCTAAATATTCTGCGCTACTTGCAAGCATAATAGTATTTAACATAATCATCATCTCCCTTCATTATAAATAAAGGTATCACAAATTCAAACTATTGTAAATAGTAAATAAGCTTATACCTTTATTTATCGCTTTTTGGTATAACGAGATCATGTTGAATTTCTAATTTTATTATTCTTCCTTTAATTTAGGCGCTTCTATATTACAATTAATATCCATTTGAATTGTTGTTGTGAAGAAAAGTATAAATATAATCATGAAATATCTACTATCCTGTTACTGTAATATTTTTCACATTCCTACTTTACCAACATAATATTTATTTGACTCAATACTTGTTCATCAAAATCAACATCACTTATATCTGATTTATTCAATTTCAAATATCTTTTTTCTATACTTTCAACTACTGTATGTTGAATAATTGACATTAGTATATCTAATTTTATATATTTTTCTACTATACTTTCAAAACATTCCTGTTCTTTTTTTTGTAATTTAGGCTTAACTTCATCCTTAAAGCCTAAAAACCACTTAACTAATTCAATATCGCTTTGTTCCCATTCATTAAAAGGTACTTCTGAATCTACATTAAAATTGCACCAAAAATATAGTATAGAAGGATAGTTTTGTTTTGCTATAATAGATGTAAAACATTTATCGCTATGAATACTATCCATAATGTAATCAGGGATTTCTTTTCTATTTGTATAAGAATGATGAGTCAAACAAGCACCAATATATGTTAGACCTTGAAAACAAAGAATAATTGTTGTAGTCACATTACTTATATAAAAACAGTTTTCTTTCCATTCTAACTTTATGTTATGAGGAAATAAATCTCTTTTTGATGCATATAGAATTGTCATATAAGCACAATATCTGTTTAAATATAAATAATCATACTTTATGTTTGTTTGTTCTATCCTTTTTTTGAGAGGTTTTTTAACCTTTTCTGGTAGCTTTATATCATGTTGAATTCCTAATTCATTTAAAGTTTCAACAAATTCTCTCAATCCATCATCTTGATAGGAATTAGGTAAGTCGGATATACTTAGTTTCAATCCCTTGAAACTTTTATTCTTTTTATAAAAATTCCACAGGGTATTAACGAAATCAAGTTCATTTTTATCTAAATCCTCATGATATTCTATCCAATAATTCATAATGTCCTTTTCATTAGAAATATGTGGCATGATCAGCTCTGCACTTTCTGTTTGGAATGTAGTTAAATCATCAAAAGAGTATGTTTTCCCATTGATATTCCAAATGAACGTGGTAATACTTGGTTGCACTACTCCATCTACATCTTCCAAAAGATATTGCAGTGTTTCACTTTCTGCAATTTCTCTATACTTTTCAGGCATTTCTTTCAATTTCTTTTCTATGTCAAATTCTTCTCTTAATCTTCTGCTTCCTTCAAATCTAAATGCAGCGATAAATCCATCATCAAGAAAGGTTATGGTTCCTCTTCCCTCATCATTGATTCTATGATAATGATTATCATTCCATGATTGCTCATATGAGAAAATAGGATCTTTTAATTCTCCCACTAAATGAAATAAAGTTGATAAAATACAAGCATCGTACAATGCTGCTTTATCTATTGGCAATTCAAAAATATTATTTGGTTTCTTTCTTTTAAATAATTTCATTTTATATCACCTATATCTTTCCTAGAGATGTAATCCTTTCTCATAGATTTAAAAAAATTGATTTTAATTTGTAAACATTAGACTATATCGCTGATTTTCTATCTAAATCAAATACATCAATATCTTTTCTTTCAAAAACATCCTCTAATACATCTGTGCCATATTCTTGCGCATATTTAAGCTCTTTATCTGAAATTGGAACAGCCATTAACCATGTAACATGATTTTTTTCATCATCTAATGGATGTAAATCATCCCATAAAAATGGTGTCGTTAATAAAATATGCTTCATATCAGAGTTTTTATAATATTCGCTGATCACAGAAGGATATATCACCCCTGGAAAACATGGATAATGTGTATTGATAATATTAAAAGCGCATGAACTTAATATATTTCCAAATTCAGGACGAGCACTTTCACAAGCAGCAATAAGTTCCACTCTTAATTCACGATTTCCATCCAATTTCAAGCCGAGAGAATAATCCGATAATCCAATCGTTCCATAAGTTGTGACCCCCTCTTGTGGAGAGTCTATGCCAAAATATATATCTATACTGGATTCTTCTGCTTCATCATAAAATCTATAAATTTTTTTATTTCCGCCAACGATATTTAATAGAGTATTTGCTATTTCTTTTTTCATCATTTTAGTATCCTTTCCATTAATTTAAGCGCTTCTATATTACAATTATTGCATTTAAGTTCTTGAATGACAAGAAAAATTACCATCATATATAGAAAAAGCTGTACTAGCCAATTTTGGATATCACAGCTTAATATTCATTTAAATCATTGTTGTGAAGAAAAGTATAAATCTTTCCCTTCTGGATCTTCTTCAATTACCAGCATGCCTTCCTTTTCTATAATCTTTCCAAAGAAATACGACCACATATTATCTTTTGTCATTTTCTTTACTGCTTCTTTAAATACCATTTTTCTTTCGACATCATCTTTGAAGTAAAAAACCAAATCATAATCTTTTGAAAGATTAGCTGTCGCAATCATGAAGTTTTCTCTAGCATTTGCTTCGATTTTTCTTACTTTTGTTATTGGATAATCTCCATAAGTGAAATACAAATCATTGATTGTTCTATCTGTCATATTACGTAACTGCAAATACTCTCCTGCTGGTACCATAAACGTGTTCATAGTTATTTCCTCCTGAATGCTTTTAAAAGCTTCTATGATTCTGTTTACATAAGGTGATCCTATGCGAAGAAAACAAGACCTAAAAAAAACTAAGCTATATAATCAAAGTGCCCTTATTAGTTGTTCGTATAATAACATCTCTTTATCGTTGATCGCTTTATTATCATGATAATGTCCAAAATACCAACGTTTAAAATCCGTATTTATTATGATTTTTTCTAAATAATCTATTAATAAACTATCTTTTTTAACAAAAGAATATATAGCATTTAAACTTACTAAACCACTCAAAATCATGGTGTAAATTGAATTAAATGGTATAAAGTGTATTCCTACACTAAATAAAATACCTGAAATTACATATTTTTCACCTTTATTACTCAATAAAATAAAAGATAACATGATACCTATCATAAGAATGATAAGAGAAGGAATAGAATAAAATCGACTATTTGATGATACATTCAAATATGTTTTTATAGGATTGTTAGTCATTAACATAAGTATTCCTAAAGTATAAAGGAAACCAAATGCCATCCATGCATATTTCATTTTACTTGTTTTATAATATACTAAACACATCAAAAACATTGATATACCCATAATGATTAAAAATAACCCTATCACTCCTTCTTTACCCTGCACCTTATTTTCCTCCACTTATTCCATTTATTTTATTATTAGCTCTATTATGACATCTTCTAAAATAGAAAACAAGATTAAAAAAACGGCATTCATATTTGAATACCTAAAATCGCATAAACTATAAGTTAAAAGCTAAAGCTCATACCTTGTTCCATGTGAGAGTAACAATCCGTCTGTTATTTCTACACATAAAATTATAGTATTTTCATCATCAAAATCATTATGCCCATTGTCTATCCACTCAGAAAATACATCTTTCAATTTCTCGGCAATTCGATAATTTTCATCTTTCCCGAAATATCCTAAATTTATACTCTTTCCATGTGCTATAAACCATTCACCAGCTATTGCAACAGTAGAGTTACTTTCTATATGCTTCATTTTATTTGAAAGTGCATATGTAATAATATAAAATGCACCATTCTCATAATAGGCATTTACATAACGCACAAAAGGCACCTCATTTTCTACAGTTGCTAATGCAATGATGGTATCTTTTCCAAAGCGTTCAATCATTATTTTTTCAGCGTCTTCACTCAATTTTTTCACAAGGTCATCTCCTCTACCAATTCTAATTTATTTCTCTGCATATGGACAAATATCTATTTTGGAATAGCATTCTTTTGAGATTTGTTTATTATCCCAAAAGCATAACTTATTTACTGTTGTAGTAACTTCGTTATCACATTTTCTATATTCCATGATAAGCATAGTCCCTCAATGCTTAAATCAAGCGCCCAAAGGGTGCACAGAATGCTCAACTACTTACTTATCACCATTGAAGTGGCGGACTTTTGCCTACTTTTGGTTAAAATATATATCTATAAATATAAGTCGTAAATAACGATTTTGTCTGTATATTCACCATCTACTATACTGTTGATGGCTAATGTTTTATTTTTATGACTATATGCTAGAAAATTTGTCGGTATAATATTATCAATAAAATTTATAGACATATCTTTCAAATCTAAATAGTAGAGCTTATCTTTAATACAATACAAAATTTTTTGTATATATTTATTATATGTATAGCTGTTAAATTCTTCATGTTCATCCTTGCAATAATCTGATATTTTTATTTCTTTTAATATAGATTTTAAGTCTTTAGATAGAACCATAAGCTTAGATTTTGTTAGAAAAATCAGCATATTCAATTCTTGAATGCATTGTATACTTCTATATGCATTAATATTTTCTTGGTTAAAATCAATTTCGCTTATTGAAAAATCTGAAATACGGATTAACCCCAATTTTTGAATATACTTATTTTTTTCAAGATAAGTTACGATAAATCTTTCTTCATCATATTCATGAATACTGTAAATATGATAATCTTTGAGATGATGATATTCTGTTTCTTTTGTAAGATACTCATAAATTACAAGCTCATTTGAATACGCTTCATGAAAACAAATATACTTCGAGGTAAAACAAATGGGATTTACAAGGGGCAATCTTAATTTCTTTGTTATCTTTTCAGCACTGAAATCTTTTAGATCAAGTTTATAGACATCATTATTTTCTGATGCAAGTATGGCGATATTCCAATCATCATTGAAATATACAAATAAACCAATTTTATAGGTTGTTTGTATTTCCGATAAATCCTCAAGATTAAATAATGCAAGTTTGCCTCTTTTTTTATAGGCTATATAATCCTCATGATGATTTCCTAAAATGATTCTTCCCTTTACAATTTTTTTGATTTTCATATGTGTTTTCCTTTTTATGATTAAATACGTAGCCTCAAATATGCAATCTATGATATTACAAACATACCGTAGTTTAGCTAAAAGGGTATTTGATTTTAGCGGTATTTATATAACTCCCCTACGTTTTGCTTCTTCGATTAATTTAGGTTGAATGAAAGGATAAGTCCAATCTTTCACTAAATCGTCTATTAAAATGATTTTTTCTATTTCACTATGTATTTCTTCAAATGAATAAATATCCGCATAATAAAGCATTCCGAATGTTTCATCATTCACATTCTCATTTACTCTGGTTTTTCCTTTCACAGAGTACACGCAAATAGGCTTCATCGTAAAATCTACGGCACCAGTTTCTTCTTTTAACTCACGTTTCGCAGTATCTAAAATCAGTTCATTTTTTTCTCTGTGTCCGCCAGGTACTTCATAAGTATTTCTATCCTTATGCTTACAAAATATCCATTGCCCATTTGACTTAGAAATAATAACTGCAAATTTTAATAATCTATCATCTACATTATCATAAAATTTAACTTCAATCATTTTTCTACCTCCAATAATTCTAATTTACCAAGTATACTGTCTTATTGTGCGTATTGCTTTTTGCCTGTCTTTAAAAATTAAATTCTGCATACTATCATCATATATTTTCTCATATTTTCCAATGCCTCAAGAATAACATCTATTAACTCCGGTTTATATTTTGCTATCATAACCACATCTTTAATACATTGTCTTGCTGTAATTGGTTTTTCATCTTCGATATGTTTAAGCCACTCATCAATAATATTATTCACTTTATTTTCAATATCCCATTTTGCATTATAAGCAATCAATCGTAATCCTCTTGTACGAATATATGATTTTGTACGATCATTCATCATCTCAACAAACTTATCGAAATATGGATATTCGTCATTACACTTCTCACTTATTTTCAACAGCTCTTTCAATATTTTATATGCTTGTTTATTATCTGTGCAAACAAGCTGTTCAACTTGTGCGTCTAAATTCATTTTTATCATCTCCTGGACTTTATAAAAATTCAAGTTCATCTTTCTTATACCATTATGACATTTCATGAATGAAAACACAAGATTTTAAAACAGTATTCATTTTTGAACACCTATAAACTATACAGCTTGCGGTTTGGCTATGGATAAACGGTTCTGATGAAGGCAAGGCTGTTATAAAAATAGTATCACTATTTTCTTAAAACCTAGCGTTTTGTTTCATACTGTGTCTCAACAGATGAAAGCTATGCTTGTTCAATATTGATCCTCACAAGGATAACTTGTATCATTTTTCATATCCTAAATTCAAAAATAGTTTAAAAAAAATAATTAAATCTTATGAATGAAACTTGAATACGTCTAATAAATCATCACATAATCTTACGTCAACTTTACATCACAAATTACTTTACTTTGTTAACAGTTTGTTAACTATTGGTGACCAACCTATAAACCACCACAAATTCTTCTATATGCTTTAAAGATTCATTTTACATTAAAAAAATCCGGGATCATTATCCTATCACAATTATAGTGAGCAAAGTCACTGTTGCTTTCTCTATGCGATTTTACGTAACTCGATGAATTAAGTTTCCTTTGACTCTATTTGATTTTCAAAAATATGTTTCTATTGGTGTTTTTAATTATCGCACTCCTTTGACTATAAAATAAAGAATGTTATAATTATGAAAACCAATCTAATTAGAATTTGTGGAGGTATGATATGCTTAAAACTGAATTCGGAATTGTAGAATATTTTGATAATGGTGAATATGTTATAGATGAATCCATCGAACTTATTTATATTGATGAAGATAAGTACATTAATGATTGGTGGAATAAACTTCTAACAATAAAAACTTATTTTCATAATTTGGATAGGCCAGCGCAAGCGCTTGCTAGGTGGGGGATCACTTTAATTCCGCCTGAGTCTTTACCAGCATTTCAAGATATTATTCTCTCAGATAAAAGAATAAATGAAGATACACATCTGGTAGAACTGGCAAATTTAATAAGTATGGCAATTGATAATAATAAATTTATAATACATTTTGGAGTATAAAAAGATGTAGACAAATTCCAGTTTATAGGTATAAACAAAATACTCATTTTTTTGGAAAGGAAGAACATGAATAACGAGATTATAATTTTTAAAAGATGGATAATTAGTATTAGAAGTCAATGTTAGCGAGAATAGAGAAACAGTTTGGTTAACACAGGATCAAATGACAGATTTATTTAAAGTAGACAGAACAAGAATCACAAGACGTATTTTATCTATAAAGATAATGAATTATCTATGGATTTAACATGTGCGGAAAACGCACTAGTTCAAGGCGAAGGTTCACGTAAAATCAAAAGAAAAATAAAATTCTATAATCTTGATATGATAATTTCTGTTGGATATCGTGTTTAATCTAAGCGTGGTATAACATTTAGAAAATGGGCTACTAGTATTTTAAAGGATTATATGATTCAAGATTACACTATTAATCAAAAACGTCTTGAAGCATTAAATAAAACTATAGAAATACAATCTCGAATTATTGCTAATGCCTTAGAAATCGATGAAAAAGATGTTTATGATGTTGTTATGGCATATACTGATGCTTTAAATCTTCTAGTTGATTATGATCATGGATGCATTAAAAAACCTGAAGGAATTCTTTCAACATACACACTAACCTACAAAAAATGTCGAGCGCTTATTGATCATATGAAAATTCATAAAATCACTGAATATGAAAAAAAGCCCTTAAATAAAGGCTTCTTCTCATTTTTGTAGTCTTCTTTAAGAAACAATAATGACTATCATCTGCATAGCTTTTCATAATCAAGACTTCCTTACTTATTCTTCAACTACTTTTTTCAATGCACAAGCTAACTGATCGGCACACGAAGTTCTTCGTATGTTAATGTTACAGTTAATTCTGCTGCATTTTGAGATAATCCATTCTGCCATCATACCTTTTATCTACTACTGAACAGGAGGAAATGGATTCTCTGCTGATGTGTATTCATCAGGAATCGCTTCGCCTTTGAATAAGGCATCACCGTTTCGTACTAAAATATCTTTTCCGATTTCCGTTGCCCAAACACTGTGTCCTGATTCGGGTGCAATTACAAATTTTACATCATCAAAGTATTTGCTGTACTGATGATGAATCTGCCACGGTACAACGCCAAATTCAGGCTGGACAACCAAAACAGGCGGCGTGTTCTTATTTTTAAGGCTCTCAGTGAAATCAGGTGAGCTTTCAAGTGAAGCTGTGTTAAGTATATTGGAAAGATAATTCATGTGCCGTGTGGGTTTTCCACCTTCTGCAAAAGAGTTTGTAGCGAAACTTGTCATAATGCTCATCATATAATCGTATTCCTCACAGCTTCCGTAAGGAATATCATTCTTGCCCATCAGTTTCATCAAATTCATTCCGTACAATATGCGTATCAACTGTCTCGGAGATGTATAGTCCGTTATCGGCGACGGCTCTACGTTTGACGGATTGCTGCGGACATCTTCTACGGTGTTCATAAATGCCGTGTCATTTTCCTGACCGGGACAATTGGCGTCCATAGAATAAATAGGGGCTGTATCAACAGAGAGATAGGCGTTTACCTGTTCAGGGTATTGTTCAATAAATCTCGCAACTACATTACCGCCGTAGGAGGAAGCTATAAGGCTCACCTGTTCCATATTGTAGTGCTTCATAATATCGTTTATAACTTCAACCTCGTGAGTCATTGAATAAGCAGAGGTTTCTTTCGGCAAAGGCGACTTGCCGCAGCCAATGGGATCATAGGTATAAACGGTATAGCCGAGTTTTGCGTATTCATCAAGATATAACTTTGTGCTGTGTGACGGATAACCACCCGGTCCGCCAGTAACAAAAAGGATTGGATCTTCACTGTTCGGAACATCAGGCTTATGCACATACACTGCAATTTCATCGCCGGTATGAATTTTAATGTATTCAGGCTCAAGTCCGTAACCGTTAACAACCGTCCTAGTGCTTTCAAATGTATCTACGGGAATCCAAAATACAACTATCATAGCTACCGCAAGAACTGCTGTTGTAACAGCAGCAAAAATCGGCTTTTTCACAGGGACAGATTTAAACATCTTTCTGCGCTGCCTGTTTAGAAAGAATGCCACGGCAAACGCAAGCGTAATGGAGAGGATTACGGCGATATATTCATTTGTGGGATAGACAAGCAGACTGAAGCAAAGAATCGCTGACAGCACGGTCAGAATTGCAAAAAATGCTCCAGTTAAAAAATTCAGAAAACCTTTTAAGTATTTCATTTCGTTACCTCCAAGTGATTTGTCAATTGCAGTTTACCGCATCATTCTTAAGACAGATTGTGAGTACTCTTAAGATTTCTTAAGAAACAAAAAAATCCGCTGATTTAGCGAATTTTCGCATTACTATACAATAGGTAATGTAATTTCAAAAGCAGTGCCGTCTGCCAATTCTCTCTCTAAAAGCGTAATGTTTCCGTTATGCGCTTCAATAATTTTCTTTGCGATAGAAAGTCCCAAGCCTGAACCGTAATTACTGCGTGAAGCTTCACCTACTACAAACGGTGCAAAAATTGTATCACGCAATTCTGCCGGTATGCCTGCGCCATTATCGGATAAAATAATGCAAACTTGCTTTTCATACGGCGTAAGACACACAGAAAATGTCGTGCCTTTCTGATTGTGCTTGATACAGTTATTTACGATATTATCAAGGGCACGCCGAAATGCTGCGGTGTCAATACCGCACATAATATGTGTTTCAGGTATATCAACCTTGACTGAAAATCCTGCCAATTCCAGCTCGGCATATCTGTCCGCTACATAGTCACGAAGCGTATTGCAGATGTCCTCCGAGACTAAATTAAGCACATAATCAGGATGCTCCATTTTGCTATACTCGTAAAAGGTATTAATCAATTCATTGAGATTGCCCGCTTTTTGCTCAATAATTTCTAAATACTGCGATTGCTGTTTGTGAGGAATCACACCATCGTGCAAAGCTTTGGAATATCCTTGAATGACCGAAATAGGTGTCCTTAAATCGTGGGAAATATCAGCAAGCATTTTCTGCCGTCCCAGTTCTAATTTCTGCCGTTCTTGTTCGCTTTGGTGCAGCCGTTCGGAAAGAGAATGAAAGCTGTCAAAGATTTCCACAAACTCTTTTGGACCTCTGTAAGAAGTATGCTGACTTTCTCCGTTTTCTAAATGATTCAGTTCTGAACACAGTAGCTTTAACGGCTTGCTTATTTTCTTTTTCAGAAAGATAACAAATACAAATATAATCAGACAATAGACCAAAAGGCATAACAAAATAAAGTCATAAACGGAACGCTCAAGCGCTTCTGCCGTTTCAGGGCGTGCAGGGTTGCCAAATAATAGCATTGTATATGTCTTGCCGTCCGTAGTTACGAAAGAATGCTTTTTAATGCTATATTCGGGAGTAAAACTGTCGGAGAGCAAACGAACTTGTTTTGCAGTAAGCGTATCCATCGGCAAATCGCCTGGCTGATAAAGAATGGTATTATCTTTATCTAAAATATATATTCTGAAAATATCCTTACCCTCATGCTTTTCCAAAATAGATATGGATACCTGCCGCTGTCCGTCGGCTGTAATCATTTCTTTGCTTATAATTTCAGGCGCAAGGCTGTATTCAGAAATGCAGGCAATATCATTTTTATCAAAGCTCGTTACAGGCAGAGCCTTACCATTTTGATAAATTGGCTGATACTGATCATCAACGATAAGAATTCCGCCTTTTATACCTAATATCTGTTTTATAGGAAAGTCATTAAACCGCTCTTGCTCTAAAACTTCATTGTATTCTAAAATCTGTGACGGTTCAATTCCTGCTACAATACCATTCATTTTTTGCAGCAAACCGATAAACAAACCTGTCAAAAACAGCAGCAAAATCAGCGTAAGTAAAATATAATTTTTAAGCAGAAGCGTAAAAACACTGCCACGCTTATTCGATTTTTTCAATCTTATATCCCACCCCTCTTACATTTTTGATATAACGGGGAGCTTTTGGGTCTTCCTCGATTTTCTCACGCAGATGAGAGATATGTACCATCATTGCATTTTCATAATTATCATAATACTCGCCGTTTATTGCCATACAAAGCTGTGACTTCGTGTAAACACGCCCAGGAGATTGCATTAAATATGCAAGGAGCTTGTATTCGTTCGGCGTTAAAATAATTTCTGTCCCGTTTTTTCGTAAAATCCATTTTTCTGTATCCAATGCAAGTTCTCCCAGCGTGATAACCGAAGAAACGGGTTCTTCCGACGACGCAGGATTCAACTGATAAAATCTGCGGAGATTTGCATTTACCCTTGCAACAACCTCCAGCGGATTAAACGGTTTTGTCATATAATCGTCTGCCCCGAGATTCAGTCCTAAAATCTTATCCGTATCCTCTGTTTTTGCAGTAAGCAACAAAATAGGCATATTATACTCGCTACGAATTTTTTGGGTAAGGGCAAAGCCGTCCATTTTCGGCATCATAATATCTAAAACAGCAAGGTCAATCTTCTCAGCTTGGAGTAGCTGCCAAGCAACTTCGCCGTTCTGTGCTGTCAAAACCTGAAATCCACTGCTTTCCAAGTAAATTTTCAACAGATTCAGAATATCGGCGTCATCTTCAGCTACCAGAATTTTACGATTCATATAGCTTCACCTCTTTGCCGTCAGCCTGTATTTTTCTTCGTCTGTCAACAGGCTTGCCAGCCACTTTGGGTATCAGCCAAGTATTGCCCATTTTGACTGCGCCCTCAATTCGATTACTGTTACAATACTGTAAAATCCGTCTATCTGATATGCCCCACTTAGCGGCGGCTTCTTTCGTGGTAATGTAATCCATATCGCACCTCCTGCATAATAATGTTATATTATACTTCGTTTCTCCGAAGTATGCAAGATGCTAATAAAAAACTATCGCTTTATATATAGGGGATTACACAGCACTTTACAGCCACTTTTTCTATTTCAGATATTTTTTCACCAATCCTATCTATTAAAAATACCCTCTACAAATTTCACACCTTTATGCTTTCTACACAATCATTCTATCGCACGGATAAAACAATGTCAGCGAGGAATTGAAATTTTACGTCAACTTTACGCCAAAAATTACGCCAGATTTTACGCCAAATTGTTGCTTATTTGCTGCTTATTTTCCACCAACTGAGCCACTTTTTCCAAATTTTATAGCACTTCTCCCACTTTTTATAAAAATTCATAAAATCACTGAATATGAAAAAAAGCCATTAAATAAAGGCTTTTTCTCGTTTTTGTAGTTTTCTTTTGCTCTCTTAAGAAACAATAATAACTATCTCTTAGAGAACTGTGGAGCACGACGTGCTGCTTTTAATCCGTACTAAACATCTCTATGGTGCGTTTTTCCTTGATGTTACGGGCTTTTTTCGCATTTTCTGTTGTCGGTTGTCCTATTCCTTAACCATAGAAATCGGTAATTTTTCATCAAGATTCCCTTGGTTCAAAGCATCATTCACTACCTCGAAAAGTTCCTCTGGTTTATTATACTTGACTCTCGCGTAAATGTCCATAGTTGTCTTGCTGTTTTCATGCCCAGCTAGATACTGAACTGTCTTGGGATCAACGCCCGCATAGAGCAGATTCGTGATGTAGGTATGCCGCAACAAGTGCGGTGTTACATCGAAATCCAGGGTATAGCGAATCTTGGGATTGTTCCTCTGCGTTGTTCCTAATGTCGGCTTGACGGTATATTTGATGCTCTGTCCATTCACATATTTATAGTAGGTTCTCTCTTTCACAGAACGAACAACTACATACTGCCAAACTCTCGTAAACTGTGAATAAGAAAGTGGCAGCCCTTTGCTATCAGCAATCACATACTCCGATATTGAATTTGCTTTTGCTTCGTGTAAACAGTCCGCCAGACACTTCGGAATAGGAATATCCCTTTTTGCTGCCGGAGTCTTTAGAATTGTGGAAATCACAGGTCTGTTATGCTCTGACCTCCATGCTCTCCGCACAGATATGTACGGGGTTCGTACATCCAAAAATACACACTCCCATTGCAATGCAAGAATTTCTTCCCGACGTAGACCGGCATACAAGCCTATCATAATAAAGAGATACGGCGGTAGTCCTTTCACCGTATCCAGCAGAACCGCAACCTGCTGGTCAGTTAAGGCATCTTTCTTTTTCGATGCTTTTCCGCCCTTTGCTGAAATTCCAACGCATGGATTATGGGTTATTAGCTGACTGCGCTCTGCCGAATAGAAAACACACTTGATCAACATATTTACCGTAGCGTATAATCCTTCCGACTTTTTTGACAGTGGAACAAGTGCCAGGCGAATATCATCCGCAGTTACTTCTTCCATATACATATCTCCCAGAGGCTTGATGACGTAGTTCCTCATGTTTTGGTTATACCCCTTCATGGTAGCCGCAGACACCTTTGCCGACTGCATCAGCAGCCATTTTTCACAATACTCGGCAACCGTCGGATGCTTCCGGTGAAAGATGATTTCCTCCACCTGTCTCCGGGCCTCTAACTGCTTTTCATATAATTCTTCGCAGGTGGTCGCATATAAGCTGACCTGCTTTCCATCGGCATCTGTAATTCTGGTTCTGTAATACAGTGTTCCTTTTCTTGTAACCGTTCCGTACTCCGGAACGCTTTGTTTTTTCTTAGCCATACAAATCTTCCTTTCTTGATAATGAGTGTTCTCAAATTCACACCTTCTTTTTATCAGAAAGCACTAACTTAATCAAAGATACGGATTATGAAAAACAAAGAGCGAGACATCCTTGCCTCGCTCCTGCGTTGTTTCCTGCTTTTATAATGTTATGCCTGTGCTGCATCCCACTGGGCAAATGCGCCGCCCATTGTTCTTACCAGCTCATCCGGTCTGTTGTATTTAACCTTTGCGTAAATGTCCATCGTAATTTTACTGCTCTCATGCCCCGCCAAGTATTGAACCGTTTTCGGGTCCACGGACGAATGAATCAGATTCGTAATGTATGTGTGCCGCAGCTGATGCGGCGTCACTTCAAAATCTAAACTGTAAATCACTTTGCCGTTATGTGCTGCCTTTTCACCAAGAACTGGTGTAACCGTGTGTTTTACACGCTTTCCATCCTCGTAGCGATAATAGGAACGCTCCCTGACTGTTCGGGTCACAATGTACTGCCAGAGCCGCTTGAACTGCGTATAGGATAACGGATCACCGTCTCTGTTCGGCACTACATATTCTGACTGTGAATTAGCCTTTGTCTCTTTCAGACACTCTGCAAGGCAAACCGGCAACGGAATATTTCGTTCCGCAGCTTTCGTTTTCAGCTCGTCCAGAATGACCGGCCTGTTATTTTCTGTATGCCATGCCCTCCGTACCGTTAAATAAGGGTAATCCACATCCAGATATACAGAATCCCATTTCAGGGCAAGAATTTCTTCTCGTCGCAATCCTGCATACAGCCCCAGCATCACAAACACATACGGTGGAAGCCCCTGAATAGCATCCAGCAACCTGGCAGCCTGTTCATCCGTCAATGCTGCTTTATCCTTTTGCGGAACACCTCCGCCTTTGGCTGTAAGGTAAATTGTTGGGTTGGTATCAATAATCTTACTTTCCTTTGCTGCCCGGAAAATGGATTTATATAAGATAACCACCGACTTATATACCGAAGCAGATTTTTCGGAAACAGGGACAAGTGCAAGCTGAATATCATCCAGTGTCACATCTGCCATCCGCATCTGTCCCAGTTCTTTTATAATGTGCCGTCTGACCTTTGATGTGTAATCTATCAGCGTAGTTGCCCGCACGTGAACCGACTGCATCAGAAGCCATTTTTCACAGTAGTCTGCAACCGTCGGGGATTTTCGGCAGAATGTATCGTTGTCAATCTGCTCTATCGCTCCCAACTCTTTATCATATAATTCTTCCGGTGTTCGCGCATAAAGAGCTACCAGCTTTCCATCTGTGTTCTGAACTCTCGTTCTGTAATAATCTATGCCGTTAAGCGTAACTGTACCATATTGTGGAATTGCTCTTTTTCTTTTTGCCAATTCCGCCACCTCCTAAGAATATACTCCAGCGCTGTATCTATGTTTTATCAGACCATTATGATTTCGACAAGGATACGGACCAGCTCACACTCCTGCTCTGCGAGGTTTACGATAAGTTGCGTTCTTTTCTGCTGGCTTTGCTCTGTGGGTGCATTTTGCGATATACTCCTGAAGGCCCGCTGAAGTAAAGTACACACAGCCATTCTGCACATATTGCACATAAGAAATAAGGCCATTGTTACGGGCCGCGTCCAGCGTTGCAATGCTGATACCTAAAATTTCTGCTGCTTCTTTTCGTGTAATAAGTTTTTCCATAAAGCATATTTCCTCCAATCTGTCAAGTTTGTCATCGTGTTTGTTCAAAGCCACATGAATACGCTGGCAGCCGAAACTGCCAGCGCATGGTATCTGATTTTGAACAGGAAGCTGCAAACGCTTCCTATTTATATAACTCAGCTTTCATCACATTTGCCACGCCCCCTGACGATGGGAACACAACAGGTCTCCGCTGGCGCGGCTGT
>OGXN01000545.1_pt1 | contig 46990 bp, 27 predicted proteins | sample 1576281 | NCBI WGS metagenome assembly OGXN01 (sample SAMEA3541494, study PRJEB24748) | human gut metagenome | biome: human gut; feature: human-associated habitat; material: faeces | place: China | collected 2012
CGGACGGCGGCTCTCACTTTTTTATCTTCTCCCCCACCCCCCCCGCACCAAAGTTTGACATCTCTTACCATGAGTGCTATACTTAACACATCGGCAGTCTCTGGTGAACGGGTGCTGACCGTACAAAATTAAGAAGTCTAACGAAGGTCACTTTTTGATAAAAGTGGCCTTTTATTTTCCTTAACAGGAGAAGAAAGAGTAAGAGGATGTAACTGGATGGCATTGCAGAGAGTTTTGGTTGGCAGTCCGGTATGTGAAAGAGCCAGTGTACTGAGGGCGTTTCTGATTTCATTGAAAAGCCTGGAGCATGAAGGTTTCCTTATCGACTATATTTTTATTGATGACAATGACAGCGAGATTTCGGAAAAGCTCCTGAAGAATTTCAAGAGAGAAGGTTCTGAGGTTACTGTGCTGCCTGCGGTAAAGGGAAGCGCTGCGGAAGATACGGATGCCAGGAAAGAAGCGCGTCTTGTACGGGTGGCAGGATATCGGAACCGGATTATCCGGTATGCGATGCAGAAGGAATACGATGCGGTTTTTCTTGTGGATTCCGATCTGATTCTGCATCCCGCACTGGTGGAATATCTGCGTGCAACCCAGAAGGGCGTTATTTCAGAACTGTTCTGGTCGAAAAGCTGCGCCGGGCGCTCGTCCGGGCCGAATGCATGGCTTATGGAGGAGAGAGCGCCGAATTCAGATAAAAGGAATGCAGCTTTATATAAAAAAGAAGCGGATCGCAGAAAGAAGCAGTTTGCGGATCGGCTGAAGGTATCGGGCATTTATGAGGCCGGCGGATTGGGAAGCTGTACTTATATAGATAAAGAGGCCATGGATAAGGGAACCCGTTTTGTACCGGCAAGGAATCCTTCACAGAATACGGAAGAAATTTTTTTCTGTATCCAGTCGGGAACCATGGATATTCCCCTGTTTGTCGACACAGCGTATCCGGCCTATCATATTCATGGGGAGAAGGATCTGGAGGGAGCTTTGGATTATATCCGCTCCAGCAGAGGAAATACGCTGCGCTTTCCTATGGTGAAAAGAAGAAAGCAGGGCTGAACTGACGGAACCCGGACAGTTCCGGATTGCGGAAATCGAATGAGAAGGAAATAATCCCAATGGGAATAAAGGAGAGGAAAAAATATGATACGTACCTTTGAAACACACAAAATCAGAAAAACAGCGGAATTATCCTCTGCCTTATGGAATTTTCATACCATAGGCACGCAGGGGGAAGAAACGGTTATTCAGGCGCCGGTTCCCGGCTGCTGGGAGAATTATCCGGATACGGTTTCCTACCGCGGACAGGCTTCCTATTCCAGGGAGTTTGAGGCGAAGGGGAATATCCGTCTGGAATTTAAGGGAGTGAGCCATACGGCTTCAGTCCTGGTGGACGGAAAGCCTGTCGGTTCTCATTACAATGCATATACCCCTTTTGATGTGGTGCTGAAGGATATAAGGCCGGGCATCCATCAGCTGGAAGTGATTGCCGATAATTCCTTCGGTCCGGATTCCGCCCTTCATGTGCCCAATGATTATCAGTCCTATGGCGGGATTTCCCGGGGAGTGGTGCTGGAAGAGCTGGGGGAGGCGTATCTTTCATGGATTCATTTCACCCCTTTCCTGCGGAAAGACGAATGGTACGGCAAGGCGGAAATCTATGTGAGGAATCTTTCTTCCGGCAGGCTTGACGGCTCTGTTGAAGTGGAAATCGGTAAAAATTCCTTTGCAGTCCTGCCGATAGTACTTGAGGGAGAAGAAGAAAAAAGCTTTTCCACGGAGGAGCTGCCCTGTCCCTGGGCGGAATGCTGGTCGCCGGAGTCACCGGTGCTTTATCTGATAACGGCAGTATTAAGGACAGCGGACGGAGCAGCGGACGATATCATTGACAGAGTGGGTTTTCGGGAAATCAGGACGGAAGGGAAGGATATTCTTCTGAACGGCAGGAAGCTGCGGATAAAAGGCTTCTGCCGCCATGAGGATCATCCCCAGTTCGGCTGTGCGCTTCCTTTTTCAGCCATGCAGCATGATCTGATGCTGATAAAGGATCTGGGAGCCAACTCCATTCGGACCGTACATTATCCCAATGATGAGCTTTTTCTGGATCTCTGTGATGAACAGGGAATCCTGGTCTGGGAGGAAAACCATGCCAGGGGCCTGTCGGAAGAAAATATGCGCAATCCTCATTTTAAACAGCAGTGCGGGGATTGTATCAGGGAAATGATCACCGCGCACTATAACCATCCTTCTATTTATATCTGGGGGATTCTCAACGAGTGCGCCAGTGATACGGAATACGGCAGGGAGTGCTACAGTGAACAGTACGAACTGATTAAAAGCCTGGATCCTTACCGTCCCCGTTCCTCGGCCAGCTGCCGTTTCAAGACGGATATCTGCCTGGGATATCCGGAGGTGGTATCCTATAACATTTATCCCAAATGGTACCATGATGTACCTGTGGAGGATTATCTGGACGAACTTTATCAGTGGATACAGAACGAATCGGAAGGGACGGGAAAGCCTTTCCTGATAACGGAAATCGGCGCGGGAGCCATATACGGCTACCGTACCCCCGCTCATGTGAAATGGTCGGAGGAATACCAGGTACAGGCGCTCAAAGAACAGCTTCAGGCCGTTTTTTCCCGGGAAGGCTGCAGCGGTGTTTATATCTGGCAATTCTGTGATGTCCGCGTATGTGACAGCTGGTTCGGTTCGCGCCCCAGAACCATGAATAATAAGGGAATCGTGGATGAATACAGAAGGCCGAAGCTGGCTTATGAGGTGGTGAAGGACAGCTACCGGAGCCTGGGGAACTATTTTTAGGAGGTCCCGAATCTGTAAAATTTCCATAACAGTCTGAAGAATTTCATATATTTTTTAAGAATGATTGCTTCTATAATAGAACAAAGAAGCAGGCATTTTGAAACAGGCGGTGTCAGAAGGGCCAATTCTGACACCGCCTGTTTGCGATTGGAATAAAATGTGCGCCAAAGCGCACGGATAGGAGCAAAACAGTATGAAAGCAGCACTTGTGTATACCAGCACGACACCGGAACTGATTGAACTGGTGGAAAGAGAGGTAAGGAAAAATATCGGGGAGGAAGCGGAGCTGATCAGCCTGAGCAATCCGGGGATTCTGGCAGAGGTCAGGGAAGCGGGGTATGTGACACCTCGGGCCGCCGCGGAACTGATAAGCATGTATATGGATGCAGTGAAGCAGGGAGCGGATGCCATTCTGAATATCTGTTCTTCCGTAGGAGAAACAGCAGATTGTATACAGACGGCGGCAGCCTACATAGGAGTGCCGGTGGTGCGTATTGATGAGGAAATGTGCAGGGAGGCGGTGCGCAGAGGAAACCGGATAGCTGTCCTCGCAACCCTGCCGACCACATTGGAGCCGACTAAAAATACAGTTCTTCGTGTGGCAAGGGAAATGGGCAGGCATGTGGAACTGACCGACGGCCTGATTGACGGAGCCTTCGGACTGGATCAGGAGGAATTCTGCCGTCTGCTTCTTGCCAAAGCGGCCCGGGTGAAGGACGATGCGGATGTGATCCTCCTTGCCCAGGGCTCCATGGCTTATGTGGAGGAGGATATTTACCGGGAACTGGGAATTGTTACTCTGTCCAGCCCCAGGTTTGGAGCGGCAGAACTGAAAAAGGCGCTGCAAAGAAAAGGTCTGATGTAGGATTACAGGAGGAGAATATGCTGACAGATACCAGAAAATCACCGAATGCCGGATTACAGGGGCTTCCGTTCTCCGATGTGGAATGGACGGGAGGACTTTATAAGGAACGTTTTGATACCTGCACTGCGTCCATGGTGCCGCATCTGCAGAAAATGTTTGAAAGCAGGGATATCAGCCATGTGCTGGAAAACTTTAAAATTGCCGCAGGGGATGCGGACGGAGACTTTGACGGTACGGTTTTCGGAGACGGAGACTTTTATAAATGGATGGAGGCCGCAGTTTATACAGCCGTGCGATCGGATAACCGGGAACTCCTGGAGCGTCTGGAGGAATATGTGGCCCTGATCGGAAGGGCGCAGCAGCCGGACGGCTATATTTCAACCAAGCAAATCATAGGGGAACGGAATGGAAAAGCAGCCCGTCTGGGAGATATCAATGACTTCGAGGTTTATAATTTCGGGCATCTGTTCACTTCCGCCTGTCTGTATAAAAGGCTGACAGGGAAAGACAGCTTTCTTACCATCGCCCGAAAGGCGGCGGGCTATCTGAAAAATCTGTATGACCGGGCGGAGGAAAGCGGGGAGGTACAGACCGCAGTCTGCCCTTCTCATTATATGGGGCTGGCGGAGCTGTACCGTACCACAGGTGATCGGGATTATCTGGAGCTTCTGAAAAAGGCGGTCACTCTCAGGGATTCCGTAAAGGAGGGGCTGGATGACAATCAGGATCGGCTTCCTCTTAAGGAACACGATCGGATTATCGGCCATGCGGTACGGGCCAATTACCTTTATGCGGGTGTGGCGGATCTGTGCCTGGAAGAGGAGGAACCTGAGCTTGCGGAGGTACTTCATAAGGTCTGGAACAGCCTTGTGACACAAAAAATGTATATTACCGGAGGCTGCGGAGCGCTGTATAACGGTGCCTCCCCTTACGGCAATTTTTTTACCCACCAGCTCGTCCATCAGGCCTACGGTTATGAATATCAGCTTCCCAATGTGACCGCATATAACGAGACCTGTGCATCTGTCGGCGGCGTATACTGGGCATGGAGAATGTTCTGCCTGGAGAAAAGGGCGGAGTATGTAGATGTACTGGAACGCATGATACTGAATGTGAATCTGGCGGCGGTGAGCATGGACGGCAGACGGTTTTTCTATGAAAACATGCTGCGCAGGGCCAAAAAGCTTCCTTATGAGCTGATTTGGGGACAGGAACGGGCGGAATACATTCTGAGCTACTGCTGTCCTCCCAATCTGGCAAGGCTGATGGCCCAGATGAGCGAGTATGCCTATGCCGTGGATGAGGACGGAATTTATACGTTGCTCTACGGAGCCAGCCGGGCCAGGGTGGCGTTCCCGGGCAAGGATGGGGAAAAACAGGACTCCGGACTCATCCTGGTACAGGAAACCGGTTATCCCTATGACGGAAACATAAGGTTTACCTTTGAAGAAGAGGAAACGCAAGCCTTAAAATCCTGCGGCAGCTTTTCCCTGCATCTGCGGATCCCTTCCTGGGTCAGAAACGGAACTGTCCGGTGCCGGAACCGCAGGACAGGGGAGGACGAAGAAAGCTACAGCCTGAGCCATAAGGACGGCGGCACATACATATGCCTGAAGATAGAGGATCCAAAGAACCGGGAAATTCTGGTGGATTTTGCCATGGAGGCGAGGCTTACCTGTGCGCATCCGCTTGTGGAGGAGGATTCCGGCCAGGTGGCGGTGGAACGCGGCCCTCTGGTTTACTGCATCGAGGGAATGGATGCGGCGGCGGAAACGCTGGATGATTTGATGATACCATCCGATATCAGGCTGGAACCGGAAGACTTTGTGATAGAAGGCAGGACAGTCACCTCTCTGAAAGGAAGCTTTTTGCTGAGAAAAAGGGAGGACGGCTATGACCGGAATGCCCTTTATCAGGACTATGGGAACCAGGAATATGAAGAAATAACCGCACGCATGATCCCTTATTTTGCATGGGATAACCGCGGTATGGATGAGATGCGCGTCTGGCTTCCGGTAATGGATGCAGGGGAAAGGCGGGCTGGCAGGGAGAATTGACAGGCAGCCGGTAAAAGGAAACAGAAAAAAACAAACATCGGCGTAAATGAGGAGGAATTATGGAACAATACAGCAGGCTTCCCATATCTGTGCTGGAGTCACTGCCGGAGGCCGACGGAGAAGCGATACACCGCATATATCAGGGAGAATGGAAAGATTTCGGGCATAAGGTCCTGGTGCTGGATGATGATCCCACCGGCATCCAGACGGTCCATGATGTGTCTGTTTATACGGACTGGTCGGAGCAAAGCCTGGAAGAAGGCATGCAGGAGGAAAACAGCCTGTTCTTTGTGCTGACCAATTCCAGAAGCTTTTCGGCTTCCCGAACGGAGAAAGAACATAAAATCCTCGCTGAGAGGGCGGTAAAGGCTGCCGCAGCCTGCGGGAAAAAGCTTCTGCTGGTTTCACGGGGGGATTCCACTCTGCGGGGACATTACCCTCTGGAGCTGGAGGCGCTGAGAGAGGCAGTGGAACAGCAGACGGGCCGGCCGGTACACGGGCAGATACTCTGTCCCTTTTTCAGGGAAGGCGGGCGTTATACCATTAACAGCGTCCATTACGTAAAGGAAGGGGATATGCTGGTACCGGTCGGGCAGACGGAATTCGCACGGGATAAGACCTTTGGTTATCATTCCTCCCATCTGGGAGAATACGTGGAGGAAAAGAGCGGCGGGCGTTACCGGAAGAAGGACAGTATCTATATCACTCTTTCCATGCTGCGGGCGCAGAAGCTGGAGGAAATCACGCAGCTTCTGCTGCAGGCGGAGAATTTCCGTCCCGTTCTGGTGGATGCGGCGGCACAAAGTGACGTGGAAACCTTTGCGATCTGTCTGCTGCGTGCGATAAAGGCGGGAAAAGAATTTTTGATCCGAAGTGCGGCCGCGTTTCCTAAGGTGCTCGGAAACATAAGCGACAGGCCGCTGTTAGACCAGCAGGAGCTGCTGGGTGCAGAAGCGGATGAGGCGGCAGAGGAAAATTACGGCGGAATCGTCCTCATTGGTTCTCATGTGAAAAAAACAACCCTGCAGCTGGAAGAATTGAAAAAGACCCGCGTCCCCGCAGAATTCCTGGAATTTAACGTGAACACCTGCTTCCGGAAGGGCGGGCTGGCGGAGGAAACCCGCAGGGTTATCAGGGAAGCGGAAGAGGCGATGAACCGGGGCAAAACGGCGGTGGTATATACCAGCCGCACACTGCTTGCCCCGGAAGGAATGAGCGGAGAAGAAAAGCTGAAGCTTTCCGTGGAAATATCCGATGCGGTAACAGGTGTGATAGCGGGCCTGAACCGCAAACCGGCCTTTCTCATTGCCAAAGGGGGAATTACCTCCAGCGATGTGGGGACTAAGGCGCTTAAGGTCCGTAAGGCGCTGGCGGCAGGCCAGGTACAGCCCGGCATCCCGGTATGGAAAACCGGACCGGAAAGCCGGTTTCCCGGGCTTTCCTATATTATTTTCCCGGGAAATGTGGGGGAAAGGGATACACTGAAGAAAATCGTGGAGCAGCTGGCTCCGGCATCCTTGGAGGAATAAAGCCCTGCACAGGATGCCCTTCAGACAGGAGGATGTAAGAATGAGAAAAGTAATTATTTCACTGGCCCCGGTGGAAGCCGGACTGCCGGTGGATAAAGAAGCCCTGGCAGAGGATGTGGTGCGAAGCGCGGCTGCCGGCGCAGCCATGTGCCATCTGCACTGCCGCCGGCCGGACGGCTCCCTGACGCCGGATATTACGGAAATGGCGGATACCTTCGATTGCATTGCGGAACGGACGGATCTGATTATACAGGCGTCCACCGGCGGGATATCGGATATGGATATCCGCCAGCGCTGTTATCCGCTGGATTATTGGAGAGTGGAAAGCGCTTCTCTGAACGGAGGGACCACCAATCTGGGGGAAGCGGTTTATATCAATACCTTTGAGGATATCCGGTATTGTGCAAAAGCCGTATATGAGAGGGAGATCATTCCCGAAATAGAAGTATTTGATATCGGCATGATTTATAATATCCGCATGACACAGCAGGAGGTGCCGTACCGGAATCCTGTGCTTTATAACCTGGTATTCGGGCATAAGGGAGGCATGCAGCCCAATATGGAATGCCTCACAGCCTTCCGCGCCGCTGTTCCGGCGGACGCGCTGTGGGGAGTGACCCATTATGGGCGTGATAACTGGGAATTCCTCGCCGCGGCCATTGCCATGGGGGCGGCGGTGGTGCGGATTGGATTCGAAGACAGCCGTTACCTTGCGCCGGGCAGGACAGCCTGCGCTAATTATGAGGAAGTGGAGAAGCTGGCGGCCCTGATCCGGGCCATGGATTTGGAAACCGCATCACCGGAAGAAGCCAGACGGATCATGAATATTCCTTCCAGGAAAAAGAAGCCGAATACTCCCCCGCAGGCAGCGGGACATCAAATTTGACATGCCGGGCAGATTGACCGGCAAAGAAATGAGGGCAGCCATATGCATGGAATCACATTGACATCCGGTCCGTCGGACTGGGAAATCATACAGCAGGAAAAGGGAAAGGCCACGGTGGAACTGGCAGGAACCTATAAGGTACACCCAGCGGCCATTGAAGTGGGCGTTGCCTCCGCCACGCCGGTAGTGCGCGTTATGCGGGAAGACGATAATACGACGGTGATTCCCTGGACACCGGCAGTACAGGTGACGCAGGGAGAGAACTTCACAGGCAGCTTTCAGACGGAGCTTGTCATTCCGGCCGGGGGGCTGTACCGGATTGAGACCAGCCTGGAGACTAGGAGCACGCTGCCGAACCTGACATGGCTGTACCGGGGGGACTGTGTCCTTCATGTGGGAGTGGGAAATCTGTTTCTGATAGCGGGACAGTCCAATTCCGCCGGATACGGGAAGGATTACTGTACGGATCCGCCCCATCTGTGCGTACATTTGTTCCGAAACCGGAATCAATGGGATCTGGCAAGCCATCCCATGAACGAAAGCACTGCAGCCGGATCTCTTCCCAACGAAGAAATGGGGATACCGGGAGTATCGCCTTATCTTTCTTTTGGCAAAAAATATTATGAACTGACGGGAATGCCTGTCGGTCTGATCCAGACGGCTCAGGGAGGTTCTTCTATAGAGCGCTGGAATCCGAAGGATGGGGATCTTTATGGAAATATGATGAATAAAATACGGGAAACAAAGGGGCGCTATGCGGGAGTCCTGTGGTATCAGGGCTGTGAGGATACCCGGCCGGAGCAGGCTGAGGCATATGGAGAGCATTTTCGGGAACTGGCGGAAGCCCTGCGCGCTGCCCTGGGTTATGAGATCCCCTTCTTCACTATGCAGCTGAACCGCTTCATTAACGGTCCGTTTGACGAAGCATGGGGAATGGTCAGAGAGGCCCAGAGGAGAGCGGCTCTGTCCATTCCGGCGGTTTCCGTGCTTCCCACCACCAATCTGAGCCAGTCGGACAGCGTACATAACAGCGCCCAGGCAAATGTGGCGTTAGGGATCCGGCTGGCGAGACAGTGTGCCTGCGTGCTTAACGGGGCGGAGGAATTCGAAGCGCCGGACTTTGACGGGGCTGTGATAGCAGAGCAGGAAGAAAAAGAAAGGCTGGGGCTACAGGGAACATGGCTGCGCATTACCTTTGCCCATGTAAAGAACTGCTTTATGCTGTATTCGGCCAACGGCAGGGACAGCGGCTTCACCCTGGAGGACAGCGCCGGTCCTGTGGAAATAAAAAGCATCCGGGCAAACCGGGAGGACAAAAACCGGGTATACCTGGAGCTTGACAGAGAACCTGGGGAAGCAGCCATGCTGTCCTTCGCCTGGGAGGCGGATCCGGTAAAGCTTCCCATGGTGGATGAGGTGACATATATGCCGCCGCTGTCTTTTTACCGGATCAGTCTGGAACAGACAGGAGGAGAAAGAAGATGAAAGAGATAGATTGGAGCAGTGTGGCTAAAGAGGCTCCGAAGTGGTTCCGGGATGCAAAATTCGGGCTGTTTTTCCACTGGGGCCCCTACAGCGTTCCGGCCTGTATGAACGAGTGGTATTCCCGCAACATGTATGCCAAGGGCCTGGAACAGAACCTGTATCACGAAAAAACCTACGGCAGCCTGCATGATTTCGGCTATAAGGATTTTTATCCCATGATGAGAGGGGAAAAGTTCGATGCGGATGAGTGGGCAGAATTGGTTAAACGTTCAGGTGCCAGATATGCCGGGCCGGTTTCCGAGCATGCGGATAATTTTTCCATGTGGGACAGTAAGGTAAATCCGGTCAACAGTGTGAACTACGGCCCCGGAAGAGATGTGGTGGGAGAATGCACGGAGGCATTCCGCAAAAAGGGGATCCGTACCCTTGCCACGTTCCATCATCAGTGGCTTTGGGGATGGTTTATGTCCACGGACAACGAAGCGGACGTCTACCTGCCTGATAATGAGAAATATTACGGCCCTGCCCTGCCTCTGGAGACGAACCGCTACATGCCTTACCGCTATCCGGATAAAGACTTCTGCAGAACCTGGAAGGAAAAGGTATGTGAGGTCGTGGACAAATATGAACCGGATGTGGTGTATTTTGACAGCCGTACCTTTATTATCGGGGAAGAATACCGTTATGCGGCGGCGGACTATTATTATCATACCAAAGGGAAAACGGACGGGATCATCACCTATAAGCAGGAGGATTTCCCGGAAGGAATCGGTGTGTTTGATATTGAATGCGGCCGGTTCGAAGCGCCCAGGCCCTTTCCCTGGCAGTCGGATGACAGGCTGGAGGATAATGTTACCTGGTCAATGGTTCAGAATCCCAAATATAAATCCGCAGAGTGTATCATCCACCAGCTTTGTGATATCGTATCCAAAAACGGAAACCTGCTTCTGAATGTGGGCCCCTATGCGGACGGATCCTTTCACCCGGATGCGGTGAAGACGCTGGAGAAAATCGGGGACTGGCTGGCGCTGAACGGAGAGGCCATTTATGAAACAAGGCCGTATCTCATCGCGGCGGAAGGGCCTACGGTGGTGGAAGATGCCGATTATGATACACAAAGAATAGCGGAACAGCTGGATAAGGGGGCGGCGGCAGATGTACGCAGCAATGTCCTTACCGGCAGGGATTACCGCTTTACTACCCGCGGGGAAACCCTGTATGTCATTGCCATGGGCTGGCCGGAGGAGGGATGGTTCCGCATCCGCACCCTGAGGGAAAACGGGCCCTGCGCAAAGAAGGTGGGAAGGGTTACTCTCATAGGACAGAAGGAGCCGCTGACCTTTATCAGGGACGGAGAAGCTCTGCATGTCAAAGCTCCGGAACGGAAACCCTGTGACTATGCCTATGTGCTGAAAATAGAAGAATAAAAAGAAGGAACTACGGAAGGCGGGAGCTTGTATACTCCTGCCTTCCGTAGTTTTCGTTCTGCCTGTCGATATATTCTTCCAGTCCGAGGGATCGCATCTCTTCCAGATAATCCTCCCACATAGAAACGGCGTCACCGCTTCCGATGATGCAGTTTACAAAGGCATCAAAGGCCTGGGAGGTACTGAACTGCTTGGTGGATTCTTTTGGATAGATAAGAAAGGCATAGGGCCTTTCCAGCTGAGTAGTATTGTCCCGGTACCAGAGCGCCGATTTACGGGCCAGCCTTACGCAGGCGCCTCCGTACCGCAGTTCATTCATCCCGTTTTCTTCAAAATCCTCCCAGCCACCGCCCCAGGTGGCAATGCCGGAAAACAGGATATCGGAAGGGTATTTGCGGCTAAGAGTGGTGGTCAGGCTTTCGGAACCGGTGTCCAGCAGGCAGTGATAGCCGTCTTCCGTGTTCCTGTAATCAACCCCTTCTATACCATAATGGCAGAATTCCTGTCCCCGGGAGGAAAGGAGAAATTCGAACAAAGCCAGGATTCGTTCCAGCTTCCGGTCATCAGCTTTTGAGGAAATATAGGACTCAGACCAGAAAATACAGCTGGAATTGCTGTAACGGACACCGTCGGGAGCGGCAAAAACAGGGAGGACATCCACACATTCCTCGAAGGGCTTATCGTTCATGACGTCCCATTTGTCCTTCAATTCCATTAAGGAGGACGGAGAGGACTTATATTCCAGGGCGCCCAGCCTTCCGGAAGCAAAATCCTCCATGACTGTATTGGGAGCTTTGGAATAAAATTCAGGATCCAGCCCGCCGGTCTCATAGAGCCTGCGGTATGCGGCGACCACATCCTTGAAGCTTTCCGTTGCCCAGGAGGGGACAAACCGGCCGTCTTCTGCAATCCAGGAATAAACGTTGCATTCCGGGGAGATGCCCAGGATCACCCATTTGCCCAGAGCGGAAAGATTGTTTACATTGTAGCCGATGGTATCATCCAGGCCGTTTCCGTCCGGATCCTCATGGGCGAAGGCGGAACACATGGCGGCGAACTCCTCCAGATTTTCCGGATCCTTCAGGCCGAGGTTATCCATCCAGTCTCTGCGTACAAGCATGGCCGCGTCGGTAGCGCCCAGTATGGAATCCATGAAGGAGGCTCTGGGAATGGCATAATAGCGGCCGTCCATATACTGTGTATAGGAAACGGATTCCAGCAGCGAATGCAGCAGGGGAAAGGAGGAAAGATCTTCAGGCAGTGCCCGGATGGAGCCTGTTTCTATCATATCGGCAAAGGTCGCGGAATCGTTATTGTCATTGGATGACAGTGTAATCGTGGCAAATACATCCGGAAGGCTGCCCGTGGCGCTGAGTATCTGGTAGCGCTCTTTATAGTTGGACCAGGTTACGGATACCGGATGCAGTGTGATATTGAATAATTCCTCTATATAGCGTGTCATGCCGTCCGGCTGGGAGGCTTTTACCATTTCCTCGATATTCCAGTAGCCGACGCTGATATCCAGATGTTCCTCAAAGGAAAGGGACTGCAGGGATTCCGGAAGGACGGAACGGTCCGGTGCAGCAGTCTGCCCGTCGGCGGAACAGCCGGGAAGGGTAAGGGTAAAACAGAGGATAAGGGGCAGCAGGGCGGACAAAATTTTTTTTCGCATGTGAGTTCTCCTTATATGGTCAGGCATGTACATTTTTATCTGGACGGAGGAAGCTCATCCTCTGTTTTTTCAATATCCTTACGATAAGCGGTCGGCGTCCGTCCGGTCACTTTTTTGAAGACCTTGGCAAAATAAAAGTAATCGCTGTAGCCAACCTGGGTGGCGATGAGAAAGACCGTCTGCTCCGTATGAGTGAGCAGCCAGGTGGCATGATCGATCCGGAGGCCGGTGAGGTAGCTGATAAAGGTGAATCCCATTTCCTGTTTGAATATCTGGCTTGCATAATTGGCATTGATGGAACAGTGCTCCGCCAGATCCTGTATGGAAATATCCTTCTGATAATGCTGCTCCGTATAATCGATCATCATCTGCACGGATTTATGGGAGGCGGTCAGGTGTCTGGGGACGAATACCTTTGTATGGTCCGGGGGAGAAGATGAATTTTCTCCTTCAGGCGTCTTTTCCTTCTGGTCTTCCAGAAGCTGGTATGCTTTCTGCATGGAATCAAGCAGCTCACTCCTGGAAAACGGCTTCAGACAATAACCTATGGCATTATGGAACATGGCTTTCTGCGCATAGGCGAATTCCGCATGCCCGCTGATCATAATGAACAGGGTGCTCAGGTTTTCCGCGTGGGCGGCCTGCAGGATATCCAGCCCTCCCATGCCCGGCAGACGCACATCCACAAACGCCAGACAGGGCTCATGGGCACGGATGTACTCCAGCCCGGAAAGGCCGTCGTAAAATTCAGCCGTGATTTCAAAGTATTCCTGATCCCGTATGGTTGCTATCAGGCTTTTTACCACCCATTTTTCGTCATCAATCACAATTGCCTGGTACATGGTTTTCTCCTTTACTGTTAGTATTCTGTGCGGCCCGGGCATTTGTATCTGACTTGAGCCGATAAGGAACACGAATCTGGATATTGGTGCCGACCCCTTCTTCGGAATCGATCAGAAGGGTATAGTCGGTGCCGTAATACAGGACCATCCGGCTGTTTACATTCAGAATGCCGATGCTTTCATGATTCTGGGAATCCAGATCCTCCAGATCGGCGGAGGCATCCCCGGTTTTGTTGTATACGGACCGATGGATGGATTCCCGAAGCTCCGTCAGCCTGCTTTCCGGCATTCCCACACCGGTATCAAAGATCCATATGGCCAGATATCCGTGTTCGGGATTGCGGCCTGCCCCGATAAGAAGCTCGCCGGGCTCCAGGCTTTTTTCCAGGCCATGGACGATGGCATTTTCCACAAGGGGCTGTATGACCATTTTGGGAATGAGACAGTCGTGGGAATCCTCGGAAAATTCGTAACGTACGGTAAAACGATCCTCAAAACGTTCTTTCTGTATCATCAGATACGATCTGACGATACTCATTTCCTCTTCCAGAGTCACCATATCGCTTCCTTTAATACTGTAGCGGAAGATTCGGGACAGTGCGCCGGTAACGGAAATGATTTTATCGTCCATCCCCTCCGCTGCCAGGCCGCAGATCATGGTCAGTGTATTATAAAGAAAATGCGGATTGATCTGGCTGCGGAGAAAGGCAATCTCCGTTTTCCTGTTGTTGTTTTCCAACTCATACATCCGCGTATAGGTGTCGAATATCGTATGGTTCAGCTTTTCCGTCTCAATGAGCATGTCATTGAAGGCAGTGGAAATTTCACTGATTTCTTTGGAGCCGATCAGGCCCTGATGGATGACGGCCCCTTCTTTCATGGCCCGCCGGTCGCCGGAAGAAATGGTATTCATAAAATCCGTAAGCTGTTTCAGGGAGCGGATCAAGGGGCGGTAGAGCAGGAAAAGAAATAACAGGGCCAGAAAGGTTATCGCGCACATGACCAACAGCTGCCGTCCGGAAATCCGGGCAACCTGCCGGGTGATCTGGCTTTTATCGATAAGCACATACAGGGTATGCTCAATGCCCGGTATGGAATACCCCGTTACCGCGTAGGTGACAGGATTGTCGGAAGTTTCCTGAATCTGAAAAACATCACTGCGATCCTCTTCCCGGCACAGAGCGTCATACAGCTGCGGCTCTCCGTATATCAGCTGGCCGGAGGCGTCAGTGAAGAGAATTCTGGGGTCGTAATCATTTTCATCGCTTTTCAGGCTGTTGCCAAGCAGGTTATTCACATCGATGGCCAGAAAGAGAATGCCAAGATAACGGCTTTCCCCGGTGCCGAGAGAGTAAATGGGCATGGCAAGGACGTGACAGAGTGTACGGTTGACCGTGGCGACGCCGGCTGAACGGTAAGGAAAACGGGAATCCGAAAGCGATCGGGAAAACTCTTCATAATTGGAAGCGGAGCCGCACAGGGAGGCAAAGGTGCTGTCCTGTCCGTAAACGGCAATGTCTATAATATAAGGATTCAAAAGGGCCGTATTGCTCAGCTGGTTTTCCAGCTGCCGGTAGTTTTCATAGGATTTTCCGCGGTTTTCACTCATCAGGTAATTCTGGACGACCTGACTGTAGGCAATGCTGTAACAGATGTTTTCGTAGCTTTCATAAGCTTCTCTTGTACTCTTTGCAAGCTGGGCGGAGTAGGATTCCAGGCTGTTATTCAGAAAGCTTGTCTGCAGCCGTGAATAACCGAACGTGCTGTATATGGTAATACATACCGTACACAGGGTGAAAAGGATCAATATGACCGTAAACTGTCTTGCCAGCGGCAGAAGCAGTGTTTTTCGCTTTTTCATAGGTGAATTCCTCCAAGTCCATTTTATAATAAATCCTCTGCCGGAGAATATGTAAAATTCTATGAAGAATATAAGAAATTTGCATAAATTGCCCCGGAGGCATAAAAAATGTGTGAAATATACATAAACCTTTTGTGTTTCCTCCATTCAAAACCATTTTTCCCAAAACTATAATTAATACATCGAAAACAGACAGAACAGGATTCCATTTCAGACAGAGAACATGGAAAAGGAGAAAAAGATATGGCAAAGAAGACAGGGGCCGCCGTCCAGGTGAATACTGCGGCAGGCGGCAGAAGCTTCTGGAAACAGCTGCGCAAGCAGAAAACCCTCGTGCTGATGGCGCTGCTTCCGGTGATTATGGTGATTATTTTCAAATACATACCCATGTACGGAATACTGATTGCGTTCAAAAATTACAAATCAGCCAAAGGGGTCTGGGGAAGTAAATGGCTGGATCCCCTTTTCAAGAATTTTATCACATTTTTCAAAAACGTAAACTGCTGGCAGATCATATGGAATACTTTCCGGGTGGGAGCGCTCACTCTGCTGTTCACTTTTCCCGCACCGATTATTTTTGCCGTCCTCCTGAATGAACTGAGAGGAAAAACTTATAAGAAAGTGGTTCAGACCGTTTCTTACATCCCCCATTTCATATCTGTGGTGGTTATCTGTTCCATGCTGAACGGGTTCGGTTCCACCTCGGGGCTGTTCAATGATATACGGGAGCTTCTGGGAATGGCAAGGGTGGATATGAACAACGGAAGCAAATATTTCCTGCTGATGTATGTGGGCTCCGCCGTATGGCAGGGAATCGGATGGGGTTCCATCATGTATCTGTCCGCTTTATCCAATGTGGATACCTCTTTATATGATGTGGCGAATATAGACGGTGCCAACCGCTGGCAGAAAATAAAAAATATTATCTGGCCGACGATTATGCCCACCACAACGGTTCTGCTGATTATGAATGTGGGCAATGTACTGAACAGCGATTATACGAAGGTGCTGCTGATGCAGAATGATACAAACCGGAGCGAACTGGAGGTTATAGGAACCTTTGTATACCAGAAAGGTATTGTGGAAGGGAAGTTCTCCTACTCCACGGCCGTGAACCTCTTTGTCTCCATCATCTGTTTTATCCTGGTATTCGGCGCCAACATGATAACCCGTAAAGTCAATCCGGAAAACAGTCTTTGGTAGGGAGGAGAGTGAGATGTCATTGAGAAAAACAAAGAAACAGGCGCAGCCTGAAAGCAAAATATATATCGGGAGCAAGGTTTTTGATGTGTTTCTGATTCTTTTCATGCTGATATTGTCCGTTATTTTCCTGTATCCCTTCCTGAACGTGGTGGCGACATCCCTTTCCAGCAACCGGATGATCACTACGGGACAGGTTACCTTTTTCCCGCGGGAGCTTATGGTGGACGGCTACAAAATGCTTTTTAAGGAGCAGAATATCCTGGGAGCCTACTGGAACACTATTGTGATAGCGGTGGGGACGATGGTCATCAGCCTTTCCCTCACATCCCTTATGGCGTATGTAATGATGGTGCCGGATTTTGTACTGCGCAAGCAGCTGTCCGTATTTTTGCTGATTACCATGTTTTTCAGCGGCGGCACGGTCCCTACCTACCTGCTGATACAGAATCTGGGCCTTTATAACAGCTGGTGGTCGCTGATCTTGCCCAACGCGGTGACGGCCTATAATGTTTTCGTATACCGCTCCTTTTATAAAGGGATTTCCCCGGAAATAAGGGAGGCTGCCAGAATAGACGGCGCAGGGGACTTGAAAATACTGACGAAGATATATGTACCCCTTTCCAAAGCCCTCTATGCCACCTTCGGCCTGTTCAGCGTGGTGGGCGTATGGAACAGCTATTACGAAGCGCTGCTTTATATTAAGGATCCGGGTAAGCAGCCCATTCAGATGCTGCTCCGAAAGATTGTATTTACTTCCGGAACCGCCAATATGGCGGATTCCCAGCAGATGATCAGCAACGGCGCCATGAATCAGCTGAATGTACAGTATGCCTGTGTCATTGCGACAATAGGCCCGATTCTTCTGGTATACCCGTTTATACAGAAGTATTTTGCACAGGGTATGCAGGTCGGGGCTGTTAAGGGCTGAGCGCGTCAGGAAAAGACGGCGTATCACGCAGTCTTTATGAGAATATAAGCATGCCGTTTGCGGCAGAAATGGAGGAAAGAATGAAAAGAAAGAGTATTATGAAAGGAATGTCCTTAGGACTGGCGGCCATCATGACAGCAGGGCTTCTTGCCGGCTGCGGCAGCAAGGAAACATCCGGCGGACAGGATACGCCCGTACAGGAGGAACAGACGCAGGAGGAGCAGAGCCAGCCGGCATCCGGTACAGAGGCCGCTTCGGGGACGGACAAAAATGATCCGGGGGCCACAGCGGCAAGCAATGGGATTACCCTGCCGGAGCTTCCCGACGGAGTCCTGAAGCTGGAGGTGAGCATTGCCGATTACCAGCAGTCCTCCGAAGGCACCATGATCCAGGAGGAATGGCAGAAGAGAATGGAGGCTTATCTGGGATGCAAGCTGGATATTACCTGGACAAGGACCCCGGCTGTGGATTATGCGGACAATGAGCTGGTAGTCCTGCAGTCCGGACAGGTACAGGATGCGGCCAGCGTTACCAAGGGCGCAGCCGTCAATGAGTACGGAGAGGACGGCACACTGCTGAATCTGGCTGACTATATGGATTATATGAGATATTATCCGGACTATATGGCAGAGACCGCAGGCGGAGAAGACTATGCCAAAAATGAGGACGGTTCCATGTATTACTTCATGGACGGCTTCTACAATCCGGATGATATCCAGGGGGCGCAGTCCTTTACCGCATTTGCCTACCGTTTTGACCTTTTAAGGGATAACGGATGGGAGCCGCCCACAACTCTGGATGAGTTTACGCAGTTATGTGCCGATATGCAGGCGAAGATCGATGATGGATCCCTGGATCTGGATTATGTAATTATCAATAACACGAAGGACTATTCTTTGTACCGTGGTTTCGTGGGAATTTTCCATACATGGGACTGCCTGTATTATAATGGTGAGGAATGGGTTTTCGGGCCGCTGGAAGATAATTTCCGTGAAATGCTGAAATATCTCAACGGTTTATATGAAGCGGGCTATATTGACCCTGAATTCGCAACCGCAGACTTCAACCAGGGACAGACGAAGGCAACCACCAATGTGGGCGCTGTCTGCCCGACACTCTGGGCCGGTTCCGTTGCCAGCTGGAACAGTGCAAAGGTGGATGAAAATATGGAATGGGGACTCGCTTTCCTTCCAAAAAACGATACCTACGGAACACCCTGGAAATGGGGCTCCAGACAGCCTGCCAAATCCCTGAATGCCAATATGGGTATTTATATCAGCGCAGATACCGAATATCCGGAATATGTGGTGTCCATGATCGATTACCAGTATTCGGATCAGATGGTGGAACTGATGAACTGGGGAGTTGACGGGGTGACCTATACGACACAGGGAAATGATAAGGTTTATATCGATGAAATCTTAAACGATAAGACTCCGGCGACCAAATCTGCGGAATATGGCCTGATGGCATCCTCTGTCTGCAGAACCGGTATTCCTTTTAATCCTATTGATTTCAATGCCATGCTGGATCTGGCATCCCTGCCTGAACCCTGGTGGAGCGCAGACAAGGGCTATTATGAAGGAAAATATTGGGTGGAATCCAGTGTGAACGGCGGAGAAGATTCCGTTGCGCCTTATGACAGACCTCCTGTAGTATATCTTTCCGCAGAGGAACAGTCCTCCAAAGCCCAGCTGGGCTACAGCGGAACCTGTGAGACCAGAGTGAAAGAGCTGGCACTGCAGTTTATCACAGGGGAAAAAGATATTAATGACGACAGTGTATGGGAAAGCTATATCAAGGATGTGAAGAGCCAGACCGATGATGATTTCGACGGTATCCTGGAGATGCTGAACGAGAAGACTGTTAAATAAATAGGTAGAAGAGGCCGGCGGTTAACAGCTGCTTTCGGGACCTTCGACAACAAAGAAAATCCCCGCAGGGTGACAGAGTATAAAACTCTTTGCACCCTGCGGGGATTTTTTTATTATACATAAGTTGGCAGACAGAGAAAGGCATCCGTTATTTTGTGTCTGGGGGAATGGGTATCCTTATGATGACTTCCGTTCCGCAGCCTTCTTCACTGTTTATTAGGAGTCCCAGATTATTACCGTAGGACAGCTTCAGTCTTTCATTTACATTTTTTATTCCGATATGTGTTGTTTCACAGGAAAAAAGCCCCTGGATTTTATCAGTCGGGATGCCGCAGCCGTTATCACACACCCTGATACAGCAGAAATCTTTTTCGGAGGAAAGATCGATTGTAAGCCTTCTGGGCTGTCTGCGGCTGCTGCGCAGCCCGTGTTCAATGGCGTTCTCTACAATGGGCTGAAGTATCAGGCAGGGGATGGACAGCTCCAGGAATTCTTCCTCCAGATGATACTCTGCCAGGAAGGAATGGTTTGTAAGAATAAGCTGAATGGAGATGTAAGCCTTTATGTTTTCCAGTTCATTCCGGATGGTAGTGATATCCTGTCCATTATTCAGGGAGGTCCGGTAAAAGAGAGTCAGGAGCTGTACGGTTTCACTGATTTCGGTCTGCTCCGCTATTATGGCCCGTGCGCTTATCAGGGAAAGCGTGTTGTAAAGAAAATGCGGGTTGATCTGGGCGCGCAGCGCATTCAGCTGATATTCCTTCGTCTTCAGCTTCTGTACATAAGCTTCATCAATGAGAGAACGTATTCTTTTCAGCATGGAATTAAAGGTATGAATCAGCTTTCCGATTTCGTCATTCCGGTTGGGGATAATCAGCAGTTCATGCTTTTCAATATCTTCCAGTGATATTCTGCTTATCACTCCGGTCAACTGCCGCAGGGGTGACAAGATGGAATTCACCGTAAAAAAGGTGAGGAGAAAAAGGATGGTGAAGCAGAGGGCAACCATAAAGAAAGCAGTAAAAATTGTCTGTTCTACTGTCCCTTTCACATTGCTGACAGGACTGTAATAATAAATATTCCAACCGGTGGATTCCACCGGCGCGGTGAGAAAAATATAGCGGCTGCCGTATTCTTTTACGGCGGCATCATAATCTTCCAGCAGTTTCTGCGCATTTACAGGCATGTCGCCGCCGGGAAAGGAATGGTACTGATAGATCAGGGAATTGTTTTTTCCGGCGATTATAAGAGCATAAGCATCCTGACTGATGGAATTGGTACAGGCAAAAAAATTGTTATAATCTGTTTCCAGGTACAGGTAATTATCAAAGGGATAAGAAGGTATTTTCGGAAGCATCCGTATAGAGGCAAGGCTGGGGTTTCCCTCAGTTCCTGTCACTATCCAGCTGGGAGTATGGATGTCCTTTATTTCAGGAAACCAGGCTTCTGTTTCCAGGACAGACAGATCATTTACCAGGTTTTTGTGAGGAACTATTCCGCAGGAAGAATAAAGCAGGATATCGGTTACCTCCGGGATCAGACATTTATAGATATACAGCTCCGGCTTTATGATATTACTGTATGCCGTATACATTTTAAAATAATCATTTCCGTAATCCACATTGATTGCGCTTATTATATCATCATTATTATAGATGACATTGGACAGATTAATGGTATCGTTAATCTGTGTTTCCAATTGTGAAATACTCTGATTAAGGGCGTTGCTGAGCATGGACTGCTCGTGGGCGAACAGCTGTTTTCCCAAGGCCGCCTTCAGGACGATAAAGACAAGGAAAAGTGCCGAAAGGGAGGCGATGATATAGATACAGATAAGCTTGGTCTTCAGCTTCATATCGCGTATATATCGGAAAAGCAAATCCAATGTTCTCATAATGATTTTCCTCCGGACGTATGATTATGCTTCTGCCGGTATTTTTCCGGACTGATTCCAAAATGCTCCGTAAAGGAACGGATAAAATAGGCACAGTTCTGATAACCGACGGAAGCGCTGATTGCTGTGATTTTCTGCTGGGTGGTTTCAAGCTGGCGGCAGGCCTGATTAAGCCGGAAGGTCTTTATGTAACGGTTCAGGTTCATGCCTGTTTCTTTCTTGAAGATACGGGACAGATAATCCGGGTGAAGATAAGAGATCTCTGCAAGTGTTTCCAGGCTCAAATCCTCCTGATAGTGTGCTGAGATATATTCACACACAAACCGCACTTTTCCATTTGCAGATTCCAGGTTTTTTGTTTCCTGCCTGTTTGCGGAATTTTCTGGATTTATGGCAGACAAGGACTCTTTCATATCCTGTACCGTGCGGGACAGCAGTTCGGGCGCAGGCATGGATACGCAGACACCCCGGAACGGAAGATGATACATATTGATGAGGCGTTCCACAAAATCATCCGCGTTTCCCTGAAGATTGCTGCATTTTTCATCGTCTGTATCGAGGGAATCGACAGCGATCAGAAGATATTGGGAGTCTGCAGGGATACTGCGGGCAGGATAACGAAAAAACTGGCCTGCAAGCTGGGTGATTTCTGCTCTTAGGTTAAAAAGTGAGCTGAGACAGTCAGGATTCGCTGTCAGCAGAAGCAGATTCCCTTTTTCTGGCATAAGGCTTCGGATTTCTTTCGGCAGCAATCCGTCTTTTCCGGCCCGCAGGGAACCGCGCAGCAGCTGCTGGGTAATTTGATCCCGGCTGTAGGCAAGCTGCAGTCTGTCCGCCTGTCTTTTTTGTTTCTCTTTTTCCAGATTAGCGGCAATTCTGAGAATAAGCTCCGTAAATTCCCGGGGCTGGATCGGTTTGAGAAGGTATTCCTCTACCCCAAGAGAAATGGCTGTTTTCGCATAGGAGAAATCCTGGTATCCGCTGCTTATGATAATTTTCAGGCGGGGATTTACGGCAAGTGCTTTCTCCGCCAGAACCAATCCGTCCATAAATGGCATCCGTATATCTGTAATCAGAAGATCTACGGGTGTTTTTTGTATATAATTGAGCGCTTCCTCGCCATCTGAGGCAACAGCGGGGGTCAAAGGAAGATTATATTTTTTTATCAGATATAAAATAACATCGAGTTCCGCTGCGGAATCATCAGCGATTAGTGTGGGTATCATTATTTTCCTCCTGCTGTAAATTAAAAATATACCACAAATAAGTGTAGCATAAAAGAATCTAATACACAATTTAACACCCGTGCCTCCCTGAAATAAAGGGATATATATAAATTGCACAAGAAATCAAAGTGAATGTCGGATTTTTATTATATACGCACAAAAAGATAGTAAATATAATGGTTGTATAAATTAATGAGTGTACACAAGTTAATAAAAAACCAATAAAAGGAGTATAAAGGTTATGAGAAGAAAGATTTCAAAGGGATTATCCATCGTACTTGCGATGGCTGTTGCGGGTTCTCTTACGGCCTGTGCAGGCGCTGATAAGGACACAGCATCGTCTCCGGCGGAAACCCGGCAGACGGCGTCTGAAGATGCAGGAACAGAAGCGGCTGCCGCATCAGAAGCGGATCCTTACGGTCCTGTGGCGGAAGAAATCACGCTGCATGTGGGACGGAGTGAGGATACCGGGGCAACCTATCTGGATGGACAGGATTCCTCTAATAATTATCTTGTGAATTATATCAGCGAAAAGCTGGGTGTAAAATATGAATATGATTTTTCCGTTCCCAGTGATACCTATGAAACCAAAGTCAGTATGGCGATTACCTCCGGTGAATTTCCTGACATTATGGTCGTAAATGAATCGCAGCTGCGTCAGCTCGTTGCAGCAGGAGCCGTGGAAGATATGTCGGATGCTTATAATAAATATGCTTCCGATAATCTGAAGGCGGCCTATGACACTACAAAGGGAATCAGCTTTTCCAGTGCAACCTTTGATGGGAAATTGATGGGTATGCCCAGCATCAGCCCCGGTGCTGACGGAATACCGATGCTTTTCGTGCGCGGGGACTGGATGGAAGATCTGAATATGGAAGCTCCCAAATCAGTGGAAGATATTGTCAATATTGTGGAGAAGTTCAAAGCGGAAAAAGGAACCACCAACGGCCTGGTTGTATCCTCAAAAATAGTGAACAGGGGCGGCAACAATACCTATGGTATAGATGCACTGTTTGCCCGCTATAATTCTTATCCGAAGCATTTTATTACGGATGCGGACGGCAATATTGTTTATGGCTCCAACACAGCCGAAACAAAAAATGCGCTGCAGGAAATCCGTAAGCTGGTGGAATCCGGTGTAATTGATACCTCCTTTGTAGTAAGGGACAGCAGTACCTGTGAAGAATTGATTACAAGCGGACAGGCCGGGATCTTCTTCGGTGCATGGTGGAATATGAGCTGGCCGCTGAACAACATGATTGCCGATGATCCTTCTGTATTCTGGAACTGCTATCTTGCACCTCTTGCCGATGACGGAAAATATAATACGGCCATGATTTCTCCTTCCGGAAGCTATCTGGTAGTGAAGGCCGGTTCTTCCGAAGCGGTTAAGGAAGCAGCGATCAAAACAATGAACTATCAGTTTGATATCGACCAGGATCAGGGTGTAAGCCTGAAAGCAGAGCCTACCGATCCTTACAGCTGGACAACCATGCCTTTTTCCATTCTTCTTTCCAGATATGATGACAAGGAAGGCAAAGCCTTAGCGGCGCTGGCAGTAGTGAACGGAGAAAAAGAAGAATCCGATCTGGCAGGGGAAGCACTGCAGTGGTATGAGTCCTATCAGATGGCAACGGAAGATGTAAAAGCGGCAGAGGAAGCAAATAATCTGGCCGGATGGGCTTATGTCCGCAGCGCAGGCCTTCTGGGACAGGAAGCGGATAACATGAACCAGATCTTTGACGCATCTTATTCCCGGACCGAAACAATGGACAGTAAATGGGCGACTCTGGAGAAGTTGGAGGATGAGACCTTTTTAAAGATATTAAACGGGGAAGCGTCCATTGATGCCTTCGACGAATATGTAGAGCAATGGAATGCTCTGGGCGGCAGTGATATACTTGCGGAGCTGGAAGCCCTGAAACAGTAAAACAGCTGTAAGAGTATCTGATATAAGGGAGAATCCTTCGGGATTCCCCCTTCCTGCAGATACTTTAATTGCTGCATAAATGGAATCGCTCTGTGACAAACAGGACAGGAGTGTAGATTTTAATGATTAAAGTTAAAAAGAAAAGGAAAATAACCTTAAAAAATACATGGCCGATGCATCTGATGCTTCTTCCCGGAGTAATTGTGTTGTTTACCTATACAATACTGCCTTTTTTCGGTAATATCATGGCTTTTGAAAACTTTCAGCCGGTTCTCGGGTTTTTCAAATCCAAGTGGGTCGGTCTGGATAATTTTAAATATATGTTTATGCTTCCGGATACTTTTAAAATTTTCAGGAATACCCTCGTCATTGCCGTTGGAAAAATCATTTTCAATCTGGTAATGTCGGTTTTTTTTGCGGTGCTGCTGTATGAGATGGCGGGAAAAAGGTTTAAAAAGACGGTTCAGACCATCTGCTTTCTGCCGCATTTCCTCTCCTGGGTTATTCTCGCCATGATTTTCAGGGATATCCTCGATGGGAGCGGGATCATCAATATGGCGCTGATGAAGCTGGGAATCATTGATGAAGCAATTGTATTCCTGGGAAGCAACAAGCTGTTCCAGGGAATTATCATCGGAACAGATGTGTGGAAGGAATTCGGTTACGGTGCGATTATTTTTATCGCGGCGCTGGCGGGAATCAATCAGGAACTGTATGAGGCGGCTTCCATTGACGGAGCCAGCCGTCTGCAGAAAATATGGAATATCACGCTGCCGGGCATTAAGGTAACCGTAGTCCTTGTCGCAACTCTTAACATAGCTAATGTGCTGAATGCGGGCTTTGACCAGATTTATAACCTGTATTCTCCTATTGTATACGATACAGGGGACATCATAGATACCTATGTTTACCGTATGAGCTTTGAAAGCGCGCAGTACTCACTGGCAACGGCAATCGGGCTTATGAAATCAGTAGTCAGTTTTCTTCTGATTGTAACATCGAACTTTCTGGCGCGCAAATTTGCGAATTATCGTATTTTTTAGGAGGATAGGGTATGCTGAGATATAAAACACTGGAAAACAGAATATTTGATTTTGTAGTGACCCTTCTTCTCGTTATCCTCGGGCTGCTGTGTTTCCTGCCGCTGCTCCATGTGCTGGCGCTGTCCTTCAGCAGCAAAAATGCGGCTGTAGCCGGAAGGGTGGGTTTCTGGCCCGTGGAATTCACACTGGCATCCTATGAGTATCTGCTGAAGGATTCCAGATTTTTTCAGGCTTTTTTAGTTTCTGTACAAAGGGTTATTTTAGGAGGCGGACTGAATCTTATCTGTACCGTTCTCATGGCTTATCCTTTGTCTCTGGAGAAGGATGAATTCCCTTCCAGAGACCGCTATATGTGGTTCACCATTTTCTGCATGCTTTTTGGCGCGAGTCTGGTGCCATGGTATTTTGTGATTAAGGCCACCGGGCTGCTGAACAGCATCTGGGCGCTGGTTATTCCTTCGGCTGTGCCGGTATATAATGTAATTCTTCTGATGAACTTTTTCAGAAACCAGCCGAAGGCCATAAAGGAATCCGCAAAAATCGACGGGATTAATCAGATACAGATGATGTCCTTAATCTGTGTCCCGTTAGCCAAGCCTGCCATCGCAACAGTTACGCTTTTCAGTATCGTAGGGCACTGGAATAACTTTTTCGACGGCATGCTGCTTATCAATACGCCTTCCAGAGTGCCGCTGCAGACATACATACAGTCACTTGTAATAAACATGTCCGATACCTCCAAGCTGTCGACAGAACAGCTCATTAACATGATGTCGCAGAGAACCTTTAATTCAGCTAAAATAGTGATAGCAACGGTTCCGATATTAATTATTTATCCGTTTATGCAGAAATATTTTGTGACGGGGATTACGCTGGGATCGGTAAAGGAATAAGATTATCTGAAAACAAATGAAAGAACCTTCGGAACCAATCAGAGAATTGGCTGCCGGAGGTTTTCTTTTTTTGTTTTCTTGTCCCCGGATATGTGAAATGTACATAATGCATATGTGTTTTTTCCATTCAAAAGGAAAATGCATATCTTTATAATTGCTGGTAGAGGGGAAGACAGGAAGAGTACAGATAAAAAGTGAGGGCCGTCTGAGACAGCAGATTCTTTTTTATCTGCACCCGGACAAGAAGGAAAAGAAGGAAAAAGAGTATGAAAATCGTTGATTTGAAGACAGATAACCGAAAGGATAATAATAATGTGGGACGCGCCATTCCGGTGTTTGGCTGGCGTGTGGAAGGGACGGAAAGAAATATCCGTCAGAAAAGCTACCGGCTTCAGGTATGGAAAACGGAAAGCCCTGAGGAAATTTTGGCAGAACCGTTTCCGGTCTGGGACAGCGGCACGGTTTGTTCGTCTTCCATGGCCAATATCCCCTATGAAGGAAAAAAACTGGATTCCGGCAGCCGTTATCGGTGGCAGGTGGAATGCACTCTGGATTATGAGGATGGAGAAAAAAATACCACTGAGGAAGCCTGGTTTGAAACCGGATTGTTTTCCATGGATGACTGGAAAGGCTGCTTTATCGGAGAAACAGAGGATCATGTCTACCATCTGTACCGGAAGGCTTTTACATGTGAAAGAAAGGTAAAAAAGGCCAGACTGTATGTCTGCGGGCTGGGGCATTTTGAATGCTGGCTTAATGGGAAACGGGTATCCGATCACGTCCTGGAACCGGGATGGGCTGATTACGACAAAACCTGTTTTTATACCGCGTATGATGTCAAGGGACAGTTGGAGAACGGAAAGAATGCCCTTCTGGTAAAACTGGGGGATGGGATGTTTAACGTGCCCGGAGGCCGGTATGTGTATTTCCCAAGAACCTACGGGAAATGCAAGCTGCTGCTTCAGCTGGAGCTTCTTTTTGAGGACGGGACGACAGAACGGGTGGTAACTGATTCTTCCTGGAAAATGACGTCGAGCCCCATCCGTTTCTGCTGTATCTATGGAGGGGAAGATTATGACGGCAGGCTGTGGAAGGAGGAATATCTCTCCGGAGACTTCGAAGAGGATGACCGCTGGGAGCCTGTGGTATGTGTGGAGCCCCCGAAGGGGAAACTGACGGCCATGCCGACGGAACCGCTGAAGGTGAAAAAGACCTATTTCCCGATCCGTGTGGAACAGATCGTACCTGGAGTATGGCTCTATGATCTGGGAACTAATTTTTCCGGTTGGGCCAGGATACATATTCACACAGACGGAAACCGGGCCGGAGCGAAGATTGTCCTGAAACCGGGAGAAATCCTGGATGAAACCGGCAGAGTGAGCCAGAAAGTGACAGGGGAGAGCTATGCCTGGACGTATATTCTGAACGGGGAGAAGGAACAGGAATTTGCCCCGGACTTTACCTATACCGGCTTCCGGTATGTGGAAATGACCGGAGCCCTGCCGGAAGGACAGCATAATCCGGAAGGCACAAAGGCAGAAGATACGGATCTGCCTGTAATAACGGGCCTGACAGGAGAGTTTATCTATCCCGATGCGGAACAGGCAGGCGATTTCCAGTGCTCCAATGAGCTGTTCAATGACATTCACCAGATCGTAAGACAGGCCATCCTAAGCAATACAAAAAGCTATTTTACCGATTGTCCTCACAGGGAAAAGCTGGGCTGGCTGGAACAGACCCATTTGATAGGCCCTTCCATCATGTATAACCTGGATGTCCATAATCTCTATGACAAAGTGGAAGGGGATATGGCGGATACCCAATGGGAAAACGGTCTGGTGCCGGATATCTGTCCGGAATATGTGACCGGCTTCGGCAAATGGCACCAGGGCTTTGTGGATTCGCCGGAATGGGGAAGCGCCTGTATCCTGAACCCCTGGTATGTATACAAAAGATATGGCGACAGTGCCCTTTTGGGCCGCTATTACGGAAATATGAAACGGTATCTGGATTATCTGGGAAGCAGGACGCATCACGAAGTGCTTCACCACGGTCTGGGAGACTGGCTGGATATCGGGCCGTGTACGCCTCATTCCCAGAACACGCCGGTACCCATAGTCGCCACCTGTATTTATTATTACGATCTGAAGGTAATGAAGGAAACAGCGGAACTGCTTGGGAAAAAAGAAGATGCTGCGGAATACGAAGCGCGTATGGAGCGGGTATTCCGGGAATATAACCTGCAGTTTCTGGATGATCAGACGGGAAGATACGGAAACGGAAGCCAGACCGCCCAGGCCATGAGTCTGGTGGCGGGCCTTGTACCCGGGGAAATGGAAAAGAAAGCGGTGCAGCAGTTAAAAGAAGACATTATCAAAAGAAATTATGCCATTACCGCAGGTGATATCGGCCATCCTTTCCTGATTGCAGCATTGATGAAATATGGATTGGGAGAGCTGCTCAATGAAATGACTCATATTACGGAAACTCCCGGATACGGATATCAGGTGGTGAACGGAGCCACAACCCTGACGGAGGAATGGGACGGACCGGAACCCGGACATCCTCATGGTTCCCAGAATCATCTCATGCTGGGGAGCATTGAGGAATGGTTTTATGGCGGATTGGGCGGCATTGATATCGTACGGCAGGATTTGCCCTTCGGGGAAGTCCGCATCGCTCCGCAGGCCGTAAAGGGGATAGACTGGGTAAAGGCATGGGTCATGCATCCTTATGGCCCGATTTTTGTGGAATGGGTAAAAGAAGACGGAGCGGTAATGGTAAATGTGGAAATCCCTCCGAATGTAACCGCACGGCTGGAAGGGCCGGAGGGCTGCATCAAAGTGGCAGGTAGCGGACGGCACCAATATTGTTTTGCCGTATAAAAAGGGGCAGGGGACAGGAATACGAAAGTCTGTTCCCTGCACGCGGGAATGAAACTTCCGGTGTTCAGAAATTCTTATCGTATCGGAAGATTTTACGATTTCCCATGTCCTGTTGTTTTACTAAACTGAAAGTATGACACAGGCGGCAATTCAAATAAATAAAGAGGGTGCGAGCCAACAGACAGGGAGGAATTTATGCTGTATACAAAAAATTCGGAACCACAGCTGAGCATGGAATTATTCAGGAATCCTACAAGTGAATACCGGGGAACCCCCTTCTGGTCCTGGAACTGTAAGGTTACCAGGGAACTGATCCGCAGCCAGATGGAAGTCTTTCAAAAGATGGGCTTCGGGGGAGCCCATCTGCATCCCCGGACGGGCCTGGATACGGAATATCTGGGAGAGGAATTCATGGAGCTGGTTTCCTATGCGGACGAACAGGCCAAAGAAAGAGGGATGCTCTGCTGGCTTTATGATGAAGACCGTTATCCGTCCGGGGCTGCGGGGGGAATGGTGACGGAAAACTGGAATTACCGGGCCAGGCATCTGCTGCTCACCAGGGAGAAAAAGACAGGTATGTGCGGCAGCAGGGAGGAATTCCTGAAAGCGGCGGCCCGGGGGGAAAAGCCTGCGGGTTATTATCTGACCGCTTACCGGATACAGACGGAGAACGGTTTCCTTAAGTCTTATCGGCAAATAGAAGGTTCCCTGCCGGAATATGACAGCAGGGAAGAAGAATACAGGGAAGGAAAGCTGTGGCTTGCCTATGTGGAACTGATGCAGGAAAGCCCCTGGTACAATGACCAGACCTATGTGGATGTGATGAACAGGGAAGCCGTGCTGCGGTTTCTGGAAATCACCCATGAACGTTATTATGAAGTGCTGGGAGAGGAATTCGGCAGATCCATCCCTGCCATTTTTACGGACGAACCCCAGATTAAGGGAAGTATGGTACTGCCGGATGGGGAAAGCGAGTATGATGTAACCCTTTCCTTTACGGATGATCTGCCGGCTACCTATGAAAAGGCCTATGGGGTAAACCTTCTGGGGGTGCTGCCGGAGCTTTTGTGGGAGCTTCCGGACGGGAAGGCCTCCCTCCATCGTTATCAGTATCATGACCATCTGGCGGAGCGCTTCGTATCCGCCTATTCCGATACGATTGCCGCCTGGTGTGAAGACCACCATATCGCTATGACAGGGCATTATATGTCGGAACCCACATTGTATTCCCAGACACTGCGCCTGGGTGAGGCCATGCGCTGTTACAGGAACCAGCAGCTTCCGGGAGTGGATATCCTCTGCGGGGATCCGGAGTATTCCACCATCAAGCAGGCGGTCAGCGTGGCACGCCAGAACGGAAGAGAAGGGGTGCTCAGTGAGCTTTACGGAGTGACCCACTGGGATTTCGACTTTAAAGGGCATAAGCTGCAGGGCGACTGGCAGGCAGCTCTGGGCGTTACCATCCGCTGTCCCCATCTGGCCTTTATGTCCATGGAAGGGGAGGCCAAGCGGGATTGGCCGGCCTCTATCAGTTATCAGTCTCCCTGGTGGGAGAAATACGCCTGCATAGAAAATTATTTTGCCAGGGTGAATACGGCTCTTACCCGCGGCTGCGCAAGAGTCAGTACAGCGGTGGTGCATCCCATTGAATCCTATTGGATAAGCTATGGCCCTGCGGCGCAGACGAAAGAACTGCGGGATCAGATGGATGATAATTTTCGGGATTTGATCCAATGGCTGCTGTTCGGACTGGTGGATTTTGACTTTATATCGGAATCTCTGCTGCCCGGTCAATGCCCGGACAGAACAAAAGAATACCCCAATGGGACGGGTGTGATCAGGGAAACACCGGACGGCGCGGCTCTTGCGGTGGGGAATATGTCCTACCATACGGTACTGGTGCCGGATCTGCGCACGATCCGTTCCACCACGCTCAGCCGGCTGGAAGCATTGGCCGATGCCGGAGGAAATGTGATTTTTCTGGGAGAAGCGCCCGCCCTGGTGGACGGAAAGCCGGATGACAGGGCAAGACGGCTGGCCGGCCGGGTAAAACGGATTCCGTTTCAGAAGTATGCGATCCTTCAGGAACTGGAAGAAGAAAGGGATGTGGATATCCGCAGGGAAACAGGAGAGCGGAGTGATCATCTTTTTTACCAGCTTCGTCAGGACGGAAACGGGAAATGGCTGTTTGTCTGCCATGTAAACCGTAAACGCAATAACGTGAGCCGGCCGGAGAGGCTGTCGGTCCGGATCCGGGGAGCGTATCAGGTAACGATGTACGATGCGCTGTCCGGAAACTGTACGGCGGCAGAAAGCGTAAAGAAGGACGGCTGGACCTGCCTTACGGTGGATTTATATGCAGAGGACAGCTTTTTATGGAGGCTGGATGAACAAAATGCACAGCAGGCGGCAGATGAGGAAGCCCAAATACCGGGAGTATCCGGGAAGTCGGAAAAAACGATAATACCGGAAGCTGCACGGCCGCTGCGGGAAGGCATGCCTGCCGCCGTTTACGGACTTGTGGCAGGACCTTCCGGAAGCACCGGAAAAAAGGGAACAATGGTACATTGGATTGCAGAACCTGATGGCTTTACCATGGCGGAACCCAATGTACTGCTGCTGGACCGGGCACAGTGGAAGCTGAACGACGGGGAGTGGCAGGCGGAGGAAGATATCCTTCGCATTGACAATCACATCCGGGCCCTTTTAGGGTATCCCCGCAGGCAGGATGCCTTTATCCAGCCATGGAGAGTGCGGGAAGCGCCGGAAAAGGATGTGGTGATGCTGCGTATAAAGATGGAATCCCGAGTGGAAACCGGAAGCTTAATGCTGGCATTGGAAAGACCGGAAAAAATCGGAATCCGTTGGAACGGCATTCCCTGTCCGATGCCAAAACGGGAGGAAACAGGCTGGTTTACGGATACTTTTATACGGACGGTGTCTGTTCCCGGACTTAAGAAGGGTGAGAATGAACTGCTTCTGGAAGTCCCCTTCGGACAAAAGACCAATCTGGAGAACCTGTTCCTCCTGGGAGAATTCGGAGTCTGTGTACTGGGGACAAAAAGCCTGGTGACCGCAGCGCCCACAGAGCTTGCTTTCGGGGATATCACCCGGCAGGGACTGCCTTTTTATGGCGGCAGCATAACCTATTCCATGCATTTTGAAATGGATCAGGAAAAGGATATCCTGGTGAAGGTCCCTCATTTTACGGCGCCGGTGCTGGAGGTATGGATTGACGGGAAAAGCGCCGGACTGATAGCCTTTGCCCCTCATACTCTGTCTTTGGGCCGGGTGGCGGCAGGGCGGCATTCTCTGGAAATCTGTGCCTGTGGAAACCGTTTTAATTCTTTCGGAACCCTGCACAACTGCAATGAGGAATTCAAATGGTACGGGCCGGATTCCTACCGGACTGTGGGGGACGAATGGAGTGAGGCCTGGTGTCTGAGGCCCTTTGGCATTTTGTCCGGAGTGGAAATTTGGGAAGGAGACAGGGAGCATGGAGATAAATAAAAACCTTCTTTGGCTGGAAACCGGAGAAAAGGGAGAAAAGGGAGAAAAGGGAGAAAAAGGAATGGCGCTGACAGTCCGCTTCACAGGCCGAATCGGAGAGTCTGCCGGGATGGGGCTGCTGCTCACAGGGCCGGACGGATACCGGTTGGAACAAAAGCTGTTTCTTACAGAAGAAAAAGAAGCTGTTTTTTTCTGCCCGGGGGTAAACCTGTGGGATCCGGAGCATCCCTTTCTCTATCACGCTGCGGTGACGCTGGAGTGCGGAGAGAAGATCCTTGCCGTAAGAGAAGAAAACATAGGATTCCGGACACTGGAAAAAGCGGGAAAGGAGCTTCTCTGGAACCATACGCCCCTGAAGCTCAGAGGAATATGCTACAGGGAACGTAAGGAAGACCGGGAAGGAACCAAGAAGGATTTGGAACTGTTTGCCGCAGCCCATATCAATTTCCTGCGCAGCATTTACGGCCCTTTTTCCGGCTATCTGCTGCAGCTTTGTGATGAAATGGGTTTTCTGGCAGAGGATACGGCTCCTTTTTATGAGGTGGGACAGGAAAAGCCGGCTCTGCAGGATCTTCCTCATTGCCGGGAAGAGTTTCTCAAGCCTGTGAAAAGGATGCTGGAGGATGGCTGCCATGTGAGTGTCCTCATCTGGTCGCTGGGGCATGACTGTGCCTGGGGAGCGAATTTCCGGGCGGCGGCAGAGTGGATCCGCATGCAGGATCCGCTGCGTCCTCTCACCTTTCATCTTCCCATGTCCATCCCGGAGGAGGAAGAACAGATGGATATCTGGTCGGTGCATTATATTGACTGGCGGCAGCCCTTTGATGTGTGCTTTGACCAGATGGTGATTTTCCATACGCCGGGAGCGGAAAACGAAATCGGCTACATGACCGCACAGGCGGATTATGAAGTGCCGGTACTGCATGAGGTCTGGTCCCCTGTTGCCTGCCATAACAGGGATGAGATCCTCCATGATCCGGCCGTAAGGCGGTTCTGGGGAGAAAGCATAAGCCGTTTTTGGGAAAAAGCTTACAGGACGTCCGGATGTCTCGGCGGCGCGGTGCTGGCGGGAACGGATGAGGACGGCAGATTTGAAGGCATGGGAAAATATGAGTGGGGAATTCTGGATCGGGAACATAAACCAAAACCGGAATATCGGGAACTCCGGAAAGCATACGCGCCGGCGGCCGTTCTGTCTTCCCGGCTTGAAGGGGAGGAACTGACGCTGGAGGTGGAGAACCGTTTCCTTTTTACGGATTTATCTGTCTGCCGCCTGTTTGTGAATAACAGGGAAGTCAGAGACATGCTGGTACAGGGAAAAAACGGCTCCGAAAGAAGAACCGACGGCCTCACAGGGGAACCGGGAAGCAGACAGAAAGTAACAGTCCGTCTGCCTGGGGCCGGTAAACAGACGGCAGCCGGGGAGCGCATGGAAATCCGGTTTGAAAGCAGGGACAATGGCCGGTGTTACGGGGAATATTCCCTGATACGCAGGGGCGAAAGAAAAGCAGAGGAAGGCTCCGGCCCGGAGAACAAAGGAAAAGCGGAAGCTTTTTCGATCAGGCAGCAGGAAGGGGATACGCTGCTTATTGGCAACCGTATATTTGCATTCCTCTTTTCCCGCAAAGACTGCCTGCTCCGGGAGGCTTCCGTAAAAGGCAGGCGTGTCCTTGCAGGCGGCCCCATGCTGAATTGTACCGGATTTTTGCCGGGAGACTGGAAAGGAAAAACGATCGATGCGAAGCAGGACGGGGAAAAGGTGCTGGTGACGATAACCGGCAGCTATGTGGGAACGATGGATGTCCGTTTCGTTCTGACACTGTCTCCGGACGGAACCATTGATACCTCTTACGAGGTGCTGCGTCTTTACCGGCATATGCCCCATAAAGTCAAGGCACAGATCGGGATTTCTCCGGGAGGCCTGTTGGAAAAAGGGGGCTCCTGGCTGCTGGCAGAAGGACTGGAAACCTTCTGCTGCACCGATGCGGAGGGCGCCAAAGCGAGGATGTCTCTGGCCGCAGATGCTCCATGGCAGTCATGGCACCATATTTGTGAAGCTGTAATTACCGATCAGAAAGGGTTTGGTGTTGTGGTATATTCTGACGGATCCGACAGCGTCAGGCTGCAGAAGGATCCCATGCTCAGCCCCGAAGCCGTGGTGAACGACAGGGATGGGCGTATGCATTTTACGGGAGACTGGCACCGGATGGAGGATGCCTGCGGCAATTACAGGGGAACGGAAACCCTGAGCAGAAAAAAAGGAGACTGCATGCATCTTTCCTTTATGGGGACGGGAATCCGTTTATACGGCCCGCTGGATATCAATTATGGAATGTGCCGGATCTGCCTGGACGGACAGGAGGCGGAAATTGCCGGCCAGTACCCGGATAAGGTGGATTTCCCGGGCATGAGCAGAGGCTATGAAAAAAGGTATGGCGTGCTTTTGTTTGAAGCTCACGGACTTCCGGAAGGGGAGCACAGCCTTACGGTAACAGTTCTTGGAGAGGCGCAGGAAGGCGCCCAGAATACCTATACATCCATTGACTATGCGGTGGTGGAAGGCATCAGATATCCGGAAGGGATCCGGCTGCATGTGAATCAGGATTATAATTATCCCCGTCTTGTCCGGGGCTGTTATATGCGGCCTGCGGCGGAACTGGTGCCGGGAAGGAAAGAGACCTTCCGGATAAGGCTCCTTTCCGGAGGGGAAAAGGGGGAATGGAAATGAACGCCGAACAGATAAAGGACAGAACGATAAAAACGGAGAGTGACCAGGAGGAACCGGTGATTCCCCGCCTGGCGCCGGAACCCGTGTGGTGTGCCGGAATAGAGAAGCCGGTGATCTGCCTGGACGGAGAATGGGAAGTGAAGGACTATCAGGACGGAAGCATCCGTTCCGTTTCCGTGCCTTTCGATATGGCGGTTCTTAGAAAAAGCGGTTTTTCCAGGCATTATGAATACCGGAAGGAAATAGAGCTTCCCCCGATGCCCCGGGGCAGCCGGATTGTTCTGAAATTCGAGGGAGTGAACGGTTTTGCGGACCTCTATGTGGATGATGTATATATAGCCTCCCATCAGAATGGTTTCCTCACATGGAATGCGGAAATTACGGAACAGGCGGCCGGAAAGGAAAAGGCGGAGCTGCGGCTGATAATGGACGAGGAATCGGATAAGGTCAGCGCATACAGCCATGGAGGAATCCTGCGCAGCGTATGGATGTACATCCTTCCGGAAGCCTATGTGAATGCGGCTTATCTCACACCGCTGTTTGATGAGGATATGGAGACCTGCACTCTTCGGGTGGATTTGGATATCAGCGGAAAAGAAGAGGTACAAAGCCCGGAAATAATAACGGAAATGAAAAGCGCGGAAAGCCTGTATAAAATAAAGCTTCTGCTGAAAAGCCCGGATGGCCGTGAAACCGTTTCACGGACGGAATCTCTCCGTGCCCGCGGGGACGGATATGACACGATAAATCTGGACGTACCGGAACCGCAGCTGTGGGACGCAGAACATCCCCGTATGTATACTCTGGAAATGACCCTTTTGGAAGAGGGCAGAGAGATAGAATGTATCAGACGGAAAACCGGTCTCAGGAAGCTTACCAAAAAAGGAAACAGGCTTTTTGTAAATCACAGGGAAGTGAAACTAAGAGGGGCCTGCCGCCATGAAATCTCGCCCAGGGCAGGAAGAGCGCTCACCAGAGAACTGATCGAACAGGATGTGGCTCTGTTTAAGGAAGCCAATTGTAATTATATCCGCATCTCCCATTACCCGCCCAGTGAGTATTTCCTGGAGCTGTGCGATGAAAACGGGATCTACGTGGAGGATGAGCTGGCCCTGGCCTTTATTGCGAGAACCCTGCCTTATACCCAGCGGGATCCGGAACAGACAGGACGGTATCTGAGCCACTTTACGGAAGTGCTTGCCAGGGATTATAACCATCCCAGTGTGATCATCTGGTCTCTTTGCAACGAATCCTTCGGCGGCTCCAATTTTGATCTGCTGAACCGTTATGTGCACAGGAAGGATCCCACCCGGCTGACAAAGTTCAGCTATCCCATGACGATCCGGGAAGAACATGAGATGCCGGATATCTGGAGCATCCATTATTCCGAGTATGATACGGATCTGGCGAAAAAAAGAGATAACGTGAGCGTGGGGCATGCCCCGGGCAGGGATCTGCCTGTCCTTCATGATGAATACGCCCATGTTCCCTGCTATAACAGAGAAGAACTCAGAAGAGATCCTTTTGTACGGAGCTTCTGGGGCGAAGGGCTGCGTCTGTTCTGGGATAACATCTGGAATACGGAAGGGGCTTTGGGAGGCGCCATCTGGGCCGGAATTGATGAAACGGATATTTATGACGGCGGAAATACCCAGCTGGAATGGGGAATTATCGATGTGTGGAGGCGGAAAAAGCCTGAATTTTTCATGACCCGCAAAGCGTATTCTCCTGTTAAAATTCTTCATTGTGAAAGAAATACCAGAGAAAACAGGTTTGTCCTGGTAGTGGAGAACCGTTTCTGCCATACCAATCTATCCTCGGTGCGGCTGGAATGGAAATGCGGGGATTGCCGGGGCGGCTGTTTCCTTCCTCCCGCAGGCCCCGCAAAAGCGGTGAAGGCGGTTATCTGCCCGGATAACGGACGGCTGGCAGAGGATGAACCGATCTGGATGGCTTTTCTGGATGCGGACGGCATACAGGTGGACGAAAGGATGCTTCCGGCAGAACGGCAGGAAAGGCTTCTTCCGGATTCGGCAGAAGAACAGGAAGAGCTTTTTTCGGAACCGGCAGCGGATCGTACAAACAGAGTGAATATCGGCATAGAAATCCAATGCCGGGAGCAGAAAACCATTTTGAAGGGAAAAGGATTTACCATGGCCTTTCGTAACGACACCGGACTTCTTGCAGGACTGTGGGCGGATACGGAAAAGGAAGGAAAAAAACGTCTTCTTACAGGAGGCCCGATTCTGAACGCGCCCTATCTGAAGCTGGGGGAATGGTATCTGCTTTCCCGTTCCGTGGAGGAAACACCGGAGGGAGCCGTTATCCTCCTTCACGGAGGCTATCGGGAAACCCTGGAAATGACCTGGCGTATAGAGGTCAGACCGGACGGTAGCTTTATCACGTCTTATACCCTCCTGCAGTTATTTAAGAAGCTGCCCAAACAGCTGAAACTGAGGGTAGGTGTGGACTGCGGCGGGCTGGACGAACTGGGAATCGCCTACCTGGCGGATCCGTCCATGGATACCCTGTCCTGGAGGACGAGTCCCGGGGTACGGCAGGATGATGATTATGCGTGGTATCCGGAGGAACATATTTCCAGGCACACGGGAACGGCCCATCGGTTTTCAAAAGGATCGGTGTGGGGGATAAAGCCTGACATTCCCTGGAGCCAGGATATGAAAAACGATATTCTCAACGGTTTCTATGATGTAGAATATAAAGGTACCAATGATTTCAGGAGTACCAAGGTAAATGTGGCGGAGGTCTGGCTGTACGGCAGCGGGGACAGTGCGGCGATCGGCGTGGTGAGTGAGGAAGCGCAGAGCGGCTGCAGAACCGGTGAAAGCAGAGGAATTACGGGCTGCGGCAGGAACGGGAAAAACGGAACCGGCAGCATCCATATCCGTCTGGAACCGCTGGATCCCCCGGAATGGATCATCACGAATCGGGATGAGCGGATCCGTTATACAGGCACATGGTATCCGGCGGAGGATAAAAAAGAAAGCTATAACGGTACGGAAATGTGGAGCAGGGAAAAAGGAGCGGCGGCGGAGTGCACCTTTACGGGAACAGGTATCGTCTGGTACGGCCCGCAGGATACCACTTATGGAATGGCCGATGTTTATATTGACGGAAAGAGGATTGCACATAAATGCAGCCAGCGTGTGGGAGGCGTGGACTTTTCCTGTTCTTGTGCGGGCTATGATAAAAAGTACCATATTCCGATTTTTTCCATAACGGACCTGCCGGATCAGGAGCATACCATCCGAATCGAGGTATGCGGTGAGAAAGCGGAGGATGCATCGGACTGTTATATTGTCCTGGATTACCTGCGTGTTCTCACCGGCGAACGGACCGAACCGGTGAAATTCATGATAAACCAGGCATTTTCCTTCCCTCACCTGTCCTGGGGGAATTACCGGAAACCGCCGATTCTGCCGGAAGCAGGAACCGGGGGAACGGTGAGGATGAAAATCGTGGATCGGAAAGGGAATTCCGTGGAGGAAGCCGTAGATCGTGTAATAAAAAAGGGAGAGCTTTTCCCGGACTTTAAGGAGAAAATAAATGATTGAGTTAACGGATGAGAGAATACGGAAATATCTGACACCCTTCCGCTGCCCCCGGCCGGTGCTGCATGGCTCAGGGGAGGACGGGGCATTTGACCAAATGGCGGTGGATATTCCCTTTGTGTTCATGCATAATGGCCTGTTTCACATGCTTTATACGGGCTTCGACGGAAAAGGATACCAGTCCGCGCTGGCGGTGAGCCGGGATCTGCTTCACTGGACCCATAAAGGCGTGATCCTAAAACGGCATATGGACAGCGGCCGATGGGATCGTATCGGCGGCGCCGCCACATGGATGATTAAGGAAAGTGACAGTCTGTGGGACGTTCCCCGCCTGAGAAAGGTGGACGGCAGGTACTGGCTGGTGTACCATTCCTATCCCGGAACCGGATATGAAAGCGGCCCGGCAGAAATCGGGCTGGCCTGGTGTGAGGATGAGGAACTGCTGGACTGGCATTTCCCCGAAAAACCGGTTTTCTCCTGGAAGGACGGGGAAGAGTGGGAAGCCGGGGGGCTTTATAAGGCCTGCATCATAGAAAATCAGGGAACCTGGTATATGTTTTATAATGCAAAAGATAAGGAAGAACGGTGGACGGAGCAGACAGGGATGGCCTTTTCCGAGGATTTGGTTCACTGGACCCGCTGCACAGACAATCCGGTACTGCGTGTGGACAGGACGGCCTGGGATGAAAGGTTTGTATCCGATCCCTGTATTGTAAAGGACGGCAGCCTTTGGATAAATTACTATTTTGGCTATGGGAAGATATATGAGGACGGCCATACCCATGCACAGGAAGGGCTGGCTCTTTCAACGGATCTGAGCCGCTGGGAAAAGGTGAGAGAGCCCATATTGCCCTATGGCGCGCCCGGCAGCATCGACAGCGGCCATGCCCATAAGGCTTCGGTGGTGTATTATGAGGGCGTTCTGTATCATTTTTATTGTGCCACACGTCCCTGGACGGAAGGCGATCCCACGCAGGCTTACGGCGAATACCGCACTATCTGCGTGGCCGCGAGCGAACCGGTCTGGGAGAAAAAGGAGGGATGACAGCATATGGAACGATTGGATGCATTGCTGCGGGGAGAAGCCCCCAGCCATATACTCCCTTTTCTCTGGATGAAGGGAGAGGATAACGAAACCATCCGGGAGGAGCTTGTAAAAATCGAGGAATGCGGCATCCGGGAAATCTGTCTGGAATCCCGTCCCCATCCGGATTTCTGCGGCCCGGGATGGTGGGAGAACCTGGATTTCATCCTTCCGGAAGCCAGAAAAAGAGGAATGCGGGTCTGGATCCTGGATGATGATAAATTCCCTACAGGCCATGCCAACGGAGGATTTATCAGGAACCCGGAGAAGAAAAAGGTATATCTGGCGGAACGCCATATGGATATCTGCGGTCCCTGCCGCAGCGGAGCAGTGCTGGTGGAAAACTTTCTGCAGCCTGACGGGAAACTGCTGGGGATACTGGCAGTTCCGAAGCCGGACGGCCAGACACTCGCCGTCAGCGGGGATGGAATCCTGGATCTGACGGACCGGTATGAGAACGGTTTTGTCTATTTCGATCTGCCTCCGGGACCGTACCGCCTGTTTGTCCTTTATACCACACAGACGGGAGGCGGCAGAGAGGATTATATGAATCTGCTGGATTCCGATTCGGTCAGAGTCCTGATTGACGAGGTCCATGAAAAGCATTATGCCCGGTACCCGGAATATTTCGGAAATACCATAGCCGGTTTCTTCTCCGACGAACCGGAGCTGGGAAATGTGAACGGCTATCCCTTCGATAATACGCTGGGGCAGAAGGACAGAAAGCTTCCCTGGAGCGGACAGCTGGAAGCGGCTCTGCGGGAAAAATGGGGTGATGATTTCCTGGCTGACCTGCCGGCTTTATGGTATGAATCGGGAGAAAAGACGCCCGGAATACGGGTTACCTATATGGATGAGATGACCGGACTGGTGAGAACCTGCTTTTCCGGACAGCTGGGAAGCTGGTGTGAAGCGCACGGTGTGGAATATATCGGCCATATCATCGAGGATGATAATGCCCACACCCGGATGGCCTGCAGCATCGGCCATTATTTCCGGGAAATGGAAGGACAGCATATGGCGGGCATCGATGTGGTGCATCACCAGATTGTTCCCGGATTTACCGAACCGGTGCATCAATGGATTGCCGGAGATCGGGACGGCGAATTTTTCCATTTCGGGCTGGCAAAGCTGGGAAGCTCCGCAGCCCATATCCAGGCGAACAAAAAAGGCAGGGCGCTTTGTGAGATTTTCGGGAACTATGGCTGGGCGGAAGGAAATTCCCTGATGAAATGGCTGACAAACCACATGCTGGTGAGAGGAATCAACACCTTTACGCCTCATGCCTTTTCCATGCAGGAGAACGACAGGGACTGCCCTCCCCATTTTTACGCCAGGGGAAGAAATCCCGGATTCGCCTGTTTTGCCGCGCTTATGAAATATATGAACCGGAGCGCCCATCTGTTAAGCGAAGGCATCCATATGGCGGATGCCGCCATCCTTTACCATGCGGAGTCGGAATGGAGCGCGGGGAACGCCATGTTTTTCCACAAACCGGGGCGGATGCTGATGGAGCGGCAGCTGGATTATGATGTGGTGCCTGCAGATATGCTGCGGGAAAATACGGCATCCATAGAGGAGGGACAGCTGGTACTGGGAAAAGAGAAGTATCCCTGCCTGATCCTTCCCTTTTCCCGATACCTGGATGGAGAAACCGCCCGTTTTCTGGTATCTGCTGCCCGGAAAGGGCTGAAGGTGTTTGTCATAGACGCCCTGCCGGAAGCGGACACTCTGGGCAGGCCGCTTCCCCCGGGCTGGAATCGGAGTGCACAGACAGTCAGTCTTTCGGAAATCGGGGAGGCTGTGGAAAAATGGGAAGAAAAGCTGGGAAACAGAGAGCTTACGGTAAAGGACGGGGAACGGACACTGCGCAGCTTCCTTCTGCGCAGGTCTGACGGTCTGACAGCCATGTATTTTAACGAAAGTGTTTCCAGGCCTGTGAAAGCCCGTGTCAGCATACGGGATAAGGCTTATGGCAGTGTGACGGTGTATGACCCCTGGAGCAACAGGGCGGAAAGCTATTATCCAAAAGGGCAGGAATTCCCGCTGTCCCTGGATCCGGGAGAAGCCGTTTTTGTGGTGCTGGATAAGAATATACAATCAACACAGCCCTTCCCTGTATGCACAGGAACACAGCCTTTGTGTGTGGACTGGAAGCTATCCGGGGCGCAGTGGCCGGAAACGGAATTTACCAGGGAACGATTGCTGCGGGCGGGAGAAGAGCTTCCTAATCTTAACGGGCCGGGCTATTGGCCATCCTTTACCGGTGTATACCGGTATGAGTGCCTGTTCCAGGGGGAAAAAGAAGACAGAAAGTGCTATAAGCTTCTTATCCCGGAAGCGTCAGACTGTGTCAGAGTAAAGCTTAATGATACGGATTTGGGCTTCCTTGCCGGGTTCCCCGCCCGGGCGGATATAACCGCGGCTCTGAAGGACGGAGAAAACCGGCTGGAGCTGCAGGTGTTTACCACACTGGTATGGAGCCGGAAAGACGGCGCCTCCACCCATCTGCAGATCCCTGCTACCGGCATCACGGAAATTCCCGTGGTGGAGTGCTATGAAACAGGACAGGAAGCAGACAAAGAAGAGAGGAATAAATAAAGATGAAAAAAGCGGATCGAATCTATTACGGCGGAGATTATAATCCCGACCAATGGGATGACAGGACAATCGAAGAGGATATGCGGCTTTTTAAAAAGGCGGGCATAAACCTGCTGACCCTTCCTGTTTTTTCATGGGCGAAGCTGGAACCGGACGAAGGAGTATATGATTTTGAATGGCTGGATCGCATCATCGATAAAATTTGGGAGGCAGGCATTCACGTATGCCTGGCGACCCCTACCACAGCCCAGCCGGCCTGGCTGTCAACCAGATATCCGGAGGTGCTGCCTGTGGATATCGCAGGCAGGAAACGCACCCACGGCATGAGAGTGTTTTTCTGCGTCAACAGCCTGAAATACCGGGAGCGGGCCGCGGCGATTGCGGAAGAAATGGCAAAGCGTTATGCTCACCATCCGGCCCTGGCGATGTGGCATGTATCCAATGAATACGGAACCTACTGCTATTGCCCCACATGCCAGGCCAAATTCCGGGTATGGCTGCGCAGACGCTATGGCACAGTGGAGGAATTGAATAAAAGATGGCATACCACCTTCTGGGGAAGAATTCTCACCAGCTTTGAAGAAGTGACCCCGCCCACGGAGCTGAATGACGACTACCGCTTCAATCCGGCCATCCAGCTGGACTACATGCGTTTTGTCACCGATTCCACAGCGGAATGCTTCCGGAACGAATATGAAGTGCTCAAACGGTACAACCCGGAAATCCCCATCCAGACCAATATGTCCGGCTACATAAAGAAGCTGGATCAATTTACCATGACAAAGGATCTGGATATAGTCGGCTGGGATAACTATCCCTGGCCGGATGATCCGCCGTATTTTGTGGCAATGAAGCATGACATCATGAGAGGCCTGAAAGGCGGCCGGTCCTTTGTCCTCACGGAACAGTCACCTAACCAGCAGAACTGGCAGCCTTACAACCTGCTCAAACGCCCCGGCGAGGTGCGCAGGCTTTCCTACCAGGCCATGGCTCACGGCGCGGACACCTGCCTGTTTTTCCAGATGAGACAGTCCATTGCGGGACAGGAAAAATTCCACGGAGCCATTATCAGCCATTCCGGCAGAGAAGACACCAGGGTATTCCGGGAATGCTCCCTGCTGGGAAAAGAACTGCAGTCCATAGGAGACACCTTCCTCGAAGGACGCACCCCCGCCAGAGCAGGCCTCTTGTTTGACTGGAATAATTGGTGGGCCCTCGAACTGGCAAGCGGTCCCAGTAAGGACATGGACTATTTAAAGACGGTTTCCCTGTATTATGAAACCCTCTACCGGCAGAACATACCTGTGGATATCCTTCCCTACGGCGCGGACCTGTCCTCCTATGATCTCATATTGGCCCCCATGCTCTACATGGAAAAGGAAAACGCAGCGGAACGTCTCCGGGAATTTGTAGAAAAAGGCGGCACCCTGATCACGACAGTGATGTCCGGCCTGGCGGATGAAAACGACCGCTGTGTATTCGGAGCCTATCCCGGAAAATTAAAGGAAATGCTCGGCATCTGGGTGGAAGAAACCGATGCCCTGCGCCCTTACGAAAAGAATCGGATGCGATTAACCGATAACCTCCAGCTGTCCGAAAAAGAATATGACTGCGGCTTCCTGTGCGATATCATCCATCCCGAGGGCGGCGCTGAGGTTCTCGCGTCCTATAAGGATGATTTTTATGCGGACACCCCCTGCGTCACCAGAAACTTTTTCGGAAAAGGCCGCGCCTATTATATCGGTACCCAGCCCGAACAGCGGTTCCTGGAGGAACTGGTCAGCCTTATCTGCAATGAATGCGGCCTTCACCCCTTATACCCCTCATCCGAAGGTGTGGAACTGTGCCTGCGCGTATCCGATAAGGCAAAGACAGTCTTTGCCATAAACCATAACAAAACAGAAGCCTGGGTTGATTTCGGCCCCCAAAAGCTGACCGGCCTTACCGACAAAAAGCCGCTTACGGGCCGCAGCATCATAGCCCCCGGCGACGTGCTTATAGCGAAGATCGAAACAGAAAACAACGCATAAAGAAAGGCGGAGCATATGGAAAAAACAATTCTTTTCCCCAAGGCCGGAGGATTTATCCACGGAGGAGACTACAACCCGGAACAATGGCTGGATCGGCCGGACATTCTGAAGGAAGACATAAGAATGATGAAAAAAGCCGGTATTAACTGCGCTACCCTGGGCGTCTTCTCCTGGTCCTTCTACGAACCGAAAGAGGGAGAATACCACTTCGACTGGCTGCAGCATATCATGGATGACCTGTACGAGAACGGAATCTACACCATTCTCGCCACCCCATCCGGAGCCCGCCCTGCCTGGCTTGATGCCGCATATCCCGAGGCCATGCGGGTGAACCGCCAGGGCGTGCGCAACCACCACGGCCTAAGACACAACCACTGCATGAGCTCGCCGGCCTTCCGCCGCAAAACAGCGGAAATTGACCGCAGACTTGCAGAACGCTTTGGCTCCCATCCCGGCCTCCTTTTGTACCACATATCCAACGAACTCGGCGGAGAATGCTACTGCCCCCTGTGCGTACAGAGATTCCGTCAATACCTGAGCGACACCTTTGACCACGATATTGAAAAACTGAACCACGCCTGGTGGACTGCCTTCTGGAGCCACCGCTACGACAGCTTTGACCAGATAGAACCTCCCTTTGCGGACGGAGAGGGCAGCATCATGGGCCTGAACCTGGAATGGAAACGTTTCACCACCTGGAACATGACCGATTTCCTAAAGTCAGAAATCCGCGTACTGAAGGAAATCACCCCCGATATCCCCGTAACCACCAACTTCATGACACTATATAACGGCCTGGATTACCGCAAAATGGCAAAAGAACTGGATATCATCTCCTGGGACAGCTACCCTAAATTCCACAACGACGAAGAAACCCTGTTTGACACCATGGCAGACAACGCCTTCCACCATACAATCATGCGCTCCATGAAAAAAGATAAACCCTTCATGCTGATGGAAAGCGCCCCCGGCCTGGTGAACTGGCATCCCTGCAACAAAGTCAAACGCCCCGGAGTCCACAAACTGGCCTGCCTGCAGGCCGCAGCCTGCGGCTCCGACACCGTCCAATACTTCCAATGGCGCAAAGGCCGTGGCTCCTTTGAACAATACCACGGAGCGGTGGTGGACCACCTCGGTACGGACGACACCCGCATATTCCGTGAGACAGCCCAAGTCGGAGAACTCCTGAAAAAAATAGCCCCTGCAGCAGGCACCCGCGTAAAAGCCAGGACAGCCCTACTCTTTGACTGGGACAACCGCTGGGCCATCCAGGATGCAAAAGCCCTGAGCCAGCAAACCAAAGCCTATGAAGAAACCTGCATGGCAATCTGGAAAGAATTCCTGAAGCTGGGAGTGGAAATGGACATCCTCCCCTCCGACGCCGACTTTACCGACTACGATCTCCTCATTGCCCCCATGCTCTACCTCCTGCAGCCCCAAACCGCTTCCTGCCTCAAAGCCTTTGTACAACGAGGCGGCCAGCTTGTCGCCACATACTTCACCGGCTACGTGGACAAAGACCAACTCTGCTACCTGGGAGGCTTCCCCGGAGACGGCCTTTCCGACCTCTTCGGAATTATCAGCGAAGAAATAGACACCCTATACCCCTCTGACAGCAACAAAATCCGCTTCACCCCGGAGTACGCCTCCATGGAATGGCAGGTAAAAGACTACGCCGAAATCCTCCGCGTCCGCGATGCCGAAATCCTCGCCGCCTATACCTCCGACTTCTACCAGGGAACCCCCGCCGTAACCCGCAAACAATACGGAAAAGGCAAAGCCTACTACATAGCCGCCAGAACCGCCCCCGCCCAAATGCGCCCCCTTTTCACCCAAATGCTCACCGACGCAGGAATCACCCCCCAAAACCTCCCCGAAGGCATAGAATACCATCTAAGAACCGGACAAGAAGGAAACTACGCCTTTTACCTGAACTACGCCCCTGTCCCCGCCCAAATAGAAAATATATACGGCACAGACCTCCTCACAGACACCCCCCTAAACGGCTCCCTCACACTGCAAGCCCACGCAGCAGCCGTAATCCGCCTCCCCCAACAATAAACCAAACCCAAATCCGCCCCCTTCAAGTTATCTTTATATTCAAAATAAGGAACCCGTCCCCCATTCTCCCTCCCTGCCGGG
>OGXN01000550.1_pt1 | contig 46859 bp, 36 predicted proteins | sample 1576281 | NCBI WGS metagenome assembly OGXN01 (sample SAMEA3541494, study PRJEB24748) | human gut metagenome | biome: human gut; feature: human-associated habitat; material: faeces | place: China | collected 2012
TGAAGGGCGGCAGCTTTTTTATGTGTGAGCTTGCCAAAAGGATTACCGTTCCGGTTTCCCTGGATTTCATGTCTGTCTCCAGCTACGGAAGCTCCACCAAATCCAGCGGTATCGTAAAGATCGTAAAGGATTTGGATGAACCTCTGAAGGATAAGGATGTCATCATTGTTGAGGATATCGTGGATTCAGGCAGAACCCTGAGCTATCTGATGGAAATGATGCGTGACAGAGGCCCTAAGAGTCTGGCGCTGTGTACGCTTCTGGATAAACCGGAAAGAAGAGTGGTTGAAGTAAATGTGAATTATACCGGCTTCCGGATTCCCGATGAGTTTGTAGTAGGCTACGGGCTCGATTATGACCAGAGATACAGAAATCTTCCGTACATTGGTGTGGTGGAATTTGATGATTAATCGATAAGAAGCTGCGTGAGCAGCTTCTTCGTTTGAAAAAAAAGAAGATAAGCATGTTCTGAGGCTGCAGGGATCTTCTGAAAAAGGAGGAAAGAAATTGGGAAAAAATGTCAGGGGCTTTAATCTGATCTTTATATTGCTGCTTGGAGCTCTTCTGCTGATGGTCTGGTCCAGCTCCATGAACCAGATGCAGGATAATTATACCAGAGGAGCACTGGAAAAGGATCTGGCGGAGGGCAATGTGAGCAGCGCCGTTATCAGCCAGAACAAGGAAACCCCTACCGGTTCCGTTACTGTTATGCTCAAAGGCGGGGATAGCCGGACCGTCTATGTGACGAATGTGGAAGAGGCTATACAGCTTTTTGAGGACAGCGGCATTGATCCTATCGTGCGTGATGTGCCCAAAGAAAGCTGGTTTATGAATTCCATGCTGCCCGTATTGATAGTAGGTGTTGTTATCATGGTATTTTTCTTCATGATGATGAATGCCCAGAATGCAGGAGCAGGGGCAGGAAGCAACAAAATGATGAATTTTGGCAAGAGCAGGGCCAGAATGAGCGTGGGCAGTGAGAACAAAATTACTCTCAAAGAGGTAGCCGGGCTGAAGGAGGAGAAAGAGGAGCTTCAGGAAATCGTGGATTTCCTGCGTGAGCCTTCTAAATTCACCAAGGTAGGCGCGAGGATTCCCAAGGGAGTTCTTCTGGAGGGCCCTCCCGGAACAGGTAAGACGCTTCTTGCAAAGGCGATTGCCGGCGAAGCGAACGTTCCTTTTTTCAGTATTTCAGGCTCTGATTTTGTGGAGATGTTTGTTGGTGTGGGTGCTTCCAGGGTCCGTGACCTGTTCGAGGAAGCCAAGAAGAACTCACCCTGTATTGTATTTATCGATGAAATTGACGCTGTGGCAAGACGCAGGGGCACCGGCATGGGCGGCGGCCATGATGAAAGGGAGCAGACCCTGAATCAGCTGCTTGTGGAAATGGACGGCTTCGGCGTGAATGAAGGCATCATCGTTATGGCGGCGACCAACCGTGTGGATATCCTGGATCCGGCGATTCTCCGTCCGGGGCGTTTTGACCGTAAGATCAGCGTGGGGACTCCTGATGTGGGCGGCAGGGAAGATATCCTGAAGCTTCATGCCAGGAATAAGCCTCTGGCCGAAAACGTGAACTTAAAGCAGGTTGCCCAGACTACCGCAGGCTTCACAGGGGCGGATCTGGAGAATCTTTTGAATGAGGCGGCAATTCTGGCTGCCGAAGCGGATCGGGTTTTTGTAGCCCAGGAAGATATCCAGAGAGCGTTTATCAAAGTGGGAATCGGTTCGGAGAAAAGAAGCCGCATTATTTCCGATGAAGAAAAGAAAATTACCGCATACCATGAATCAGGCCATGCCATTCTCTTCCATGTGCTGCCTGATGTGGGACCGGTTTACACGGTATCCATTATACCTACCGGCATCGGCGCGGCAGGCTATACGATGCCCCTTCCTGAACGGGATGATATGTTTATGACAAGAGGACGGCTGGAAGAGGAAATCATGGTTTCCCTGGGAGGCCGTATCGCCGAGCAGCTTATTTTTGATGACATTACCACAGGGGCCTCCAGCGATATCAAGAAGGCTACCAAGCTTGCCAGGAAAATGGTTACCCGCTTCGGTATGTCGGACAATATCGGCGTTGTATGCTATGACGACGATGACGATGAAGTGTTCATCGGAAGGGATCTGGCCCATGCCAAATCCCACAGTGAGCTGATCAGCGGGGAAATTGATAAAGAGGTTAAGGAAATCATAGACAGGTGCTACAGCCGCGCGAAGGATATCATCCTGGAAAATATGGAGGTGCTCCATAAGTCCGCACAGCTTCTTCTTCAGAAGGAAAAAATCACCAGAGAAGAGTTTGAAGCCCTGTTCCAGAAGGAGAAACCCTTCTTCGATACCGTTGCTGAATAGTCAATTGTGAAAAAGTACCAAAAATGATATAGTGAATTTGTGATATTTGTGAATTCTGGGTATGTACAAATTGGGTTGGGTTTGCTATTATAATACTCGTAACCCCCCCCAATACATTATATAGTTTTTTGCTATACCCCATAAGAAATACCTTCTCTAAAAAGGACAGCCATAAAAAGCTGTCTTTTTTACTGTGGTAAAAGCTTGAATGTAGGCGGGGTTTACGTTACAATGGAGAAGGAAAATCTCTAATAGTAGGCATTTAGGTTATATACCGGGAAATGCATGAGAGCAAGGGTGTTTGGATTATGAATTTTGAACGGTTTTTGCGGGGCGAACAGCATCAGTATATAAGCAGTATGCGGCCGGTCCTCAGCAAAAGAGCTCTGTTCAGTGATACGACTGGAAATTTTATATCACCGGCAGAACCGGCACCATACAGTGAAGTGACAATTACCTTCAGGGCAAAAAAGAACAATCTGGACCGGGTGTTTTTTGTCTGCCAGGGACAGAAGAATCTGATGTTTAAAGTATCGTCGGATTCTCTTTTTGACTATTACGAATACCGGCAGCTGCTGGATAATGAAAAAATCACTTATTATTTTGAAGCACAGTTAGGAAAAGTAAAATGCTATTATGATACAAGAGGCGTGGTAAAGCAGACGGAAGAGCATTATTATTTCTGTATTATACCCGGCTTTTCCACACCGGCCTGGGCCAAAGGCGCAGTCATGTATCAGATATATGTGGATCGTTTTTATAACGGAGATCCCGCCAACGATGTACTTACAGGAGAATACCATTATATCGGTGACAAATCGAAAAAGGTTGATGACTGGTACCGGTATCCTTCCCAAATGGACGTGAGGGATTTTTACGGGGGAGATCTGCAGGGAGTTTTGGATAAGATGGATTACCTGCAGGATCTGGGGATAGACGTGATCTACTTCAATCCTCTGTTTGTATCTCCGTCCAACCATAAATATGATATACAGGATTATGACTATATCGATCCCCATGTGGGAAAGATAGTGTATGAGGAAGGAGATCTTCTTCCGGACTGGCAGCATGAAAACCGTTTTGCCGGCCGTTATATCAACCGTGTGACCAACAGGGTGAACCTGGAGGCCAGCAACCAGATGTTTATTGATGTGGTTGAGGAAGCCCACAGAAGAGGGATGCGCGTTATTATTGACGGTGTGTTCAATCACTGCGGCTCTTTTAACAAGTGGCTGGATCGGGAACGGATTTATGAAGGCAAGGAAGGCTATGCCAAGGGCGCCTTTATCGAAAAGGACAGTCCGTATCATGACTATTTTATGTTCCATGATGAGAACAGGTTTCCTTATAACCCTACTTATGACGGCTGGTGGGGGCATGATACCCTTCCCAAGCTGAATTATGAGGGTTCCAGGCAGCTGTATGAATATATCATGAAAATTGCGGCTAAATGGGTTTCACCGCCTTTTAATGCCGACGGCTGGAGACTGGATGTAGCCGCGGATTTGGGGCATTCCCCGGATTTTAACCATCGGTTCTGGAGAGATTTCCGCAGAAGTGTTAAAAACGCCAATCCCAATGCCATTATTCTCGCGGAGCACTATGGGGATCCTTCCTCCTGGCTTCAGGGGGATCAGTGGGATACGGTGATGAATTATGATGCATTTATGGAGCCGGTGACCTGGTTCCTTACGGGAATGCAGAAGCACAGTGATGATTACCGCCCGGATTTGCTGGGCAACGGAGAAAGCTTCTGGTCAGCCATGGGCTATCATACTGCCTGTTTTGCCACACCTTCCCTTCAGGTTGCCATGAATGAGCTTTCCAACCACGATCATTCCCGTTTCCTGACCCGTACCAACAAGAAGGTGGGACGTATGAATACCCTGGGGCCGGGCGCCGCCAATGAAGGCGTTGACAAGGCTGTTATGAGGGAAGCGGTATTAATACAGATGACCTGGCCCGGCGCGCCCACGATATATTACGGGGATGAAGCCGGACTGTGCGGCTTTACCGATCCGGATAACCGGCGTACTTATCCCTGGGGCAGGGAAGATAAGGAGATGATCGCCTTTCATAAGGCCATCATCCGTGTGCATAAGGAAAATAAGGAATTTAAGACCGGCTCCATCAAATGGATGCTCACCGCCGATAATATGATTGGTTATGCCCGTTTTACCAAAGATAATCATTCCGTGATACTGATTAACAACAATGGGCACGAAATGACGAAGGAATTATCCGTCTGGGAACTGGGGATACCCAAGCAGTCGGAAATGACAAGGCTTATCATTACAGGAAGGGAAGGATATGATACGGAGCATGTGACGTATCAGGTAACGGCAGGAAAAATAACCGTGACTATGCCTCCCTCATCAGGGGTTATCCTGCAGCATAAGAATAAACCGGTCAGGAAGCAGGAAGACTTGAAAACGAATGAGAAAACGAACGGAAAAAATTTCTTGCAATTCCAATAAAGTTATGGTTAAATGTATATTGTTGGAGACGGATTTCCGTCTCCGGCAATAGAAAATGGATGGATTCCCGAGTGGCCAAAGGGGACAGACTGTAAATCTGCTGCAAATTGCTTCGGTGGTTCGAATCCACCTCCATCCATTATCCGCAGGCTCACAGAAATGCTTTGTACAGACTGCGGATGGTCTGCCGGCATGGCGGAATTGGCAGACGCAAGGGACTTAAAATCCCTCGGGAGCAATCTCGTACCGGTTCAAGTCCGGTTGCCGGCATCAGTCTTTTGAAGAGGACTCTTTACCTGGTTTCTGACGGGTAGGGTTCTTTTTTATTTTCGGCTTTTGTCGGGATATTTCTTTTCATTTTCCAGTTATCATTGAAGGTAATATAATTATTTTTTACAACGGCTTTCAGGGGCGATCCTGAAGGTCGTTTTTTGTTCTGATACATCTATGGCACAGTAAGTATAATTTTGCCTGTGCATATACATTTTTTTAAAATAATATAGGCTAATTAACGGTGGAAAAAAGTAAAAACAGCTAACAACATCTTTTGATTGAGAAAAAATATACATAAAAAAACCTGTTTAAATATAAAAACAGGATACTTTATATAAAACTGTGTGGATTGAAGCAGCCCTGTTATTGTCTATAATTAAAAATAGAAAAGATAAACAGCAAAAAAAGTCGGAAGGGACATGGATATGGCGAAATCAGCGGGTACCGGAGCAGTGATGAAAAAGAAGAAGCATTTAAAAAAATACATAACTCTTTATTTGATTTTTCTGCCGGTGGCAATATGGTATATCATTTTTAAATACATTCCCATGGGCGGAATTATAATCGCTTTTAAATCCTTCAGTCCGATGAAAGGAATCGGGGGCAGCCCTTTTGTGGGAATGGCCAATTTTGAACGGCTGTTCAAATCCTCTGCCTTTTTATCCGTATTAAAAAATAATATAATCCTCAGCGTGATGGACATTTGTATTGTGTTCCCGGCGCCAATCATTCTGGCGCTGAGTATAAATGAAGTGAAAAATAAAATGGGAAAACGCGTGGTACAGTCGATTACCTATCTTCCTCATTTTATTTCCTGGGCGGTGGCAGGCGGATTGTTTTATATGTTCTTCTCTGTCAGCACAGGCCCTGTGAATGCCGTGATAAAGGCGGCCGGAGGAGCAGGCATTAACTTTATGGGAAGCTCGGTATGGTACCGGTGGATGGTAGTGCTGTCCAGTGTATGGAAAGAGGTCGGATGGGGGTCAATCGTTTATCTGGCGGCTATTACGGGAGTGGATGAAGAATTATATGAGGCGGCGGCCATCGATGGGGCAAACCGCTGGAACTGTCTCAGATACATTACCCTGCCGGGAATATCGTCGGTAATATCGGTCATGCTTATCATGAGAGTCGGGGCGATTCTGAGCCTGAATTTTGACCAGACATTTGCCATGCTGAATGATTCCGTCCTCAGTGTGGGTGAAACGATTGAATATTATGTATACCGTGTGGGAATGAGCTCAGTAAATAATTATTCGCTGGGAACGGCGATCGGGCTGTTTAAATCATTGATAGGATTTGTCATGGTGCTGGGTGCCAACTGGGCATCCAAAAGGATATCGGAAGACGGGGGAATATGGTAGTGAGGAAGAAAAGGAAAATAAGTGCTTTCACGATTGTTAATACTGTCTTACTGGCTTTGGTTACTCTGCTTATGCTGTATCCGTTCTGGTATATTATCATAGGCTCGGTCTCTTCCACAAATTATATTTACAGCGGAAAGATGCTGCTTCTTCCGGATCAGATTAATCTGGATGCCTATGTTACCATGCTCAGCAACAAAAGGGTCGTACAGTCTTTCTTCAATTCCCTTTTTGTTACTCTGACGGGAACTTTTTTAAGCATGGTGCTTACCTTTATGGGGGCCTATGTCCTGTCCAAGAAATATCTGCCGTACAGGAGCTTTCTTACCCTGTTCCTGGTCTTTACCATGCTGTTTGAAGGAGGAATGATTCCCTTTTATCTTCTGGTTAACAAGCTGGGAATGACCGATACCATATGGTCGCTGATCATACCCGGCTGTATCAGTACCTATAACCTTATTATTATGAGGAATTTCCTGATGACAATTCCCATTGAGCTGGAAGAGGCGGCTGAAATTGACGGAGCGGGACAGCTGGGAATTATGCTGAAGGTTTATCTCCCCCTGGCAAAATCCGTTATGGCTACCGTTACCCTGTTTTATGCTGTCAGCTACTGGAATTCTTTTTTCTGGGCAACCATTTTCCTGAACGATTCCAAATACTGGACACTCCAGGTGATTTTGAGGGAACTGGTACTGATGGCCAATGCTGCGGCGATTGATTCTGCCAACGGCACTATGATTACGGAAAACGCCAAGATGGCTTTGATTATAATTACATCGCTTCCAATTATTATGGTTTATCCATTCCTTCAGAAATACTTTGTAAAAGGTATGCTGGTCGGTTCTGTCAAGGGATGAGTGAATAAGTAGTAAAAAACAAATGTGAGGAGGAAAAGAATGAAAAGAAACAAAATGAAAGGCCTGCTTATTGCAGCCGCAGCGGCAATTATCATGGCGGGGTGTTCCGGGAAACAGGCGGGAAGCCAGGAAACAGGAGCTGAAAACAGCGCTGTGGGTAATACAGGTCAGGAGAGTGTGGCAGAGGCTGCGGACAGCGCGGCGGATGAAGAGGTTGTTGAAGCGGTTCTTTTTCAGGATTCCGGAAGGCTGACTTCAAAGGATACGGATATGGTGCATCAGGCTATTATCGACCATACGGGAGTTGACCTGTCCCTGAATTATGTATCCGATAATGTGGAACAGAAATTTTCCCTTTTAGTAACGGGAGATACCATTCCTGATATCAGCGTATTAACCTATGATATGTATATGGAATATGCAAAACAGGGTGCGTTTTATGATATTACGGATCTGGTGGACAAGTATCCCAATCTGATGAAGTATGTTCCTGAGGCGTATTGGGAAAGCGTTAAGGTAGACGGCAAAATTTATGGTGTGCCTACGGCTAATGTGGAAGGAAAATATAATTTATACTTCCGGGAAGACTGGCTGGAGAACCTGGGGCTGAAGGTGCCGGAAACCAGGGATGAGTTTACAGAGGTTCTCAGGGCATTTACCGAGGATGATCCGGATCAGAATGGGAAAAATGACACCTACGGAATGGGGAATAACGATTTTACTGCCATTTATGCGATGTTTGGCATTTATCCCGGCTATTATCATGAGGAAGACGGAAAGGTGGAAATTGATTCCATCAGCCGGAATTATAAAGAATGTCTGGAATATATCCAGGAGCTGTATAAGGCCGGATATATTGATCCTGAAATTTTTACGGATACGGCAGAACAGTACAGGCAAAAAGTGAATCAGGGAAAGTTCGGATGCTTTTCGGGATGGTGGTCTGAAATGGGATCCTTTGTGAGAGATTATGGTTTTACCGAATCTCAGCCGGACGGAAAGCTGATTGCAGTAAAGCCGCCGGTAGATGAGAGCAAGGGCCAGGGTATGGTTGCGGCGAATGCCATGTCTAATATTATCTGTTTCTCTTTTAAGGATGAAGATAAAATTGACAAGCTTCTTAATTTTACAGACTGGATTTCCACCGACGAGGGATATCGTATCTGTAAGTATGGTATTGAAGGAATTCACTGGGCCCTGGAAAATGGAGAGCTGACCTACAATGCAACTACGGATCCGGATAAAATGCGCCTGGACGGAGAGAAGATGGAAGGTGCGGACGTAGAAACCTATTCTATCCTGCAGCGTATGGACATATACCCGGAACAGCTGACGGAGGATGCCTTTAAGGATGCCTTTGAACAGGCCGTGGCAAATCCCATGTACAGGAATCTGTTTATCCGCCTGTCTTCAGAGGAATATAGTATGTATAATGCGGATCTGGTAAAACTGACAGATGAGATGAGAGTAAAATATATTCTCGGAGACGCATCCTTTGATAAATGGGATGATTATGTAAAGGAATATATAAACATCGGCGGTCTTGACGTTGCGCAATCTTTACTTGATATTTATAATGAAAAAAATGGTACGGATTTAGTATTGGCAGATTATCAGTAAAAATGCGGAAAAGGCTGTAAGCGGCTGGCCGGAAAAGAGAAGGCAGCCTTTTACAGCCTTACATGCAGAATGGAAAGCAGGGTCAGATAAAAATAAAAAAGCAGGTTAAATATTATGCGGACTGAGAAAAGAACAAAGAGCATAGTTGGGAAAATCAACCTGCTTTTTTTTGCCGTTATAGCAATAAGCGCAGGAGCGATTGTTTCCATTTATATGCTCAAGCTTTCCAGAGATATGGTGGCTCTGGATGAAAAAAACCAGAGAGAGCTGTTGCTGAATGTAAATGAATCGCTCAATGCTGTCTGTGAACGAAGTGAAACGGCACTGAATTATCTGCTTGGGATGGAAAAGCTTCAGAAGTATATTTCCAGTGATTTTCAAAATGATTCGGAGCATATATTTTCTCTTTATGATGCAAGCGAGGATATGACGACGATAAAATATATAAATAAAGATATCATTGAAGAAATCACTTTTTACAGTACGTATGCCGAACTGCCGGAACATGGCAACCAGTTCCACCATACCGGATACCTGGAAAGGGATCCTCAGTTATCGGCCTTTATGAAGAGCAGGGAGACAAGCGGCTGGTTTAAAAATGTGAGCAGTGAGATTTATCTGGAGACCGGGAAATCAGTGAGAACGCTGTATGCGGTGTATGCACGTAAAATAATGGGCCTGGAGGGGAGGCAGCTGGGAATCTTTGTGGTACAGCTGAAAGAAAAGCAGCTCAGGCAAATTCTGAATGAAGCCGACGGAATTTATCTTATGGAAAGCCTGCCTGAGGGCCAGGTGGGAATCTATAATTCCTATCTATCCGGATACATTGCCCTACAGCAGGAGACAGCGGATATTGCCGCCACAGTGGTTGGGAATATCATATTTATGCTTATAATTACCTGCTCCGGTCTCGGGATTATTGAATTCTTTATTCAGAAGCTCGTTAAAAAGATTTTTAAAAACATGTACCATATGCTGGGGGATATGGAAAAGATTGTGGATAATGATTTTTCGTCCAGGCTTCCTGAGAACCAGGAACAGGAACTGAATGAATTTGCAGGGAAGGTCAATATACTTCTGGGAAGAATCCAGAAAGGCATTCAGTCCGTCATTGAGCTGGAAAAACAGAAACAGCGTACGGAAATGATGGCTCTTCAGCTGCAGATGAATCCGCATTTTTTCTATAATGGTTTGAGCATTGTACAGTATACACTGGAGGAAATGGATCGATACCGGGAATCCACTGCGATCAGTTATTTTTCCCGGATATTGAGATATAACATGCATCCTGAGGTATTGGCCGCCATCGGAAAGGAACTGGAGTGCGTCAGAAACTATGTGGAGTTTGTGAACGCTTTCCGAAGCCCTGGAATGGAGGTGGATTACCGTGTTGATGAAGCTCTGATGGATCTGAAGATACCGAAATTTATCCTGCAGCCGTTTGCTGAGAATGCGGTAAAATATGGGGATGGCAGACACCTGATCGTGTATGCGGCATATAACCAGGAAAAGCTTGTCCTTCAGGTAAAAAATACGGGCAACATATCGGAAAATGTCAGGTGTGCTGTGAATGAAACACTGAAGGATGCTTATGTGAAAGAAAACACGGGAAAAATCGGGCTGAAAAACATTGCTACCCGCCTGAAGCTTTTTTATGGGAAGGGCGCGGAAGTGGAAATACTTGAGGAAAAGGGATGGGTTATAGTGGAAATCCGCATTGACAGAAGCGTTTTATCCGCTGTGGAGCGTATGGGGGTATAGATGTTAGAGGTGGTAATCATTGATGATGAGAAAATAGAAGCCGAGGGAAATAAACGCCGGGTGCTCCATATGAACCATCCGGAAATTGAAAGCGTGCGTGCTTTTACCTCTTCGGAAGAAGCGTTGGATTACCTGGAACAAACGAGTCATCTGACACTTGTAATTATCGATATTAATATGCCCGGCATGTCGGGGCTTCTGCTGATGGAAATCATGCAGGCGCGGCCTGAATTCCGGTTTATTGTTGTCAGTGCATATGACAATTTCAAATATGCGCAGCAGTCCATGATTTTCGGAGTGAAGTATTATCTTTTAAAGCCATGTTCCTACGAAGAGTTGAAAAAAGCGGTGGAAAGTACAATTCTTGAATGGGACAGGGAGGTTTTGGAGCTGCAGGGGAAGATGACGGTTCCATGGAGCTATGTGCGCCGGATGGCTGAATTGTCGGCCTCCGAAAAGAAAGATAAGGAATACCATGTGTCAGTGAGGTGGGCTTTGGATTATATTGACCGGCATATATCGGAAAAGCTGAATATGGCTTTTCTTGCGAATAAAAGGAATCTTAATTACAGCTATTTCAGCCAGCTGTTTAAAAAAGAAACTGGCTACACCTTTTCTGATTATGTGAATATGAGAAGGATGCAGATTGCGGGAGAGCGGCTTCTTGAGGGCGCAGGTACGGAGGAGGTATCGGAAGCCGTGGGTTTTGAAAGCGTAAAAAGTTTTTTCCGGGCATTTAAAAGCTATTATAAAATGTCACCCAGCGCGTGGAAAAAAGAACATTCCGGCAGGAACTAGACGATTGCAGATTTATGCCGGCAATCAGATACATGGTTTGCCGGCGGCTTGGAGGATAAAATGAATACGGATAAAATACTGACAGGATGGAATACATGGGATACCTACAGTGCCACGACTTATGTGCATATGCCGGAAGGATACGGAGTGCGTATCGGCCTGAAGGAATATTTGCGGGGACAGTATCTGCAGTATCCCAATATCGGAAGGCTCGGGGAAACAGATGAAAAAATAAGGCCGGGACTCCACGCCTATGACGGAAGCTATACGGAACTGGAACTGGAATGGAGACGGATAGCCCTTAAAATACAGACGGCTGTCCGGGATGACAGCCTGATTATCAGGATAGAACCGGTGTCGAACACCACAAGATTCATCCCTTCCATCGTACTGGAAGGAGCTGTTCTATGGAATATGCCCGCCGTGTGCAGGAAAGATGAGCAGGGAATCGTCTGGGATGCCGGCGGGAAGGTAAAAAGGCTGCAGCTCATTTCCGGGACACAAAATGATGATACCTATATGCCGGTTTCCGGTCCCTTTGTGTCGATACAGCTTGACCAGGCAGTCTGCTTCAGCATCGGCGAGAAGTATACGCCGGAACAGGCGGATGAAATCATCCGGGAAAATAAGGAGAAAATGCTCGCCTATGCATCGGAGAAATATAAAGATTACGCGCAGGCCTGGATCGGAATGCAGACAAGCCTGGCCTGGAATCTGATTTACGACAGCAAAAATAAACGGCCCATGATTAATGTGAGCCGGCTTTGGAATATCGACAGAGGAGGATATGCGCTTTTCTGCTGGGATAATTTTTTCATGGGATTCATGGCTGCGATTGATGCGCCTGAACTGGGCAAGAATAATATCATTGAAAACCTGAAAGAGGTGGAGGAGCTGGGCTTTGTTCCCAACGGCAGCTTTGGAAACGGAAGAAAATCCTTTGATCGTTCCCAGCCGCCGGTAGGGACCATGTGTGTATGGGAAGTATATAAACTGGATAAGGATGAAGAATTCCTGAAGGAAGCCTTTGACCTGCTGCTGCGCTGGAACCGCTGGTGGATGGAGAAAAGATATAATGGCGGGCTTCTATCCTGGGGTTCCGATGATTACGATAATAAATGGGAGATGGACGGCATCCATGAAACCTTTGGTGCATCGCTGGAATCCGGTATGGATAATTCACCTATGTATATTCCGGAGGAGGTTTATTTTAACCCGGAGAAAAATATACTCGAGCTTTGGGACGTGGCGCTGAATTCCATGTATATCTATGATTGTGAGCATCTGGCGGATATAGCGGGAATATTGGGCAGAAACGAAGAAAAAGAACTAAGGGAGCGGGCGGAAGCGTTTAAGAAGCTTTTCCCCCGGCTGTGGAATGAAGAGCTTGGGATTTACTGCAACTATAAAACAGATGAGCAGAAGTTCAGCACGGTATTATCCCCCTGCAATTTTTATGCGCTGATGACAGGGCTGCCGGATGACAGGCAGGCTGAAAGAATGATGAAAGAGCATTTTATGAATCCGGAGGAATTTTACGGAGACTGGATCATGCCTTCCATCGCTAGGAATCATCCCATGTATCCGGAAAATACATATTGGAGAGGAAGAATATGGGCGCCGCTCAACTTCCTGGTTTATATGGGTATGCGCCGGTATGAGGGGCTGCCCGAGACGCGGATACTTGTGGATAAATCCATGGAATTGTTCATGAAGGAATGGACGGAGCACGGCCATGTTCATGAGAATTACAACAGTGAGAATGGCTATGGGGATGATGTTTTAAACAGCGACAGGAATTATGCATGGGGAGGACTGCTGGTTCTCATGACGTTAATGGAAGAAGGCCTGGCCTGATGAAGGCCGCTTTCGGAAACAGGGACGGAGTGTATCTGCAGATACACTCTAAGATAGGAGGAGTGCGGATTGGAAAAATGGACACAGGGCTGGCTTGCCTACACACCCAAAGCGGATATGGGGAACGGCAGGCTGGTTCAGAGGACGGCGATAACGGGCTTTGATAAAAGCAATGGGATCATCGCAAATGCAGTGGGCGAGCTGGTTTATGGCATTAAGAAAATGCTTGATATCAGGATGGAAATAACCGATGAGGAAAAACCAGAAAACGGTATTCTGATCCGACGGCAGCAGGAAATACCTGAAGGCGGCTGGCAAATAAAAGAAGAACATAATATTCTGTATCTTCTGGCTTCGGAGGAAACCGGCGTTTTATATGGGGTATTTCATATCCTGCGTCAGATTGCCATGGAGAAAACACTTTGCGGCGCACAGCTTCTCTGCGCGCCGGATAATCCGCTGCGGATGTTTAATCATTGGGATAATATGGACGGAAGCATTGAAAGAGGCTATTCCGGACGGTCCTTTTTCTTTCGTGACAATAAAGTAATCGTGAATGAGCGTACCCGCGATTACTGCCGCCTTGTTTCCAGCGTGGGCATCAATGGAGTGGTCATTAACAATGTCAATGTAAACGATGCCGCCACCGGGCTGATTACGGATAAATATCTGGATCGGGTGAAGGAGATCGCGGATATATTTGCCGGGTATGGCATAAAGCTGTTCCTGAGCCTGAATTTTGCGGCATCGATAGAATTGGGAGGGCCGGACAGCGCCGATCCGCTGGACGAAACAGTTATTGAGTGGTGGAAGGCGAAAATAGCAGAGGTATATAACAGAATCCCCGGCCTGGGAGGATTTCTGGTTAAAGCCGATTCCGAAGGGCGGCCGGGGCCTTATACCTATGGGCGGACTCAGGCGGATGGGGCCAATATGCTGGCAGATATTATCAAGCCCTACGGAGGGATTCTTATCTGGCGCTGTTTTGTTTATAACTGCAAGCAGGACTGGCGCGATTACAAGACGGACCGGGCAAGGGCAGCCTATGACAACTTCATTGGCATGGACGGTGATTATCATGACAATGTTATCCTCCAAATCAAAAACGGCCCCATGGATTTCCAGATTCGTGAGCCGGTTTCCCCGCTTCTGGGAGGTCTGACAAAGACCAATCAGATGCTGGAGGTTCAGATTGCCCAGGAATACACGGGACACCAGATAGATGTATGCTATCTGATTCCCATGTTTAAGGAAGTACTGGATTTTAAGACATATTGTTCACCGGAGAAGGATACGGTTGCTGATGTTGTCGGCGGCCGGATGATGGGAAACAGAAATGCCGGTATCACAGCAGTATGCAATACAGGTGACGATGAAAACTGGACGGGAAGCGACCTGGCCGCCGCCAATCTTTATGGGTTCGGGCGCTTGGCATACTGTACGGATTTATCTGCCGAAGAAATTGCCGAAGAATGGATCCGCCAGACCTTTTCAAATGACAGGGAAGTGGTAGAAACGGTTAAGAAAATATTGCTGGATTCCAGAGAAGTGTATGAGAAATACACCAGCCCGCTGGGTATTGGCTGGATGGTAACTCCCGGGGAGCATTATGGGCCCAGCGTGGACGGGTATGAATATTCCCGGTGGGGAACCTATCACCGGGCGGATCACCTGGGGCTTGGAGTCGACAGAACGGATTCCGGAACCGGTTATGTCCGGCAATATTATGAACCGAATGCTTCCATGTATAATGATGCGGAAACCTGTCCGGAGGAACTGCTGCTGTTTTTCCATCATGTATTATATACATACAGGCTGAAAACAGGGAAAACGGTGATTCAGCATATTTATGATTCCCACTTTGAAGGGGTGGAGGAAGTGAAAAGCATGATCGAGAGCTGGAAACGGCTGGAAGGCAAGGTAGATGATAAGGTATTTTCCGCGGTCATGCAGCGGTTTGACATGCAGCTGGATAACGCACGGGAGTGGAGAGATCAGGTGAATACTTATTTTTACAGGAAGAGTGGAATTCCGGATCAAAAGGGGCGGAAAATATATTAGTGCTTAATGAGGTTACCCTGCAGATATGTTATGATATAATAATTAACATTAAGTTTCCGAAACAAAATAAATACCGAAAGGAATGCAGGGAAAAACAGATGGAGCTGAAGGACTTTTGTAAAGGAATAGGATTGATGGAGGAAGCGGCGGATAAGATGTTATCCCTGCCCATATCCGAAGAGGAGTATACCCGGAACCGGGAGCTATACAGGCAGGATTATTTTACCTTCTGTGACCGGATAAGGGAAAAAGAGGATTTCCGAATATGGATGCTTGCGTATCTATGCCGGTTTGCCTGCGATACATACGATGTATACATGGAGCGTAACATTGCGGAAAAGATATTTTGGGACACCTTCCGTGATATTACCTATTGGTGTGAGAACTGCCTGCGTGACTATGGAGAATATGGTATTAATGAATATGACTGGTTCTGGCGGCACCTGAAATTAACGCTTTTCAGGCTGGGCCGTCTGGAATTTGAGATCCTGGATGCGGATCATGATATTACAGGTATTTTAGAAGGGAAAGCTTATAAAATCCCGAAGGGAACCCCTATAATTAACATACATATTCCGCAGGGGGATCCGCTTGTTAAGGAGGACTGTGAGAAGTCCTTTCAGCAGGCATGCACATGGTTTGGAACGGAAAGGCCATACCTGTGCCATTCCTGGCTGCTTTATCCGAAGCTGAGAGAATTACTGAAGCCGGAATCAAATATCATAAGGTTTCAGGAACTGTTTACCCTGCTGCATACGGACATGGAGGGAACCGAGGCGGAGCAGAGGATTTTTGGAAAAGTTCTGTCAGATCCGGCAGGCTATCCCGAAAAAACCGGTCTGCAGAAGGCGGCAAAGAAGTTCCTGATGGAAGGGAAAAAGTTGGGAAACGGTCTTGGGATCTATCTGCCCGGCAGATAAAAAATCCCTGTTTAGTAGTTACAGTTCAGTCATAACAGTATATAATTAAGAAAAAATATGCCATTATGGACAGGGGGATAATATGAGACTTGGACTGAACTTTACACCGCCGCATGAAACACCGGAGGAATGGGCGGATATACTGATTGAGAGAGGCTATCGGGCAGCTTCCTTTCCGGTGAATTATAAAGCCCCGGCACACGTAATTGATGCCTATGTAAAAGCTGCGGCGGAACGGGATATCATGATTGCTGAGGTGGGGGTATGGAATTCGCCCCATCATCCGGATCCGGAGCAGGCGGCTCTTGCCAGGGAAGCCTGTCTGGAGCAGCTCCGGCTGGCTGAGTATATCGGAGCGGAGTGCTGCGTAAACGTATCGGGGGCGGCAGGCCCGGCATGGTATGGCTGTTATATGGAAAACTACAGCCGGAGATTATACCAGGAGAATGTGGAATTTATCCGGGATCTGTGCGACAGGGTGAAGCCGAAGAATACCTGTTATGCGCTGGAATCCATGCAGTGGATGCTTCCGGACTCACCGGAACAGTATTTTCAGTTTATTAAGGATGTGGACAGGGATGGGTTCAAGGTTCACATGGACATGGTGAATTTCATCAGGGATCCTTATCTGTATACCCATCAGGAAGAACTGGCCGGCCGGACCTTCGGGCTTCTGGGGAAGGATATCCGAAGCTGCCATCTGAAGGACTGCCTGATGGAGGACGGGACAACGGTTGTCATTCATGAGGTGCCTGCCGGAGAGGGCGGCGTGGATCTGGGAATGTATCTGAACCATATAAAAGCACTGGACAGGGAGGTTCCCGTTCTTCTGGAGCATCTTCCGGATATGGAAACCTATGACAGGGCGCTTGCGCATGTGAAAAGCCTGTTGTCGGATTGATGAATAATACGTTAAAAAAGGAATGGTGTCACGAACCATTCCTTTTTGCTATAATAGGCTTATCTGATTCCGATAAAGGGAGGTATGGAAGTGGGGAGCGGGGCACAGAAAGAGATATTAAACCTTTTCAATGATATAAAGACACGTTTCATGCATCTTGGCTTAAAAAAGAAAACGGTCACCTTTGTCATGTGTACTTTTATCGGCACGGTGCTGTTGGCATCGATTGTGTTCGGTGTTGTCTATACCAATTCCTGGCGCAGTACCGTGGTGAACCATGTGAAAAGCATGGAGACGGAAAAAGAAGAGAATATCCGGAATTATTTTGATAATATGGACGGCCTTGCCTATAATATCTGCTACAGCAACTGGATGCAGGATATTTTTATGAAAAGCGTATCCATACAGAGAAGGCAGGAGATGGAAGAAAATGCCGGGGATTTTTTAGGCAGCCTGAGCACTTTGTATGAGGGAAACCAGTTCGCTATCATCGCCTTAAACGGCACAAGAGTAACCGGAACCGACAGCTACCGTCTGGATTACAATGTTGACATAGAACAGAAGGACTGGTATGAAGAGCTTATCAGGAACGGGAAATATGTGGAAGCGGGAGAAGGCAGTGACAAGGGGATTTACAGAAACCATCCGGAATGGAACATGACGATCTATTATGTCGTGCATGATTATAATACGCTGGAAAGAACCGGTTTTATGGTCATCACCATACCCCTGAAAAATATCAATAAGCTGCTTGATACCAGCTATGAAGGAACCTGGCTTGCCCTGGAGGAAAGGAACGGCGGGGTTATCTGTTCCGATATACCGGATAATCCGGATTTGGAAAGCAGGCTGGAAGAGCTGCCCTTTCGTGTGACGCGGACGGATAACCGTTATTTCACTTCGAAAAAAGAAATCGATACGGAATTTTTCCGGTGGGATCTGATTACCGTGGTGGATGAAAAATATCAGACGATGAACAACCCCATGATGGTGCTTGTATTTGTGGGGATTCTGGTTTTGGTGGGATGCCTCCTTATAGTGGTGGCGGCTGCTGTTTCCAGGTATCTGACCAACCCCATTCTGGACTGTGCGGATGCGATGCTGGAAATACGTAATAATAACATAGGCATACAGATTGAGAATACATATTTTGATGAAATCGGGGAGCTGATAGATGGCTTTAATGAAATGTCCGGTTCGATTTATTCTCTGATAGAGAAGAATAAAATGATCAGCACGCTGCAGAAGAATGCGGAAATCAAGATTCTGGAAAGGCAGATTAACCCTCATTTTCTTTTTAATACGCTTGAGATTATCAACAGCCTGATATTAAACGGGAAGGAAAAGTCAGCCGTCAAGGTATGCGAGACTCTGGGGCAGTTATACCGGTATAACCTGAGGCAGAATAAGTGGATTACGCTTCGGGAGGAAATCGATTATACGATGCAGTATCTTCTTATTATGAAATATAAGATTAATGATTTAACGTATTTCTGTGATGTGGATGAGAAATTGATGGAGCTTCCATTTTTGAAAGCGATACTGCAGCCTTTGGTTGAGAATTCGATAAAGCATGGTTTTCAGAGAAAGCAGCAGGAGTGCTGTATTTCCATAAATATACGGAAGCATAACGAGAACCTTCATATAGAGGTGATGGATAATGGAGGGGGCATGGAAGAAGCGCAGCTTGCCTCGCTGAATGAGGAAATATATAAGATTTATGAGAATCCCATGGAACGTCTCGCGGAGGAGACGCATATAGGAATAAAGAATGTGGTACAGCGTATGTATCTGGAATATGGGGAGGCCTTCCGGGTAAAAATCATTTCCACGGCGGGCTTCGGGACAAGGATAGAACTGGAAATCCCTGAGGACGGCGGAAGAAGGGAGGAAAAGGCTTATGTATAGTATCTGTATTGCGGACGATGAAAAATATGTCCTGAAAAGCATTGCACAGAGGATAAGCAGCAGCGGTATGGAGCTGGAGGTGGTGGGGATGGCCGGCAATGGCCTGGAGGCCCTGGAGCTTTATGACAGGGAGCAGCCGGATATTTTCTTTGTGGATATTAATATGCCGGTGGTTAACGGCCTTGATTTTATAGAGCGGATCAGGAAAAAGGATCCGGATGTCCGGACGCGCTTTATTATAATCAGCGGTTATGATGATTTTGCATATATGAAAAAGGCGATTCAGCTGGGGGTCATCAATTATATTAAAAAACCTATTCTGCAGCAGGAATTTACGGATATGCTCCGGGATGTCTGCAGGCAGCTGGATGAGGAAAGGGAAAAGGAGGAGAAAAAAGAAGAGAATATCTATTCCTGGACGGATTTCCTTCAGCTGAGGAAATGGAAGGATATAGACGGGACTTATTTTCTTGTCAGGGGAAAAGAAATAGGAAAGGAAGCGGGAAACTGCCTGGGTGAACTGGAAGCGATGGGTGGGGGAAAGGGATGGAAGGTCATCCGCTTTTACGGAGCGCCTGACATCCTTCTGCTTGTCTGGGAAGGAAAAAACTGTACGGGCAGGGAAATCGAAGCGGCAGCGGGGAAGAAATGTTTTTCCGGAGCGGAGCAGATTGTTTATATGACCGGTAAATGCAGGAATCCTGAGGAAATGATCGGCCAGTTTGAGGATACCCTGAATATCCGGTTTTATCATCCGGAATACAGGCTGATGAAAATAAAAAGCCAGAGCTGTGAAAAGCCGGGGATCTATTATGAGGCCTTTGAGGCGTCCCTGGAATGCACCAGAGAAAACAAGTATTCCGAATGTCTGAGTGAAATTATGAAGACTCTCTTTTCCGATGAGAATTATTGTAATTTAGTCAAGCAGGTCTATCAGTCTGTTGTTTTGATAATTGCCAATAAGTATACGAAGTATGATTTGCAGCTGCCTGTCAAGCTGCGTCAGGAACTGTTCCCATTCGCTGCGGCAGCCTTTGAAAACAAAAGGGACATGCTTTCGAGGCTTGACGGATATTCGGAGGAAATCAATAAACGGATAGGGGAAATCCTGTCGAGGAGCGAATTGGTTGACAAGGTTATTCAATATATCGGGCTGCATTATAAGGAGGAAATCAATTTAAGCGACCTTGCGGGAGAATTTTTTGTGGTACCCACCTATCTGGCAAAAAGGTTTAAGGAAAAGAAAAACTGTACGGTAATGCAGTATCTGGAAAATGTCAGGCTGAAGAAAGCGAGAGAGCTTCTGGAAACATCATCCTTATCTATTTCAGATATATCGCTTATGGTAGGGTATAATGATCCGAATTATTTCGCCCGGAGCTTTAAGAAGGTTTATGAACTGACGCCGCGGGAATACAGAAATATATGCGGTGAGGAATAAAAGAGGATGCAGGAAATCTGAAATATCAGGTTTTCCTGCATCTTCTTTTTATGAAACGGAAAAATTGTGCTAGTAGCATGACAATATTGTACTAGGAGCGGAGCTTGAAAACCAATATTATATACATGTCGACGGACGAAACTATTAATTAGAAAGGGAGAGGTAAAAAATGAAGAAAAAGTTATTGGCATGGTTTATCGGAGTTTGTATGGTATGTACATGTGTGGGATGCGGGAGCGGAGGAAATACCGCTGCAGCCGGAAATACAGCCGGCTCAGGACAGACGGAGGCTTCCCAGGCGGAAAGCTCCTCAGGGGAGAAGAAAAAAGTAACCTTCTATATGTGGGCATCGGATGCCGAACAGGAATTTGATAAGGCGATCGTAGCCCAATATGAAAAAGAAAACCCGGATATTGATATTGAAGAAAATTATATCCCCTATGCGGAGTATCTGAGCAAAATCAATACGATGGCAGCGGCCGGAAGCATGCCTGATATTTTCAACCTGCCGGAGGGAAATGTATTTGAATGGGGCGAAAAAGGTGCGCTGCTGGATCTGAAGCCCTTATATGAAGCCGCGGGAGTGAATCCTTCCGATGTTTCTGTGGATTCTGCTATTTTTTCCACGGATGAAAATGTATGGTCGGTAGGCTATAACGTGACAACTCTGTGTTTGTATTATAACAAGGAGCTTTTGGAAGAGAATGGGATTGCGTTCCCCGGCATTGATGCATCACAGCCCTGGTCATGGGATGAGTTCGTGGAAAATGCCAAAAAGATTACGAAGGACAGCAGCGGCAGCGGACCTGACGATGCGGCTTTCGATCCGGACAACATCACGGTGTACGGGACGATGATGCCTACAGACTGGGTAAAATTCATACCCTTGCTCCATACCAATGATTCGGGAATTCTGAATGAAGATGGTACGGCGCTGGGAATCAGCTCTGATGCAGGGATCGAAGTGATCCAGTCCATTGCCGATTTGGGGAATAAGATTCACTGCGCACCCTCCAATGCCATGGCAAAAGGCGCGTTTTCGGATGCCTCCGCCATGCTGATGAACGGACAGGTTGCCATGGTAATTGACGGCGGCTGGGCGCTTGCCAATTATACCAATGAAGGCTTTGATGTAGGCGTGGCTCCGATCCCGGCCTTTAAGCATCCGGCGGATATCAGCTGGACAGCCGGTCTTTGTATGTCGCCTAATGCGGCTGACAATAAAGAAGCATTTGATTTTTATCAGTACTTTACCAACTTTACCAATTCCATTCAGGCTGCACTGGATCAGGGTGTTTCTCTCGGCGGCCTTCCTCATACGCTGGAAGTATTTGACGGAGGGGAAAATGAGGCAAAATGGGTTTCCACTTATACGAAAGTAGATGCGACGCAGATGTGTGAGGCCTTCAAAAATATTCTGCAGGCGGATACCACTGTCCTGGGAGATAATGTCAGAGTGAAAAACTTCCCGGTTATCGTGGATAATACCATTGTTCCCGCGCTTGACAATGTCTGGCTGGGAGAGGTATCTGCAAAAGAGGCTCTGGAAGCGCTTGATCTGTCCGACAGCATAGATGGTTACTGGAAATAAATGGAGGCGGGATACCGGATGGCAGCAGATATACGGCTGCCGTCCGGGTATCCTGCGGGCAAGACTGGAGGGCAGTTAAAGATGAATAAAAAGAAGAGGATGTCGTTAAAGGAAAAGACCCAGCTGAAATGGGGGTATTTCTTTATCGCTCCGGCAATTATCGGTTTGGTTTGTTTTAATTTCGGCCCCATGCTGTTCAGTATGTGGCTCAGTTTTACAAAATGGGATGTGATCACACCTCAGGAATTCATAGGTATAAAAAATTATGTAAATCTTTTTAAGGATCCGCTTGTGATCAAGTCGTTGAAGGTGACGGCATATTATACTCTTCTGAGCGTTCCGCTCGTCACCTGTATCCCTTTGCTGATAGCCATGCTGCTGAATACAAAGGTGAAGGGGCTGTCCGTATTCCGGACAATTTTTTATATTCCTTCCATTGTGCCGGTAGTGGCAAGCTCCGCCATCTGGATGTATATTTATAATCCTATGTATGGCCTGCTGAACAGTATTATCAAATCCTTTGGCGGGCATACCCACAACTTTATTTTCAGCCCCAAAGAGGTTATCCCTTCCCTTGCCGTGATGGCAGTCTGGGCGGCGGGCAATACGGTCGTTATCTATCTGGCCGGACTGCAGGGAGTATCCAAGCAGCTGTATGAGGCGGCGGAAATCGATGGGGCGGGCGGTTTTGCCAAGTTCAGAAAGATTACCATTCCCATGATGACTCCTATTATTTTCTATAACTTTGTTATGGCGATTATCGGCTCCATGCAGACCTTTACCCAGTCCTATATCATGACCGACGGCGGGCCGTCCAACGCCAGCCTTTTCTATTCCCTGCTGGTATATCGCACCGCCTTTAAACAGTCACAGATGGGGTATTCGGCGGCGATGTCCTGGATATTATTCCTTATCATTGCGGCGCTCACCGCTTTTGTGTTTAAGACCTCGGACAACTGGGTGATTTACGAGAATGGAGATTGATTATGAAAAAAAAGAATAGAGGAAAGATTGTTTCTTATATATTGCTCTTCGGCATATCAATACTGATGCTGTTCCCTTTTTTCTGGATGGTGCGGAGTTCATTTATGACAAACCGGGAAATCATGACGACACCTATCCAGTGGCTGCCCAGCCATTATAATCTGGATAATTTCAGGGATGCTTTTGCACGCGCCCCCTTTTCCAGGTATTTTGTGAATTCGGCGGTTATTGTGCTTATCAATATGGCGGGAAGCATACTCAGTTCAAGCTTTATTGCCTTTGGCTTTTCCAGGCTTCGTTTTGTGGGAAAAAACTTGTGGTTTGCCCTGTTATTGTCTACAATGATGATACCGCAGACTGTTTTGATGATTCCCCAATTCCTCATCTGGCAGGCGGTTGGGGCTTATAATACCTTTGTTCCCCTGACGCTGCCCTGCTTTTTCGGAAGCGCCTTTAATGTATTTCTGGTAAGGCAGTTTTATTCGGGGATTCCGAAGGAATACGATGAAGCGGCGCTGGTGGACGGCGCCAATTATTTTGTGATATATCTGCGCATTATTGTTCCTATGGCAAAGCCGGTATTATGTACGGTGGGGGTATTCACCTTTATGAATACCTGGAATGACTTTATGGGGCCTCTGCTGTATCTGGATAAGGAAAACCTGAAAACAGTTTCCCTCGCGCTGCAGAATTTTATGGGACAGCATGTAAGCGAGTGGAATCTTATGATGGCCTTATCTTCGGTTATCACTCTGCCGATGATTGCAGTATACTTTATGGCACAGAGATACTTTATTGAAGGAATTACCTTTTCCGGCCTGAAAGGGTAGGGAAAAGAACACATAATAAAAAGGGATATGAAAGAAGGAGGTAGAAGGATGTATCTGGATTTAAAAGAGGTACCGTTCAGCACCAGGGGGAGCTATATGGCGGTATCGTATCATGAAAAGAATTTCCGCGGATCCGGAATGGAGGAGGGGCTGTATCTCAGGACTGTCCATGGAAATGCCAAAACGCCCTTTGTGGCGGGAATATCGCCTTTGCAGGACGGTAAGGCCTGTACATACAGGATAGAAGCGCACCCGGAAAAGGTGGAACTGAAATGGGAGGAAGGAATGGTCACATTGGCCTATGCGGATTCCGATACGCTTCTGATAAGCGGGAGAGGAAAAGGGGCCGGAATCAGGCTTGATTTCTTTCCGGGAGAGGCTTTTGATTTTATCCAGCCGGTTTTATCAGGAAAGGATACCTGGTATCTGGCAGACTGCTTTAAGAATTACATGAGATATATGCTGTTTAACCAGGCCGGAAGGATTGCGCTTCACCAGGAATGGAAGGTGAGCAATTCGGAATTCTGCCAGCTTGATGTCCTGGAGGAAAACGGGGAATTCCTGCTGGTTCTGGAGGAAGTCAGGGATTCCTGGATAAACCGCAATATCAGCTATGATATACAGGAAGTATGCCGAAATGCGCGGGAAGATTTCGATCGTTTTTATCAGTCCATGCCCTCTGTGCCGGAAGAATACGAAGATGCCAGGGAAAAGGCGGCATATGTAAACTGGAGCAGTATCGTGAATAAGCTTGGCCTCCTGAAAAGAGACGCCATGTTTATGTCGAAGAACTGGATGTGCAATGTCTGGAGCTGGGATCACTGCTTTAACGCCCTGGCATTGGCATATCATAATCCGACGGAGGCCTGGAATCAGTTCATGATCATGTTTGATCATCAAAGTGAGACAGGGCGGATTCCCGACAGCATTAATGATTCCATCATCATTGACAATTACTGTAAGCCTCCCATTCATGGCTGGACACTGCGCCGGTTAAAAAAGATTATGAAGCTTGACATGGAACAGCTTGAGGAAGCTTATGAAAAGCTGAGCAAATGGACACTGTGGTGGCTGAATTACCGGGATCAGGACGGCGACGGCCTCTGCGAATATACACATGGAAATGATTCCGGCTGGGATAATTCCACACCCTTCCGTATGCTTCCTCCCGTCACTCTGCCGGATTTGGCTGCGTTTCTCATAATTCAGATGGAGGAACTGAGTGTCCTGGCGGAGCAGACAGGACGCAGGGCTGACAGCGTCCTGTGGAAGGAACGGTCGGAGAGCATGCTTTCCCGGATGCAGGAAAAGTTATTTGACGGAGGCAGGCCTAAAGCCCTTCAGACAGTTACCGGAAAGGAAATAGAGAATAACAGTCTGCTCCTCTATCTTCCCGTGGTGCTTGGGAAAAAGCTTCCGGCGGATATCAGAGAATATCTGACAGAGCAGCTTAAAAGTGATAAGTTCCTCACAGAGTTCGGACTGGCTACGGAAAGCCCGTCCAGCGAGCTGTACGAAGCAGACGGCTATTGGAGAGGCCCCATATGGGCACCCAGCACGATGCTTCTTGCTGATGGCCTATGGGAATGCGGAGAAGAAGATTTCGTCCGTGATATAACCCATCGTTTCTGTAAGGCAGTACAGCAAAGCGGCTGTGCGGAGAATTTCGATGCGCTGACCGGAGCGGGGCTGAGAGATCGTGCGTATACCTGGACAGCCAGTGTTATGCTTGTCATGGCTCATGAATATCTTGGGTAAAAAGGGATAACGGATTGGAAGGCGGCATTCTTGCCGCCTTTGAATGACGGAATCACCTGAATGATACTCATACCGGAACCATTTACATGGAAGAACTACATATCAGGATGCCGCACAGGACGGCATAGCGGGGAGGCTGGAATGGCACTAAACTGCAGAATAGAAAAAGACGGAAGTCTTACGGTAAGCAGCGGTACGGCTTATCTTATAAGAAATATGTATCCGGGAATCGACGGACATTCCCTTCATGCGATACGGATTATAAAGGAAGAAAATAAAGTAGTCTGGGAAACAGTTCATGGAAAAGTAGCATGTAGTCTGCATGAAGAAGAGGAAAGCTTCGAACTGGAATTTTCCCTGGATAATTATACAGGCCCGATTCATACCCTTCATTTCTTTTATCAGGCTGATATCCGGGCCGAAGGCTTTTACCAGGCGGCGGAAGGGATGGGAGGAGATACCGGCTATTATGGGAAAAACAGCATGCTTGAAAGGGGAACGATCGTAAGCTATGGTTTATGTTCGCTGAAGCTTCCCGGGGGGCATGCACTCACCATCTATCCGGTTTCGCAGAAGCACTATGAGACTGTCTGTGAGGTGAATGCCCGGGAGAACGTCAAATATACGGACGGAAGCGGCAAACACAGCACAGAAACAGAACTGTCACTATCTGTCGGCGCACGGATGGAAAATACCGGAAGGGAACAGGTCATTTTTGAAAGGCTCAGGTTCCTCCTGACCCCTTCCATGGAAGAAGGCCTGGAAAAAGCAGCGGAAGAAATCGGCAGAAACATGTCGGCCAGACTCTTTATGCCGCCGGCCTATCACTGGTGCTCCTGGTATTACTGCTATCAGAACTTTGACAGAATACAGCTGAAAGAATACCTGGAAGGCTTTTCCCAGCTGGAATGCAGCAAAGAAATCAGGTATTTTCAGCTGGACGTAGGATACTGCACCTCCATAGGCGACTGGCTGGAACCGGGCGAACGGTTTCCGGAAGGCCTGGAAGAGGCATTTCAGGAGATAAAAAAGGCCGGATACATTCCGGGCATATGGGTAGGAGCATTTATGGTCGGCAACAGAAGCAGACTCTACGGAGAACATCCGGACTGGGTACTGCATGATTGGGAAGGGAACCCCATACGGCCCTGGATTACAGACAATGAGCCCAAACCATGGGGATACCAGGATGAAGAATATTATTGCCTCGACACCTCCCACCCCGAAGCCATGGCCTACATGAAGCATGTCTTCGCCACCCTGAGAAAATGGGGCGCCGGGATGTTCAAGACGGATTTTATGCTCTGGGGCCTCCAGGACAGCAGCCGTGTGAAAAGATACAATCCCGGTAAAACTTCTATAGAATATTACAGGGAATACCTGCAGATGATCCGTGAAGCCATCGGAGAAGACAGCTACTGGCTGGGCTGCATAGCCCCCTTCCTCCCCTTTGTGGGATATGCCGACGGCATGCGGATAGGCGGCGACGTTGGTTCCAGCTGGGACGGTGAATTCGGCCCTCAGAATATGATGCACTGCCTGACCGGAAATAACTATACGAATCACCGCTATTACCAGACAGACCCCGATGCCGTCATGCTGCGGGATTTCCAGATCCGCCTGACAGAGCGGGAGACAGAAAGCCTGGCACTGCTGGCGGCTGTATCGGGAAGCTGCATTTACACTTCCGATCCCCTTCACAAAATAGCCCCTGCCCGGCAAAAGCTTTTTGATTTCATCCGCCCTGACAAAAGAAGAAAACCCTCTCTGCCTTTTCTTTCGGAGGAACGCCCTGAAATTGTCATGGTACACAAAGAAAACAACAAAGGACTGATATATATACTCAACAAATCAGAGGCTGATTTTTACTACGCCTATGATATCGAGAAGCTCGGTTTTACTCCCGACTGGCACATATTCCGCTTAAAAACAGGCGGAAAAGAAGAACTGTGGAAAAATAACCTTGTGGTCAGTATTCCGCCTCATGGCTGCCTCCTGTTCATTCTTTCAAGGGAAGAACAGATTATTCCGGATTATGAAAGCTTATGGAATAACCTGCAGTAATATGGCAGGTTACCTTGTTGCACCATACAGGTCAGGGAAAACTGTCTTCCAGGCAGAGCCGTCCCCAGCCCCACTGGCTGTCAGGATAGTGCTGCTGCCCGCGCCGTCTGGCCCCCTTCAGCAGGCAGGCCTTTAGCTTTTCCCCATACAGATAAGGATCATTACCCTTTACGATACCCCATTCCATCAGTAAGGCCGCGGCTCCGGTGACGAAGGGAGTGGCGAAAGAAGTGCCGGTTACCCTGCCATAGCCGCCGCCTGCCGCTGTACTCATAATATCCACACCCGGGGCGGCCAGATCGGGCTTGATGCTTTGATTCAGGCGAGTGGGGCCACGGCCGGAAAAGGTGGCATAATTATTATTGTGGTGATTATAAGCGCCAACCGAAATGACCTTTCTGGCGGTAGAGGGGATGGTGAGCGTAGTATCACCGTCCGGATAATAAAATCTGGACATGCTGTTTAAGGAAATGCTTCCCGGCATCCAGATATCATATTTTCCGTCAATAATATTCTGAGCTTCCAAATGGACACTCCAAAGGCCCGGCTGCAGATAATAGCTTCGGTTAATAAAATCAATGAAGATCTCCTGGGACATGGAATAAGGACTCGGTTCGCCATAGAAGATTATGAGTTCCATGTCCTCAGCCGCCACTTTTACCGTTTTATTTTTTGTCACCAGCGGTCCTACCCGGATCCCTGTTGGGGTTATCAGTGAGATGCTGATATCGTCGACATACTGTTTCCAAAGCTGGAGACAGAGATTTGTTTCGTAAGGGCTGATACTGAAGTATACATCTTCCGTCTGGCCGGACTTCAGCAGGCCGCCGGTATGAGTCGCCGCCGCGGCTTCGTTGCCTGTGCCCACACAAATAGCCGTCCGTCCGATTCCTGCAATCTGGTCGATAAACTGCTCTAACAGAGATTCCCCGTAATGGCCGCCGTAATTGTTGCCGAAACTCAGATTGATGGCAGTAGGGCGGCCAAGCGCCGCCCCTTTCCGGCTGACATAATCGATTGCCTGCATCAGCTCCAGAGTTCGGGGGAAACCGGAAGCGTCCGGGGTACCCAGCTTGACAACGATGATATCACAGTCAGGCGCTACACCGGGATAGTTACGGTTAGAGGCACGTCCGTTTCCGGCGGCAATCCCTAATACGGCAGTTCCATGTCCGGAAAAATCCCAGTGGGGCAGCAGCTGCTCCCGTTCAGAACGATTCTGAAGCCTGAGTGCTGCATTTATCTGTTCCCGGGTAAATTCGGCGCCCTGGCGATACCCTGAAGGCGGAGTGCCTGCGGCCCCCTGATCCCAGATAAACAGAATCCGCGAGCTGCCGCTGTCGTCGATGAAATCCGGATGGGTATAATCAATGCCGGAGTCAATGCAGGCGATAATCGTCCCCCGTCCAAGAAGACTGTCCGGTAGTTCCGGGTTAGAATAATGACGGTAATTTAAGATACAGGAAGAAGTGACAGCCGTATTTACAGCAGTATACAGGGTTTTGGGTTTTTCAATAAATTCAACCAGCGGGTTGGCGGTTAAACGGGGGATATCCGCTTCGTTTAAAGTCACAATGGCATAACCGCCCTGCAATACTGTGACGGCGGCATAATCACTGATGGAGCTTAAGTCGCCCGAATATTTAATGATCAAGTCCCATTGCTTCGTATCCGAATGAAAGCCGGAATCCAGGATTAAGGATTCTTTGCGTTCCGTTTCCGTAACCTGCAGGGAGACATTCAGTAAATTTTCCAATTTTTGACTTTCCATAGTATTCCTTAAAGATTAAGAACTTGTTCGTAGGAGGAGGCCAGATCGAGTTTTCCATAGCCCATTCGTTTGTTTGGGAACTGTATTCCGGGAATCTGCCTGGCTCCTCTGGTTAAAAAGTTTTTGGTCCCGGGGGCATTTGGAGCCCAGGGGATATGATAGCGAATCATCCATTCAAAGAGAAGGGCAATGCTGCCGGCCGTGCAGGCGGCTGCGATACTGCTGCCTGTTGCCGTAGAAAAACCGTGATGTAAATTGGGTACAAGGATGTTGACGCCGGGAGCCGCCAGATCCGGTTTCGTGTCGTATACATTGATGTAACCCCAGCTGGAGCCGTTATATACATTGCCGGTCTGCAGATCGTAGGCTGCGACAGAAACAATATTCCTGACACCGGCCGGTTTAACCAGTGAATAGTCCGGAGTGGGGCGCATGAAGCGGGTATCGCTGCGCAGAAAATTCCTGATAGGAAGCTTCATAAAATAATCACTGGTATCATAGGCCTGCTTATATACCGTAACAGTCCAGATCCCAGGCATAGGATTCTTAAACTTAACCTGAATGATCTGATTCCCGGAATTTTGCTCGGACATCAGATAATCAATCTGAAGAATGGTCTGGGAAGTAATAAATTCATGGGACAGTGTACCCCGGCCCCGGATATGCAGCTTTGGCATAGTTTCACCAAAAGGTGTCTGGATGCTGAGCGAATATATATTAGGAGGCTGCCCCCAGAGCTCAAGAGTGAATCCGTATTCCTGCCCGACGAGGATTTCTACATTTTCACGGCCAAGGCTGTTGTTGATATTGCCAATATAGGTAGTCCCTTCCAGTCCTTCATTTCCTATGGCGCTCACAATGGAGAATCCTTCGGTCTCGGCGAGATTTTCAATATAGTGTTCAAGCGGATTGCGCAGCGTTAAACCGCCGAGGCTGGTTCCCAGCCCGATACAGATAACCATGGGTAAGCCCAAACGAACAGCGGTATTTCTCAGGTAAGAAAGGGCCATCATAAGATCAGTGGTCTGAAAGGCCAGCATATCCGGAGCAATACCATAGTATTCTTTTAAATTTTCTTTAGCTTCTTTCAGTTTTACAATCACCAGCTGGCTTCCGGGAGCCATTCCGGAAAAAGCATCTGCCGACTGCCGGTTCCCGGCAGCGATTCCGGCCAATTGTGTCCCATGTCCGATGGTATCCCTGCTGGGAACTATTTCAAAAGGATTCTCATGATTTAAGGCTTCATTAATCTGTTCCCTGGTAAATTCGGTTCCATAGGGGAGATCGGGGTGATATGTTTCAGCCGGAATCGTCTGATCCCAGATTGAAAGGATCTTTGTCCGCCCTCCCGAATCAATGAAAACCGGGTGGGTGTAATCAATTCCGGTGTCAAGGAAACCAATTAATACCCCATTTCCGGTTACATCCAGATTAGACTGGTTTTGGATAAAATCGCTTCCTGAATCATTTAAGGCTGAAATATCCATAAGTCCGTAGCAATGGGGAATTTCATAGTAATTATAGTTTCCTAAATTCAATGTCGGATTGGTTTCCCGATCTAAAAAATGAATTTTATATTTGGGATTGGGTGTGACCGAAAGGGGATTCTGTTCGATACGCCCTTCCTGAAAGACGCTGGCATTTGGATCGAATATCAGATCCAGATAGTCATTGCTGTATATTGCGTCCTGCAGTTGATTTTGTTCATTAGTCATAGAGCTCCTTTGGCGGACGTTTATTATAATATATTGTGGGATTGCGGCAGATATACATCGGTTATCCGCAGTTTACTGCCTGCAGTCTTTTCCTTTGCAAAAACAGCAATAGTATCCTATAATAGAAACAGATTCCCGGCAAATATCAGAAGCAGAACGAGCGCTTATACAACAGACACAGAAAGGAAGGTCTTTATGGGATTAATCAGAGCGGCAGTGCAGTCGGCGGCATCGGTAATGGCGGATCAGTGGGAAGAATATTTCTATTGTGATTCGATTCCGGCCAATATCCTTGCAGTAAAAGGAAGCAAGAAAACCTCCAGAAGAGGTTCCAATAAAAAAGGGAGCGAGAACGTGATATCCAACGGATCGGTTATCGCGGTAAATGAAGGACAGTGCATGATGATTGTGGATCAGGGGAAAGTGGTGGATGTGTGCGCCCAGCCCGGAGAATACATTTATGATGCGTCCAGCGAACCGTCCATCTTTTACGGAGATTTGGGAGAGAATGTGAGGCGTTCCTTTGAAACCTTCGGTATCCGGTTCGCCTTTGGCGGAGAGGCCCCCAAGGATCAGAGAGTATATTTTTTTAATACCAAGGAAATCGTTGGAAATAAGTACGGAACGGCCAATCCGGTGCCCTTCCGCGTAGTGGACAGGAACATTGGGCTGGACATTGATATCGCCATCCGCTGTCATGGGGAATATTCCTATCGCATGGTGGATCCCATCTGTTTTTATGTGAATGTATGCGGAAATGTGGAAGGGGCCTACTCCAGGGAAAATCTGGACAGCCAGCTCAAAAGTGAGCTGATGACCGCCCTGCAGCCCGCATTTGCCAGAATTTCCGATATGGGTATCCGTTACAGCGCCCTTCCGGGACATACGGACGAAATCGCATCCGCTTTGAATACGGTGCTTTCGGAAAAATGGGTGAAGCTCCGGGGAATCGCCCTTGCATCCTTCGGCGTAAGCAGCGTGAAGGCCTCGGAAGAGGATGAGGATATGATTAAGCAGCTGCAGAAGGCGGCTGTGCTGAGAGATCCCAACATGGCGGCGGCGACGATTACCGGCGCTCAGGCAGATGCCATGAAGACGGCGGCGGGAAATAAATCCACAGGCCCCATGATGGCCTTTGCGGGCATGAACATGGCCGCTAATGCAGGCGGAATCAATGCAGGGCAGCTATTTGAAATGGGACAGAAGAACCGCCAGCAGGAGGCTTCCGCACAGCCTTCGCCGGCCGGAGGGCAGGCGTACACGCCTGCGAATACACCTGCGGCGGGAAGCTGGAACTGCAGCTGCGGGGCAGTGGGTAATACCGGAAAGTTCTGTTCCGAGTGCGGAAAGCCCAGACCTGCGGAGGAAGGCTGGGTGTGCTCCTGCGGAGCGGTGAATAAGGGCAGGTTCTGTTCGGAATGCGGGAAACCCAAACCGGCAGGAGCCCGGCTTTATAAGTGCGATAAATGCGGCTGGGAGCCGGAAGATCCGGCCCATCCTCCTAAATTCTGTCCGGAATGCGGCGATCCCTTCGATGAAAGCGATATAAGATAAAGCGATATAAGATGATATAAGATAAGGAAATGGAATAAATAAAAGAAAGCAGAGATATCCGAAGAGGAAAGCGGGAGTTTCCCGCAGACGGATATTTCTGCTTCTTTTTTTATTTATATTAACGGATAAAGTTAGTGGTATTGCCTGATTCCGGCTGAGGAACAGAGATTCCCGCTTTTTTGCCGGCTTCGATACAATGCAGCAGCCAGGCCATATTCCGCGCCAGATTGCGCATGGTCTGTAGACCTTCCTTGTCCTGCAGCACCTCTTCCGGAGTGTTTCCGTGTACCATGTTCCAATAAGAAGAGCCCACCAGCGGCATACTCGATATGGTAAAGTATTTATTCAGCTGGTCAAGGGTTGCGGTGGATCCTGCACGGCGGCAGCTGACAACGGCGGCTCCGGGCTTATAAACCATGTTTTCTTTGCCTGCAAAAAACATCCGATCCAGGAAAGAGGTAATCGCGCCTCCGGCGGATGCATAGTGAACCGGCGAACCAAAAATAAAACCGTCGGCTTTTGCAGCCTTATCAAGGGCAACATTTACCTGATCCTGAAAAACACATCTGTTTTTTCCGGCACAGCCGCCGCAGCCCACACAGCCCCGTATGGGATCGCTTCCGATCTGAAAGATTTCCGTGTCGATTCCATTTTCGTTCAGCACGCCGGCAATCTCGGAAAGTGCGGTGTAGGTACAGCCTTTTTCATGAGGGCTTCCGTTAATTAATAATACTTTCATTGTTATGTGCTCCTTTCGCTGCAGTCAGTGGATTCGATATATTAAAAGAATACTACCGAATCATTTATGTTTTCTCCCCATATAAAAAACACTCCCTGAGACACATCGCTGAGAGGTGTGGGAGTATCTACCATTTACAGTATATGCATAATCTGTAAATAAATCAATAACAAAATAAAAGTTAATAAACACAGAGGCCTTTCCGTATTCACGAAAGGCCTGTACCATTTTCGATTTTTAAGTTCCGAAAGAACATGATACCGGCTTTCAGGGAACCGGTTATACCTTTGCCTTCTCCTCCCAGGGAAGCTTTTCCCAGGAAAAAACCTCCATATCCTCCAGATACATCTGGTTTGATATGGCATCCAGAAGCTCCAGTTCATTCATAAAGGGATGCGAACCGGTTTCTGTCTGCAGTACACCCTGCCATGTATGATGTGCACAGGCGGATATCGTTATTTTAAATGTGTATTCCATAAAATATCACAACTCCTTTTTCCATTTTCCATATTTTCAGGGGCCATCTGTTGTCTGTGAATGAAAACAGTTCACAGGCCTCATGCCTCATGTTTTACCGAGCCACGGGCTTACCTCAAAGAAACGGGTCAGAGCCTGTTCCATTTTCTGATAGGTAACCGGCTTTGTGGAAAAATAGGGAACGCACAGCCGATATGCCTGAACACCGAAATCCAAATCGGAAAACCATATGATTTTCCGGGACAGGAGTCTGGCGCTGGTAATAGTATTCAGTCCGTCCACGCTGTTCTGGGCCACAATGACAACATCCGGAAGAGACTGTTTTACCATACCTTCAAGCTCCGGCCAGTCCATGCATCCTGCAATCTGTGCATCCTTCTTCTTTTCTTCAAAATACTGCCGGACAAATCCCATCAGCAGCTCCCGTTCCGGTTCATCGCCGTCACAGATAATTACATTCCACATATAGGCCTCCTTTCCACCTCCACGGTTTTCTATATCTTCAAGATAGAGGAAATGAAGCCGATTTTCAAGGAGTTGGCCGGAATTTGCACTTTTTGGCCGGAACCTGCGTTGCAGAAAAAGAATCGTTCCTGTAAAATAATATTAATGAAAGTTTTATGTACCAAGGAAGGAGACTCCGGAAATGAGAGTCGCTATTATAGATGACTTAAGTCTTTGCAGGGAAGAAATGCGGAAGTGCCTGTACCGATACCTGGAGGAGAATTATGCAGGGGAAGAACCCGTAATAAAAGAGTTTGCCAGCGGTGAAGAATTTTTATCCTGCTTTGTGCCGGAGGTATGGGATATTATTTTTATTGACCAGTACATGACCGGAATTTCCGGGATTGATACGGCGAGGAAAATACGGGAAACGGACAGGCTGGTGGCGCTGGTATTTGTCACTACCAGCGAAAGCCATGCCATTGAGAGCTATGGCGTGCGGGCATGCGGATATCTGCTGAAGCCTTATCTGTATGAGGACTTTGCAAGGACTATGGATCTGGCCGGACTGGATAAAGTACGGAGCGCCCGGTTTATCCGGATGGAGGAGGAAAAAATCCTTCTGCATGAGATACTTTGGTGTGACAGGGATGAACATTATATTCAGGTACATACGGATAAGCGCGGTATCCTGCGGTTCCGTAACTCTTTCAAGGAGTTTGCGGATATGTTTGACACCTATCCCCAGTTTTTAAACTGCTATAAAGGCTGTATCGTCAACGCGGAACGGGTGGAGAGAATAGACGGCCTGGATTTCCTGATGGATAATGGAGTGAGAATTCCGTTTGCAAGACGGGAAAAAAAGAAATTGGAAACGCTGTTCAATTCCTATCTGTTCAGAAAAGAAAGGGAGGATGCTCTGTTATGATGAAGCTGATCGATATTCTGATGATACTGTTGTTTCCGCTTCTGGATTCCCTTCCCTTTGCTCTGCCCCGGTATTGGCTGTTCCGTGACAGACTGCGCCTGCCCTTTCGGTATATAGTCCTGCTTCAGAGCATTCTGGCGGCAATTTACAGCGTCGTCTTTTATGCTATTAACCGGGGCGGTTATGCGGCGGCGGAACAGTGGACTACAATTACACGCTATAGTTTTTTGCTGGTTTATCTGATCCTTGCGTTTCTTCTGATCCGGGACAGTTTTTCAAAGCTGATGTTTACCTGGCTGTTGTTTCTGGCATGGCAGTTCTTTGTGTTAGGAAATGCGAATTTTATTGAAAGCAGGTTCTTTTGGGACTTTTCCGATCAGCATCCGTATCTTGTATATAATGCTGCGCGTATAGTGATCTATCTGATAACCTGTCCTTTCCTGTTCCATTTTTTCAGCCATACCATTGCTGATGCACTCAAAATCAATGATAAAGCCATGTGGAAGAATTTTTGGAAAATCCCTTTTTTTTCCACACTGTTCGGCATGCTTTACTGTACGGTGACTGACGTATATGCGTACGCCTCCTGGCAGTTTCTTGTTTCCCGTTATCTTATGCTGTTCGGCGCCTGCTATGTCTCTTTTGTGACGCTTCAGGTCCTGGAAGTCTCCCGCACCCGGACACAGCTGGAGGAAGAATTGAAATATGCCGACAGGAGCCTTCAGGCACAGAAGAAACAGTTTGACGGCCTGGCCGCCCATATGGATGAAATGCGCAGGGTCCGTCATGATCTGCGGCAGCATCTGGCCGTGGTACAGTCCTATATTGATCGGGATGATAAAGCAGGGCTTGCGGATTATATTGATCTCTATAAAAGTCAGATGCCTCCGGATACAAGGGAGCGGTATTGCCGCAATGATGTGGTTAATGCTATTATCTGTTATTATGCATCCCTGGCGCGGGACAGCGGAATCGAATTTGAAGCGGGAGTGGATTATCCGGATGACTGCCCCGTATCCGATACGGATATTACAGTGCTGTTGGGAAACCTGCTTGAGAATGCGGTGGAGGCCTGCAGACAGGAGGCGGTGGAACGCCGGTTAATAACGCTTCGGGTAAAGCGCCGCGGCAGCTCATCCCTTCTGATTCTGGTGGATAATACCTGTGTGACGCCGGTGATGTTTGCGAATGGTATGCCGCTTTCCTCAAAAAAGGAAGGGGGCGGAATCGGGACGGCTTCTGTGAGTGAAATTGCCGCCCGCTACGGAGGAACCGTACAGTTTGAACAAAATTCAGAAGTGTTTTATGCATCTGTATTACTTCAGATCGTGCCAGGAAGTAATTAATTATTCTGCTTTGTCATAGTTTGTAATTCAGAAATGAACAGGTGGGGGTTGAGTATAAGATTAATATATTTTATGTCCAAAATTTCCTTCCGCACCTTTTGCATGGAATGTAACCATTAGCTTTTAGTCTTTCAAATTCCATTAACTGTGGGTTTATTATTCCGCTACAGGTAGGAATTGTATGAAATTTTTTGCTGTTTTTCGTAATCCACACACAATTTGTCATTTTTATCGAAATATTTATTGCAGACTCTATATAGGATATATCATCAGAATATAATTTGACATGGCGGTTAATTTCTGTTTGAAGGGAGTCTTTAATTATATTTCCAGGCTGTTGATAAGCAAAAACATCCATAAGTATTAATAGTTGAGAAAGGCCATAGCTTGTTTTTAAGTGAAACATTGTATCGGATAAGTTTAAAAATTCCGGTACAAATGAAATGGATTTAGAATGCTTAGACACGAAATTATATATACGTCCACCATGTGTAGCCGTATTTCTGTAATCTAAAAAAATGAATAAAGAGTCAGAAAAGAGTTGTTTTATATCAGAAGTTACTTTTTCCTGGGAGATGCCATATAGTTTTGAGATGAGTACACTTTTCTCTTTATTTTTAAAAAGCCTTATGTAATTAATGAGTGTACTGAAATAAGTTCCCTTAAATAAAATCCAAGGCGGTACAATGCCATATTTTTCCCGATAATATTTTATTGGATCCTTGTCTGAATAAACATTTTGCTGCAAGGTGCTAAGGATACCTTTTAGACTGAAGCGGTCACGGGTAACCTTCCTGTCACGATAATGATTCCATTTTAAGTATTCATTATTATCGATTCCAAAAGATTCTGCAATTACATCAGCGGTAACGGCCCGTAAATGTTCCTCTAAGTCGAGCATGGCAGCCATAATTGAATTGCGAAGGTTATGATCTAAAGTGAACAAAGAAAAAATTTGTTCAAAAGTGATCCCGGTTTTATATATTCTTTTCCCATTTTTAGTTTCTGTGTAAGGCTCTTTGTAGCTGTTAATAATATTATAAAAACCATATCTCTCAATTTTATTAAGGGCAGAGATTTCATCATTAATTATTAGGTTTTTCTTTTTTAATAATTCCAGTTGTTGGGATGGAGTAGTGTATACAATATTTTTATCCATAGTAAATACCTCGTGCAACAAAAAGAGCCTGGAATAAAAATTCCAAGGCTCCTTCTGTGACCGGACTCCAGTCATTCGCTAATTAGCTACATTATAATTGTATGTCAGAACCTTGTCAATATATTCATTATTTTTTATTATACCGTATTTTGGGTATCGTTTTGATGGATCTGCAGAGAACATGAGAAAGTGAGGAGGCGGCAGGCACCGTCCATTGGGCTTGCCTAATTCTTAAAAGATTTAAAAGCTGATGTGCAAAACATAACAAACAGATATGAATTTTTTGAAATTTATTATATTATAATTTATTGCTTCCCATTTTTCAACTACAAGTTAAGCTTTAGAGACAAAGCGGCAGCTACCATATTTTGTATAGAGACTACAGCATAGTGATATATGCATAAGAACAGGTTAATATAATTAACGGCAAATCAGTAACATGATGCCTGTTATATTAACGTATAAAGTACAGAAAATCCAGTGTTTATGCGGGTTTTCAATCTTATTACAATCTTAATGCCCTCATAATCATTCTTAAGACTATCTTAATACCGGGGATGCTATGCTTAAACCAAGAAAAGAGTTTAGGCTGGCATCCTCTTCCTGTGAAGAAATAAAATTTACGCAGGAAAAAAGCAAGGAGGCGATTATGAAATGACCATTTTAACAAATATTTTGCTGCTTACAGCATTAACGGCGTATCTGCTTATTGTAGGCTTCGTTTTTACCGGACAAATGAATGATATTCTGAAAGGCTATCATTTCAGGCCAAAGGATGCGGCGCCGGATGATGATTACGAGGTCCTGATAGGCGGAGAAGGAGAATTGGCTATTTTGTTCGAGGAGAAACTGAAGGAAAACGGCGTCAGCTGCCTGCGTATTCCTGAATTTGACAGCAAGGCCAGGGAAGAAATGATGGCAGTTTCCTCACGCTGGCATGAGGTGGCGGGCGCGCCGGGAATGGCGGTGTTTGCTTTAGACGGTTCCGATTACCATAACCTTCTGCTGTGCGGTATGGCAAACCGTATGGCAGGAGCGGAGCAGCTGTACGGAATCTGTAATGAATCGGGAAACCGGGGGATTTTCCTGGAAAACCGGATACGGGTTCTGGAAAAGACCGGTGCAACCCCGGAAGGACTGTATCATCTTTTTATGAGGCAGTGCACGGGAAACGGATAGACAGCGGATTCTGCGGAAATAAGCGGAAAGCATGACTGGCCGGGGTTTCTCCCGACAGAAATATAGCAAAAGGAAAAGGATAAGAAAATGTTTCATTATATCAGAAAAAAATTGACACAGGCGCAGATTATTGCGTTGGGATATTTTCTGGTAATTGCTGCGGGAACGCTCATTTTGATGCTTCCCATAGCTACAAAAAGCGGTGAGATGGCTACGCCCCTTACCGCTTTGTTTACGGCGACAAGCGCTACCTGCGTGACCGGCCTTGTGGTGGTGGATACCGCTTCCTATTGGAGCCTTTTCGGACAATGTATTATTTTGCTGATGATACAGGTGGGCGGCCTGGGATTTATGACTATAGGGGTATTGTTTGCTATGTTCTTAAACAAAAAGATATCCTTGAAAACAAGGGGTATTCTGCAGGAAAGCATGAATACCAACCAGGTGGGCGGCGTAGTGCGCCTGGTGCGTAAAGCTCTTATCGGGACGGCGGTTATTGAAATGGCAGGCGCCCTGCTCCTGATGATCCGGTTTGTCCCGGAATTTGGTTTCGCGCGGGGGATTTACTTTGGGATTTTCCATGCGGTGTCCGCTTTCTGCAATGCAGGCTTTGATTTGATGGGAACCAGCAAGGGACCTTACTCCTCTTTTACCGCATATGCGGATGATGCTTTAATTAACGTTACCATTATGGCGCTGATTGTTGTGGGAGGCATCGGATTTTTTGTATGGGATGATATCTGCCATAATAAACTTCATATAAAAAAATATAAGCTTCATACGAAAATAGTTCTTTCCTGTACGGCAATACTTATTGTAGGCGGGGCTTTATTTATCTATTTGTTTGAGAAAGACGGTCTGATGGCGGGGATGTCTGCCAGAGAAGCAGTCCTTACCTCTGCATTCAGCTCTGTAACGGCAAGGACGGCAGGGTTTAACACAATAGATACGGCAGGCCTTACCACCAGCTCCAAAATGCTTACGGTGCTTCTGATGTTTATCGGCGGAAGCCCCGGTTCCACGGCGGGAGGTATTAAAACGACCACCATCGTGGTGCTCCTTATTTATGTGTGGTCCAATCTCAGGGGAGCCAGAGGCTGCAATATCTTTGAACGGAGACTGGAAGACGATGCCGTAAGAAAAGCGAGTGATGTGGCGGTAATCAGCCTTTTTATGGCTGTTGTGGCATCCATCGCCATCCCTTATTTCCAGCCCCATCTGCGGATGGAGGATGTGGTTTTTGAGGTATTTTCTGCAATAGGCACTGTGGGGATGTCAACAGGTATCACCCGTGATTTAAGCGCGGCCAGCCGGATTATCGTTGTTCTTTTAATGTATTGCGGACGGATTGGCAGCATGTCCTTTGCCCTGTCCTTTATGGAACGGAAAAAAGTGGCGCCGGTGAAGCTGCCGGAAGAAAAAGTTATGATAGGATAAAGGATAAAATGAAAACTGTACTGATCATAGGAATGGGCAGGTTTGGGCAGCATTTATGCCGTAAAATGTTGAAACTGAATAATGAAGTGATGATTGTGGATCGAAATGAGGAAGCAATGGAGGATCTGCTTCCCCTTGTTACCAATGCCAAGATTGGAGACTGCACCAATGAGGAAGTCCTGCATAGTCTGGGCATTGGGAATTTCGACCTTTGCTTTGTCTGTATCGGGACCAATTTCCAAAGCAGCCTGGAAATTACCAGCCTGTTAAAGGAAGCGGGAGCTAAATATGTAATCAGCAAGGCTACCCGTGATATCCAGGCGAAGTTTCTGCTGCGCAACGGCGCGGATGCGGTAGTGTATCCGGAGAAGGATATCGCGGAGAGGATAGCCGTGAGATACTCCGCCGATAATGTGTTTGACTACATTGAGCTGGATGAGGAATATTCTATTTATGAAATTCCGCCTTTGCGGGAATGGATCGGAAAGACTATCGGGGAGGTGGATTTCAGGGCAAGGCTGAACAGCAGCATCATAGGCACCAAGCTTAATGGAATCACCAGCTTTCTTCCGGGAGCCGATCATGTATTCCGGGCGGATGAGCACCTGATGGTAATCGGCAAGAAAAAAGATATTGATAAAATTCTCAAACATCTATAAAATAGAGGCAATATGAAAGCTGTGGAAAGCACGGCAGGCGGTTTGAGGAGGATACCAAATGAAAAAGAAAATGGAAAGGTTTTTCGGAACGCATCAGCTCCGGTATGCCTGCCGGCTGGCAGGCATTATGCTCATTACCTCTCTGTTTTCTTTTTTGCTGCACTGGCTTGGGATAGGAAAAGAAAATATCCTCATGCTTTTTATCGTAGGGGTCCTTCTGGTGGCCTACTGCACCAATGGCTATCCGTATGGAGTGACCGCGTCGGTGGTCAGCGTGATGGTTTTCAATTATCTTTTTACGGAGCCGGTGCGAACCTTTTCCATTTCCAACCAGGATGATGTAATCCTTCTTCTCTTTTTTCTGGTGGCCGCATTGATTTCCTCCAATCTTACCGTCCGCTTCCGAAAACAGGTGGAGGTTGCCCGGAAAAACGAACAGCTTGCGGAACAGCTGACCATGGAACAGGAACGGATTAAGTTCGCCATGGAAAAGGAACAGATGCGCAGCAATCTCCTGCGCAGCATATCCCATGATCTGCGCACGCCCCTGACCGGGATCGCCGGGGCGAGCAGCCTGATAGCGGAGTCCGGGGACAAGATGGATCCGGAGAGCATTATGAGTCTCGGGAAGGATATTAATGAGCAGGCGGACTGGCTGATACAGCTGGTGGAAAATATATTGAATATGACCAAAATCGACAGCGGAAAGCTGGTGGTGGAAAAGAAACCCGAGGCTGTGGAGGATGTGATCACCAATGCCCTGGCCTATGTGAAGGGCAGGAGAAAGCAGCGCAGAGTGGAAATCGATATCCCGGAAGAAATGCTGCTTGTGAAAATGGACGGCAAAATGATTGTCCAGGTTCTGATTAACCTTCTGGACAATGCGATTAAGCATACGAAAGAGGATGGAGTCATCCTTATCAAGGCCCAGAAAGAGGAGAAGGGTGTCTGGTTTTATGTGGAGGATGACGGAACCGGTATTGAAGAGAAGATTAAGGAACGGATATTTGACGAGTTTGTAACCTTCCGCCCGGTCAGCCGGGATACCGGTAAGGGGATAGGCCTGGGGCTTGCCATCTGCAAGGCAATAGTGACGGCCCACGGAGGCACGATAGATGCCTTCAACAGGGAAGAGGGAGGCGCCAGCTTCCGTTTTTTCCTGCCATTTGAAGATAGGAACGGAAAGGACAGCAGATGATGGAAGGTGTGGAAAAGGAAGTAAACGTCCTTATTGTGGAGGATGATAAATATATATCAAATTTTATTTGCATGAGTCTGAAGCAGGAAGGATACCATTATCTGAAAGCAGATACGGGCAGGGAGGCTATTGGTTTAAGCTATGCCAATAACCCGGATGTGGTGATCCTGGATCTGGGCCTTCCGGATATGGACGGAATGGAAGTGATCGAGCATATCCGCAGCAATTCGGATAAGCCTATTATAGTGGTTTCCGCCAGACAGGAGGAAACGGAAAAAATAAAGGCCCTTGATCTGGGAGCGGATGATTATGTGGTGAAGCCCTTTCATATGGGAGAGCTTCTGGCGCGTATCCGCGTGGCTATCCGTAAAAGTGAACAGAACGGCGGCGGAAACGAGCTGGGGGAAAGCTTTGAATGCGATTACCTGCGCATTGATTTTGTGAAGCGTATGGTCTTTATTGACGATAAGGAAATCCATGTGACGCCTATAGAATATAAGCTTCTCACGCTCCTGGTGAGCAATCGGGGAAAGGTCCTGACCCATAATTATATCCAGAATAAAATATGGGGGTATGGGGAAGGCGGGGATCCCAACAGCCTCAGGGTATTTATGGCGACGCTGCGCAGGAAAATTGAAAAGGATACCACTAATCCCAGGTTTATTATTACGGAGGTGGGGGTAGGGTATCGGTTTTCGGAATGAGGATAACCGGATGTAAAAAATACGGAAGTCACGTATACCCCCTTTTTTTATAATCAACAGGAACGGCAGCAGCTGGTTTGTACCCAACTGCTGCCGCTTTATTCTGCGGGGTATTTGACTTCTTCTGGAATAACTGGTCAATCCTGTTTTTTCTTAATAGAAAGCAATACCACTATAATTACCACCACCAGAATCAGCAGAACACAGGAGGCGATGAGAACAACAGCAATCGTTTTGCTTTCCGATGTCTTCCTGATCTCCTGTGTGTCAAGATCTTTATGAGGAACGGATTCCGGCACTTCAGAGGATTCCTCCATACTTTCCGAGGGAGTTTCCGTTTCCTGTGTTTCCGTATCACTCTCACTCTCCGTTTCCGCTTCTATTTCTGTTCCCTTATCCTTGGAAGTAGGGGTATAAGTGGTGTTATTGGAGGAAGGAGCGGATATATCCCAGGAGTTGCCGCCGGAGGTACCGGAGCTGGGAGGGGTTGGTACAGGAGCGGTCAGGGAAGCATTTACCTTGGCATAAAGCTCACTTAATAATGACAGCGGATAGTAGACACGTCCCTTTTCGAAAGCGAGGGCAGTCTGTGCAGGAATAATTACCGGCTTTCCTCCGTCCCATCTGACAATTAATGCCACCTGAGGATTCTCCCGCAGGGCGGCCATTACGGATTCCGGCATTTTGTCATAGGTTATCGCGTTTACATTCACCGTGTCACCGGCCTTGGCCTTCTTAATCAGATTCGACACATTATCCCAGAAATCCTTTTCATAGTCAGGGACATAGGTGTTGGAGGAAGAATTATTGTCATTGTTTTTATTATCCGACGAATTATTCTGGCCGGAGGATGTATGAGGATCCTCCGCTTTCTTAATATCCTGGTATAAAACGGTAAAAACAGAGAATCTGTCGGTGGCAACAGTTATGGTTTTGCCGCTGCTGTCCTTATTCGAAAGAATATCCGTGGAAGAACGGCTGTTGCTCTGCTCATGGACGGCAGCAACATAAAAGGTTCGTTCATATCCGGAAGCAGGAGCCTTGATACCCTTGGGAACAGGGAATTTGAGGGTAAGAGGATACCTGGGATCCGTGAGGTAGGTATCATTGGTACCCTCTGGTTTGGTAACCGACTTTTTCAGGCTGATATTGTAACTGTCAGTAATAACCGCATCTTTTTTCGCCGCTTTTATCATATCCCTTTGCTGGGTATTTAAATTCGTATCCTTCACATCAATACTGATACTGAGATGAGAGACTGTACCGTCCCTTAATCCCTTCGCATCCTCCAGAGTCATGCTGTCCAGCAGCGCTGTATAGTCGGATATGCTTACAGGTCCCTTATTATCGATATCAAATTCTATTTTAGGATGCTTTGCCAAAGTACGATAAAATGCCAGCAATGTATCCTGGGAAACAGACGTAGTCCGATTAGCAGAAAGAGATCGATACTGAATGATTGCATCCAGATAGGCATTTCCCTGATCAGGTGTCATTTTATCAGAAGTTATTACAGGAAGGCTGCTAAACATCTGTTTCATATCATCACTGTCCAATTGCTTAAAGGATACAGACAGCTTATGCTCCTGGGAATCCCCTGCGGGGGCATTCTCTATTTTATAAGAATTATCTTTTACTTTGCCCGTAACATCAATATTATCCAGGGTAACTGTCCCCAGCTTATAACCCGGATCCGGGGTGAAGGTAAACAGAATATCCTTTCCTTTTTCAACGGTTACGGTGCCGTCCGGAGATACCTTCCCCCTGCCGCTTGTGCTTACATTGATTGTATAAAGCGGTGCCGCAGTTCCCTGAAGGGTCACTTTTCCGGCAGCAGTGCTGTAATTGATTTTATCCTTGGGAGTAAATGTCCAGGAATATTCCTTTTTCCCTTCCTGAATAGTCTGATTCTCATCCCACACAATATCACCGGGAGTACTGCCTTCGCCCAGGCTCAAATCGGGGAGCTGACCATCCACGGATACCGTTCCTGAAGAAACTACAGGCTTAACAACAGACGATATCTGCCTGATTTTTACATGATAATCATGGCTTTCTTCATAAAAAGCTTTATCATCCCCCTTGATAAAAGCCTGAACCTTAACATTGCATGTGAAATTTGAAGAATTAGTAAATTCCAAACTATTCTTATCATATTCAGATTCTTTATTGTGAATACCAGTGTTATCTGTCCATTCCCAGGTATAAAAGAAAACAACATCCCCGTTCACCGCATCCTTATAAGCCTTAGCCTTGGGATGACTGGCCGTAACGGTAAGGACGGCCTCAGATTTATCATAGGTTTTATTAATGTCGCCGCCGAAACTGATTGCCGGTTTCGTAATAGATTTGACTGCTACCAGTAAATTCCCCTTCACAAGGGATGAAGGCGTTACGGAATTTGAACTGTTCAATTCCGTACTCCATTTCCAGGTATAGTCTCCTTCAAAGCTAGGCGACGGCAGCTTATAATCCTTATCATTAGCCCAGGAACGATTATCCTTCATTACATAAGTAAGAGGCATATTATAGAGGGCCGCTCTGTTCTTTGCTGCAGTACTGCCGTTCTCATCCTGAAAATAAAGAGTAAGCGGATAGGTAAGCTTGTCCTGATTAACAATAGAGAGCGAAGAAAGATTATGATAAGAAGTTTCGTCAGGACATATGGCGGCAGCAAGATTCTTCATATTTCCAAAAGCCCCCGCCCCATAGCTGCATTTTCCCGCAGGGAAATAAACATAGGAGAAACCGGTGTAAGAGAAAGCGTTTTCGCCTACCGAAGTAAGGGACTCCGGTAGCCTGAGCGTACCGGTTAAGCCTGTACAGCCTAAGAAAGCGTTATTTCCGATGGAAGTAATGGCTGCTTTAGAAAAATCAAGAGATACAAAGTTAATGACATATTGAGAATACTGAGCCGGCATAAATGCATTAGCTCCAATTCCTGTGACTTTAGTCCCATTTACAGAAGAAGGTATCGTCAAAGATATTTTCAATTCTTGTGTACCAAGACTCTGCAAATACTCCGGATTAATTCCCGTTATAATGCCATTTTTGTCACATACAAACATTTCTGTTACAGAAGGATTGGGTGAAGTATTACCATTTCCATCTGTCTGAGAAGTCTCTGTCGAAGTGCCGGATGAGGTATCAGTGCCTTCAGGCTCCGTCTGAACGGAACCATTTATAGAATCACCATCCGTCCCCCCGGGCGGATTATCAGCCATAACCGTCAAATTTCCCGTAAACAATGCAAACGCAGCACTGACAGCCAATAAAGTAAAAAATCGTTTTAACCCCTTCATTATGAACCCTCCCCTCTTCCTATATAAATATCAAAATTACTTCCTTATACAACCATTATGGGCTATATAACACCAAAAAACAATGAAGTTAATCTTAAGATTCCTATAAGATTTCATGACATACTTCTATCTGCGCCTGCCTCCTGCCAAAACCATTCCTGCCCCTGGGTGGAGTCCGTATTCTCTGCCGTCCTGCGGGCCTCTCCCCTTCCGTCTATGCCTGGGGTGCCGGGGCTTCTGTGTCCGCCGGGCCAGACGCTAAAAGGGGAGATTTCTAACAGTTTTCTTCTTCCCTTACTCTGTCAACGCGGCTGAACTCCTTCGTCAGACAACGCCGCTAAGGGCAGACAGTGTAAGGGAAGAAGAAAGCTGTAAGAAATATCACCCTTTTGGCGTGATGTCCCGACAGACACAGAAGCCC
>OGXN01000554.1_pt1 | contig 46699 bp, 34 predicted proteins | sample 1576281 | NCBI WGS metagenome assembly OGXN01 (sample SAMEA3541494, study PRJEB24748) | human gut metagenome | biome: human gut; feature: human-associated habitat; material: faeces | place: China | collected 2012
CTTCTTTGGAAATACCCTTTCCAAACATGATATCAAACTCCGCTTCTTTAAATGGCGGAGCAATCTTATTCTTAACAACCTTCACACGTACGCGGTTACCAACCACTTCGCCGCCCTGCTTTAAGGATTCAATTCTTCTGATATCCATACGTACAGAGGCGTAGAATTTCAGGGCACGGCCGCCGGTGGTCGTTTCGGGATTACCGAACATGATCCCGATTTTTTCCCTCAGCTGGTTAATAAAAACCACTATACACCGGGATTTGCTCACCACAGGAGTCAGCTTGCGCAGTGCCTGGGACATGAGCCTTGCCTGAAGTCCGATGTGGCTGTCCCCCATCTCCCCATCGATTTCCGCTTTAGGCACCAGCGCTGCCACAGAATCAATAATTATGATATCAATAGCTCCGGATCGCACTAGCATCTCCGCTATTTCCAACGCCTGTTCTCCCGTATCAGGCTGGGATATGTAAAGCTCATCAATATCCACGCCAATCCCAGCGGCATATTTGGGATCCAGCGCATGCTCCGCGTCAATGAATGCCGCGATACCGCCTCTTTTCTGCACCTCCGCCGCCATATGAAGGGAAACTGTAGTTTTACCGCTGGACTCCGGTCCGTAGATTTCCACCACTCTGCCCCGCGGCACGCCGCCAAGCCCCAGCGCAATATCCAGGCTCAGCGCCCCCGTGGGAACCACCTCAACCTCTCCGAAAGCGGATGTGTCTCCCAGACGCATCACCGCTCCGCGGCCGAAATCCTTTTCAATCTGCATAACAGCCGCATCCAATGCCTTTTTCTTGTTTTCATCCATATGATTTTTACCTGTCCTGTTGTTTTCTGTTTATTTTAACAGGTTCGGGGACGTTTCATAAGCGTTAATTTATCATATAGAGAGCAAGTTTGGTTATTTTGTCGTATATATGGTACTTTTTATTTGTGCGACTTTATTATAATTATGATCTTGTTTTAAATAAGAAAGGTAAATAAGAAAAACCTGTCTGTCATTAAAAACCCCCCTATACCAGTTCATGCATAACCACAGAAATTTCAGCCGTGCCATCGCAGAAAAAACGGATATCCCGTGCGCAGAGCGGTGTATAGATCAGGGATGTCATCGCCTGCTCCCCGTCATTTGTAAAGACTTCCAGCGTAAATTTATCCATAAGGATCCGCAGGGATATTTTTCCATCGTGCTCTTCTGTAACCATACTTCTTGTGCTGATCAAATCATGAACCAGCCCTGAATAGGTTCTGTCTGTGGTAAGGGTTCCTTTTTCTCTGTCATAGATAAGGGAAGTCCTGTTTTCCAAATCCGCAGCCAGTATTATTTCAAAAGAACGGTAATCACTGCCTGTACATTCAACGGTCATATCAAATATGCGTCCGTGAATTCCATCCAGCATCTTTTCTCCGGCCTGCTTTTCAAGTTTCACCGCTTTATGGACAATTTCCTTTTTCCAGTATGCTTCCAGTTCCCTGATCGGCTTCTGGATTAATTTATTTCCCTTAAAAGACAGCTCCCTGGGTATTGTCATCACTCCTGACCACGTGGAATCCTCTGGTGTCAGGTAATTATCCCAGCTTTGCATCCAGGCGATCATAACTCTTCTTCCGTCAGCCGTTTCCACGGTCTGCGGCGCATAAAAGTCCAGTCCGTAATCTATTGATCCGGCTTCTTTATGCAGGAACTGTTTGGCTTCCCAATTAAAGGTTCCCGCAAAATAGATGGAATTATTGCCGTTATGGAATTCCAGCCCTTCCGCTCTCATGAATTGGGGGGACACAATCAGCACCTGTTTTTCTTCCAGTGTAAAAAAGTCCGGGCATTCCCACATTTTCCCATACCGGTTATTACAGCGTTCGATAATTCCTTCCCATTTCCAGGTTTCGGCATTCCCGGAAGAAAATAAAGCAATCTGCCCGCTGTCATCCGCATTTCTGCTGCCTATACAAGAGTAAAAGGTATTCCCTTCTTTCCATATCCGCGGATCCCTGAAATCTATGGAAGAGCTTCCCTCCGGAAGAACATCTGCCGTAATTACCGGGTTCTGCTGTATTTTGGTATAATTCAGGCCGTCACCGACAGCAATGCTCTGTGTCTGTCTGATTACATGTGCCCCGTCTTCTGTTTCCAGTTCCCGGACACTTGTATACATGAGGATATGCTTTCCCTCATGCTCCACTGCGGATCCGGAAAAACAGCCCTGCCCGTCATAATCCGTGTCCGGGGCCAACGCACAGGGAAGCTGTTCCCATTTGACAAAATCCTTCGTTTTGCAGTGTCCCCAGTGCATGGGGCCCCATTGGGTACTGTATGGATGGTACTGATAAAACAGGTGGTATTCTCCCTGATACAGGGAAAAACCATTCGGATCATTCATCCATCCCACAGGAGGAGTCACATGAAAAGCCGGGCGATTTTCCGCGTTCTGCGGTTCTGCTTTTTCCTGTTCGTACTTTCTTGCACGGGTGAGTTTATCTTCTTTTTCATTCTGTTGTTTTTCAATCATTCTTCATTTTCCTTTCTTTCTGTGGACATTGTGACTGATTCAAATATGGCCTTACCAAAAGAGAACAATCCAAGATTTCCATCCTCCAGGTCATACATACGAAAGCTCAGGGCGGCCTCCTCATTCACATAAGCTGTTCCGATATTGCCCTCGGCTATTATTTCCAGATGATACCGGCCGTCCTCCCCATACCTTACGGGTGTCTCCATCTCCACATCATATGGAAACGTTTTGCCGCCTTCTTCCGACATTCTAATCCAGGAACGCATTACCAGTCTCTTTTTGTTCGGTTCCACGTACAGATAATAGCCTTCCTTCATCTCTTTTTTCACATGTAAGATAACCCCCGCCTGCTGTGCTCCCTGTACTTTCAGCTTCACACAGATCCTGTATCTCTCAGGCAGCTGCTGCATCAGCATCATCTGCTGTTCGGCAGTTTTCACTGCGGCAAAACCGCCGTCCTGCTCCTTCCAGCCATCCGTAACAGGGATAAAGCAGTTGGCAATAGGAGTCACAAACAGTTCTCTCTTCCCTTTCGGCAGTGTCAGTCCCAAATCTCCGTCCGGCAGCTGCACCAGCTGATGAATCACCATTTCCCCTCCCCAATCCCAGGTACGGTAATCCTGTGCTTTCATTTCATCCGGCCAAGATCCAAAAAGATTTTCTTCTTTTGTGGGATTCCATCCGAAAAGATATCTTTCCTTTTCATTTCCCGCCGTCTTCGCGGCATAAAAAGCCCTGGCATCCAGCCTGTGATTATCAGGTATCCGCCATTCGGACTCTCCTGCCCGGCACTTTATATAATAATTCCCAAACAGGTTCGTATAACCGGAAAAAACAAGATAGTACCAGTCTCCCATACGGAACACATCCGGACATTCACATGCACCGTTAAACCGCCTGGGATAATACACCGGTTCCCTGTATTCCCAGTGCTTCAAATCCTTTGAAACACATAATCCCACACAGCCGGTCTGGCTGTGAGTGTCATTTGCCCTTGCAGCAAGAAACATCCAGTATTCCTGAAGCTCCTCTCTGTATACAATACGGGGATCTCTCCAGTCCGGCCCCTGATAAATATTCCCGTCCGGCCCGAAGGTATCCTCCTCCAAATAATCCCAGTGATCCAAGCTGCCGTCCCTGCTGACATAATGGGTAACAAACTGTTTTCCATCGGGAAATATGCAGGCAAAAAGATGCCATTTCCCATCATGAAAAATCAAATCACCTGTCCCACCCTGCACATGGATCGGTACTTCTTCACTCATATGTACCAAATCCGTACTCTCCATCCGGTGCCAGCCATGAACAACGCCCTCTTCCCGGGGATTTTTCCATCCTTTCAGGTAAAATAACTGATATTTCCCATCTATATATTTGGGAATGACATCTCCTGTCCGCGCTCCCTGCGCACTATAAAAAAGCTTTTTGCCCATTCCGGATCCTCCTTGTGTATTCTCAATATGCATTATCCATTTCCCACACTTCCAGCTTCGTTATTCTCTCCATCCCCTCCGACACTTTGACTGTCCTTTCCGTTCCCCGGATATAATTGCGCAGAGACATGGACTTTTGTTCATTCAGATAGACTTCAATCATGGAATGATCCAAGAAATATTCCATCCGTATTTCCCCGCCATCCAAAGCAACCAAGTCCTCTGTTCCTCTGTATTTTCCCATACAGATCTGCTTTTCATCCTCTGCTCCCAAACGTCCTGTTTTTCTGTCATAATGTACTTTAATCCTTTGCTCTTCACAGCAGGTTACGATACCGGCTTCATCGCAGTCTGTACAAAGAAGCATCCAAAACCGGTTCCCTTTTATCAATGCCAGCGGCCGGTTCGCTTCTCCGGAAGAAACATCGACAAGCTCCAACAGCTTCTTCTTTTTCAGCGTATAAATTTCCCTGATGGGTTTCAGCCTGAGTTTTCCTTCCGCTGTGGAAAGCTCCAGCGGCAGCCCTCCGTTATGTGCCCAGCCGGAATAAAATTCCTCTTCTCCCTTCCGTTTCCCCTGTGCAATCGTAAACAAAACACTTCGTTTATCCGGTGTCACAAATCCGCTCGGCCCTGTGAAGGTTCCATTTCCCAGATCCAATAGCATCGCTTTCTCATGAAATTTATGAAAGCTTTTCTCTTCACTGTTCCAGTGCCCCAGAAAATAATACGTTTCAACTGCCGCATTTTCTATCTGGCATGCGCAAAGAAGCAGGATATGACAATATATGTTGCCGTTGGCATCCCTTAAGGGAAGCAATACCGGCAGCTCCCATACATGGCCCAGTTCTTCATTTTTCTCATATTCGTAATCCAGCAGAAAACCATGGGAGGTCCAATCCAATCCATCCCCGGAAGAATACAATATGGCATTTCCGCCGCCGTTATTTTCGTCTCCCGTACCCACAAGCATAAAATAGGTGTCTTTTTCCAGCCAGACAAAAGGATCCCTGAATTCTCCCATCCACCCTTCCGTCTGTTCCTGTACCGGACTGTCCTGCTTATGCCAGCGTCTCAATTCCATATCCTCCGCATCAGATACTGCCATAGCTACTGACTGATTCGGAAATTTCTCATTATTTCCTGCCGTATAATAAATCCTGGGAAGTCCGTTTTTATCTATAAGTGCGCTTCCTGACCAGCAGCCGTCCGGATCCAGGGAGCCCTCCTCAGTCTCCAAAGCCAGCGGCAAATCTCTCCAGTGAACCATGTCCGTACTGATCATATGTCCCCATTGGATGTGATTCCAAATAGGAGCATGGACATTGGCCTGATAGAAAATATGATAATTCCCCTTATAATAAACGGGGGCATGAGGCTCATTCATCCACTTCCCAGGTGCAATTAAATGATACGCCGGCCGCTGTATGTCGTTTTTCCAGGCCGCACGGTTTATGGACAGAGCAGCCTCCTTCTGCCCGCAGGGATATTGGGCATGAAGCCTTTCCGCTTCCGCGAAGGAAAGGCAGTAATCATGAACCAAAAGACCCTTCATCCAACCGCAAAAAACACCGGTTTTCTTCTCCTCATCTGTACTGTCAGCCATATATTTTCCCAGACAAAGCTTTCCTTCCGGCCAATCAAGCCGCATATGCCTAGGGAATTGTCTGCGGTTAGAAAGGATCCCGTTAATATAAAGATCACACCACCCCGCATCTTTCCGAAAAATAACCGAAATCATATTCCATGCATTTTTTTCTGTATGTTTATTAATGGAAGAAAAGGAAAAAATTTCACAGCCGTTTCCAAAACCCACCTCGATTTTTCCATGCTTCATCAATTTGATATACAGTCCTTTTCTCTCCGCTTCATTGAAGCAGGAAAAAATACCGTCTCCCTGATCCGAATATTCCTGGGGCGCAAGACAAAAACTGAGGGTAAAATTATCTGCTGCTTTTTCCGGATCCATTCCTCCCTCAAACCAGGTTGAATATCCGTCAAACTGAAAGGCCTCCTCACTGCATATGCATTCCCTGTTCTCAAATTTAGTGCCTTCATTTAATTCAAGCCGGATAAACTCATTCCTGTCATGGCAGATAATCCGGTCATCTGCTTCTCTTTCAAAGGTTAAACAAATCATTCCCTTCTTCCTTTCAGAATTCATGTAATATTCCCAATTTATTCTCTATACTTTTCACAAAAGGACCTTCTTCCACACCCCTGTTGAATTTTTCTTCAGTTCTCTGCAATGCCCTGTATTTTCCCGCCGCATGATCCGAGACGGCAAAACAGTCCACACGCCGTACGTTTTTCAGGTTTTTCAGCAGCTTCTTCCTTTCCGAGATTTCTTTATCTGTATCACTCACTCCATTAATCAAAGGCATCCTGATTATGACCGGAACATTTTGTTCAGATAATCGGTATAAATTATCCAAACCTCTTTTTCCATCCGTTCCGGTATAGTAAAGCTGGCTGTCATTCTCCATAAACTTAACATCAACTAAAAATAAATCTGTCCAGGGAAGTATCTTTTCCACTCGTTTCCACTCCACATTCAATGTCGTATCCAGGCATACGGAAATATGATTTTCTTTGCAAAGAGGAAGAAACTCCGTCAGGAAATTATCCTGAAGCAAAGGCTCCCCGCCGGAACATGTCACACCGCCCTGTGAACCATAAAAATCCCTGTCCTTCATTACCTGGTGAAGCACTTCCTTTGCCGTCATTTCCCGGCCGCACAGCTTTATGGCTTCTGCCGGACAAATCCGGCTGCAGGCTTCTCTTCCCGGACATCCCGCGCAAAGCGACAGATCTATCCTGTGTTTTCCACGCTCCATGCTATGTGCGTTTTTCCGGCACAGCGGCATACATTCTCCACAATTTATACAACGGTTCTCATAGAACAGCAGCTCCGGTTCCCTTCGCTGTGATTCCGGATTATGGCACCATCTGCACGCCATATGACAGCCTTTGAAAAATACAGTCGTTCGGATCCCCGGCCCGTCGTGGATAGAATAGCGCTGAATATCCATTATTATTGCTGATTTCATATTTTCAGTTAACCCTCTTAATAATATGATCCTGTAATTCCTCATCCAGCTCCACAAACCGGGCATTAAAGCCCCATACCCGCACTATCAAACCACGGTGCTTCTCCGGATTTTTTTTCGCGTCCATCAATTCTTCTCTGTCATACATTGATATATTGAGTACAGGGACAGATGCTTTTTCAGCAGCCTCCATCAACTGCCTTATAACCTGCATACTGTCTGCTCCCAGCACGAATCCACTCTTGTCCAGGGTCAGATGCAGGGGCGAAGAAGCGTAACCTTCCGCCATAGGAAGCCTTTTTGCCGATTCCACGATTGCCGTCGGTCCCTTCTGAGCAGCTCCCGGCGTGGGAGAACAGTGTTCGCCGATCGGATCCCGGAATCTTCTTCCATCAGGAGTTGCTCCCGTTATATTGGCAATGATTTTGAAATCTATATTATACAGCCCCGGCCAGATCCGCTTACCGCTCCTGCTTTTGTATGCTGCCACCTGATCCAGAAACTTCCTGGCAATAAGAGCCGCCAATTCATCCACGCGTTCTTCTCCATTTCCATATTTCGGTGCATGGAGCAATCTCTGACGCAGCGGTTCATATCCTTCATAATCCGCCTCCATGGCCGCTTTAAGCTGGTCAAGGGTACAATATTCTTTTTCAAACACACAGTATTCCACTGCCCGGAGGCAGTCTGCCGCTGTGGTCACCGTCCCTGAGAGCAGCTGATAATTAGGTATCGTAAAACCTCCTCCCCTTAATGGATCCTTTCCTGTTATCAGACATTCTTTAAACGTACCGCCCACTAACGGAGAAGTAAGCGTATCGTTTTCATCTTCTTCTATCTTCCGATCAATCTTTTTTATCCATTCTCCCACCTGAAATTCCTGCTGTCTGAAAAAAGCAGATAAGAAATCTTCAAAACTGCTCATCCGAGCTGATTCCCCTGATCGGAATCCTGTTTTCAAACCTGTATGCGGAATAAAAGAAGGCCCATACCTGCTGTTCTTTTTCATTTCCACCGGATGCACAAAAGGATTTTCTTCTCCATTAAAGAAGGTAAGCTCCACTGTTTTCACCATTTCATGCTGCCAGAAGGATATGGCGCTTCTTCCGTCAATTAACGTCTCCGTACAACCGTCATTCGCATACCGGCAGGCATCTTTACGGCTTATCCCCGCACGTTCCATAGAGGGTATAATAAAGTCGTCAAAATAAAGAGTCGGCTGTCCTTTTCCTTCTGCGATAACTCGAATGCAGGTTTCCTTCAGTTTCTCCGGCGTATTTTTATGTATACGCACGTTCAAATGCGGTTCCGCGTCGCCGGTCCGTTCATAGGCCTCCAGGAAAAGGTAGGTAAGCTCATTGGTCTCATCCTTTCCTTCCTCATTCTTACCGGACAGCATCAGATTTCTGAGCGTATCTCCTGCGGACATCTTATTCAGCTTCTCATAAAACTGAATGATCGCCGCCAGCGCCTCCTCCCGTATCCAGGTATGATTTCCCACTTCCGCGGCATAAAACGGATAAAGCTTCTGATCCAGCCTTCCGATACAGCCACCTCCGAATCCCCCTCTGAGCAGATACAGGAACCAGAACAGCTGTAATGCCTCCATAAAGGTTTCAGGTCTGCTCTGTGTCAGTTTTCTGCAAATATCGGCAATCCTGAACAATCTGTCCTTGTTTTCCTTATCGTTCTCGTTTTCTGCCAGCTGCCCGGCTTTCGCTGCATGCTTTTGTATAAAACAACACACCTCCCTATAAATCAGATAAATACCATGCCTGTACGCAGCAGTTTCTTCTGTATCTGAGGGCTGCTTTTTTTCTGTCATCCGCAGAATACCCGGAATTCCATATTCGAGAAAAGCATCGCCCAAAGGGTAATGCATGTTATCTGCATCAAACAGCATCCGATAGGTATCCTTATTAAATACCGGTTCATGAAATCCTGCCAGAAGGCCCTTTTCCGGTATTTCCACTTCATATGCATGAATTAATTCCCTGCAGGCATTCACGCAGCGTTCTATTTTCTGTATCCATAAATTCAAATTATCCATGTTTCAGCCCCCTACGTAAATAGACATAACCCGGATATTCTTTCATCCGCTGTTCCCTGATATCAGCAGGGCAGGCAGAAAATCTGCCTGCCCTGTTAATCTGCCGCATGCAAAGCAGCCGTATTTATCTATCATTCACTGCGGGTATTACTTGCCAAGCGCTTCCTGATAACGGTCATAGGCCGCCTGCCATGAGCTGATGACATCATTTAATCCCATGTTTTCCAAATCACTCAGGTACTGATCCCATTCTTCCTCAATACCTCCGTCTCTCAGCCAATGTGCGGTTTTTTCCTCCGTCAGTGCTTTAATATCGCTGAGTTTGTCATTTATTACTTCAATTTCTTCTGCCGTAAAGGTTACGGTAGGATAATACTCTGTACTATCTACATAGTTAAACCAGAAATTCTTTAAATCATCCAGCCTCTCCTGAGCACGGTCCTCCAGATAATAATAGGTGCCGTAATCTTCAGCCAGCTGTTCCGTAGGTCCCTGCAGCTCTGATTTGGATTTCAGTTCCCCTGCCGTCTCACCATCCTTAAGCTCTCTCATGGAATAACAGCCGTTTTCATCCGGTTCTTCCGCCCAGTAGGTGCCGATCGGTCCATAGATAGCCTGCATACTGATGATTGGATCGTACATCTGATCCACCCATTTAAGAAGCAGTTCCGGATTCTTACAAGCCTTCGTCACGGAAAACTTATCGCGCCCTGTAGTTCCCATTTCGTTCAGATTCACTCGGTGTGTGCCGTCCGGTCCGTCCAGTATAGGCAGATATTCATAGCTTTCTGCGCGCTGTGCACCCACAACCTCAGGGATTTCCCACCATACAAAAACTCCGAGACGAGGATCCTCTCCATTTCCTTTTGCAATATACTGGCTGGAATCCTGTGAAAATACTTCGATATCAATCAGACCCTCTTCAAACCATGTGTGATAATAGGCAATCGCATTTTTATATTCCTCAGAGGATGCCTGATAATATACCTTTCCATCCCTTATCGCCCTATGGTCAAGCTGATAATCTGTACATCCAAAAGGTGCCAGCAGTGTTCCGATACCTGCACACCAGGAACCGTTTTTCTCAGGGAAAATAAAGGAGAGCGGGATTTCATCAGTCGGATCCCCATTGCCATTTACATCATTTTCCTTAAATGCTTTCAATACGTCATGAAGCTCATCTACCGTAGAGGGCATTTCCATATTTACAGCTTCCAGCCAGTCCGTGTTTATCGCTGTAAACTGAGGGATCGCCCCAATATAGTAGGTATTTCCATCCGTATGTTCAAATCCCATTTCTGAAATTGTGGGAAGTCCATAAATATGACCATCCGGCATGGTACATGTGGCAAGCAGTTCCGGACGCTTCTCCACAATTTTCATCAGATTCGGCATAGTCTCTTCATTAATATAGTCTTCCAACGCAATAAGCATCCCGTTACCGCCGTAAGTAATAAGCTCGCTGTCGGTCATAGCCGCCGACATCAGGGCATCCGGCAGATCATTTCCTGCATTCAGCAGAAGATTTTTCTTTTCCGTTAAGGTATCCCCGGATACACAGTTCCACTCAACCGTCACTCCCATCGCTTCATTCATCTGCTTAACCAGCGGTTTTTCGCTGTTATCAGGAGACAGCGCGCTGACGCCCGCAAATATTTTGAAATTTGTCTGGGAAGTGTCTGCCTGTGCCGTTTCCCCGCCTCCTTTACTACCGCAGGCCGCTGTAGACAGCACCAGTAATGCAGTCATTCCTGCCGCCATCAGTTTTTTCAGATTCCTTTTCATACTTATATCCTCCATTCGTTAATATGTACTCCCTTTACATATCTGCACTTATTTGCAGTCCAGGGAGGTTTTTCATACCGGCAGCTTTTGATTAGCCCTTCACTGCACCGGCCATAAAACCTTTTTCAAAATATTTCTGTACAAAAGGGTAGGCTATCAGCATCGGTACGGATCCCACTACGATAGATGCAAATTTTATCAATTCTGTTATCTTATTCGCTTCCGCATAGCCGCCGTCCATATTCCCTATCATTGTCGCTGTTGCCTGGCTTTGAATTAAAACCTGACGCAATGCCAGCTGTAATGGATATTTGGATTTTTCACTCATATAAATCAAGGCTGTAAACCAGTCATTCCAGTAAGCTACCATTGTAAAAATAACCATTACTGCAAGAATGGGTTTGGAAAGCGGCAGGGCAATTTTGAAAAAGGTTCTCATATTGCTGCTTCCGTCAATAGCAGCCGCTTCGTAAAGTTCTTCCGGAATACTGCTCTCAAAAAATGTTCTCGCCACAATAACATTGAATACCGCCACCCCTCCGGGAAGAATCAGCGACCATACACTGTTAAGCAGCCCCATTTTGGCAACCACCAGATAGGTAGGAATCAAGCCTCCGTTAAAGTACATGGTAAATACATAAAAGAGCATAATACTTCTTCGAAAGGGCAGCGTTTTCTTCGAAACACAATAACCGGTGGTAATGATAAGCGCTACGGAAACTGCAGTTCCCAGAATCGTATAATAGATACTGTTGATATAGCCTGTCGCAATTGATTTTTCCTTGAACACTCTGGCGTAACCCTCAAATGTAATCTTGGAAGGGAGCAAAAATGTTTTTCCCGCATAAACCTCGTATGGATCCGAAAAAGAAGCAATCAATACATAATAAAGAGGATATGCAATGATAAGCACAAGGATAAGAAGGAACGCATAGTTAAACAAATCGAACAGTTTGTCCGATGTAAATCTGAATTTTTTCCTGTTCATCTCCTATTCTCCTTCCTCATATAAAGCTTACGTCAGACAGCTTTTTGCATATTTTATTAACAGCAATCAGCAAAATAATATTTACCGCTGTATTAAACAGCCCCACAGCCGTGGAAAAGCTGTACATTGCCTTTAACATACCCTGCTCATATACATAAGTGGCAATGATTTCAGAGGTCTCCTTATTAAGGTTCGTCTGAAGCAGAAATGCCTTTTCAAATCCCACATTCATCAGATTTCCGAACTGCATAATGAGCTGTATAACTATGATGGGAACCAGTTCCGGAATATCGATATGGAGAATCCTCTGCCTGGTGCTTGCCCCGTCCACTTTGGCGGCTTCATGGAGCGATGCATCCACACTGGACAGGGTAGCCAGGTAAATAATCGTTCCCCATCCCGCATCCTGCCAGATACTGGAAGAGATATATATTGTCCGGAATGCAGATGCCGAATCTATGTAATTCACCGCTTCCGGCGCTCCCAGCGCCTGTGCAATAACATTTATCAGACCACCGTAGGGTGAAAGAAAAATCCGGAGCATACCGCATAAAATCATTATGGAAATAAAATGAGGCGCGTATATTACAGTCTGCGTTACCCTTTGAAACTTTTTCCCTTTTACCTGATTTATCAATAATGCTAATATTATCGGTATGGGAAATGTCCACAATATGCTGTAGAGGCTTAGCAGTACCGTATTCCGTATCATACGTACACTGTTATAGCTGTTGAAAAAGCGCTCAAACCATTTCAGTCCCACCCAGGCGCTGCCCCAAAAGCCATCCACCGCATTATAGTCCCTGAATGCAATCTGCACTCCGTAAATAGGAACATACTTAAAAATAATTGTTAATACAATTCCCGGCAGCAGCAGCACATAAAATTCCCAATGCTTCAGCATCTGCTTTCCTATAGATTTTCGCGGCGGCAGTGTCACAGCATTCTGCTTTGATTTCTTCATCCTCCATCCTCCTCATATTTCTATCATGAAACGTTTCACGGTTCATGCCTTTATATTACTGTTAAGGGACTCATCTGTCAAGCGTAAAAAGTGATATTTTTGTGCAATCAGTACATTTTATTGAATTTATACAAACTATTATATTCGATTTTAGTCATTATTTCAGTTTGTAACGTTTCACTCATTGTATTATAATAGGATTCTGAATGGTGAAATTACTATTTCTATATTCGTCTGCAAATGTTAATATTAAAAGTAATATCTTTTTCTTTACAGCTCTGCCAATATTGTTATTTTGAAAGGAACATACAAAATATGAACAAAAAAAATGCTCCTACCATGAAGGATGTTGCGAGGGAAGCCGGTGTTGCTCTCGGCACTGTCTCAAAAGTCATTAACGGCCTTCCTGTAGGCGATGTATATAAAGAAAAAGTAGAGGCGGCAATCAAAGCATTGGATTATGAAGTAAACACATATGCCCGCGGGTTAAAGACCCAGAAAAGCAATCTCATCGCGCTTATCATTCCCAATACCACCAACCCTTTCTTTGCTGCCTTTACCGATCATATAGAAGGCGCGCTTTACAAGAGAGGGCTTAAACTGCTGCTCTGCTGTGCAGACGGAATACCGGAAAAAGAGGTTTCCTGTCTCAGCATGGCTACACAGAATAAGGTCGACGGCGTTATAGCGCTTACTTATTCCGACATAGGAAAATATATCGGAAAGGATCTTCCCATTGTTGTTTTCGACCGTTTCTTTGAAAATCACGTAATTCCGAGAGTTGCCTCTGACAATTTTGCGGGCGCATGCCTTGCCATTGAAAAGCTGTTGGAATTTGGCTGCCGTCATCCTGTCTACGTACGCTTTCATTCTGTCTTTCCGGGCGAATCCGATAAAAGAAAAGATGGATATCTTTATGCCTGCAGCAAACACGGACTTGAACCGGATTATCTTGATATGCTTGACAATGAGGACTTGTCTGTCCAAATGAAAGACTTTCTGTATAAACATAAAAAATCCGACAATACCCTGACTTTTGATGGTGTTTTTGCTCATACGGATTATCATGGGTACATGTTTGCCAAGCTTCTTCGCCAGGAGGGCTACCGCGTTCCTGAAGATGTCCAGATAATTGGGTTTGACGGCATACATAAATTTGGGAATGAAGATGACGAACTGTTTGTTTCTTCCATATGCCAGCCCGTCAGGCAGCTTGCGGAAAAATGCGTGGAAATTTTACTTGAGGAAGATCGGTCCGCGCTCCCCAGCCTGACACTTCTTCCCGTAAAATATCAGTATGGAGGAACTACAATACGGTAGGAGGAACTTTTTCTCGCGCTGCTGCTTCTCTGTTATCGTCTCTTATATACCACAGACATAAAACCGCTTTCCGGCACATATCCTGTAAGAAAACCGGAAATCCCATATGAAAAATCGAGAAATAATCAAAGGTATCACCGGAATCCTCTTCCTGTTCATTCTGGCATTTTTAGCCGGCCGCTTTCTGGCGCAGGCCGTGGATGCCGTCAGCTCATCGTCAGTTCTCCCTGCCGAAGGCAACTGGGGCCTGAGCTTCCGGGAAGACGGCAAGCCTCCCGTTGCCAATGCCTCCTTTGAAGAGCTGGCGAAATATAACGCTTTTTATGCGGAAAACACACAGGAAAAGGTACTTTACCTCACGTTTGACTGCGGGTTTGAAAACGGAAACACGCCCGCCATTCTGGATGCCCTGAAAAAGCACAATGTTAAGGCAACCTTTTTTATTGTTGGAAATTATCTGGAAACCAGCCCCGATCTGGTGAAAAGGATGTTGGACGAAGGGCATATCGTGGGAAACCACAGCTACCATCACCCGGATATGTCTCAGATGGATAAAGAGGCCTTTACAAAAGAACTGGGAGAATTGGAAACGCTTTATGAGCAGACCTTCGGCCAGCCCATGCAGAAATTTTACCGGCCGCCTCAGGGGAAATACAGTGCAAATAACCTGCAGATCGCCAGTGATTTGGGATACAAAACCTTTTTCTGGAGCTTAGCATATGTGGACTGGGAGCAGGACAATCAGCCTACCCATGAAGAGGCCTTCAATAAGCTGCTGAAAAGGGTTCACCCCGGCGCTATCGTCCTGTTACATAACACTTCGAAAACCAACGGGGAAATCCTGGATGAACTTCTCACAAAATGGGAGGAAATGGGGTACAGCTTCCGTTCCCTTACACAGCTGCCCGGAGTGGAAAACAACTGAAATATGGAATCGGATATGATTGCGTCTTAAAGAAAAAAGCAGGAAAACACACTTTTTCCCTGCTTTTTTCGCAATTTCATCACAATTTTATAATAATTCCATCACAATTCCTTTTTATACTACAACTATCGAAACAAGGAAAACAAAGTTTAGCATAAAAAGGAGTTGACCATTATGTTTGAATATCAGAATGAACACTACGAAAACAGAAACCAGATGTACAATTACAACGGCATGCCGGAGAACGGGCCTGCAGAGCCTCATAAACCGTCTGCCTCTCCGAATCCCGGACATACGGGAAAGAAGGCGCGGATCCTGAAAAAAGCCGGAGCCATCACTTTAAGTGCCATCCTTTTCGGCGGTGTAGCCGCAGGTTCCTTCCAGGCAGTCAATTATTTAACCGGCTACCAAACACCGGCAGCAGAATCCGCAGCGGCGTCTGCGGGAACCAATACAGCCAGCCTTCTGCAGACTGCCTCTCTTCCGGGTACAGCCGACGGAAAGGGCAGCCTGGATGTTTCCGACATTGCACAAGCCGTAATGCCCTCCATTGTATCCATTACAAATAAATCGGTACAGGAGGTACAGAATTATTTCAGCCTGTTCGGTTACGGCTACAGCGGAGAAACCATTCCCCAGGAAACAGAAAGCCGCGGTTCCGGTATTATCATTGGGAAAAATGATACGGAACTCCTGATTGTCACCAATTATCATGTTATTGCAGACGCCGATACACTCTCCGTCGCTTTCAATGACAACCAGGTATATGAAGCGAATACAAAGGGTACGGATCCGGACAACGATCTTGCCGTAATCGCAGTTCCTCTGGAAAGCATATCTGCGGATACCATGTCACAGATAGCCGTTGCTTCCATCGGCGATTCCGATTCACTTAAGGTCGGCGAACAGGTTGTCGCCATCGGCAATGCCCTGGGTTATGGCCAGTCCGTTACCACGGGTATCGTAAGCGCCACCAACCGTACCCTGAACTCCAACAGGAATACCGCAAATACATCGGAGGACTCCGCAGACCAGCCCGCCTATATCCAGACTGACGCGGCCATCAATCCCGGCAACAGCGGCGGTGCGCTGGTTAATATGAAGGGTGAAGTCATCGGAATCAATTCCGCTAAATTAGCCAGCACGGAAGTGGAAGGAATGGGCTATGCCATCCCTGTTTCCAGAGTTTCCGATATTATCGAAAAACTGATGAACGAAACTACCAGAAGCAAAGTTAGCGAAGATCAGAAATCCAGCATCGGTATTACCGGGATCACAGTCACAGAATCCGTAAACAGTGTGTATGGCATTCCTTCCGGTGTCTATGTTGCCGGCGTAACTGAAGGCAGCGGTGCAGAGAAGGCAGGGCTCAGGAAGGGCGACGTCATTACAAAATTTGACGGTAAAAACATTACCCAGATCCAGGAGCTGACCGAACTTCTACAGTATTATCCGGCAGGGGAAACCGTGGAACTCACTATCCAGACTATCGGCAGTGATAACGCCTACACGGAAAAAACGGTATCCGTTACTCTTGGACACGCGGTAAATTCCGGCTCCCAAAGCAGAAGCTCCGGACAGCCGGAAGCAAATGCGCAGAAAGACATGAGTGCATTTTATTAAATGACAGAAAAGACGGGTACGTCCCATTTATATTCCGCATTTATAATTAACCCCCGCTTTTTCCGCCTGGGCCATCTGGTCCTTCCTCTCAATGTGATATATCCGGTTCCCTTTTTTAAAGAGCGCGCCGGTCTGTTTAAACCAAAATGGGACATCGTATTCCACACATTGTTCCATGGAATTTAAAATCCAGCCGAAGTCACAGAGGCGTGCCTCAGGGCCGGACTCTCCTCCGCAGGTTACCTGTTCAATACATCCTGTTGACAGGTACCTGCGGATATCTATGGGTTCCAGCATGGGCTCGTGAATCACGGTTCTGTGTTTTATAGGAAGCTCCAGCAAAATGGGAAGCCGGTAATCCGCCCGGTTCTGGTTTTCACAGGTACAGCAGATGGTAACATTATCATACCCTTCTCCCCAGTCTTCCGGCAGGCCTGTGCGGAAACGGTGGATTCTTTTGGTAATGATTACAAAATGCAGATCGCCCCGCAGCCGTATCATGTTCCAGGCCTCAGGCCGCCATTGATCCGCTTCTTCCAGGAAAAAATCCGATGTCATACAGGTATAAATACTTTCCCCGTCCGGTTTCAGTTTATATTCGCCCCTTCGGCTGCATTTTATGGGCAGGGAAAAATTTGCCGTCTGTGTTACGACGCTGCTGTCCCTGCCGAATTCGGCATCTCTCCGGTAAACATAACAATTTCTGCAGCCCGGGCTGATCTTTTTACAGCCATGCCATGGATTCCAAACTGCCATCCGGTCACCTCCCAGCCAGATAAATTATAGGTGTTCAGGTTCTATTTTCATTATAATAGACTGGGATATGGCATGCAATAGGCGCAGGAACATTTGTTCTGTTTTTATTAGTTTGACAGCTTTCTATCCTTTCGGAACATGAGGAAATATTATTTGCCAATAATAGAAAGATACATCCGATAAACGGCATTGCGGTTAATATAGTCCAAGCGAAGGACTCCGCCCATCCAGGGTTTGTTTTCTACCATTGCCAGATTCTTATCAATTTGGCCGTCCAGCACATCCATAAATTTTTCCATGAATGGACGGAATGTGTTTTGGATTATTCCGGCCAATTTATCGCTGATCCCCGCATCAGCAACAATTTGTCTTGTATCCTGATATTGTTTAACCAAAAATTTCCCCAGCTCACTGTCGGATTCGCACGGCTGCCATACCTCCCATACGTGTCCGGCGTTTTTTATTTGCTGAGAGAGTGATTTTGCATAAACTCCCGCAAATGTCAAATCATCGCCACTATATACAGCCTGTGAGGAACCAGATTGTATATTGCCCCCATCTGCCGCAAAACTATCCCGCAGCCGCGCCGCTAAATAAGCATCATCCTGTGCAAGCCAACTGTCTTCGGAGTCTTTCAGGTTGGCATAGTCACCCGCACCAGCCAAATACGTCTCATAAGCGGCTTCCTTTTCATCTACCATCGCCAAGACACTTGACCTCATATCCTCTATGACTCCTGTCTGCCCCAGATCTTCATAAAACCCTCCGATATTTTTCGCATATGTATCGGCCATTTTCTCTTTTGCCTGGTTATATATACTATCCAGTTTATCCATTTGGGCCTTTTGTTCATCACCAGCATACTGCGTCTGAATTCTGTCCTTCAGCACCGCATACCTGGAGGCTATATAATCTGCTTTCGTTTCCAGACGTTCCACATTACCAAATCTGATATCCATGGAACAAAAATCATCAATGACACCCCGCCAATCAATATCCTCACCCAGGCCATTTTCATTGAGTTCCTTACGGAAATTTTCAAGCTCCTCGTCACTTATCTCGGGGTTCCACAGCGTCATCGGCTTCCCCTCCTCAAAGCGGTACTGCTTCATATACTGGTTCATCAGAGCGTCATGCTCCGTATAATCAATCACTTCTGATGGTGGCAGTAATTCTGGAACGTGCATTGGTTCCGCTTGCTTGACCTCGCATCCAAAATCTATTCTCTGCAGTTTGTTTTCATATCCATGCATTCTGGCATACTCTTTTGCAGAAGAAGACAATTCTACCCTGTCTACATTGGGTTGGTTGTAATTTTGGGGCTGCCTGGCCAGTAACCGTTCCGCAATTTTCTCCAAAGCAGAACGTGTTGATGCGGAAGAGACCTTGTTATAATAGCTTTGTATTCCGACGTGACCTAGAATCATCATTTTGGAAACACTCCTTTCTTTTATGTGATAATCTGTTTGTTCCTTTACTATAAAATCGGCATATTTTTCCAATACATTAGTCATCTCTGCCGTTTTTTATGTATAATTATTTGCGTTATCATCTGATTTCTCTATGTGAATAAATACGGTAATAAATCACAACTTTTAAAAGAGGCAAACAAATAGAGGGCATCTGACCGACGCCCTCAAAATCTGTTATCACAATATCAGAAGCTATATTCCAGAATACCTCACACCTCAACAGCCTTCATTTATCCAGCTGATACCCCAGTTTAAGCACCAAAGGCTGTGCATAATTCCCAAACTTATCCCCGAACAGATTCACGCCCCCCAAATGAACAGCATCCTCCGCAACACCGATTTTAACACTGATGTAAGGCAAGTCAGAAAAACGGATATCCGAAATAGTAAGCCTGCTGGTCCTGATCCCATCAAGATATGTGCCGCTTTCGTCCAGCCGCCATGTGATTAAAAATCCATATTGAGTGGATAATATGCTGTTCCAGGATGGAGTCAGAACTCCGCGGGCACCCCCGCAGTCGCAGGGGCTCTCAAAAATTCCAAGTTTTTTATCGTTCACAAAAACACTGATGTCACTCTTCCACGGATCTCTGTACATTGGCGCTTCCGAACATGTTTCAAAGGATATTTCAAGCCATTTCAGTGTGATGTCATACATAAAGGCAAAGGAGAAACGATATTCCAGGAAACCGGAATGAAACCAGACTCTCTGGGCCTGAAATCGATCCGGATGGAAAAAGCAAAGCGGATTATCCTTTTCCCCAATTATCGAATACTCATTGCACATACCGCAGGTAGGCGTAATATTCTGTGCATCCGTATAGCATCCTACCGGCATGCTCATGGTAAGACTTTGGGGTGTCTCATCCGTTTCAACGGATCCGATATTGTTCAGATTGAAAATCACCTGGGATACGGAAGGAGAACAAAGCTTTAACATGCCGCGCTCCTGTGATTTATTTTTGGCAATTATCAGTCCGCTCTCTTCCAGAATACTCACCGAAGTTGAAACGGTAGACATGGGGATCTGCAGTTCCTCAGACAACTCGCCGATGCTTCTGCTTCCGGACTGCAGCGTTTCCAGAATAGTAAGTCTTGTTTCAGAGGAAAGCGCCCTTGCCATCTTCCGAAGGCCGTGCTTATCATCCAAACTGAACTCCGCTGTTTCCTTCCCACTGTCTATCATTTCAAGTCCTCCCTTCAGGAATCGGTTATTTCATCTGCCCAGATGAGATCCATGCCAAAGCCCGGTTTGTCGGGAATCTTCATTGTTCCTCTTTCCAGGCAGTATCCGTCAAAATCCACACCCTCTATGGATCCTAAAACAGCTTCCACGCAGGGAATATGATGAGGATACGCTGCGGCAAGATGTGCACAATAATGTGTTTTCGTTACATTTCCCCATGCATGCGGTGACGCCAGCCAGCCGTTTTGGCTGATTTTCTTCATCAGGGTTCTCCATTTGGTAAATCCATAGCCGCAGACATCCGGCTGCCAAACATCAAGAAGCTTCTTTTCCGCCAGTCCTCTCAACAGCGGGATATCTGTATCGGATTCTCCGTCCGCAATCAGGGTGCCGGGCCGTTCCTTCAATAAATAATCCTTCAGCAGCCGGTTTTTCCCTTCTTCCTCACGGAATGGCTCTTCAAACCAGAATATCTCCGTATCACCGATTCCCTCAAGAAAGGCAATGGCATCCTCCAGCGTATACCCATCGTTTGCATCCACCATAATGGCAATCCCAGGCAGAGCCTCATGAATCCGTCTGACAATCTCAATATCCCTCGCCATTCCTTCCCCATGCTTCATCCATCGATGTCCTCTGCCGATTTTTACTTTCAGTATCGTATGGCCCAGATGCACATCATCCACACTCTCCTGTATCACCCGATCGACTCCAAAAGGAACATCCTCTGGTATGATATCGTTCATATAAATCGCACCGTCATACACAGGTGCGCGGAGCACCGAATCCGGATTGATCATACGGCATACAGGAATTCCCAGAATTTTCCCTGCCAAATCGTGCAGCGGGATATCAAAGGCCAGCAGCTTTTCATCCAGGATTCCCGTCCCGGAATCAAAAAGCTCCGTAAGGGGACGTTTCAGCAAAAGCTCCTTATTCCTTTTTGCCTCATCCACGCCTCTGCTCAGCTGTCCCCAGCCTGTGATACCGTCCTTCGTAGTCAGTTTGGCCACTTCAATCTCTCCGCCGAAACCGTGATAACCCCGGATTGCATTTTTTCCATGCAGCCTCGGATATCTTGCCCGGCACAGATAAAACTGCACCCGTTCAATCTGATGCCCTTTCAGCTCCTGATTCCATAATTCACAGCAGGATTGCTTCATTTCTCTTTTCCTCCCAATTTTAGATTTCACTGCCTTTCCGTCATTTGATTTCAGCCCTTTATCGATCCTATCATAACACCCTTTGTAAAATAACGCTGTACAAAAGGATAAACAATTAGCATGGGTACACAGCTGACTACAATAACCGCATATTTTATTGTAACGCCAAGCTTTGAATTTTCTGCATAGGAACCGTCTCCTGAACTCACCTGATTCGCCAAAAGAATATCCCTCAGCACCAGCTGAAGATTTGCTTTCTCCGTGGAACGCAGGTAAATCAGCGCGTTAAAATATGTATTCCATGAATCAACCGCATAATACAGGGCAATCACTGCCAAAATGGGCGCCGATAACGGAATTACTATCCTGAGAAAATATTTCGTATAGCTGCAGCCGTCCAAAAAAGCCGCTTCCCTCAATTCTTCCGGTATCGTGGAGTTAAAATATGTCCTCATAATAATCATGTTTGTCGTCGAGATCGCAGTCGGTAAAATCAGTCCCCAAAGCGTATCAACCAGTTCCAGTTTGCTTACGAGCAGAAAAGTCGGTATTAACCCGCCGCTGACATACATGGTAACTGCGACAAAAACAGTAATCAGATTTCTTCCCGGCAGCTCCTTTCTGGACAGCGGAAAAGCCAGCAGCATCGTAAGCGACATATTAAGGAGAACACCAAGTCCCATATAAATAATGCTGTTCTTAAATCCGTTCAGGATCTGGGAATTCTGAACCAGCATTTTGTAGCCTTCCATACTGAATTCCACCGGCCACAAATAAACTTTTCCCAGGGATATCGCATCCGAAGAACTGAAGGAAGCGCTGAGTACATAAATCAAAGGATATGCTTCCACAATCAGGATCAAAATTCCCACTGTATTGAAAAAAATACTGACCGCTTTATCCTGCGGTACTTCTTTTTTCTCTTTTACTCTCTGTTTCATTACCCGCCTCCTACCATAAGCTCGTCCCATTTACCCGCTTTGCAATCGCATTTGCGAGCAGAAGCAGAAGAATATTACATACGGAATTAAAAAGACTGATTGCCGTTGAATAATCGAAATTGCCCTCCAGGATTCCCACACGGTACACATAGGTGGAAATCACATCGCTGGATGCCTGATTCAGGCTGTTCTGCATTAAGAGCACCTTCTCATATCCGATATTCATAATCTGCCCGCAGCGCAGCAGCAGCATGATCGTAATGGTACTGCTGATCCCCGGAAGCGAAATATGCCATATTTTTTGAAGTCTTCCCGCTCCGTCTATGGATGCCGCTTCATAGAGCGTGGTATCGATTCCCGCCAGGGCTGCAATATAGAGGATGGCATCCCATCCCATGTTCTGCCAGATACCGGATATGATGTACATCGGCTTAAAAGCACCGACTGACGCAAAGTAATTTGTAACGGGAAGTCCGAACCACTGGCGTATCATATTATATACACCGGTATTGGGATTCAGGATCAGCTGCATGATACTTACCACAATAACCGCTGAAAGGAAATGCGGTATATAAGCAACATTCTGAAGCACTTTCCTGAATTTTCCGTTTCGCAGTTCCCCCAGCAGCAAAGCCAGAAAAATCGGGAAAGGGAAGCCGAACAAAAGGCTCAGGATATTAATCGTCAGTGTGTTTCCCACAATCCTTCCAAAATAAAAGCTGCTGAAAAAGCGTTTGAAATGTTCAAGGCCGATCCACTCGCTTCCCCATATGCCCCTCGCCGCACGATAGTCCTTAAACGCTATCATAATGCCGTACATGGGCGTATACAGGAACAGGATATACCATATGACAGGGAGCAGGAGCATCAAATACAGTTCCCTGCATGTCAGAATCCGTTTCCGTATGGAATCCTTCTTTGCCTGATTCGATGACATGTTTCTCATCCCCCTTTCCTATTGAACTCATTATCTGTTATCATAATGGGCAGAAAATTTACGAAAGGGAGTCATAATAAGCCTGATAGTATGATACCAAATCATCAACACCCAGCGATTTTAATGTGGTACAGTAGTCATCCCAGGCGTCAAAGCTCATTTCACCCGTGATGAATTTCGCCTGACATTCCGAAACATAAACATCAAGATCCGTTCTGATCGCATCCACCTTTTTCTGCGTATCCGAATCGAACAGCGGGGTGCCGTAAACCGGATCCTTCTGATAATACGGTTCCCACACAGGAACATTTTCCTGTACCTTGGCGGAATAAATATAATTTGAGTTCTTTTCATTTCTCCAATACCCAAAACCGCCACCGGGAAGCGGGCAGGCATCTCCAACCGCTACCGCAACGCCTCGTTCATCATGAAGCATTTCATCCGTATAATCCCATGTTCCGTCATCATATTTCTGACAGGTAATCCCTATCAGATCTTCATTGAAACAGCCAATCGTCATGGAACCCTCTTCCGTAAAGAAATAGTCAAGGAATCTGAAGGAAACCCACGGTGTTTCATCTGCAGCGGTAATAAAAGTATTGCTTCCCATGCTGTTGGATGCCAATTGAATCACAGGCTCCTTTCCATTCGGGCTTTTCACAGGGGCCAATGCAACATACTGGTCGCTTACCGTGGTAAAGAGGTCATCTGAAGACAGACCGAACACACCGCAGTTACCAGAGGATATTTTTCCGATAGACGAGTCGCCTGTCTGCGTATATACCTCATTATCCAAAAGGCCTTCCTTATACATAACGTTCATGTACTGAAGCACTTCTTTCCACTCGTCCGTATTTTTTAAGAAGCTGACCTTTCCGTCTTCCAATTTTATATTTTCGTAGTCCAGGTTATAATACAGTCCGAATAAGCCTGAAATAATATCCACCCTGGCCGTATGCCCCGCGCCGGAATCCTCCACCGCGTAAGGAATTTCGTTATTGGGATTCCCATCGCCGTCCGCATCCTCATCACGAAAGCTGCGAAGCACATCCAGAAGTTCCTCTGTCGTTGTGGGTATTTCCAGATTAAGATTGTCAAGCCATTGTTGGTTGATCCAGAGATTCCTGTGGCTTGTCAGATTCGGCTTCAGCGTATTAATGCCCGGCAGAGTATATAATTTCCCATCGGAAGCTCTTGCTGAAACGGCAACTCCCGGATATTCTTCCAGCAGCGGTTTTAATCCGTCGGAGTAGGCATCCATTAATTCATCGACCGCAATCACCTGTCCATCCTCAATCGCAGTGGAAAGGTTGGGAATAGCCCCCTTCATGATGATGTCCGGCAGGTCATTTGTTGCAAGCATCAGATTAATACGTTCATTCCAGCCGTCTGCGCCCACCACGATCCATTCTATTTCGATATTCATTTTTTCCGCAATATAACGGAGCGTTTCCATCTCTTTCACATCACCGATATTGCCTGGCTTTCTTATCATGATTGTTTTCTTTACCGTCTCATTTACAAGCGGATATCCTTCTTCGTTAAAATTCGTATCCTCTTTCGCCCGGGCAATAATTTCCGGCAGTTCTCCCTGTGCTTCTTCCTCTGTTTTCCCGTCCGCTTCTGTATTCGTACTGCTCACAGTACTGCCCTCTGCTCCCGCACCAGCGGCGGCCCCGCACCCGGCCAGACAGGAACCCAACATCATGATACTAAGAACTGCACTGACTAATTTTCCATATTTTCGCATAAAAAAAACACCCTCCTTAACCTAGTCCATAAAGATACCCATTCCAGTTCATAATTTCTGAAATACTCAAAAGTATGAACCCTTTTGTTTTGTGCCATTATCCTATAGGTTTTGAAAGCGCTCTCTTAATTATAAGATATTTTCCATAAAAAATAACGTTTTATGAAGTACATTTTTATTTAATCATATGATTTATTGCGTGTCAACCTTTCGGCATTCATTCAAAAAAGCCGAATACCTCTGCTGTACCATTTCAATTTTTGAGGTATAAACAATGGGGAATATGATAGAATTTTTTATTATCAGAAAATAGAACTTGTGGCTTTTTGCTTGAAAAAAATATTTCATAAGATCATAATGGGGGTATGGATATATTGGGCAGCAAAGAAGGAAGATAAAAGGGAGGGCATACTGATGATTATTGAAAAAGCGACCGAGGATGATTTACAAGAAATACTTGATTTGCAATATATGGCGTATCAAAGTGAAGCAAAATTATTTAATGATCCGGATATCCCGCCGTTAAAGCAGACTCTGCCTGAAGTGTATTCTGAATATGAAAAAGGTATTCTATTAAAAGCTCTTAATGAAGACGGAAAAATTGTGGGCTCCGTACGGGCTGTCTGTAATGATGATACCGCATATATAGGTAAGTTAATTGTTCATCCGGATTGGCAGAGAAAGGGGATTGGTACCAGGCTGCTGTTGGAAATTGAACAGCTCTGTCAAAGGGAACGCTGCGAATTATTTACAAGTACCCGCAGTACAGGAAATATAAAGCTATATGAGCGGCTTGGCTATGTGAGTTTCAAAGAAACGGCTGTTAATGATGAATTACGGTTTGTTTACCTGGAAAAAAGCTGCCGGTAATGATACGATATCATATCATTATACCGACAGCTTCTTATCGTACCTGCTATATTTCTTTTCTGTAAGGCTCCGCAACAGGCATAACTGTCATCCGCAGGTCTGTACATCCGTACGGAACAAGCTCCGCTTCCACCTCGGATCCAACCGGAGTCAGGGATGACGGTCTTATGGCCGCCACCCCATTTTCCACAGGCCATTCCACGGGACAGAGTGTTGTTTTCAGGCACACCGGTGGATTTTGGGAATCAAATGCTCCGATACCCGGATTCTTTTTATTATACATAAATTTCCCATCCGCAAAAGCAAGATTCCACGCGGATTCGGGGAAAAGTTCATAATCGCAGTATGGATATCTGCGTTCCACACCATCACGCACATATTCCTTTTTACGCCATTGTGCCTTAACCGGGAGTGAAAATACAAGCGGGCCTCTCTTTACATAATACAGATCTTCATATTGCGGCTGCAGTTTTGCTTCGAAATCAAATACAACATTTATTTCACTTTTTCCTTCCCATCTGCGCCGGAGCGTACAGCGGTTTCCTTCAACCTTTTCACCGTCAACATAGGCTTCGGCAGCTTCGCCCGGAATGCGCAGGGAAATTTCAAATTCAGCAGGATGAGCTGTCTGTACAATAATCCGATATCCGTCCTCAAACGGATAATTCGTCACGATTCGAAAGTAAACCTGTGTTCCTTCGATTTCCAGATTTGCCGAACAGGGAAGAACCGTCCCCACAGCAATTCCTTTTTTGCTCACAAGAATTGCTGACATTGCCAGTTTCGGCCATCCCTGTCCAAAGTTGGCCGTACAGCATCCATAATTCGGTTCCAGGCCAAATATATGGCTTTCGCCGTTGTTTGTAAGAAAAGGAGTATTCTCCGGAGACAATATCGAACATTGAATCTGATTGGACATCTGATCATACTGGTGTGTCCACATATCTGAACTGATTGTGGCAGGCAGTGCATTAAATGCCAGACTCTCCAGACGATCTGCCCAGATATCCCTGCCAGTTCCGCATAAAAGCCATTCATAGGAGTACATAGCTTCAACAATCCCGCAAAGTTCCGTTCCGTTTAAAGGACTTTTACCTGCAAGGCATTCATCACCTGAGAAATGTCCAATCGGCATCCCATGATAATCCAGAAGCATATTCAGCGCTTTTTCCGCAAAATCCCCAATTTCTCTTCCCTCAAAGGCATTATACAGCATATCTGACCTCAGACACATTGATAAATTCACCACATGGGTGAGGTAATTCCAGCGGCCTTTTTCCTGCGGTTTCCGGTAAGGCCAGTTTTCAAACAGCTTTTCATAATCAACTCCCTGTACACGCAGCAAAACGGCAAGATCCTGCATCCACCTTTCCGGATGACGATCGTATAACCAGCCCAATGGAATGAGACATTCAAACCATCTGGAAGCTCCCCAGTCAAACAACGTATGCACCTCCAAATGCCTGGAAATGCATTTTAACGCCTTGTATACAGCCTGCTCAATCCGCGCATCTTCCGTACATTGGTAATAAACCACAAGTACCTTGCAGATGAGAAAAGCCGCCCAGATATCATAGCGGGGACGTTCTTCTTTATCACAGGGACATATCCACCCATCCTCCTGCTGCCGGCTGAGAATTGCGTTTATATATTTATCTGCACAGGCTTTCAATTCAGAATCATCCAGAAGCCAGGCCATGGGAATGAATCCATCCAGCCAATAAGGGACCCTCTCCCATCCTTCCTTTTCGCCTCCTGTCCATCCGCTATCCTTTATATCCGGCCATACTTTATCCAGATTACCGCATAATCCGTCTGCCTGCGTTCTCAGCTGACGATACATCCAGCCCTCCGGTTTCAGCTTTGGGGGTGTCAGCTGTTTATAATAAAATGACTGATACATAGTATTTATTCCTTTCCTGAAAAACCCCATCTTTTCAGGGAAAAGATGGGGTTCACACCATACAGTACTGAATTTTTTGAGCAGCAGTATTTAAATCAGATTAAGCACGCCTCTGTAACCTCCGTCATTACGTTCCGGCATACTGTCAAAATCGAGATCGAATCCTTCATGTCTTGCATATCCGATCAGTTCGTACGGATAATTGGCGCCATTATACCATAAGCTGTAACCATCATCCTCTTTCACCACACTGACACGGTATACACCGTCATGATCCCAGTATCCGTCTGATCCGGCAATCACCGGATTATCCGGATGGCGCTCCCAGCCGGAAATACCATCTTTGGAACGGGCCAGACAGCAGGAAGGACGTCCGTCGCCGTCAAAGCCTATGTAGAACATATAGTGCCAGTCCTCCTGTATCAGAAGATTCCCTGCCGTAACTTTTTTCATTTCACAGAATTTACTGCTGTCAGGAACAAAGATCGGATTACTGCTGTGACGGATCCACTGAATACCATCACTGCTTTCCGCATAGCCTATGGCGTCCGGTTCCTCCATCTCGCCGCCGGAATACCACATCCGGAATATATTACGTTTTTCATCCCAATGGACTTCCGGACACATAACGGAAATCCCTTCCCATTTTTCCTCAGGGCTCAGCACCGGCTTATTATAACGAGTCCAGGTAATTCCGTCCGGACTTGTGGCATAACCGATTGCGCTGGAACCCCGTGTTTCATTTCCGGGGAACATCTGCCCTGTATACCACATATGATACATGCCGTCTTTTTTAATGATGCTTGGCCTGTTAACCTCATGCGCTTCCCAGTCAGAAGATGGATCCGGGGTAAATACTACCCGTGGCAGAGTCCACGTTATCCCGTCCGTGCTTTCCGCATAACCAATCAGGTTGACCGGACGCCAGGAAAACCACATGCGGTATTTACCGTCTTCCTTCAGAACCTGCATATCAAAACTGGTGCCATATTCCGGTCCCAGGACCGGTGATGTCAGAGGTTTTGTCCAACCGCCGGAACATCCACGGGGTATCCACTTTATAGCTTGATTCATACTTTGCTCCTCCTTTAAAGCCACATTTTCTTTTCTACAGGTCCCTGATATTCAATAGGCTCTCTCTGCTTTTCCACCACGGGCGCACCTTTCACTCCCCACATCGTATGATGCTCATCCTTCAGAAGAATACCTATTTCCTCACGCTGGCGGTTACAGCCGTTATACCATAATTTACAGCCGCCGGATTCTTCCTCAATAATGCTGACCTTACATATACCGTTATGATCCCAGGAGCCGTCTTTTCCTGCAATCAGAGGATTATCCGGATGTTCTGTCCAGCCGCTTATTCCATCCTCAGAACAGACAGCACCCACAGCACTGTGGCCTGATCCGTCAAATCCGATATAATACATGACATATCCGCCGTCTACTTCTAATACGAAAGGAGCCGTAACCTTTTTGCACTGCCAATAGCTGTCGGCCCGGGGTACAAATATGGGATTTTCCAGCCTGTCCCAGTGAATGCCGTCTTTACTTGTGGCGTATCCGATGGCATCAGGCTCGTATTGCTCTCCTCCTGAATACCACATCCTGTAAATGGAATTCTCTTCATCCCATAAAACGAACGGACACATCAGCGCATATTTTTCCCATGGATATTCAGGACGCATAACCGGTTCAGGATGCCTTTCCCAGTTCAGTCCATCCACACTTGTGGCATAGCCGATAGAACTGGAGGCCTTCGTAAACTCACTGGATACTGTCTGTCCCGTATACCACATATGGTACAGACCATTCCTCTTTACAAGTGTGGGACGGTTGACCTCATATCCTTCCCAGTCGGATCCCGGTACGGATGCCAGAACTACAGACGGCATTTCCCAATGAATCCCGTCTTTGCTGGTGGTATGTCCGATCAAACGCGTCGGACGCCAGGAAAACCACATTCGGTATGTATCATCTTCCTTTGCCACCTCCACATCAAAACAGGTACCGTATAAGCCCCCCAGCACCGGTTCATCAATCGGTGCATACCAGCCCCCGGCATAACCACGCGGCATTTGCCGAAACAAATATTTTTCCATAAAAAATCCTTTCTGCCGTTCTTTCACCGGCACTAAATCTTAACTTTTCACCGCTCCCACCATTACACCTTTCACAAAATACTTTTGGAAAAAAGGATAAATAACGGTAATGGGAAGAACGGTAATTACTATTACAGCAAATTTCAGGGCTTCAAATAAATACTTCTGCTCTAATCCTATCTCACCGCCCGTATTTGTCAAACCGCTGTCATTTGCGATAAGAATACCTCTCAGATAAATCTGAATCGGCTTCAGTGAACCGCTCTTCAGGTAAATAAGAGGATTGAAATAGTCATTCCAATGGCCCACGGCATAAAAAATAACGAGGACTGCTATAATCGGTTTCGAAACAGGAACAATGATTCTCCACAGTACCACAAAATCATTTGCCCCATCCAGATATGCAGATTCTGACAGTTCCAAAGGCAGGGATTCAAAAAAACTGCGTGCCACAATCAGATTATAGGCGGAAACAGCCGTAGGAATAACCAAGGCCCATGGCGAATCATATAAACCAATCCGATTCACAACGATATAAGTAGGAATAATTCCTCCTGATACAAACATGGTTATTGCCACCATAGTGGATACAAACTTTCTCAGGCAGAATCGTTTCAGAGAAAGCGGATATGCCGCCATAATTGTAAAAATAATATTGACAATCGTACCCACTACCGTATACCAGATCGTATTATAGTATGCCTGAAAAACGTCCTTCTGGCCCAGCAGTACCTGATAAGAACGGATAGAGAAATTAACCGGCCATAAAACCACACTCCGGCGCAGGACCTCGGCCGGATCGCTCAAAGAGTTGGCAATAACATAAAGGAACGGATAAAGGGTAATGACTGACGCAAACAGCATTATCAGATATATCACAATGCTTCCTGTTATTCCGCCATCCCTGCGGCGCTTTGACCGTTTTATTTTTTCTGCCATTTCGTTACCTCCTAAAATAATGAAGTTTCACTGAAGCGCCTGCTTACCCAGTTTGCACCCAGTACCAGCACAAGGCTGATGACGCAGTTAAACAGTCCTATTGCCGTTCCGTAAGAGAAGTCTGCATTAAGCAGAGATGCCCGATAGATATAAGTAGATATCACATCGGCAACTTCATAGGTAGCCTCGTTATACATGAGAAGCACCTTTTCGAACCCTACACTCAGCAGCCATCCGATACGCATAATCAGCAAAATGATTACAGTGGGAACTATACTCGGCAGTGTAATATAAATCATCTTTTTCCATCTGCCGGCCCCGTCCACCATGGCTGCTTCGTATATTTCTGCATTAATCCCTGCAATAGCCGCGAAATAAATAATAGAATCCCAGCCGAAATTCTGCCAGATATTAGATAATACATACAGCCATCTGAACCACTTCACATCAACCAGAAAGTTAATACTGTTTCCGCCCAGCCCCACAATGAGCTTGTTTACCAAACCATCTGTAGGCGAAAGCAGAATATTCATCATTCCTACTACCACTACTACAGAAATAAAATGCGGCAAATAGGTAAAAGTCTGAATGGTGCGTTTCACTTTGTTGTTGCGTACCTCATTGAGCAGCAGTGCAAATATTATGGGTACCGGAAAACCGAAAACAAGATCCATTAAATTGATAACCAATGTATTTCGAATTACCCGAAAAGCATACGGACTTGCAAAAAAACGTCTGAAGTTTTCCAGTCCGACCCACTGACTCCCAAAAATCCCCTGGCGGGCATTATATTTTTCAAAAGCTATGATATTCCAGAACATGGGGATATAATGAAAAATGACAAAAAATAAAATACAGGGCAAAACCATGAGAATCAGATACTTATCCCTCTTAACAGACTTAAAAAAAGATTTCCGTATATTTTTCTTATCAATCCTGACCTTGCTCACAATTGTTCCTCCCTTCCGAACAGACGGGCTTTTTTTGATATTCTCCCGGATTTTTATAGTCCGGGAGAATATCCTTCCAATTAATTATTGGTTCCCATAATTTCATCTGCACGATCATACCAGGATTGCTTAACGGCAATAACATCTTCTATTCCCATATTCGTCAAATCCTTTTTATAATTCTCCCACTCTGCGTCTGTTAACGGACGTGTGCCAATAATGAAATTAACAACATTTTCCCTGACATAAGTATCGATATCCGGCCAAAGCTTGGAATAGGTCTCATTTTCTTCTTCCGTTCCAAGAATTATGGGCAGCCTGGATTCAAGCCTGTCACTGAAGGTCTTGTAAGCTTCTTCCACATAAGTATCTTTATACATGGCCAATATCGGTTCTCCATATTCATTGCCCACAAAATTGGGGAATCCTCCGATTTCACGAAGAACATCAATAGGACTTCCGTCCGTAACCTTCTTGGTATATTCTTTGTTCCCATTTTCATCAACAGTATAGGTATCTCCTTCAATTCCCCAATAACGCAAGGTTACAGAATCCTCACTGGCATAAACCCAGTCAAGCCATTTAGCGGCAATTTCAGGATTTTTACAGTCAGCTGTTATAACAAAATAATCATTAAATTCATTTCTTTTATTGATATAAGGATCTGTATTTTCAGGATAATCCGGATTGTAAAGCGGATTGATAAATACGAATTCCGCATCCGGCTCAATCGCTTTTGAAAGGTTGGCATCACTGATCAGGTTATCAGAAGAAGAAAGGACACGGCCGCCCGCCCGATCCTGTGACAGATAAGTGGAACCTTCCGAACTGGTGATCGTCTGCTGCAAAAGACCTTCCTCATACCATTGATGCAGAGTTGTAAGACAATCAAAAAACTTATCATCCATTAAGTCAAATGCAACCTTCCCATCCGTTTGTGACCAGATATCCGAATATTTAAAACCAAACGCAGTTTTAAAGGAATACAGGCCAAACATATCCTCATTTTGGTATATCAGCGGAATTTCATCCTTTTCCCCGTTTCCATTGGGATCCTGATCTCTGAATGCCACAAGAACATCATGATATTCATCAATTGTTTCGGGCATCTTCAGATTCAGCTTATCCAGCCAGTCCTTCCGAATCGTGTTCCACATAAATACCACGTTGTTTACATTATATTCCGAATGAGCCACCCCATAAATTTTTCCGTCAGGAGCCTGCATATAAGCACGGTAGATAGGCTGCTTATCCATTAATTTATAGAGATAAGGCGTCGTCTCCGGACTCATATAATCGCTTAACGGAAGTATCAGTCCCTGGTTTACAGCATTCATCAGGCCGGTAGTACCATTGGGAATACGCATAATATCCGGCAGCCCCGTTCCTGCTGCGAGTCTGGTCTGTGCAACCGTATTATAATCGGAAGTAGGACATTCCCAGTCAATATGAACCCCTGTCAATTCCTCCAGTTTATTTTCCACCGGCAGACCATCCGTGGAATCATAAAAGGATGAAGCATGCCAGTTCTGATAAGTAAGGAAAGAAAAACTCACGCTTCCCGGTTCACAGAACGGCAGAGAATATCCGTCTGCCGCGTCAGAAGCTTCTTCCGTCGAAGCCGCTTCACTCACTGACTGACTGTCCGACGCAGGCGATTCAACCGGAGCACTTTCTTTGTTCTCCTGCATGGATCCGGGCATACAACCGGCCAGCATTGCGGGAAGCAAAGAAACAGACAATATGATTGCCAAAACTTTATTTTTTTTCATACGAAACCCCCAAAACAATTTTAATTTGTTTTACATTTACGTTGCATCGTTGTTCTTTAACCGCCGTGCTGCTTATGAATATTCACGGCATTATTCACAAGCTGTTTGATTAACCTTTTCGTCCGGTATTTACTCATATTGCAAAATGATAAATAAGGTGCCAAATATCACATATAAAAAAACCTGCATTTTTTGAATCCTTCCTTTTATATAACACTCTTTTTCAAACATCAAAAAAATTAAGTTTTTTTATCAATTAGAACCTGACGAAATAAATATGCTCAACTCAAGCGCTATCATCGACATATTTTTTGGTCAATTTGCATCATTGACATCTTAATTATAATATTATATTTTAGAAAATGAAAGTAATCAAATAATAGATTTGGTGGTAAAAATACATGAATTACTTATTCGCTCCGAGCAGTGAGCCAATTGAATATGACGAATGCGGCCAATTATATTCTCATGATACATTTATTCACATCAAGCGGAGTATGGATGTTTTTGTCCTGATCCTTCTCTGCAACGGCACTCTGTTCATCGCCCAGAACCAAAATCTTTATGAGCTGCACCCCAATCAATATGTCATTCTTTTTCCCGGACAAGAGCATTATGGATATCTCCCGTCTACTCCAGGTTTGTCCTATTACTGGTGCCATTTTCGTTTTAAAAACAATGAGTATGAAATCATTTCGGAGCAGGCTGCCAAATCCATTGTTCATAAAAATACAGACAAGTCCGCTGCAAATTTTACAGGTTATCTTCTGCCCGAAACAGGGACAATGTACAATGCGGATAAACCGAGTCTTATTTTCCGTCTGCTTATGGATTTATCCCAGCAGAACTATTTTTCAAAATATCAGGGGAACTATGCTTTAAGTTTACTTATTCTTGAAATCATGAACGAAACTTTATTTAATTCCGAGAACGGCATTATGAATAAGACGGCATATAATGTCAAAGAGATAGAAGAATGGATACACGCAAACTGTATTACCAAACTATCGGTTCATGATGTTGCGCTTCATTTTGGCTATAATGTTAATTATCTTTCTTCACTTTTCAAACGGCATACAGGGTATTCGCTGAATAAATATATCTACATATCACGTATTTCCATTGCCAAGCAAATGCTTCTCAACAGCTCTGATCCCATCAAGAAAATCGCCATTAATTCCGGCTTCTCCGATGAAAAGCAGTTCATGAAAACCTTTAAGAAGACCGAGAATATGACTCCCAGCCAATATAGAAATTTATATTACAAGAAACATTTCAGTCCTCAATTGCGGTAATTTACTAAGTCTGTATATAATAAACGATCCCGTGAGAATCTCACGGAACCGCTATTGTTCCAAACATGTTATTATTTTTTTCTGTTCTCCTGTCCTTCAGCTGCTCCAGTGCCATCAGAGTTGTTTTACTGCGGCGTTAATACGATTCCGTCACTCATAAACACCTGATCGCCTTCCGCAGTATAGTACAGCATCGTTCCCAGTTCCCCGGCCACTTCCTGTATAATCTCATCCGCCGAACGTGCGGTCACCACAGCATAACGGGGCTGAAGAGCCCTGAACAGTTTTTCAGATGCCGAGTTGGCTCTCCCGTGGTGTGCTACCTTATATAGACTAATCTCAGGCCAATCAATAGAAAGCAGCTCCTCGCTTCGCTTACGCAGTGCGTCTCCCGCAAACATCAGATTCACATCATTATGCTGTACAAGCACTCCGAGAGAATAATTATTGGAATCGTTATATTTTTTCTCCATAGGCGGGTATACCAGCAGTCTCATTCCGCCGACCTGCAGACGCCGCGTCCGCGTGGGATATATCACCGGAATCCCCTGCTCGTCCAGCCACTCATTCAGCTTCTTCAGCCGTTTATTCTCTTTCGGATAATAGGGCTGGACTACTCTTTCCACCTGTATTTTGCTCAGGATCTTCATCGCTCCTCCGATATGGTCCGCATCCGGATGAGACAATATCAGATAATCCAGTCTGGTAACTCCGTATTGTTCCAATACCTCCAGAATATGATCTGCATCCGTCTCTTCTCCTGTATCAATCAATACTGCCGCACCATCCTGATACAGCAGCGAAGCATCCGCATCATCTTCGGTCTGCATGCATACTACAGTCACAGGCCCCGTCACCTGATTCTCGGGAGCGGATACGAACCAGATCGCTGCCATGAATCCGCCAATCAGCAGACACCATCCCAGAATTATCTAATATATATCCATAATTTTTTTCTATACAAAATTCCGGTATTAGCATGAGCTTTTTCCCCTGTAATACATTGTAATTTCACATCGCCTGCCGCCAATGCACCGCCTCTCTTTATTCCGCAGTAATATCCAGTCCAAGACTATTTACCCACTCTGTAATTTCCTCACGGAAACTGCTGCCGGAAAACCGTTGTCCAGAGAGCCATTCGGCGCCGCTTGTCAGTTCCTGCAGCTTTACCGGACTGGATCCAATACCGCTGCTGCCGAAGGTACAGAAAGGTACTATCATTTTTCCTGTAAAATCATAGCTTTCCATAAAGGTACTGATAATCTTCGGAGCCTCGCCCCACCAAATCGGATACTAAAATGTAGACCGTCCTCAGAAACCCCTGTAAATGTCTGCTCTAACGCCATGCAAAAGTGTGTTTTGTATTCCTTTATTTCTAATTTTCCGAAGGCTCTGGGTGTCAGCTCCGGCTATTCTTATTTTACCGCCAGTCATGTTCTCTGGCAAATACCCATCTTGTATTGTGAGTTATGCCTGTAGCATATCTCCCCCAGAAGTCTCCTATGTGTTTTGCAATCAACTTTATACCAAAAAGGTTCTCATGGTATTGGCATATGGTTGATGCAAAAAGAGCCAGCGGATATCTTTCTATCATGCCCGCTGGCTCTATGTAGCGAGGATGGATCTTCGTGCCCGAGTACGGCGCTGGCCACGGGCCGTGGAATCCCGCTTCCGACAAAAATTGTTGCGACGTTATAGCGGAAAAGGTGCGTGCCGCGCCGGTTTCCTTCTGCAAGCCGGATCCCGGCTGCATCATATATCTTCGATGCGATGTGCCATACCGCACCAGATGATATCGGGTCATGTAGACGATGTAGTCTGCGTCCACGCCGAAAATATCGGCTAACATGGCTGCCCTTTCAACAGACGGAATACCGCTGCGAGCAGGCCGGGATCAGTTGAATTGCTGATCTTTACGGTAATCCCGCCTGTAAGTTCGATCGTATGGAGAGAGTCAAGGTACACTGCAGCTATTGGCATATCTGTGCGGGCTGTGGCTGCTTCCGGGTCCGGGCCTATGTTGACCCGGACGACATCCTGGCGGGAATTGAAGTCCAGGGAATATGTGCTGCCAGACAGTTCCGCTGATTCCGGAATGACACAGGCCACCTTTCGGAGCCTGGTGACAGCATTATAAAAGCTGCTCACGTGAATGTCGTGCTGTTCGCACCATACGTTATCGGGCATACCGCTTTGGCGGCATTCGGTAATAAGTCGGTGCCCTTCCGAACCGGAACGGCGTGGATTGTATTTGGCCTTAGTCACCCTCCCAAATGAAAGTGTAGTAAAATACTACCTGACTACCATTATGGGGGTAGCAAAGTTAATTAACAATCCACCCAATATTTAGGCGCTTACGTAATACAGCAGCCTTTGACACTGCTTTATGTTACAGCAATTTCCTCTGCCATAAAAAATGCCGTTCCATCAAACGTAGGATGAAACGGCATTTTATTTGATAATCTTCCAACCATCAATCCACTATAATCTGCGCCCTTTTCGTCAGACGCCCCGGCTTCTGCTGCTGGTTCTCCCGGATTTCATCCATAACCTGAACCATTCCGTCAAACAGCTCCCTGTTCCCCGGCTGCCCCTCTCTAAGGCTGTCTCTGTTTCTTTCAGCTTCCTCAGGCTCTGCCACGCATTGGCCGCATTGCTCCAGCCTTCTGCCGATATAGTGTTTTAGCACCTGGGGGCTGACCGCCTCCTGTTGATTTAAGCACAAATAAGCAAACTGGATGTCCTCCTGTGTGCTGCCGTTTTCCTTAAGCACCAGCTTTGAAAAATATTCCGTCACGGAGGGCGACAGGGCTTTTCCATGCAGCCCGCCCCAGTCCGCTTCTATCCTGTTAACCGTATCATAACCGGTTGCCATATCCTCAAAATCCTTATACTCGTTTCTAAGCCTGGAGCCGCGCCGCAGCCGGAACCGGCATACCTCCAGCTCGTCCTCCTTCTTATCCGTAATTTCGTCCAAAAACAGTGTCACCCTGTAGGCAATAAAATCCTCCGACCTTTTGTCTGTCTCCATTTTCATTTTTAAAATTTCAAGCCGTTCCGTGGGTTCGTAGGCAATACTCATTTCCTCTGTAATCAGGTATATGAAGCCGCCATATTTTACAATCCCCTTTCCAACCACCAGCTCATTGCCTCTCACTTCAAGGTCACAGCCTTTTATCATGCCGTCCGCATATGCCTGATATTCCAACTGGATATGGGTAAAGGAATAATCCCGCAGGGACCACATCAATTCTTTTTTTAATATCCGGTTCCGCTCAAATAGGGGATACAGATTCTGCATTTTATTTGCCCTGCCTTTCTCACAAATCTCTTTTAGTGTTTTGCTGTCCGCTTTTCTGTGCCCGCTACTTCATCCCATCAAAAAAGTTCTGCACCCAACTGTCGTTTTCAAAGAAAAATTCTTCTTCCTTCCCCAAAAACAGAGTCTCATTTTTCCGGTACACCGGCACTACAAAGAACGCCCATTCAGAGGGTTTTGCCCAGACAAAAAATTTCACTTCCCGTTCCACGATATTATCCGTATCGGCCTGCCTGATATGCTCTCCATACTTTGCCTCTATCTCCTCATATTTTGCTTCTGTAAAATCAGACAGAGCGCTGTAACAGGTATACTGATAGCGTTCTTTTCCGTCCAAATCCTTCAGATACAGCTTCAGCATCAGGTTTTCCATATTTCTGGAAATCATGCCGCTCTTATGGTCTCTTTTCAGGCTGTGTATCAGGGTGACTTCTTCCCCGCTGTGGGTATGCGCCGTGACCTGATAAGGCAGGGCCGCTTCCTCCGTCTGGATGGAAACATCCGCATAACCGTAATTTTTATCCCGCAAATACTGCAGTGCGCCGTCCACGCAGGTCATTTTCAGTCCAAAATCCTTCGCCTGGTCTCCGCTTTTGCGTTTAAACTGTATGGTTTTGCCCGGCACAAACTCTTTTAAGGCGCTGCGGAACAGGCTGATTTTACAGGACTGGCCTGTCAATTTGATGATGGCATATTCTTCCACCTTCCTGCTCTCGTACATGTCCTCCATAAAACGTCTTATGATGTCGTAAATATCCGCTTTCAGAAGAAGCTCTATTTCATAGATGCTGAAATAAACTGCCGGAAATTCTTTCACTGTTTCAAATTTTTCTTCCCTTTGCAGCGACAGCTTCCACCGATCCACCGGAATCCATGTGGTTGCGCTCTCCTGCGTGGGCATGGAAGATAATGCGATTCGCAGGGTGTCCGTCCGGTTGAAAAACTCCTTTTTAATCCGTTCCGCCGCCTGGAACAGAAAATAAAAGTTATTCTTCACCTTAAAATAATCCGCCCGGCTGCGATGCTCATACTCCCGGAAACGGGTTGGCAGATACTGCTCCGCCTCCCTGTAGCGCTCCTCCAAAGCTTCATACAGCTTGTCCGCTCCGTACTCATCCACGAATCGGTAAATATCCCTGTCAAAGCCTGCCAGTATTTCCTTTTCTATCCGGTTGTCTTTTTTTAACAGACGGCTGACCGCCGCAATCTTTATAAGCTGCATAATCCGGTAGGTCAGGTTATTCCCGCCAAAATCCGTGTCTCCATTTTCGTAGGAGGTGTTAATCTGTATCCGGTAGGATACCCTCCTGTCCCAAATCCTGAACCGGCAGGAGCAAAGGTCCGTTGTTCCGCCGCCGCAGTCAATGATAAGCGCTTTATATTCCTCGCCGTCCTGGACCTGTCCGTTTTTTATCATTTCTGAAATCGTACTGTACAGTACGGAGACCCCTTCGTCCAGCATATCCTGTTTTTCCACAAAATACTCCGGAAGTATTTCTTCAAACAGCTTCAAAAACTGCGCCTTCTGCTTAACCGGACAGGAAATATGTACGGCGCTGACCTCACATTTGAACCTGTTTTTCGTCTCCTCAATAACATAGGTGAAATAAGCCTTTAAAATATCCCTCCGCTTGATAAATCCCCTTCTGCCCTGGCTGTCGGTAATCTCTTCCTGCTTTTCGTAATCCCCTATCCACCGCTTGATGTCATAGAAAATACAGAAGCCTTCATCTATGTAGCTGGAGTCGGCCAGACAGATTGCCTCATATCCGAACAGGAACTGAATCTTTCCCTCCTCCACCGCAAGCACGCTGACAACGCTTGGAAACAGCGTGGTTTCTTCCCAGTCGGAAGTGGTGTCATAAAAGAGCGTATAATTGGCGTCATTTTCCACCAGTCCATGCTCCCCGTTATAAAAGCCCGTCTTTTCAAAATACTGGCTGTCAAGATAAACCCCAGCCGTTGTATTCGTGGTTCCGAAATCCATGGCTAAAGGCATGGAAAGCGGGGCGGGCTTGCGCACTTCAAAATCCAGCAGCGGGATTCTGTACACCTCCATATGCTCCGGCACAACTTCCTGACTGCCGTAATAGATGCGGTAAAGCATTTCGGAATTACGGCGGTTCATACAGTACAACTGATAATTTTTCACTCCGGATTCCCTGCAGGGCAGCCCTGCCGCCTTGGTTAAATAAAGCTGCTTTTCCGCATTTCCCCTTGCTTCCACGTTCAGGATGGCGCATATTTGTCCATCCCCGCCAACCACCAGCGCATTGGTTCCTGCCAGACGCCTGTCATATGGAATCTTTAAATCGTCATAATATCCAATGGCAATTCCTTCGTAAGCAACTATCTTAGAACTGCATTCCAGATGAATGTCATGCTTTTCCACCAGGGAGCATTTTTCCAGTACGCCGCCCAAGGCCTCCAGCCCGTTTTCATTGGCAGTGCGAATCAGAAAATATTCATCCGCTCCCCGGTACCGCAGGATAACCCGGATCAGCTCCTCCTTATCCATGGGGTTTACAACGCCCTGTATAATCTTTTCCGTTCTGCAGATTTCCTTTAGCTGGTAGGCAGTCATTAACAGAAGGTCCGATTTGTGGTAATGGGTCTGCTCCTTCTTTTCCGTATTCTTTTTCAGTACATATCCGTATCTGTTTTCCTGTGCCATTGCGTTCTCCCATCGTCTGCCCGTTTTTTCTAAAAAAGTACCATATGATCCAGTTCCATGGTTTCCTCCACATCTATAATCCCGAAATGATGCTCCCAGAAAATAAATACATGGTAATAAATAGGAAGAAACATGCCCTGCAAAAACTCCAGCTTTTTTTGTTCTGTCTCCGTTTCCTTTCTACCCACATAGATTAAAATCTGGCGCACATCCTCGTTGCTGGCATATACCAGAGAATCCGGGTATAAATACCTCATGACTTCCCTGAATAGGTAAACGGAACTGCCGCACTGGTAAAGCTTTAAAATCAGCCGCAAAAGCTGCCGCAGTTTTTCTTTTTCAAAGGAACGGATAATGAAAGCAGCATCTTTTCCAAACACTCCCTGCAGAATGTCCTTAATTAAAAAGCAAAGGTCATACTCCTGCTTATCCAATCCCTGCCTTAAATCAAGCTGCACCATGTACTGCATCAATACCCTGAAAAATATCTCTCTAGTCTGTTCAAAGCCCTCCAGATTTTTAGAAAAAATATCTGAGCACACATCGGCAAACCGGTACAGCGGATTGATCAAAACCTCAGGCTCACCCAGCGATTTTTCATTGATAAGTTCCCGTACAATCTCCGTATAAGGGCTGCCATTATCCACCGGCACATATCTGATTTTTTCTCTCGGTATTCTCTCTGCATCCGCCTGCAGCGCGGCTTCCCACACATAGTTCATATGAGTTTCCTCTCAGTTATATAAAACGTTTTGTAAGAATCGCGAGCGATTCTTATGAACGAAACTTAGAATATCTTAGCTGACGTACTATGGAAGCTTAGATATTCTTTTCGTCCTGCCTACACAGCGGTATTCGTTGATTTCGGTCTGCAGCTTTGAAATGACAAACCAGACCATGCTGTCATTTAAGTAATTCCCCGGCTCTTTTTCCTGAAAGGTCAGCAGGAGAACCTTGCGGCCTTCCATCGGGAAAAGCTCATCCCGGACAAACCAGTTCATGCTTTCCTGCGCCGGATATTCCTCTCCGTTTTCAATAATCTCATAATCTGTCACTTCTATGTAATCCGTAATATCCAGTTCCATGATCCTTCGGAAAAGCTCCGCCCTGGTTAACAGGCTTACCTTTGCTTCACTGGAATAGCGTCTGATAAAGGTGTCCTGCTTCCTGTTACTTAAAAGCGGGGCGTTATAATCCAGGGAACGCACTGTATTTTTTTGTACAATCCGGATGGCCGTCCAGTTTTCAAAGGTTTCCTTGCCGGATTTGATAATGATTTTTCCCCTTTCATGGCGGATTTCGGAAATATCCTCATTAATCTTTATCAGATATCCGTCCTCCCTGTTTTCATCCTCTATGGTAAATTCATGCTCATAATAAATGCCGTCAATACAGGGAACCATAAAATTCATGCTGTCAAAGGTGATGCGTTCTATGTTCCAGAGAAGCAGCATATCTATCTGAACAGCCTCCCTGTATTTTCCATAATCAATCCTCAGATTTTCCAAAGAAACTGTTTCCGCCGGTATGTCCTCTTTGTACACGTAAATATCGTACAGCTTGTCCATGTAGCCGGTGTTTACCGTTTCCCATAAAATATGGTTGTCCTGAAACATCCGGTAAAGCTCCGCCATCACTTCCCGGTACCGGTCCGCTTTTTTGATATGGGTGCAAATCTCTTTTTCCTCTCCCTCCACAAGCAAAAATGCCTGAAGCCTGCCTTTGTTTTCAAATCCCCTGCATGTTACGCGGTCCGCTTTCAAAAAGACAGTGCCCACATAAAGCGCTTCTTCTGTTGAGAGAGCCTCTCTGGCTTTTTCACTGTCCAAATCCATAGGAACCACCGGAAACAGGGTGTCGTTAGTGGGGTCATAATCCGCTCTTTTTACTACCGTTGACACAATCCCATAGGCATTATCCGGTATGGAAATTTCCTGATACACCCGCTTTTCCAGCGCCTGGTATTTCTGCTCTGTCTGCCGGATGACGCGCCCAAGGCCTTCCATCAGAACTTTTTTTGCAAAAATGCGTTCGTCCAGGTCGTCTATTTCCCGTAGCTGTTCGGCAATGTATCTGTCGAAATCGAATGGGTATTCTAGTATTGCCGATAGGTTTTCTTCTTGCCAGGTTGCCATAATTTTCCCTCAATTTTTATTATCATACTTATCTAAAACTTTTCTTATGGATAGTTATTGGGTAAGATATTTTCATCACTAATTTCTGTCTCATCCTTGGGGTTATCCACTACAGTTTTTTGCGCATCCTGATAAAGCGGCAATAACTGCTATGAGCATACAGCAGCACTTACTTAAACGCATCTCGTTTCCTTCCTTCTTTTTAAGAATGTTTGGCATAAACACCCGTTTGGATAAAAGGTGTAATCTCTCCACAATAAGTATAGAGGATTTACAAATAATTTTGAGTAAATAAATATATCCAACCATTTATTTAATATATTCTTATTCAACTTTTCAATTATTCATACAATGGGAACGAACATTCCATCACCTGATTAAAATATTCTCGTCCATATTCTTCTACGGTAAATGGCTTATAATATCTACCACCATTTAAATCGACATAGCAGTAGTATTGTTCCCCCTCAACCGTGTATGACATTATCGTATCAATAGAATCCTTGTAAAAGTTTCGGATATAAATATCCTCTCTGTTGGATGTATGGCCTTCCATTCTTTCCCTATTCAACATATCCGAAATACATTTTTTAGCTTCCTTTATATCTTCTTCGTCCGCATCATAAAGCGGTTTACGCCTTGCCCCAATACTAACCGTTCCCCTCCCCGTTACTTCCGGTATATAAGCTGCTTTTAGACCATCCAAATCCTGCTGACCAATAAATGCATATCTATTATCCGGAATTATAAGCCTGCCATCAAATATATTAAGTTCCATTACATGATATAAATGTGAAAGACTATTATCTGGTCCAATCAGTGGAAGAATATAGATTGTGTCCGGATAACGGATATGCTCTCGCTTTTCAGAATAATAATACTCATATTCAATATCCTGATTCATATAAGGATAAAACTTAGAATTTTCATTTTCAAACCATATATCATCCTCTATTACGATTTTAATTACCCGATTTAAATTTTCCTCTGTTATAGAATATTTTTCAGCAATGAAATGTACGTCCTTTTTTTCTTTCTCTGCTATTACTAATTCTTCCTCCTGCTTTGTTTCCACTGCTATTCTTTCTGCCATCCGGAACTTCTTACCTCCATCACAATCATTGGAGGAACATGCGCATACACTGCATAAAACAAATATAAAGGAAACAATAGAACTTCTTACTTTTTTCAAAAATCTTACATCCTCCTTTATAAGACAACTACTCCTTTTTTACATAATTAAAAAATTTATTTCCTCCAAAATTTTTATTTTCAGTATTGGATTTCTTTATCAGTATAATACTATTATTCCTCATCAGCATATTTGTAAGAATCATACCGCCCTTTTTCCCTATCATAACTCCATACCCGATTATACGTCCACGGGAGTACTATAGAATAATATCCATCTACACGTTTGTTTAAGACAGCTATCGCAGCATGTTTATGAGGGTCCTCTATAAAAATTTCTGCTGTAACACTAAGTCTTTCAACAAATTCTCCATTTTCTTCAACATACATACGGATTAAATTTCCTCCTGAACCGGACCACAGAATTCCATGAAAACAAACAAGATAATCGTCCACCCCATCTCCATTAAAATCAAATACAAAGTAATCATGATCCTCTTCCGGGATTTCAGGAAGTTTGCTTCTCACATATTACTCGCCGTCCAAAGCATCCTTTACTAAACTTAAAACTACAGAGTTTTTAAATATTGATTGAGGATTGGTACAAATATTTTCTACATATACCCCATAATTTTCTTCAAGGAAATCATAATCTATTGGTATAGAAAGATTTCCCTTATCTATTTTCCCAACATTTTCTTCTTGCTCTTCTTGCTCTGTTTCTTTCTGTTCAGAAATTACCATATTTTGATTATTCATAGAACTATTACTATCCTTAATTATATCTTTGGTATTTTCAGTATTCAGACAATTATATCCTGTAATTAAAAGAATGAGGATAATGCTTGTAATTCTAGCTTTGTTTCTTTCAATCATTCTATTTCTCCCCATAATATGCTCAAATCAAGCAATACCCTTCTCATTGCTTTAGCAGGTGCTACTCATACAACGGAAAGCATTCTTTCAGCATACGGTTATAATATTCCTTCTGCGCTTCCTCTACAGCATTTGGAGTAGTATTTCTTCTGCCATCCAGATAGATATCTATATAGTATTGTTCTCCTTTGTATGTATAAAGCATTACTGTATCTATGGAGTCCTTGTAAAAATTTTTGATATAAATTTCATCATCATTATCCGGAGCCTCTTGCATCCATGAACCTATCTTTCTTTCCTTCTCCAATTCTTTCCGAATATTTTCCTTTGCCTCTTCAATATCAGCTTCATCCGCATCATAAGGCGGTTCGCGCCTTTCTCCGATACTAACCGTTCCTCTCCCTAATATTTCCGGCATATTATGTTCGGCTTTCAACTCATCCAGATTTTCTCCACTATAATAAGAAATATGATTTAATATATTATCATCAATCCTGAATCCCAATATATAATAAAGTGATTGGCTATCCGGTTTAATCAACGGAAGAACTCTAATATAGCCATGTTCTTCCCTATAATAATATTCGTAATAATATTCGTATTGAATGTCCTGATTGATATAAGGATAAAATATAGATTTCTCATATCCAAACCATATATCATCTTCTATTGCAGTCTTAAGAGTCTGCTCTGTTTTTTCTTCAATCATCCTTTTTAAGGTCTGCTCTGTCTCTTCATCTAACGTTGGGACTTCTCCTAATGGAAACGAACATTCTAGCATCCGGTCAACATAGTCCGAGTCCATACTATCCACAAAAACCGGCTTATCGCCTTCTTGTCCCGATAAATAAACACTGCGGCAGTAGCGCTCTCCCTCATACGTATAGAACATAATAGTCTCTATGGAAGTTTTGTAGAAGTTGCGGATATAGACATCCTCTATATTCGATCCCCCGCCTATATGGCTTCTCGTATCCAGCCATCTCAGGATATTTTCCTTTGCCTGTTCTATATCTTCTGCATCTGCATCATAAGGCGGTCTGCGCCTTTCTCCAATGTTAACCGCTCCCACTCCTGTCGCTTCTGGGATAAACAAGGATCTAACTTTCTCCAAATTTTGCATTCCGCTATAAGAAACCCCATCCCTAAGCTTACCATTATATACCTCAAGTGATATTATATAGTACAATGATAAGTTATTATTGGGTTCAATCAACGGAAGAATAGTTACATAACCTCCATCTGAATAACCAAACTCCGTATACTTATACTCGTATTCGACTTTCTGATTAATACAATGATAAAATATAGATGCTTTATCCTTAAACCATATATCGTCTTCTATTACCGTTTTCAATGTCTGTTCAAGTTCTTCTTCTGTGAACGGACAATTTGAATATTCTTCCGTTTCCGTCTTATCCTCTGTCGATGCTTCTTCTATAGATTTATCTTCTGCCATACGTGAATTCTTATATTTGTTACTGTATTCCAAAGAATATGCAAATACACAGAAGCACACAAAAACAATTATAACTAAACAAATGTATGACTTTTTCATTGATATCTCTTTTCTTTGCCATGTAAGTTACCACATTTCCAACAAGACTTTCACTATCATTGCAAAACATTTAACCGACTTTATTACCATCCATAAAAGAAATATGTCAAAAGTCCAAGGCCGACATCTTATTCATACACTAGAAACGAACATTCCCTGACCCGATTAAAATATTCTTGTCTACATTCTTCTACCTCATGTGGCTTATAATATCTGCCGACATTTAAATCAACGTAGCAAGTCATCAAACCACCAGTTCAACTCAACATCATAAACTTAAGATTGGATGATATGACTCGATTCTAGTATTATTTCA
>OGXN01000556.1_pt1 | contig 46548 bp, 44 predicted proteins | sample 1576281 | NCBI WGS metagenome assembly OGXN01 (sample SAMEA3541494, study PRJEB24748) | human gut metagenome | biome: human gut; feature: human-associated habitat; material: faeces | place: China | collected 2012
ACTGCTTTGGAGAAAGTGGAACACCAGATGCTTTATTAGAAAAATACGAGTTAAACGCAAAAGCAATTGTGAAAAAAATTAAAGAGATTTAGTTATTATCAAATTTTCCTTGCATAACATAATATAAATCTTTTTGATAGACAGTATTTGCTTATTATAGTTAAAAAAATCACCCCAAAATGAGGTGATTTTTTGTATTGCTGTATTTTATTTCCAATATTTTTTCTTGTCTTCTTCTGTAATCTTACGAATCACTTTACAAGGATTACCAGCCGCAATCACACCAGATGGGATATCCTTATTTACAACACTGCCAGCGCCAATCACAGTATCATCACCAATGGTAACACCAGCAAGTACTGCAACGTTTGCGCCAATCCATACATTGTTTCCAATTGTGATAGGATAGGCATATTCTAATCCCTGATTTCTTTGTTCAACATCTAAAGGATGTCCTGCACAATAGAACCCACAATTAGGAGCCACAAATACGTTATCCCCAAAGGTAACTTTTGCGCAATCCAGAATGACACCATTATAATTCATGAAGAAATTGTCACCAATCTCAATATTATAACCATAATCACAATGAAATGGCTGTTCAATGGTTACATGCTCACCTACATGTCCTAAAAGGGAGTGTAAAAGTGCTCGGCGTTCTTCTTTGTTGCTAGGGCGTATATGGTTGTAGTCAAAACATTTTTCAATACATTCCAAACGTTCTTTTTTTAAATGCTCATCATAATTTGCATCATACAATAGGCCTTGTGCCGCTTTTTCTTTTTCTGTCATACCATACCTCTTTCTAACAGCGTCATTATAATATGTACGTACATGATTGTCAATGCTGATTATAAACAAAATAGAGCATATGATTATAAACAAAATAGAGCATATAGAGGAAGGTATAAAACACCATCTTTATTTCCAAAGTTCTTTAATGAACAGCGGATTGCATATTCTGGTTGATATTTATCCATATACATTTTTAAGCTTTTAGATTTTGTATTGAAAGAAGCTTTTACTTCCATAGGAATCACTTGATGAGATTTAGTAATCATGAAATCAATTTCCGCAATACCATTTGATTCATAGTAACAGGCATCATACCCTTTTGTTTTTAATTGTTGTGCAACATAGTTTTCGGTTAAGCCACCTTTAAATATTGCATACTCATCTTTGATAAATACAGACATATCTAATCCATATAGATTAGATAATAAACCTGTATCACTCATATAAATTTTAAAGAAATCTGAATCAGCATAGCATTTCATTGGCAAAAGATTATTTTTTATTTTAGAAACCTTGATAATCAACCCACTATCCATCAACCATTCAATCGCATCTTGATATTTTGATTTTGTGGCACCCTTTTCTATGATTTTATATTGGAACTTATGATTGTCTTTACTTAATTGTTCAGGTATGGACTGAAAACAGGAACGTATTTTCATAGCTTCGGAAGGTGTTGCATATTTTGCCATATCTGCCAGGTATGCATTTATGATATTTTGTTGAATCATATCATAGGAAATAGGGCTTTGTGTAAGATATGATAATACAACAGCAGGCATTCCTCCGCATAAAACATATTCTTTATAATATTGCACTGCTTTTAAATGCCATACATCTGGCATTGGCTTTTTCTCTTCATAACAAGTTTTGATCATTGTGATTAATGATTCTTCATCTTTTGCCATTAAGAATTCTTCAAAATCTAATGGATATAGTTGTTAATGCATTTTTCCTTAGAAAAAATCAATATATTTAAACTTATTCGTTTGAAAAAGTCATAAAAATACAATTTTTTCTAAGGAACGTTTATAAAAAATAAAAAGCATGACACGATAAACGATGCCATGCTCAATGATTAACGAAGAATAAATGCTAAATAATCTAAGAAGAATAGTGTAAATGCAAGAATGATACCTGTCCATGAAGCCTTTTTTATAAGGGAAGAATTTTGTTTTTTCTTTTGACAGTATATAATGATGAACCCGATGATTGGCATCAAATAACTGATGATCAAGGAAAGTATCGTGAGCAGCTTTTCTTTTACTGATACGATTCTAAATTCATGCAATGCTTGCAACATCTTCACCTTCTTTTACCAATTCGTTTAATTTTTCCACTACTGGTTGTTTACCATCTGTGAAAATTACCATTGTGGTAACATCATACCCTTTTGCTTTGATAGATGCGATATCAGCTTTCACAACAGGATCTCCTTTTTTTACCTGATCGCCTTGATTTACATAACTGTGAAACCCATTTCCCTGTAGTTCAACAGTATCAATTCCAATATGTACAATGATTTCCATATCATCATTTGTAATTCCAAAGGCATGTCCAGTAGGGAATACTGCCGCAATCGTACCATCAATGGGTGATACAAAGATATCAGAAGATGGTTCTATCGCAAAGCCATCTCCCATGGCTTTACTGGCAAAGGCTTCATCTTTTACAGATGATAAGTCAATCAACCTGCCTTGTACTGGTGATCCGATTGCCTGTTTCTTTTTGTTTTTGAATAGGTTCCACATAATCATTTACTCCTTTACTTTAATTCTGGCCAATAATCTTTATTTGCGATAATCATATCATCCAGGATTGCTTTGGCCTGTGTAGATGATTTGATAGTTTTATTTAATGCGAATGCCTGTAAAACTTTCGTATAAGAGTTTTCAATAGCACCTTCTACCAGACATTTTTCACAAGCATATTGCTGTTCAATCATGCCTTTATAGAATGTTGGGATATGTCCAACTGAGATTTTTTCTACTCCACGAGGGGATACATAACAAGGGATTTCCACCATGGCGTCATCTGGTAAATCAGCGATGGCACCTTCATTTTTCACGATAAGCAAATAGCGTCCACCATTTTCTCTACATAAAGATTCCGCAAGATCAACGATAAATGTACCATGTGCACCTACCACAAACATGCCATCATCATATTTTCCAGTTTCTTTATAACGTCTGATTGCATCAAATAATGTTTTTTCTCTGCCATCCATAACTTCATTTGCTCTTGTATAATCAGGGTTGGCATCATTCACGATATCCTGACTTAATAAGTAATACTGTAAATATGTATTTGGAAGATAATCAGGGAAACGTTCCATCATTGGTTTAACATTGCCATAAGTATGTACCCAAGAAGGTTCCCAGTGCTGTTCATCTGGTACATCACATAAATATCCATGTGCAATGGCATGTTGTCTTAATTCTTCAAAACGACTTTCGCCATTTACCCAGATATCAGTGAACCAGCCAAAGTGATTTAAACCAAAGTAATCAGGTTTGATATCATGAGGGTCACAATGCAGAATATCCGCAAAGCTGTTAATGATTGCGACTGGCATATCACAAATATTAATGATACGTGCATTTGGTCTTAATTTCTTTAATGCCAATGCAACGATAGCGGCAGGGTTGGAGTAATTTAAAATCCAGTGATTTGGTGCGGCATACTTTTCTACCATATCCAAGATTTCTACCATTGGATAAATCGTTCTAAGTCCATAAGCAAGACCACCACAGCCACATGTTTCCTGTCCAACTGCACCATGTTTTAATGCGATTTTTTCATCTTGTTCACGCATTGCATATTTACCAACACGAATCTGTGCGAAGATAAAATCTGAATCTTTAAATGCAGTTTCTGGGTCAGTTGTTGTAAAGAAGTTACATTCTGGACAATTTGCCTTTACAACTTCTTTTACGATGATTGCGACATCGTTTTGACGTTCTTCATCGATATCATATGCACGGATTTCCTTTACAGGAAAGGTATCCTTTTTTGATAAAATTGCCTTTACGACACCTGGTGTATAAGTACTTCCTCCACCAACGATTGTGATAATTTTTGGTTCCATGTTATTCTCCTTCTATTGCTAAATGATTAGCTTCTAAATAATCTTCTAAACTCTTTCTAAATTTATTTACATTCACACCATAGATAATCTGGATTTCATTGCCTCTTTTCACAAGTCCTTTAGAGCCTGTTTCTTTTAGTTTTTCTTCATCTACAAGATCTAAAGAATCCACAACAATACGTAAACGTGTGAAACAATTGTCTATATTTTTGATATTCTGAATACCACCAACAGCTTCATAAATCTGAGCACCCAGGGAATTGTTCATACCAGCAGGGGATGGTGTTGCGGTATTTTTCTTTGCAGCTTCATAATCTTTCTTTGTTACCAGTTTGACATCTTCATCACTTTCATCTCTACCAGGGATTTTTACATCAAATTTCAAGATGAACCATTTAAATACGAAGTAGTATACAGCCATCTGTACAAGTCCTAATAAAATGAACCAAGGCCATCCGGTTTTTGCGACACCCGCAGGTACGTTGTATAGCAATGTTTCAAAAATACCTCCAGCAGTACAGCATGTGATCTGGAAGAAGTACAACAGATAGAAGAAGATACCTGTTAGTACAGAGTGAATCAGGAATAGTACAGGACTAACGAATAAGAATGTAAATTCAATTGGTTCTGTAATCGCAGCTAGACAGCTTGTCAGGATTGCTGGTACATAAATTGCTCTGGCTTTGTTTTTTAATGCAGGTTTTGCACAATGCAGCATTGCTAGACCAGCACCAGATAAACCAAATACTTTTACTAATGTAACGTTATTGAAAATGGTAGTTAATGATAATTTTGCAGTTTCAGGGTCACCTAACTGTGCTAATGCGATTGCCCAAGCACCAGAATAAGTTTCACCGGCAACAGTAGCAACACCACCTAAATCGGTATACCATAATGCACTACCAATCAAGTGATGTAAACCTGTAGGAATCAATAAACGTTCTAAGAAACCAAATGTAAAGAAACCAATACCACCAGATGTTGAAATAAAGGTCGCAACAGAAGTGATCAAGGATTGTACAGGTGGCCATAAATAAGCAAATGCAATTGCCATAACCAGCATCACAGGAATAGAAATCAAGAATACAAAACGTGTTCCACCATATACAGAAAGTACTTCACCTAAGTCTTTATCACAATATTTATTGTGCAAGCATCCTACGATTACACCAATGATAATACCAAGGAATACACCCATATCCACAATCTGGAAGCCTAGCATCATGTTTTGACCATTGCCAGTTGCTTCATGTAACATACCTGTTAAGGATAAGAATGAATTCTGTGCAGCACAGAAGATAAACAGACAAAGGAAAGCAACCAGTGCCGCATGTTCCTTTTTCTTTTTCGCAAGACCAAATGCAACACCAATCGCAAAAATTGGTCCTAAGTTATTAAATACAGACATCAAGCCATTATACATGACTTTAAAGATGATCTGGATAACCTCATTTCCTAAAAATGGTACTGCGGATACAATGTTAGGGTTGATCATAAAGTTACAAATAACAAGAATCAATCCTACAGCGGGTAAATAAAGTACGGGTGCCACAATGGCTTTGGAGAATGTCTGCATTGCTCCAACAAATTTTTCTTTCATACTATCGTCCTCTCTCTTATAATAGAAAAGACCTAAAAACTACAGCCATCACAAAACAAAAAGCTTTGTTTATCTGTTGAATTTAGGTCTTGCCTGATCGAATCAGTAACAATCCATTCAGTTGTTAATCTTATAAATATGAATCATCAAATATAATAGCTCTTTTTCTGTCAGCATATAGCCGAAGGTTTCATAAATGAAATCACGCACTGCATGTACACATGACAGAATTTTTTTATTCTTTTTCGCTAAGAACACAGCCATTTCTTTATCTTCAAAGCTTTCTTCCTCATGTTCACCATTGAAGATGCGTTGCGCCATAAATTTCAGATGTGTTGTTAAACGAATATAATCCAGACTCTCTTCATCAAAGCGAACATCCAGTGTATCAGAAATTACCTGTATACAACCCTCAATCAGTTGAAGTGTTTCCATAGTGGAATTGGAATTGGTATCACTGGATCCATTGATAATATGCAAGGCGATATATCCGGCTTCATCTTCCTGCAAATGGATACCAAGTTCTTTTTCAATCAATTGGATACTCCATAAACCAATTTTATACTCCTCTTTGTATAAGGTTTTTATTTCTGTTAGTACTAGATTGGGAAGTTCTGTACCTGTTTCATAACGTTCTACCGCAAAACAGATATGGTCTGTCAATGCTACGATGGTTTGATCCTGAAAGGATATGTTTAATCGTTTGACAGCTTCTTCCATAATCGTTTGAGAAAGCTTGAAGTATTTTTCAGGTGTGCGTAAAAACAGCTGATACATTGCGTTTTTTTCGCCACCCTCATAGACGTAGCGCTTTTCAATGCGGCGTTCATCTACTTCATCTCCAATTTTTTTCTGGAATCCAATACCTGAACCAGTCAGTATGAGATCATTTTTATTGTCAGAAATAGTGGCCACTGCGTTGTTGTTGAAAATCTTAATAATTTTCATAATCTCCCTCCGATAAAAATAAAGACCTAAGAATTACAAAAACTATAATAAAAATATAGTCATGTTATTCAAAGGTCTTGCCTGATCACATCAGTAACAATCCAAGTATTACAGCTATTATTTTAAACATTAATTTACTTTTGTCAACACTTTTATGTCAAATTAAATAAAAATGATAGCGTTTTACTTTTCAAAAATGATATCGAAATATTTCATCTCTTGAAAGCCAGCCATTCCAGTATCATATGCACGATCTTGCAAGATATCCATAAGCGCTTGTAAAGATGCTTCATCCAACGTGTACTGATAAGCAGTTTCAATGGCTTTTACAGCTAATCGAACAGCTTTTTCAAATATTTCCGGGAAGGAATCATTGCTTATGATTTCATGATCACAAGGATGTTTCCATACTTCTTTCTTTAGATTTAAAACATCAAAATCATTCTCATCCTGATTTGGCACAATATTACCTGACATTTGCCATTTCTGATGACGAAGCATTTCATATCCAAGCCATGCATCAATCTTATAATGATGTGGATCATATAGCCATTCCTGTGCGTGACGCCATCCATCTAATGCTTTTCTAATATCATAAACGCGGATATCACTTTGAAACAGCTTCTTGACTGTTGGAACATAAATACGGGCAATTGCTTGTAAAATTTCTTGATTGTATAAGCAGATATCAGGAAAATAGTATTCTTTAATACTGCAGTTTCGATAAGTTCTCAACATTGTTTCATCTAATACGGATTCAAATCGATGATGATAATTCAGACTCATGCCAGTACAATCACCTGTACGATAATAGACATATGGATGGGCACTGCTGTCAATAGCCCAATGACATAAATGACCAAATAGATATACAGACATTCGTGTTTTGATATCATCTTTTTTCTGTTTTAAGATTTCATCAAGACCACATCTGAAAAAGTCATTGACATGGCCACAATGCAACGTATTCCCTATTTGTGAAACCAGATTATCATGAAATAAATTCCATGGGGTTGCGCCATAGAAAAACAAAGGATCAGGACCATTACTACCGATATAATAGAGCTGTTCATTATCTTTGATCATTTGAATGATATCTTCATGATGTAATCGTTTTAATACTTCTTCCGCAAAAATCTTGTGAGTAATTAAGTTTGGCATATTGTTCTCCTTGTATCTTACGTGTACTATAAAGACATTATAATATGAAAAGAAACCGCATACAAGAACAAAATAGGATGATAGCGAAGATTGTGAATTACATTTGATATAGAAATAGATATCAATAGTAAAAATTGTACAATACAGGAGATGAAGTTACCGTATTTCTGAATATTTTTGAATCCCTTGTGCGTGTGTATGAGATTTGTTATACTTTGTAAAAGTATAAAAGGGGAAATCATAAATGAAAAAGTTTAATTTAAAAAATAAATCGATACAAAAAGGAATTTTGATTTTTATCATTGGATTATTATCAGGAGTACTGCTTATAACTTCTTTTCAACATTTTCAAAGTTCACCTAGTGAAAAAGACGCTGTGAAAGAGGAAAAAATTGCAGAAAAAGATACAGCTAAGGACAAGGAAAAAACCGAAGAAAAAGATAAAGAAACAAAACAGGAGGAGAACACTTCCCAATATCCTTCATGGGATAAATCTGCCGTATATAATGGAGGAGATAAGGTGATATATGAGAAAAAGATTTATAAAGCAAAATGGTGGACACAGGGAGAAACACCAGGGAACAGTGATGTTTGGGAGGATACAAAAGAAAGCATTACACCTGTAAAAGATGAAAAGAAAAAGGATACAGTTACCAATAAGAAGCATGTGGAAACAGGAGATAAAAAGATTGTCGGTTATTTTCCTTCATGGAAACCAGCAAAGGTGGATGATCTTCGCTATGATGAATTGACAGATATTATTTATGCATTCGCCATACCAACGAGTGAAGGAGATTTACGCCCCTTAGATAATGCAGATATCGCAAAACAAATTATCACGAAGGCCCATAAACAAAACGTTCGTGTGTTATTAGCAGTAGGTGGATGGAGTTATAATGATGTTCCATTAGAAGCGACATTTGTTTCCGCTACAGAAAACGATCAAAAGATAAAGAAATTTGGCGATGCTATTATAAACATGTGTGATCGCTATGGATTTGATGGAATAGATATGGATTGGGAGCATCCACGTGTCGATGGAAATACTGGGAAACAATATGAAGCGTTGATGTTGTATCTGGCAGATAAATTACATGATGAAAAAAAGCTTCTGACAAGTGCTGTTTTAAGTGGTGCTACTGCAGATGGCAATGTATATTATGATGCAGCAGCGCATAGTGATGCAGTCTTGAAGGCAGTGGACCGTATTCATGTGATGGCTTATGATGGTGGGGATGGAGAGCGTCATTCTCCATATGATTTTTCAGTAAACAGCATAGAATATTGGACAGATACTAGAAATGTTGACCCTAATAAAGTCATATTGGGAGTACCATTTTACGCAAGGCCAAGTTGGGCAGGCTATGGAGATATCATTAAGGAAAATAAAGACGCACCAAAGAAAGATCATGTTACCTATAATGGGATGGATGTATATTATAATGGCCTAGAAACTATGAAGAAAAAAGCACAGTACGCTAAGAAAAACTGTGGTGGGATCATGATTTGGGAATTGAGTCAAGATAGTAGCGATGACAACATGAGCTTGCTGAAAGTAATAGCGGATGAACTATCTAAATAAGTGACGTACTCCCACCACTTATGCAAAGCATAGAAGTGGGGGACTTCTGCCTGCTTTTGGTTAAAATAGAGTCCTTTTCATATTTAAAAACCAACGTTTTAAAATAAAAAGTAATGATTTATTTTAAGATTTTAGCTAAAAATATAATTATTTATGCTTTTTGTAACAAGCCCTCCTTTTTTGTGTATAATGTTACCTATTATGAGAACGGAGGTATGTGAATGAGCGTTGAACAATCAAATTTATTGAATGAAGAAATGAAAAAAGGAAAGAAGATTTTTTTAAGACCAAGCATACTAGATACTGCAATAGTAAATAGACCAAAGAATATGATATTAGGGGAATCGCTAGTCACAATGGAAAAAACAAAAGCGTATGATCATATATGTAAATTGGTATTAAGCAATAAACCGGTTGTGTCGCGTATCATGAAACGTGTGATGAAAGAATGTAAAGATATGACGGTAGATGAAATCGTCAATTGTATTGAAAATGATCCTCAAGTCATTGCGATTGTGAAAGATCATGATCAGATTATCGGAATGAATGTAGAGGATGAATGTATTATCGGAGCACCCATTCGATATGATGTATTATTTAAAGCAAATCTGCCAACAGCAGATGGTGGAACAGAGTGCGTAGGAATCTTTATGAATTTTGAAATACAAATAGATGATAATCCAGGGTATTCACTAGTGAGAAGAGGTATCTATTATACTTGCAGAATCTTAGCACGTCAAAAAAATGCAGCTGATGGATTTGAAAATTCAAATTTCAACGATATCCAAAAGGTCTATTCGATTTGGATATGCCCAGTTCATAAAAAAGAAAAAAATGATGTAATCAATATTTATCATATCGAAGAAAAATGTTTAAAAAAAGAATGGCATTGCCCACAGAAAGACTACGATCTAATGGAATTGATCATGTTGTATCCGGGTACACAATATGATTATGATCAAGGTGAAAAACATGGGTTATTAGAGATGTTAAATATATTGTTCACAATGAAAATAAGTGCAGAAGAAAAAAAGAGATTATTGGAAAAAAATTATGGTATAATAATGACGAAGAACATGGATGAGGAGGTAGAATATATGTGCAATCTTAGTGAAGGTATATTGAAACAAGGACTAGAGCAAGGACTAGAACAAGGAATAGAAATAGGAAAAGCACAAGGTATACAAGAAGGTGAATTAATTTCCGCAATTAAGTTAACCAAAAATCTAATAAAAAGCAGTAAAATAGATGTTTATAAAGCTATGGCATTACTAGATCTACCACAGGATATCCGTAAAATCGTAATCGAAGAAATAAATAAAGAAAAATAGAATTAAAAGACGTATTCTGATGAAAAATCAAAAATACGTCTTTTTTATAGGAACATCATTGTATAAAGAGGATAACATTCTATAATCTCATGTCACAATTCACATTGTTCAAAAATAACTAATTGTACGTTGCGGCTGTTTATGAATTGCTGTAGGCTTTTAGATTTCGTGTTATAACCACTTTTGGCTTCAACAAGATTTCCTTGCAGGATATCAAAATACAATTCTTTGAAATTATTCGTTATAGACATATGTGATAAACAAAAATTATTCATCAAGAAAATATATAAAAAGATAAAACTATTTTCATATGAGAATGGTATCTTGCTTTCTTTTCATTTGCATAGTATACAGAAGAAATACAAGGATGTGCGTAAATAGTAAATTGCATAATTCTCTAATTTGCGTTATCATAAGAGATAAAAAACGGAGGGATTGGGATGCTAAAAAGATTACATCACTCAAAAGAAGCAATCAAAATGGAAATCAGAGAACATAAAAGCTCTTCCATCGTATATTTTACACTCAGAGCATTGGTGATATTAACAATGATTCTTCAGATATTTAACCGGAATTATGAAAATGTATTCTTATGTATTTTGACATTGGCATTATTGATTGTGCCAAGTTTTATTCAGGTAGAATTTAAAATAGAACTGCCAACTACATTAGAAATTATCATTTTGGTATTTATATTCTCTGCAGAAATACTTGGAGAAATAAAATCGTTTTATATCGTATTTCCTATGTGGGATACCATACTTCATACACTCAATGGATTTTTGGCAGCGGCAATTGGATTCTCACTTGTGGATATCCTAAATAACAATGATCGTTTACAGTTTAAAATGTCGCCTGTCTTTATGGCATTAGTAGCATTTTGTTTCTCTATGACGATTGGCGTATTATGGGAGTTCTTTGAATTTGGCATGGATCATCTAATTGGTACGGATATGCAGAAAGATACAGTGATAAACTATATTACTAGTGTGGCATTAGATCCTACAAACAGCAATCGACCAGTGACAATGAGTGGTATCAATGATGTGATTGTCAATGGACAAGCATTAGGATTGGGTGGGTATCTGGATATTGGACTAATTGATACTATGGAAGATTTATTCGTAAACTTTATTGGTGCCGTTGTGTTTTCAATCTTTGGTTATTTCTATGTAAAAAAACGTGGGAAAGGTCGTTTTGTTAAACGATTTATACCAAAACCAAAGGATAAAAAACGGGATTATTTAGAAATAGTAAAAAACAGCAAACAGAGTACAGAGTAAAATCTGTACTTTTTTCTTGTTCACCTATTATAGAGGACTTATAATATGTTTGTTAGAGGTGACATAATGAAAACAATAAGTCATAAACAGAAGGAAAATAAGGCAGATATAAAGATTTCTGTAGGTAGTTCATATGCATGAATTTGAAATGAAAAAAAGCAATTATAAACTTTTTATTCACAAATGGGAAATAGCAGTAATCCTTGAAGCTGGATACAGAAAATTACATGAGAATGAAGATTGTAGTGAATATATTAGAGTATGTGAGAACCTATATTTCTCAATCGCTTTTGTGCCTAATTCCAACAGTGTGAAGCTTTCAGATGAAGAAATAAACGATTTTTGTAAAGGACTTCATTTAGTAAGTGATCAAATCATGGATAAAGTAAATCATAAGTCCTCTCTGATTCAGCTGCAAAGTATTCTGTTTTCAGATTGTAATATCCAACAAGAAGCATTAATGGTTTCCGCAATCAAATGGGCAAGTGAAGCGTTCGCCTTTCCTATGCCAATCATAAATGTGACATTTGATGATACGATAAAACCTTGTGGCAAGTATATTTTTGATTTTTCTAATTTGATATAAAAAAGATGAACATTCGCATTAGCTTTTGTTCATCTTTTTGTTGTTTAACGATGATATAATTTTTTAGTCTGATATTGATCTTCACAAGTTAAATTACAATTCAGTTTACGGAATGTATTTACATCCACTTGTGATAAAATAACGGTACTATGTGCTTCACAGCCTTTTAGCTTATCCAGTTGCTGCATAGCCAAATGAGATACAGGATTGGTTGTTGCGGATATCGCAAGAGCAATCAAAACTTCATCTGTATGTAAACGAGGATTATGATTACCAAGAGAATTCACTTTCAATTTCTGTATTGGTTCTATAATATTAGGTGAAATCAATGGTATTTCATCATTGATGTTGCCTAATGCTTTTAAAGCATTTAATAATGCGGCACTGCATGCACCAAGCAGGGAGCTTGTTTTACCAGTCACAATAGATCCATCTGGAAGCTCTATTGCGAAAGCAGGAGCATCCGTTTCTTCAGCTTTCTGTAATGCTGGAATCACACAACGTCTTTCTAAAGGAGTGATATTAGCCTGTGACATAATCAGTTCAATTTTCTTAATGGTATCTTCAGTAGTATGACCTATTTTAAAATCAACTTTTGCGGCATAATAACGGCGAAGGATTTCTTCACTGCTTGCTTTTCTTGCGGCATCATCATTCACAATACAATAACCTGCCATATTTACGCCCATATCTGTAGGTGATTTATAAGGAGATTCTCCTAAAATCTTTTCAAACATGGCATTTAATACAGGGAAGATTTCCACATCACGGTTATAGTTTACAGTAGTGACACCATATGCTTCTAAGTGGAATGGATCGATCATATTGATATCATTTAGATCAGCAGTTGCGGCTTCATATGCCAGATTCACTGGATGCTTTAATGGAAGATTCCATATAGGGAATGTTTCAAATTTCGCATAGCCTGCTTTGATACCACGTTTATGTTCATGGTATAACTGTGATAAACAAGTGGCCATTTTTCCTGAACCAGGACCAGGTGCTGTCACAACGACCAAAGGTTTTGTTGTTTCTATATATTCATTTTTACCATATCCATCTTCTGATACAATCATTGGTATGTTGTTAGGATATCCAGGGATTACATAATGCTGGAAAACCTTAATACCTAAATGTTCCAGATGCGCTTTAAAAACATCAGCACTGGATTGATTTGCATATTGCGTAATTACGACACTTCCTACATATAAGCCGGTTCCACGGAATGCATCGATGAGACGTAATACTTCAGCATCATATGTGATACCAATATCACTGCGAATTTTATTTTTTGCGATATCATTCGCACTGACAGCGATAACGATTTCTACTTCATCTTTCAGGTTTAACAACATCTTCAGTTTTGAATCAGGCTGAAATCCAGGCAACACACGTGCAGCATGGTGATCATCAAATAATTTACCGCCAAATTCAAGATATAACTTATTGCCAAACTTACTGATTCTTTCTAAAATATGCTTTGATTGCAGTTCAATATATTTGTCATTATCAAAAGCTATTTCTTTCATCTTCTCACTCCTTATCTAAAAAAACTCTCACTTTATGTATTATACCAAAAATATCGGTCATTTACTAACATAAAACAGTTTTTCAAAAGAAAAAAACAACGAGTCGTGAAAGCAGAAAAAATGTAAGCTATTTCTATGCTTATGCAAATATTTCAAAGAATGTGGAAAGATGAATGAATTACTGTAATTATCGTAAAAAATAGAATTTTAAAATGTTTTATATCTAAGAGAATTAATTAAGTATAGAAAATATGAGGAATGATCTACAAGTAAAGAAACAAAAATAATTGAAAAAGCAGAGAGTGTTTTGCTTGTCAGGCTTTTTAGAGCACATAAATCGACCGTTCAAAGAAACAATCAACCGCTCATAGACTTTTATAGATATAATCCTATTATATAAATTGTACGTTCAAAGCCATGTCATGTACACCCTATGATATGTTTTCTTCAGGACTTTATAGGATTATAATTAAGTAGGGAAAAACAAATAAGTTTTATACCTTATAGGGAATTTTTTTGCATACTATTTTAGAAGCCTCCATAATTCTTAAGAAATTGTCATTTTTATAGACTTTGTTTATTTACCAGTAAAAGGTATAATGATAAGGTAATACGAAAAGCCATTAAAAAGGCTTTTTTGTTACGTTGACAACACTATACAGATGGTAGCAAAATCTGTGTATTTGCATATATAATAATGTAAACATGATAAAAATGGATACAATTAAGGAACTTTTGATGATTTTTATTTGGAAATAATTAGAATGTCAAAAAAGTACGGAAAAAAATAGCTATCAAACGGAAAATGCTTTATAATAGTAATGCACTTTTGCAACACTACCATCACGCAATATGTGATGTCCTATAAATCAGAATCAAAAAAGGAGATATCGCAATGGAAAAAGTTATAAAAATTGAAGGGAAACATAAATTACGTGGAACAGTACGTATCAGCGGATCAAAAAACGCTACCGTCGCACTGATTCCAGCAGCCATATTAGCAAACGGGCCTGTCACAATCTGTGGTGTGCCGAATATCAGTGATGTAGAATCACTATCAGTATTACTACAAGATCTGGGTGTTGTTGTAGATATTAAAAGCAGTGATCGCATCGTCATTGATACAACAGATATGCAAAATAAACCTATGATTCATGAGGCAGTCAGTAAACTAAGAGCTTCTTATTATTTCATGGGGGCTTTGCTGGGAAAATATGGACATGCGGAAATCAAAATGCCAGGAGGATGTTATTTAGGACCTCGTCCGATTGATTTGCATCTGAAAGGTTTTGAGGCATTGGGCGCAACGGTTACTTATGATCATGGTGCTTATATATTAGATGCCAAAGAACTTGTCGGAACGAAAATTTTCTTAGATATATCCAGTGTTGGCGCAACGATCAACATCATGATGGCAGCTGTTCATGCCAAAGGTAGAACAACGATAGAAAATGCCGCAAAAGAACCAGAAATTATAGATGTCGCAACCTTATTAAATAAAATGGGCGCAAATATTCGTGGAGTTGGTACTAATGTTATCACCATTGATGGTGTTGATGAACTTAGTGGATGTTTCCATGAAATTATACCAGATCGTATCGAAGCAGCTACGTATATTGTATTAGCAGCAGCAGCTGCAGAAGATGTGATGATCGAAAATATTATACCGCAGCATTTGGAATCACTATTATCAAAACTTCATGAAATTGGTATCCAGATGGAAGTTGGTGTCGATCGTGTGCATGTAAAAGGACATGATGGAAATATTAAGGCTACTGATATTAAAACATTGCCATATCCAGGCTTTGCCACAGATATTCAACAGCCATTAACTGCACTTTTAACACAGACAACGGGACAATCTATTGTGACAGAAACTATTTATACAGAACGTTTTAAACACTGTTATGAATTAAATAAAATGGGCGCAAATATCAATGTTATGATTCCTAGCTCCTTTATCAATGGTCCAACACCTTTATATGGTGCAGAAGTATGTGCGACAGATTTACGTTGTGGGGCATGTCTTGTGATTGCCGGATTAATTGCAGATGGTGTGACAACCATTCATGATATTTATCATATCGATCGTGGATATGAGGATTTGGATGGTAAATTAACAGCTTTAGGCGCAAAAATCTGGCGTGAAACAATTGAAGATTAATATATTGACCTTATAGTTATAGACTATAAGGTTTTTTTCTTTGTGATTGTTTGCTATATCTTGAGTCATGGTATAATAACAATAGCTGAGGAGTTGAGTCATATGAAAAAAGCACTCTATCGATTAGAAATCTATCATAAACAAAGTGCCACAGAAAGCGAAAAGGAAGTTTTAAACTTTATCTTAGAACATCCTCGCACAGTAGTGGAGATGGATATCCATACATTGGCAAAAAAGTGTTATTGTAGTGCTGCCACAATTGTCAGAATATGTAAGAAAAATGGATTTAAAGGATTTAAAGAATTAAAAATGGCAGTGTTAAATGATATCAACTATACCAATGAATTAACACAGATAACATTTACAGATCAAAGTGATCATCCCATTGAACAAAACGTGGTTAAAATTTTAAATAATAACATACAAGCGATTGAGAATATGTATCACTTATTAGATTTTCAAGAGCTGGAAAGAATTGTTCATCTTTTATTTATGTGCAAGTATGTTTATTTATATGGCATTGGTGCGAGTTTTTTAGTCGCAAAGGATCTCCAACAAAAATTTGAGCGAATCAGTAAAAAAACGTTTTTATATGAAGATTTACATATGCAATTGGTAAGCTCTACTAATATTGATAAAGGGGATATCGCGATTGTAATTTCTTATTCTGGATTAACGAAAGAGATTATCAATATTGTCAATAACATCAAACAACGAGGAGGCATCATCATCGCCATTACCAAATATGGAAGTAGTAAGTTAGTTAATCTAGCAGACCATCATTTATTTGTGCCGGAATTAGAAATGCCACTACGTGTTGGCGCAAGCTCCAGCAGGGTATCACAATTATGCATTGTGGATATCCTATACAATCTGTATCTATCATTAGAAACTGAAAAGTCCATGGATAAAATCATTCTAACAAATAAATTATTAGAAAAGAAAGAAGATTAAAGAAGCGTTTTGTGTGAATAAAACGCTTCTTTTGGAAACAAAAGGCTTAAATTATTTCATCAAAGTAAACAATGTTTCATAATAAATTGATGATATTGTAAATAAAAGGGTTTTCATTTATAGTATGCATGTAAAGAAAAGAACCGTAAAATAAAGCAGCGGTGAATTGGAGGTCAAGATGATTGATTTAAGTAAAATGACAACAGAAATGGTAAATCCAAGAACACAAACTCTAAGTGCAATGAGCATTAGAGAAGCAATTGAAGTAATGAATCAGGAAAATATCAATGCGGTAAAATGTATCGAAGATCAGTATGATATGATTGAAAAAGTTATCAATATTACAAGTGATGTATTGGAACAAGGTGGAAGAATCATTTATATGGGGGCAGGAACAAGTGGAAGAATAGGATTATTAGATGCAGTAGAATGTCCACCAACCTTTGGCGTTGATTATGATACGGTCGTTGGATTGATTGCAGGGGGAGAAAATGCCTTTGTGAAAGCTGTAGAAGGTGCAGAAGATTCTAAAGATTTCGGTAAAACAGATTTAATCGATCACCATTTAACAAATAAAGATGTTGTAATAGGGATAGCAGCAAGCGGCAGAACACCTTATGTGATTGGTGGATTAGAATATGCACAAAGTATTGGTGCAAAAACCTGTGCAATTGTTTGTAACAAAAATAGTGAAATTAAAAAAGTATGTCCATTCACAATCGAAGTAGAACCAGGACCTGAAGTATTAACAGGCTCAACACGATTGAAAGCAGGAACAGCGACAAAACTGGTATGTAACATGATTTCTACAATCAGTATGATTCGTATTGGAAAAATTTATAAGAACTATATGGTTGATGTAAAAATGTCTAATGAGAAATTAGTAACACGTGGTACGAATATTGTATGTAGTGTAACTGGTTGTGATAGTGAAACCGCAAAAGCTGCATTGGATAAATCAAATGGTGGTGTAAGAATTGCAATCGTTATGATTTTATTAAACTGTGATAAAGAAACAGCTTGTGCAGCCCTTGAAAATGTTCATGGTAGAATCCAGGACTTAGTGGGCTAGGAGGAAGTTTTATGACGAATTTAGAACTTGCGAAACGCCTTGTAGAATTACTTGGTGGTAAAAATAATGTAGAAAAGGCAACACACTGTATGACAAGATTACGTGTGACTTGTAAAGATACAACACGTGTTGATGATAAAGCAATCAAAGCAACAGAAGGTGTTTTGGGACTTGTCATTGATGGCAGTAGTTATCAAATTGTCTTAGGTCCTGGGAAAGTAAAAAAAGTCACCGATATTTGTACAGATGAACTTGGTTTACCAAAGGCTGCTGGAAATGATTCTAATTGGGAAGAGAATAAAGCGAAAATTAAAGGGCAACAAAAACAAAGTAAACTAAAGCAATTCTTAAAACTAATTTCAGAAATCTTCGTTCCAATTATCCCTGCCATTATCGCAGCAGGATTATTCAATGGCTTTGGGAGTTTATTAAGCCAGCTGATTGCCGATGGTGTAGTGACTGGTTCATTCTTCCAGATGCTTCAATTGATCTTGAGTTTATTGGGTGGCGCATTCCTTAGCTACTTTGCAATTTATACAGGTATTCGTGCCGCAGAAGTATTTGGTGCTACACCAGCATTTGGTGGTATGATTGGTGGTATCAGTATTGGCGCAAACATCATAGAAATTGCGAAAATGATTGGATTATATAATGAAACAGTACCATTAGAATCAGTATTAACAACAGGAAAAGGCGGCATCATTGGTGTTATATTTGGCGTATGGGTATTGTCAGTCATTGAAAAAAATATTCGTAAACGTATTCCAGATGTATTAGATTTAATCATAACCCCATTTGTATCATTGTTAGTTTCAGGTGTGATTTTTATCTTTATCATTATGCCAGTTGCAGGTTTTGTCAGTGATGGTTTAGTTTCTTTATTGACGATTATCATCAATTCAACAAATCCGGTGATTCGTGTCATTAGTGGTTTCCTATTATCTGCATTATTCTTGCCAATGGTATTATTAGGATTACATCATGGATTGATTCCAATTTATGCTGTTCAATTAGAACAGATGGGTGGAGTTTCCTTATTCCCTGTATTATCTATGGGTGGTGCAGGTCAGGTAGGTGCGGCAATTGCTATCTATCTAGTCGCAAGAAAAGTTGGAAATAAAAAAATGCAGGGAATTATTACAGGAGCTTTACCTGCTGGTTTCTTAGGTGTTGGAGAGCCATTGATTTATGGTGTAACACTACCAATGGGAAAACCATTTATTACTGCTGGTATTGGTGCAGGATTTGGCGGTGCTTATATTATGTTTACACAGGTAATGGCGAATGCATGGGGACCAAGTGGTTTAGTCGCAATTCCTTTAATGCAAGGAGCTACAGGGATGTTAAACTTCTTGATTGGCTTGATAATAGCTTATATTGGAGGATTTATCGTCACAAAATTATGGATTAAAGATAGTGATGTGCGAGAAGAGGAAGAAAATTTTGAAACAACAAATGTAGAAGAAAAGTATACTGATCAAGCAGTATTATATGCACCAGTCACTGGATCATGTATACCTTTAACAGAAGTAAAAGATGAAGTTTTTGCGAATAAGATGATGGGGGATGGTGTAGCATTTACATTTGATGGTGATACTGTTGTTTCGCCATGTGATGGAACAATTGTGATGATTGCAGCCACAAAACATGCTATTGGTATTCAGGGAGATGATGGTGTAGAAGTATTGATTCATGTTGGTTTAGATACTGTCAGTTTAAATGGTGAAGGATTCAAAGCATCGATAAATCAAGGAGATCATGTAAAAAAAGGTGAAGCTATTTTACAAATTGATCATAAGTTGATGAAGGAAAAAGGTATGGATCTAACAACACCAATGATCATTACCAATACAGATCAATATCATTTGGCACCAACATACAATGATTCGGTTATTGCAGGTGATACAGAAGTATTGAAATGTAATAGAAAATAGAATAGATAATGAAAAGCCTTATCTTATAGAAAATATTTGATAAGGTTTTTATATATATTTTTGTGGGATAAATCGTAAAAAAGTTGGATAAATGGAAGAATTCATATAAAAAAAGGTTGGAAAAGTTGCATAATAGCAGCATAATAGGGATGGAAAAATGAAATAGAGGTGGTCATATGCTTTATCGTAAAATATCAAATGATATTATGGAATGGCTACATACAGGAAAGAAAGCACTTCTTGTATCAGGTACAGATCGTATTGGAAAAACGACAATCATTCAGGAATGTTTAAAATCAACACATCACAGTTTTATAGAATTGAACTTTAAAAAACAGCCAGAACTAATAGAATTATTTGAAAAGGCAACCTCTACACAAGATTTGTTATTAAGATTAAGTGTTGTATCTAAAGAGCCTTTAATAAAAGGTAAAACAGTAATCTTTTTGATGAAATTCAGGAATTTAAAGATATCATGACGAGAATCAAATTTTTAGTAGATGGTGGAACCTATCGCTTTATCATGAGTGGCTCTTTGCTAGGTGTAGAATTACACAATCTTCGTTCAGCACCTGTTGGTTATGTAGAAATTCTTGATATGTTTCCTTTAGATTTTGAAGAATTTTTACTTGCGAATGGTATTGGAGAAAATGTAATACAAAAGCTAAAAGAATGCTTTGAAAATAGAAACCCTGTCGATGAATTCATCCATAAAAAGATGTTAGATATACTCTACCTATATCTTATTGTTGGAGGTATGCCAGAAGCAGTCGTAAATTATATAGAAACAAATAATATTTAAAACGTATCACAAACTCATAAAAATATTATCCATTTATATGAACAAGATTTCACTAAATATGAAGATAAATATCGTTTAATGTTAAAAGAAATATACACAACGATGGCTAGTGAATTAAATAAACGAAATAAACGGTTCAAATTGAATTCCGTTAAAACTGGAATAAGTTATGATCGTATAAAAAATGATTTTTTATGGCTAAAAGATGCAGGTGTTGCATTACCTGTTTATAATATAGAAGAACCCAAACAGCCATTGTTATTGAATACGCAAAGAAGCCTGTTTAAATTATTCTATTCCGATGTTGGATTATTGACAAGTTTGTATTCCGATATCGTGAAAATGAAAATTTTAAATAAAGATAAAGATATCAATAATGGCGCTTTATTTGAAAATGTAATTGCTCAGGAATTAGCTGCACACCATGTTGATTTATATTATTATAATAGTAAAAAATTTGGTGAACTTGATTTTGTGTGCGAATTAGATGGTGAGGTCGTCCCAATCGAAGTCAAATCAGGGAAGGATTATAAAAAACACAGTGCTTTAGAAAATGTATTACATGAGGCGATATTTGATATTCATAGAGCCTATATCTTATCGAATGGAAATGTTGAAGTAAAAGATAAAAAAGTCTATCTGCCAATCTATATGATTATGTTTATCGAAAATATGAAATTAGAAAATCCTATTTATAAACTTGATTTAAATGGACTACATTAAAAAGGAATACAAGCATGTATTCTTTTTTATACAATCAAATCATCATGATACAATGCGTAATAGATCATAACAAGCTGATCAATAAAATACATGAAAGAAATCATACCAAGATTATTATCAAATGTTCCTCCGATTTGGATTAATAAATGATAGCGCTCTTTATATATTGAGTGATCATTCTGCGTTATCAACACAGTATATGCTCCTTTTTTGTATAAGAAAGGTAATGTAATAGATTGAACAGTACTGCTTCCTCTAGGAGATACAACGATCGCAAGATCATTCTCTTTTAATCGGGAAGCAACTTTATCTTGTTGTAAAATATCCGCAGAAACATGAATGATTTTCTTAAATAATCCCAACCGTTCTTGCAGATACATTGCTAAAAACTGATATCCGATATTCCCAAAGATATAGATGCTTTCATGTTCATGTATCTGTTTCGCAAGTTCTATAAGTTTTTCTTTTTGAAAGTGCTCATTCATATCATTTATGGAATGGGCATATATCTGTTTCATATACGTGATCCCATGATCTATATCATCTTTTACTTGGAGGTAATCTTTATCATAATCAATCTCAAAACCATAGGATTTTTCTAAAGCTTCTTTAAAACTATTGAAATTTTTATAGCCTAATATACGACAAAACCGACTGAGTGTAGAAGTAGATACAAAGCATAATTCTGCAATTTCATAAATGTTTAAGTCTTTTAATTCATCAATATGTTTAACTAATTCAATCGCTAAATTGCGATGTGTACTGCCTTCTTGCGCACCATTGATAAACAACATGAGCTTATGTAATATCATATCCATCATGAAGCACCTTCTTTCATCTTATATTTTAACAAGTAGTTTCAGATATTGAAACTAATTTCTAAAATAATTTTTAGTTTCATAATAAGAACGCTTACATTCGCATTTTCACTGATATACTGTTTGTGTCAAGAAAAGGAGGACCAATGGTGAAAATAGAAACGATACAAACATTTCCAGATGATTTTTTATGGGGAGCCAGTACAAGCGCGTTTCAAGTAGAGGGAGCTAATACAGAAGATGGCAAAGGATTATCTACTCAGGATGTAAGACCAGTACCTGCCGGTTTATCAGATGCATCCATTGCGGCTGATCATTATCATCGATACAAAGAAGATATCGCTTTGATGAAAGAGGCAGGTTTAAAATCTTATCGATTTTCCATCGCATGGACACGTATTTATCCAAATGGGGATGATGAACAACCAAATCCTAAAGGAATTCAGTTTTATAGTGATTTGATTGATGAATTAATCAAAAATGATATTACGCCAATTGCGACATTATGGCATTTTGATTTACCAAATCATTTAGAAGAAGCATACCATGGATGGCTTGGGAAGGAAACAATTCATCACTTTGAACGATATGCAAGAACAGTATTTGAAGCATATGGCGACCGGGTAAAATACTGGATATCCATTAATGAACAGATGATGATGGTAATGAATACTGAAATGTTGTTGGGAAAAGGCAAGAAAATTTCATATAAAGAAGGGCTGAAATACAATATGCAGGCATGTGTAAATATGTCACTGGCAGAGAAAAAAGCGTTTCAGTTATGTCATGAAATTATCCCAGATGCGAAAATCGGACCATCAAGTGCCTATCAGCTATGTTACCCATTAACATGTGATGCAATGGATGTTCAGGCAGCGATGGATGCGGAAGAATTCTTAAGCTATTTAGTTTTAGATTTAAGTGTTCGTGGAGAATTTCCGGCAACATTAAAAGCGTATTTGAAACAGGAACAAGCATACCCTGTAATCAGTGAAGAGGAACAGAAGCTGTTGAAAAAAGAAAGACCTGATTTTATCGGTGTTAATTATTACGCTTCATTGACGGTACGTAAACCTGGAGATCCAGATCCAAAAGCTGATTTGTTTTTCTTCAATACAGAGAATTACACAATCGTAAACAACCCAATCATTAAAACAACGACATGGCTAAGAGGAAGCTATGATCCACTCGGATTTAAATTAGCATTAAGGAAACTATATGATCGATATCAGCTGCCATTAATGATTACAGAAAATGGATATCCACAAACTGAGGAGCCAGTAAATGGTATCATCAATGATACAGAACGCATTACATATCTTAAAGATCACTTACATGCAATCAAAGAAACAATTAGTGAGGGAATTCCTGTAATAGGATATCATCTTTGGTCTTTTATTGACTTGTTAAGTGGTTCTCAGGGATATAAAAAGCGTTATGGTTTGGTCTATATTGATCATCAAGAAGGAAATAAAGGTACATTACAACGTATCAAGAAACAATCATTTTACTGGTATCAAAAACAAATAAAAGAAAAAGGAAGGGAAATTTAAAATGGAAAAAGTACAAGCATGGTTGGAGAAAACATTAATTCCAATTTCAACAAAATTATCTAGCAGTAAATTTATGCAGGCATTGAGTGGAGGGATGATGTCTGTTCTACCAATCATGATGATTGGCGCAATCTTTTCAATTCTGACAAATCTGCCAATTGACGCATATAAAACATTTATCGCAGATATTGGTCTGGCAAAATTCTTTGCCCTTGGAACAACAATGACGACGGATTTGATTTCTATCTATATGACATATTTTATCGCAAAAAGCTTCTCTAGTAGAAAACATAAAGATCAATCTTCTACAATTGGTATGTTGGCAGTGGCATGTTTCTTCATTTTATTACCATTTGGGGTAAATGAAGCAGGCACAAAGTTCTTTGAATTTACATATTTAGGCTCTATGGGAATGTTTGTAGGTATTGTGACAGGATACTTCACTTCATTAATTTATGGATGGGTATTGGATAAAGATATTACAATAAAACTTCCTGATGGAGTACCTATGAATGTCGCAAATTCATTTACAGGTATCATTCCAGCACTTGTTGTCGCAGTTATTTTCTTACTTGTAAATTTCTTATTAACATTAACTCCTTATGGAAATATCTTCTCATGTTTATATTCTCTATTACAAGCACCTTTACAATCATTAGCAGGCAATATGTTCTCTATGATTATTATTGTTATTTTATGTCAGATTTTATGGTTCTTCGGTATTCATGGATCTATGACTGTATTAGGTGTTATCTTCCCTTTGTGGATTGCAATGTATGCAGAAAACAGTGCTTCTGTAGCAGCTGGTGGACCAGTATTGAATCCTATTAACGTTACATTCTTTGACTTCACTACAATTGGTGGATGTGGTTGTACACTTGGCTTATCTATTCTATTATGCTTGTTCTCTAAATCTAAACAGAATAAAACATATGGTAAATTATTCTTGCCTTGTGGATTGTTTAATATCAATGAACCTATGGTATTCTCTATGCCTTTGATGTTGAATCCTTTATTCATTATTCCATTTATCTTAGCTCCAGTATTAGCAGTTGTTATCGCATACTTCGCAATTGTGGTACTACAGATTGTACCTGCACCACTTGGTATTATGAACTTATCTTATGTACCTGCATTATTTAGAGGATTTATCAACTGTGGTTTCCAGGGTGTCATCCTTGAACTGGTAATTGTAATAATTTCAATGGTTATTTACTATCCATTCTTCAGAATTGCTGATAAACAAGCATTAGCTAATGAAAATAAAGAAGCATAGGTATATAATATAGATAGCATATGGCTGGTAACTAATATGTTATCTACAGGAGGAAAAGGATTATGAAATATTTAGTATTTGATGTTGGTGGAAGTGCAATTAAATATGCGTTGATGAATGATGTATATGAATTACTAGAAAAGGACAGTGTACCAACACCACTTGATGCTTTAGACAGTTTCAAAAAGGCAATTCATGATATCTATGTAAAATATCAAGATGAAGTAGAAGGTATTGCGATATCTTTACCTGGTATGATTAACAAGAAAACGAATAAAATGCAGATTCCAGGATTCTTGTTATATAATGATGGCGTAGATATTGAGGCAGAGCTAAAATCTGTCACAACCAATCAATTAACAATCGCAAATGATGCCAAATGTGCTGCTTTATGTGAAGTGACTTTGGGCAGCTTGAAAGATACTGGAGTTGGCGCTGTTTGTATCATTGGCAGTGGCATAGGTGGTGCTGTGACCATTGGAAACAATGTATTGACAGGTGTACATGGCTTTGCGGGAGAATTTAGCTACTTAAGCTCAGATTGGAAAAACTGCTGTGGTTTTAATGAAAAATGGGGCGCCGTAAATAGTGTTTATGCACTCATTGCAAATGTTGCTGCTAAAAAACAATTGGATAAAGATCAGTTAGATGGAAAAGCTGTATTTGAATTATGTAATCAAAAAGATGAAGTAGCACTTAGCTGCCTAAAAGAATTTACAGATTATCTAGCTGCTGGATTATATAACTTACAAGCATGTGTTGATCCTGAAAAAATCGCAATTGGTGGTGGTATCAGTAAACAGCCAATATTATTTGAATATATTCAAAAGTCATTAGATGAAATTTATGCAGCAATACCATTTAATATTCCACGTGTTCAAATCGTGAATTGTAAATACTTTAATGATTCTAATCTAATGGGAGCATTAGCAAATTATAAACTGATTATGAAAGAATAATGATAAAATGATAAGCCAAAGGATTTGTTCCTCTGGCTTATTTTTTGAAACTCAGTTTATTTTTATCATCTTTGATAAGTTCGTCTAATTGATCCATTGTAAATTGATTTAATGCAATTTTATTTAGGATGGATAATGCTTGTTGCTCTGTAAAGTCAAGCGATGCTGCTTTAAATGCTTGCGAAAAAGCTGGAGATGAAGCATCATTTGAAATTAATAATGACACTGGACAACCATATAATGTGGATAATTGATTTAAGGTATCTGAGTTAATTGAACATTCTCCTTTTTCAATTTTTGATACAAGACTTCGATCAATTGATAAATATTTAGCGATTTGTTTCTGTGTCAGGTTAGCATTTTCACGAAGTAGTTTTAGTTTAGTTCCGATATCTGTCATATGTTTTGTCATAATGTTATGCCTCTTTCTTTTCTTAATCATATACGATGAAGTCATAAAGACACAGATATTTATCAAAAGTATTACGTCAACTTTACTTTTTTCACAAAAATATGAAAAGAAGGATGATGATCCTTCTAATAATACGCTATGATTAGATTAAGAATGAGCAGTGATGGCATGTGAAGGTTTATGCTGTTGTTCACTTTGTATACTACCAGATAATTTCAAAGAAAGCTTTGCACATGCTGGACCAATCATTTCATATAAAACTGCACTGGACAATATGATCAAAGATAACATGGTTCCTTCATATGTTGGAAGGATGCGTTGACCTAATATGGCAAGTCCAATGGATACACCTGCTTGTGGAATCAAAGCTAAGCCAAGATATAGCTGCACATTCGTACTGGCATGTGAAAGTTTTGCGCCAGCCCATGCACCGGAAGCTTTTCCCATGATCCTAACAAAGAAATAAACTATCCCAATCAATCCACAGGATACCAAAGCATGTAAGTCTAAGCGCATACCTGATAGCACAAAAAATGTTAATGTAATTGGTGGTGTAAAATTATTTACCTGACGGAAAACATCTTTATTTCCCGATAGATTAATATATACTCCACCAAGTACCATGCATGATAACAATGGAGAAATATTGAAACAGCTGCATACTCCTGTCAATAGAAGAATCATAGCAATTGTGATTACCAAACGATGATCATCTGAACGATGCTCCGTGATGATATGATTTAGGATATAGGCAAAGCTAATGCCAATAAAAACCGCAAGGATATTCCATACCACAGGAAGTAAAATGATAGAAAGCTGTAGTGTTTGATCTGCATGCATAAATTCAACTAAAGCTGTACAAATACTGAAAGCAATGAGTGCCACAGCATCATCCAGAGCAGTGACCTGTAGAATGGTATCCACAAAATTTCCTTTCGCATGATATTGTCGTATCGTCATAATCGTAGATGCTGGTGCAGTTGCACAACCAATTGCGCCAAGTAGAAGGGAAAAAGACCAAGGCAGATGAAATAATAACACCATGGATAAAGTGATACATAAGCCAGCTGTCAACGCTTCAAAAATTGTAATGATCATAACTTTGCCACCTTGTTTCATCAATGTTTCTTTCTTAAAATATTTACCAACACCAAAAGCAATAAAAGCGAGTGCAATATCTGTCATAAAATCCATGCCCTGAATAATATCAGAAGGAATCAGATGAAGCACACATGGACCAATAAATATTCCTGAAATGATATAACCACTTACATTTGGAAAGTGAAGTTTTTTTGTGATACGGGTACAAAGAAAACCAGCAAGTAATATTATGGAAATAGAGATAATAATGCCTGCGTTTCCTTGCGTATCTAAGAATTCTGCTATCATATAACCGCCTCCCCATGATTGATTATAGTGTGGATTAATGATAAAATCTAATTATAATTATTTAGAGGTTTATGAAAATAATTTATAATAAGGAGGTGCTATCATATGATAGATACTAGAATTGTTTCCTTTTTGACACTTATTGAATGTAAAAGTTATACAAAGGCTGCTCAACAGCTACATCTAACACAGCCAGCAATTAGTCATCAGATACGCCAGCTTGAAGAAGAGTTTCAGGTAAAAATTTTTCACAAGAGTAAAAAAAGCCTAATTTTAACGCCTGAAGGAGAGATTTTAGAAAAGTATGCACATCGAATGATGTCTGTATATAATAGTACACATCAAGCTTTAGAGGACGCAAAAAATCATCTTCGCCGCTTTGTGATAGCGACAACACCAACAGCAGGGGAATACTATATCCCACAGTTACTTGCGGCATATTGCAGCGAACATAGTGATGTTCGTATAAATCTGATTACGGACTCTATAAATAATATTTATAATAAACTGAAATTATATGAAGCAGATTTTGCGATTATAGATGGACGACTCACTTCTGATCGATATCATTCTATCTTATTGGATACTGATTATTTATGTCTGATTATTTCACCTAAGCATCCTTTGGCAAAGCGCTCTAGTGTGAAAATGAGTGAATTACGGGATGAAAAATTTATACTTCGATCAAAAGAAGCAGGAACACGAGAGATATTTGAAAGCTACTTAGAATCTCAACGTGATTCTATCAGGAATTATCGTATATTAATTGAAACAGATTCCCTTGCGACAATCAAAGAACTGGTTATGAGTAATATGGGTGTGTCGATCATGTCACATAATGCTTGTAAAGAGGATGAACAAAAAGGCAGATTAAAAACGATTCCGATTATGAATTCCACTATGATTCGTGAAATTAACTTGGTATATCCAAAAGATTTTCAACATGTAGATGTCTTATTAGAGTTGAAGAAAACATATAGTAAACTTCATTAATCATAAAAAAGGAAGAATCCTCATTTATTTTGACGATTCTTCTTTTTATCGTTATTTATAAAATTATCCTTTGATTTATCGAATGAAATTTGTTCTTTCTTTTTCAAGTATTGCAGGGGCAATACCATTTGCTTTGGCATTTTCTAACATCTTTAACATCCATGTCATATTTTCACCAATCTGACGCATGATATACAAACCTTCTCTATCCTGCTTAACTTCTTCTGCAGTATTTCCATGTACCATATTCCAATATGGGGCAGGAACAATTAACATATTGCTAATGCCTAGATATTTATTCAGTTCATCATAAGTAGCGGTTGTTCCAGCACGCCTTGCACTTACTACAACGGCACCTGGTTTATAAGCCAAATGTTGTGATGCCGCATAGAATAAACGATCCAAGAATGAAATCATGGTACCATTGGCACTTGCATAATATACCGGGGAACCAAAGACTACACCATCTGCTTCTTTGATTTTATCAATTGCTTCATTCACGATATCATCAAAAATGCATTTTCCACTTTCACGGCATTTACCACACCCGATACATCCACGGACATTTTTGGAGCCTACCTGAAATACTTCTGTTTCAATACCATTTTTTTGTAACGTTTCCTCAATTTCATGTAATGCAGTATACGTACAACCATGAATATTAGGACTTCCATTGAATAAAATAACCTTCATAACCAATCAACCTTCTTTCTAATTCTATTGTAACATTTTTGTCAATCCTTCTTTCTCATGATACTTAAAATATGGTAAAATGATGAATAGAAAGCTGGTGGATAAATGCTATTAAATGAACTGCCGAAAGCTGATGGATATTATGTTTATCTGCTGCGATGTATAGATGAAACATTATATTGTGGCTGGACAACAAATTTATTAAAACGTTACGAAAAACATGTGAATGGTAAAGGCGCAAAATATACGAAAGCACATCCACCAATGGAAGTTTATTATTATGAAGTATGTAAAGATGCGACTACAGCGCGAAAAAGAGAATATGAGATAAAACAAATGAATCGACAAGATAAATTAAAACTAATGGATAGGGGGAAGGAACATGTCACAAACAACGAAAAAAGCATTAGCGATGTCACTGAAAACATTATTGAAAACGAAACCACTTGATAAAATCACCATCGTGGATATTGTGGAAGATTGTGAAGTTAATCGTCAAACTTTTTATTATCACTTTCAAGATATTTATGATTTAATTGAATGGATCTATACCAGTGAAGCTTTAAAGGTGATTGGTGATAAAAAGACGTATGCGACTTGGCAGGAAGGATTCTTTCATATCTTTGAATACATAGAAAACAATCGTGATTTTGTGATGAGTACCTATCATTCTGTTTCAAGAGAACATTTAGAAAATTTTTTATACCAGGAAACCTATCGTTTGTTGATGGATGTGGTGGAAGAACAGGCAAAGGATAAATCTGTGCGAGAGGAAGATAAAGCATTCATTGCGAACTTTTATAAATATGGATTTGTTGGATTAATTCTGGAGTGGATTGGAAAAGGAATGAAAGATTCTCCTAAGAAAATTATTGATCGATTAGATATCGTGATTCATGGAGATATTGATAAGGCGTTAAAAGGATTTCAACATATTGTATAGATATAGGAAATCTATTATGTTTGAGAAGAAAGGATGGGTGTTATGAGAAAAGGAATTATTGGTCATAAAAGAGCATAGACCCATGCAGAAGTCAGAACATATATCATTTTTTGCATGGGAGGTAAAGGATAATGAAAGAAAATAAATATGATGATGAAGTATTTTTTAAGAAATATAGTGAAATGGAACGTTCAAAAAAAGGTTTACAGGGGGCTGGCGAATGGTCAGAGCTACAAAAACTGTTACCTGATTTTGAAGGAAAACGTGTTTTAGATTTAGGTTGTGGCTATGGTTGGCATTGTTTATATGCCGCAAATCATGGCGCAAAGCTTGTTCACGGTATTGATATCTCAGAAAAGATGCTGGAAGTTGCAAAAGAGAAAAACAGTGCAGATGTCATCACATATGAACAAAAAGCGATGGAAGATTTAGATTTTCCTGAAAACTCTTTTGATGTTGTATTAAGCTCACTGGCATTTCATTATGTGAAAGATTTTACAACACTGGTAGAGCATATCAGTCATTGGATAGAAAAAGATGGAACATTTGTTTTTTCTGTAGAACATCCGGTCTTTACATCATTTGGAACACAGGACTGGTATTATGATGATGATGGAAATATCTTACATTTTCCAGTCGATCGCTATTATTATGAAGGAAAAAGGGATGCGATATTTCTGGGTGAAAAGGTCACAAAATATCATAGAACATTGACTACTTACTTGAATACATTGCTAGTGAATGATTTTGTGATTGAACATATCATTGAACCACAACCACCACAGGATATGTTAGATCTTCCTGGTATGAAAGATGAAATGCGCAGACCCATGATGTTATTGGTGTCCGCTAGAAAACGATGAATCACAAAAGAATCTTCGTTCATCGACTACAATAGATACAGCAAACAAAATCAATGTGTTTATCGACTATAATCGATAACGATGTGATTAGCATGCCTTAGAGAAAAAAGTATATAGAACGTATTTTGGAAATTAAAGATAATAAAATATTATGCAAGGAGATATTGAAAATGAATCCTAAATGAATTATGATGATGTAATGAAACGTCTTAAGATGGTTTTTGAAAAGAATGGTGTGAAAGAGAATGAAAAAAATCCTTTTTTTCAAAAAAGCGAAGCTAGAAGATTTAGAATGTTTACTTCTTGTATATGATTATTTTACACATTGGACAATCATTTGGTAAGTGAATCATTTAGTGAGTTTTTATGGAAGTATTCAGGGGATGAATATGGCGATTTAGAAGATGAATATTTATAGGATTCCAGAATAGTAAAAAAGCATCTACAAAATGCAATGTAGATGTTTTTTCTATATTTAATATAAATAGGATATCGTATTTTTTTTAAATCTATCTGTCTTTACCTATTACTAACATATTTGATTTTGGCTTGTATGAATATGATAATGGAAAAAATAACAGCAATACTCAACCATAATATCGTAGAAATATCTTTTAAATAAAATATCTGACTACCTATGGAAATAGGGCTAGTTCCTGAAGTATACATATAAAAACAAGGATAGATGATTTGGTTTATATCAAATTCACCACTTTGGAAGTAGAAAGGCACATAAATAAATAATAATACAATAATGATTGTGACAAACTGGTTTTTTGTTATAGAAGAAAGAAAAACAGTGAATATAATAATTGCAAAGGTTCCTAATAGAAGCATTTGGATTTGACTTCCAATAATAAATGCATTGTTTGTATAAATACCGCTAATCATGGATGGATTAAAACTATATCCTGTGCCTAAAGCATATTCTGGTAGATGCATTCCTGTAGGCTTTAATGTAAGATAAGCAATTGCAAAAATACAAAATAACTGAAGCAAAGTTGTAAATAATCCGATTGTAAGTCCAGCACAGACTTTCGCAATTGCTATTTTTATAGGCCCTTCTCTTGTAGGAACGATGATCTGATCCACTTTAGTTTTTTTCTCAATGGAAAAAATATTTGCGAGAATAATTGCGATAGGAATAAGATTAAGAAAACTAAATCGTGATAATGAGGTATATAAAGGATTTAGGGATGCCGTACCACCAAAGTAAAAAGTTGTATGATGTATTTTATCCTCAATAAATTTGTTATAGCTTTCTATATCTATCAATGCATTTTCATTTTGTGATAAATACACTTTTTTTGCATCTTCTAAACTTTTAATATTATCCTCTTTATGTGATAAAACATATAATGGTAAAGCTTTATAAGACCGGATATCAGGCTTCTTATAAGATATAGTTTCATATGAATCTAAATATATAAAATTTAACATATTTAATTCGTCTTGATGCTTATAGACAATAGGTAGAGCTGCAGTTTTTGTTTCTGAATCATAATCTATTCCAGCATATGTTCCCATATATTTATGAATGTTTTCACCATATTGATTCTCAATTGCAAAATATCGATCTTCATTCAAATTTTTTGAAACTTCTTCGAATAGTTCTTTATAATTATTACCGTATATTTTTATCATGATTTCATCATCAACTTCTTTTGTGAATTGATCATAATAGGCATTATAATCATCACAAAACTGATTCCATGTTTCTTCGGTTGCAACACCTTCATATTTTGATATGATTTTATCTGTATAGCGATATACATCATTCATCTTTGTAAGTTTTTTTCCTTCAAAAGTTTTCAAAGGAATTATTGGTTCTTCATGATAACAATCCCATGTTGTATAGGTCATGAATCCACAAACACATAAAATCATTAATATATTTATTTTATTTTTAAATACTTTCTTCACTTCACTTAAAATTAAACGTATCATAAAAACCCCTAACGATTTTCTACATAATGCCTTTTTGCTTTCACTAGCATGACTGCAATGAGGACAACTCCACATAATAACCAGAACATCGTAATGAAATTTTTCCACATAAGGGCATGAGAGAAAACAGACAAATAAGGGAATCCATAGTACACATTTGGAATTAGGTAATGGTTTGGTTCCAACATAATACTAGGTGTAAATCTTAATATATCTACAGGCAGAAATAGTGTTGCGAAATAAGGAGTCATAACAAATAGGAACATGATGATAATGGTGATAAATTGATTTTTTGTGAAGAAAGATAATGCCATCGTAAGCATGGAAATGACAAAGGTTGCCAGTAATAATAAGCCAATAAATAGGAGTGTATATTCTTTATAGGAATACATGCTTAAAAATATTTCCTCCGTCATACTGCAATCCCAACTATCTAAATTTAACTTTAAATTTGCGATCATAAACACTACCAGTAGTTGTAGTAAAACGGTTGTGAAAGCCACAAGAAAACCTGCAGTCAATTTCGCAATTGTAATATTTTTATACCCTGTTTTTGATGGGACAATCACTTGGTCTGTTTTGTTATGATTTTCAATAGAAAATGAATTTGCCAAAACAATCGCAGAAACAAGTAATGTGAAGAATGTAAATTTAGTTAATAATCCGATAAACTGTTCCATATCACTGGTATCACCAAATACAAAATCATTGTTTTTGATCGTTTGTTTGATTTGATTCAGGTTCAATGTTTTTAGCGCACTATTTTTCATTTCAATAGAAGATAAGGCACTTTCTTCAAGCTTATCTTTGTGTGACATATAGTATAAAGGATTATTATAAAATTCATCATAATCAGTTAGTAAAGCATCGCCGCTACCTTGTGCTTGAGATACATAAGATGCATCATAAGTTCCTCGATAGATATAATTTAACATATATAGCTCGCCTTGCTTTTCATAAAAGGCAGGAAGGATCACTGTTTTTGTTTCGGCGTTGTAATCACTAATACTCGATGGACTAATTGAATAAGGGCTATTTCTTTCCATACTCATATACTTATTTGCATCTTCTTCTGAAACCTGACCTTTTATTTTATTGAATATGTCCAAATAATCTTTGCCATACGTTTTTTTCATCATGGCATCATTATATTGTTTTGTAAATTCTTTGTAGTAATTGTTGTAATCTTTTTTGTATTGTTCCCACAAAGACGCATCTGCCTTTTTATGATATTTGGATAATATCTCATGCTTATAGGCTTTTACTTCTTCTATATTTTTTAATTCTTTGCCATCAAACGTTTTTAAAACAATTGGTGTTTGATCAAGATAAAGTGGTATGTCTTCTGGTGATAAGTTAAGATAACTAACAATCCCCATTCCTATGATCATCGCAAGAATGACGAATAAATTAAGCTTATTCTTTAAGATCTTTTTGACTTCATTGAGAATCAGGCGCATCATGCTTCATCACCTTCTTCATTAAAATGATATAAATATAAATCATCTAAATCACTTTCAACTTCTATGGCTTGTGCATTTGGCTTCACATCCGATACCATACGTAAATCTACCCCATCCGCAACTTGATGGCTTTTTACGATGATGTATTGATTCATCAATTGTGTTGCCTCTTGATCGCTTACATGAACATTCCATACCTTATGCTCCATACTTTTCAATAGATTTTCGCAGGTATCATGCATAATTACAGTTCCTTGTTTCATAACGATAATATCATCCGCAATGGTTTCAATATCACTGACAATATGTGTAGATAATAATACCAAACATTTTTTTGATAAAGACGCAATCAGATTTCTAAATACAATACGTTCTTTTGGATCTAAACCAGCAGTTGGTTCATCCAAAATTAAAATCTTTGGTTCATTTAATAATGCCTGAATGATTCCAACTCTTTTCAACATACCACCTGACAAGTTCTTCATTTTTTTACGACGATGTTCTTGCAGGTTTAATTCCTTGATCCAATGATCAATCCGTATCTGGGCATCTTTTTTTGGAATACGTTTTACAATGGCCATATAGTTTAAAAATTCATCAATCGTATAATTTGGATAAAAACCAAAATGTTGAGGCATATAACCTAACATATCGCAAAAGATGTCATATTGTTTTTTGATGGAAACCCCATCGGCATAAATTTCACCTTCACTACTTGGTAATAACCCGCAGATCATACGTATCAGTGTTGTTTTCCCACTGCCATTTGCGCCAAGTAACGCATGAATTCCATTGTTTAATGTAAGTGAAATGTGATCGACTGCTTTTTTTTCTTTAAATGATTTACTAATATCCTTCATTACTAATTCCATAAAACGTTTCCTCCTTTTCGGTGTTTTTGTAAAATATAAATAATAAAATGATTAATAAAATTGTAATGATACCAAATACAGTATAGACATAAAGCATAGGAATGCTCATTAATTGGTAAATAATAACCTCTTTTAATGTTGTATAAATACCATAACAAGATGCATATAAAATAATGGCACTGAACTTTGTATGAATAAATCTTTCAAATACCATAGAAATGCACTGTATCAAATAAATTGGTAAAATTGTATTTAATATTAATAAGCTGATGTTTGCATTTGGTAAATTTAATTGAATCAAAAGAATAAATATAAACCCAATGATTTGTAATGTGGAAATCAAAATGCTCTTATAAAGAAAGGTCCTTCCAGAATTCAAATAGGTGACATCTAATAATTCGTTCATTTCATAGATGTGATGTTTATGTGTTTCATAAGCAGAGAGCGCTCCTAATATCATAAAATAAATAGTAGAACTCGCAAGAAACATATCTGGGAAAAAGAAGCCAATAGAAAGAAGCATCACGATACCCAAGCATGCACTTTTGATATAATAAGCAGTATCTAACATATAAAGCTGAAATATGGTGGATAGCTTTGTAGGCGGTATCGTTTCTTTTAATACGTTGTAGCATTGTTGCTTGGTCGTTTCCAAACCTTCTTCTGGAATATCAATCTCATCAAAGTCATGATACATGTTGATCACCATCCTTTATTATTTTTTTCATTTTGGCAAGGGCACGATAATGTCTGGTTTTTAATGTGTTTTCACTTTCATTTGTGATTTGTGAGATCTCTTTGAATGTCATTTGTTTCAGATAATGAAAGATTAAAATATCCTGATCTTTATCTGGCAGTTTTTGTAAGCATAATCTTAATTCTTCAAAGGTCAATGTGTGAAGGACATCTTCTGACAGATTGTAATCATCTTTTGATATCTCATCATTTAATTCTGTGTAATCAAAGCGTTTTTCTTTTCGATAATAGGTGTGACAACAATTCATCGCAATGGTGTATAAATATGCCAGCACTTTTCCATTACTTTGATAATTGTGAATCTGTTTGATAAAACGTAGAAAGACTTCCTGTGTAATATCTTTTGCTTCCTCTTTTCCTGATACTTTGCAGAAAACATAGCGATATACGGAAGGATATAATGTTTCAATAAATGCATTTAAAGCTTCTTGATTCCCTTTTCTGATTTCCTTTAGATAAGCTTTCTCATTCATTTTTCCCCTCCTTCACCCATATAACACTAGATATAAAAAATAGTTTCATATATTTCATAAAATAATTATACAGGGTTTCGCACAAAATAGAAAAGCCTTCCAGATATCTCCAAATTTCGCAATTCAAACAGATATACTTAAATAAAGAAACTAGACACCAAAGGGGTTATGTCAAAATTTTAGACAGATTCAGGCAAGTGTGAAAACTTTCAACACGGACAAAGTCGTGTCTATGGTGGCAACTTAAAATTCACGTTATCCTATAGGTGTAAAAACAAACGGAGGTAATTGATATGTATTATAGTAATGGTAATTATGAAGCATTTGCACGTCCTTTAAAACCAGCTGGAGTTGACCGTAAATCAGCGTATCTTGTTGGTTCTGGTTTAGCATCATTGGCAGCCGCATGTTTCCTAGTTCGTGATGGACAGATGAAAGGGGAACATATACATATTTTAGAAGAATTAAATATCGCAGGTGGTGCTTGTGATGGTATCAAAGATCCAACCAAAGGATTTATTATCCGTGGTGGTCGTGAAATGGAAAACCATTTTGAATGTTTATGGGATTTGTTCCGTTCTATTCCTTCTATTGAAACAGAGGGTGTATCTGTTTTAGATGAATATTATTGGTTAAATAAAGCAGATCCTAACTATTCTTTAATGCGTGCGACAATTAATCGTGGAGAAGATGCTCATACAGATGGAAAATTTGCGCTAAGTGATGAAGCTGCTATGGAAATCATGAAATTGTTCTTTACGAAGGATGAAGATTTATATGATAAGACTATCAATGATGTATTTGATGAAGAATTTTTTAAGAGTAATTTCTGGTTATATTGGAGAACCATGTTTGCCTTTGAACAATGGCACAGTGCTTTGGAAATGAAGTTATATATCCAGCGTTTTATTCACCATATTGGTGGTTTACCAGATTTCTCTGCATTAAAGTTCACAAAATATAATCAATATGAGTCTTTGATTCTGCCTATGATCAAATACTTGGAAGCACATCATGTGAATTTCCAGTATGATACAAAAGTCACAAATGTAATTTTTGATATCACAAAAGATAAAAAAGTCGCAAAACAAATTGTTTGTATCCATGGTGGAAAAGAAGAAACGATTGATTTAATCGAAGATGATTTGGTATTTGTGACAAATGGCAGCTGTACAGAAAATTCTAGTTTGGGTGATGAAAACCATGCGCCTGAATTTAAAACAGAAAATGGCGGCTGTTGGCAGTTATGGAGAAATATCGCAGCACAGGATCCAAGCTTTGGACATCCGGATAAATTCTGTACAGACACAGATAAAACATATTGGGAATCCGCAACCATCACGACATTAGATGATAAGATTCCACCATATTTGGAGAAGATTTGTAAACGTGATCCATTCGCAGGGAAAGTCACAACCGGTGGTATTGTGACCGCAAAAGATTCTAACTGGTTATTAAGTTGGACAATCAACCGTCAGCCACACTTCAAAGATCAGCCAAAAGATCAGCTAGTCATCTGGTTCTATGGATTATTTGGCGATGTGCCAGGAAACTATATTAAGAAACCGATGAGAGAATGTACAGGTATAGAAATCACAGAAGAATGGTTATATCACTTAGGTGTTCCAGAAGATGAAATCCATGATATGGCAGTCAATTCTGCACGTTGTATCCCATGTATGATGCCTTATATTACCGCATTCTTTATGCCTCGTACCAAAGGTGATCGACCAAAGGTTGTGCCTGATGGATGTGTAAACTTTGCATTTATCGGTCAGTTTGCGGATACAGTTCGTGATACAGTCTTTACAACAGAGTATTCTGTAAGAACTGCAATGGAAGCTGTATATACATTATTAGATGTTGATCGTGGTGTTCCTGAAGTATTTAATTCTTGTTACGACGTTCGTGTATTATTGGATAGTACGTATAAGATGATGGATGGTAAAAAACTATCAGAAATTGAATTGCCTTGGATGATGAAAGTCATTGAAAAGAAAGGCTTAAAGAAGATTCAGGGAACTGTTATCGAAGAATTATTACAGCGATATCATTTGATTTAATAAGCGAGTCGTATGCGATGCATACGGCTTTTCTTTCTTTATTTCCCAGGAAAACGTGATAATTTTCATAAAAGTCCCCCTAAAAACGTGATGATTTGCATAAAACTCGTCCAAAAAATGTGATTTTTCTTGAAAAAGTCCCCCTAAAAACGTGATTTATCTGCTTTAAATGCCCATTTTAAAGGGTTTTGTGAATTTGTACGAAATTTTCTATTCTATGAAAACGTAATCCATTGTATGTAACTCCAAAATAAGGTACGATTGTGTATGAGAAAAAGGCTAGGAGGTTAAGGTACATGGTAAATGGAAAAGATATAAAAGCAGTTATGTGTGATGTAGATGGTACAATATTGGGTAATGCTGGAGTTGTGACTGAAAAGACAGTCAAAGCAATCAAAAAGTTAAAAGAAAAAGGTATTCTTTTTGGTTTATGTACAGGGCGTGATGTAAAGAGTGTAAGAAATCAGCTTGGTGAATGGGGAATTGAAGGTCTGGTAGATGCCATTGTTGGAAGTGGTGGCGGTGAAGTTTTTGATGCGACGTTGGATTTTGATAAAGCAAGTTTTCCTTTAGATGGTGCATTGATCAAAGAAATTATTGCGCATTATGAAGATTTAAATGTAAACTTTGCGATTCCATATGATGGATTATTGTTTGCGCCAAAGGATGATGATTTAATTAAAATGCTTTCTAAGGCAGATGGTATTGATTATCGTGTCGTAGATTTTGATGAATTTTTAGCGGAGCCAAAACCAAAAGTAATGTTGGTATTTGAGCCAGAATACATGGATACAGTAATTGAAAGAAGTAAGACATTCCATAATGATAACTATAAATCATCAGGATTAATTACGGCAAGTGTATTGTATGAATATATGGATCCAAGAGTCACAAAGACATATGGCTTGGAGGAAATTATGGGATTACACGGCTGGACAATGGATAATCTTTGTACCTTTGGGGATGCTGATAATGATCATGACATGACGTTAAACGCTGGTGTTGGTGTTGTCATGGAAAATGGCAGTGAGTTGACAAAGAGTGTTGCGGATTATATCACAGGCGATTGTGACCATGATGGTATTGCGGAGTTTGTGGAAAAATATTTATTGTAGAAGAAAAATACCGTTTCCAATGGGCAGGAAATGGTATTTTTATAAATTGTAAAAAATAGTAAATGTGATTTGTTCTAAAATACTATGCGAAAACATAAAGTTTATGGTACAATGGACTGGACTTTAAAAAAAATAAGAAAGGATGCAGCTATGTCCATTCAACCAAATGATAAATACGTTTATGTATTATTAACAAAATTTTCTGATAGAGCTTCTAAAGCCATCAGAGGATTGACAAGATCTTCTTATACGCATGCTTCTATTGGTATTGATGAGAAATACGAAGAATTTTATAGTATTGTGACCAAAGGATTTCGCAGGGAACAATTCCATAGATTCTCTAAAGAACGCAGGTTAGAAACGCCATGCCGGTTATATAAAATTCATGTTAGCGATGAGGTATATGAAGAAATTTGTATCATCTTAAAACGACATGAGGCTAGATCTAAACATTATAAGTATAGTAAATTGGGAGTGGCTTTATGTCTTTTGCATATCGGACATAAAATCAACCATCGTTATTTCTGTTCCCAGTTTGTGGCAGAAATTCTACAAAGCAGTCAGGTAATATCTTCAAAAAAATCCAGTTCTTTATTTTTACCAGATGATTTTATGGATATAAAAGAGCTTGATTTATGCTATTGTGGTAATCTCGATGGCTTGTTGGATTTGGCGTATTAAAATATAAATTTTTACGAAAATACTGTTTAAATAACAGTATTTTTTAAATATTCTAAAAAGTGATTCTGATTAAATATTGCTATGTGAATTTATTTGGTATAAAATGGATTTAGTAAATATAAGGAGGAAATAGGATATGGAAAAATCAAAGGTTTATTTTACAGATATGCGTGCATTGCCTGGTACAAACCTGCCTCAGAAATTGAATAAGTTAGTCAGAGTAGCTGGTATCGGAAATATTGATTTTGAGAAAAAGATGGTTGCGATAAAAATTCATTTTGGAGAACCGGGAAATCTTTCTTATCTGCGCCCAAACTATGCAAAAGTTATCGTTGATGTTGTGAAGTCATTAGGTGGTATGCCTTTTTTGACTGATTGTAATACACTTTATGTTGGTCGTAGAAAGAATGCATTAGATCATTTGGAAGCAGCATATGAAAATGGCTTTTCACCATTTAGTACTGGATGCCATGTGATCATTGGTGATGGTTTAAAAGGTACTGATGATGTAGAGGTACCTGTTGTGAATGGAGAATTATGTAAGAGTGCAAAAATTGGCCGTGCGATTATGGATGCGGATGTATTTATTTCATTAAGCCACTTTAAAGGACATGAATGTACTGGATTTGGAGGAACTTTAAAGAATATTGGTATGGGATGTGGTTCACGCGCAGGAAAAATGGATCAACATAAATCTGGTAAGCCAAGTGTAGATAAATCTATCTGTACGGGTTGTCATATGTGCTTTAAAAATTGTGCACATGGTGCAATCAGTTTTGATGAAAATAATCACGCTTCTATTGATCATGATAAATGTGTTGGTTGTGGCCGTTGTATGGGTGCTTGTAATTATGATGCTATTTATAACGAAAATGATAGTGCAAATGATGATTTAAATAAAAAAATTGCGGAATATAGCAAAGCCGTTGTGGATGGCAGACCTAACTTCCATATTAATTTAGTTATTGATATTTCACCATATTGTGATTGTCATGCGGAAAATGATGCGCCAATTTTACCTGATGTTGGTATGTTTGCTAGTTTTGATCCTGTTGCATTAGATCAGGCTTGCGCAGATGCCTGCAATGCACAGACACCAATGCCAAACAGTTTGTTAAATGATCATATGCATGAGGAAGGATTCCATGATCATCATGATCACTTTACGAATACAACACCTGAAACAAACTGGAAGGTATGCTTGGAACATGCGGAAAAGATTGGTTTAGGTACAAGAGAATATGAATTGATTGAAGTGAAATAAGTAAGCAGCGAAAGCTGCTTTTCTTTTTAATGAGATTGAAGTAGAAAAGTATTGGAAAGAATGATATTATTATAAAAGAAAATGGGGTGTTATCATGGCAAGTATCAATGATGTTGCAAAAAAAGCGAATGTTGCGAAAAGTACAGTTTCATTAGTCGTAAATAATAGTGGATATGTTTCTGCTAAAACAAGAGCTAAAGTAGAAGAAGCGATGAGAGAACTTAATTATGTACCCAGTCAATTAGCTAAAAATCTTTCAAGCAGAAGAAGTAATATTGTCGGTATTGTAATGCCAGATGTGATGCATCCATTCTTTGCAACATTTATAAAATATGCAGAATTAAAATTATTTCATTATGGTTATATGACTATGGTATGTGGCACGATTGGTCGAGAACAAATTGAGGAAAGTTATCTTGATATGTTAGATCGAAAAGCGATGGATGGGATTATTATGGGGGCGCATACACTGGATATTGATCGATATAAAAAAACTAAACAACCTATTGTGGCCTTGGACAGGTTTATTGGGGAACATATACCAGTTGTTAGTTCTAATCATTATCAGGCAGCAGAAAAAACATTAGAGATTTTATTAAATAATAAATGCCGTCATGTTATACAATTGGTAGGAAGTATGATACTTGTGAAAGCGGAAAATGATTATGCATCATGTTGTCATGAATTGTTTTTGAAGCATGGAATACAAGTTCATCAGGTGGAAGTAGGACATAACACTTTTACAACAGAAAAATATAAAAAAGCAGCAGAAATGGCATTTCATTTATATCCAGATGTTGATGCCATTATTGGTGTAGATATGGCAATTATGGAATGTCTTGCAATTGCTAAAGAACGGAATATTCATGTACCAAATGATTTAAAATTAATTGCGTTTGATGGTACATATATTACAAGAATTGGTGAGCGTACATTAACTGCGATAAAGCAACCAATTGAAAAGCTGGCAAATGCTAGTGTTGATACAATTGTTCAAATGATAGAAGGAAAAATAACTGCAAAGAAAGAAATCATATTAGATGTAGAAGTACAATTAGGAGATACTACGTTATGAAAAACAGCAAAGTTTATGTAAAGGCATACATAAATTTTGCTGTTTCTATTGACAAAGTGAATTTTGCAGTATATCATTAATGTGTAAAACCGGTTCGATATCATAATAAAGCATGCATATCATGATATTGGACGTTTATTTTTCAAAAAATATAAAACCGGTTTGATACGAGAGGAGAAAACATATGAAAAAAGATCCAAGAGTCACAGCTGAGCAAATTATTGCAGCAGTTGGTGGAAAAGAAAACATTGTAAGTGTTATGCACTGCGCAACCCGTCTACGTTTATCATTGAAAAATACGTCTAAAATAGATATTGAAAATATTAAAAAAGCACCTGGAGTTGCTGGTTACTTTGAAAAAAGTGGACAACATCAAATCATTTTAGGTACTGGTTTTGTGAATAAAGTATGTGATGAAGTACAAAAGATAACTGGTATTTATGATGAACAAGATTGTCAAGAAGTAAGTACAAATGAAACTACAGGTAAATTCCAACAATTGACAAAGATGATTTCAGATATATTTATCCCTATTATTCCTGTATTATTAGCGACAGGTATTTTAATGGGATTACAAAGTTTTATGACAAATGGACTTCATATCGAATTTGATGATAATTTAAATACTTTGTTTAATGTTCTTACAGGAACTGCCTATACTTTTATCCCAGTATTAGTCACATGGTCAGCTTGTAAAAAATTTGGAGGATCACCTATTTTAGGTATCGTTTTAGGTTTAATGCTTGTTTCACCTAATCTTCCAGATAAATGGAATGTTGTGAATGGTCTGGCAGAACCATTGAAGTTTGCTCTTGGGCCAATAACTTTAAATGTTACGGGATATCAAAGTTCTGTTATTCCAGCAATTTGTTTAGGCTGGTTTGCAGCAACTTTAGAGAAAAAATTACATAAGATTATCCCTGATATTGTGGATATGTTATTAGTACCATTTTTAACATTATTAATATCTTTGTTATTGGGATTATTTATTGTGGGACCTGTATTAAGTGCAATTGAGAAAGGACTTACAGATATTATTTTAAGTATGCTACAATTACCATTTGGTATCGGTGGTATTGTATATGGTGGTGGAATCCAATTATTATGTTCTGTAGGTATGCATCATACTGTTACACCAATAATTGTGTCTATTTATGCTGAAACTGGTCTAGATTTCATCAATCCTATGGGAAGTGCAGCGATTGCAGGTCAACTTGGTGCAGGGCTTGCGATTGTAATGATGACGAGAAATAAACAAAAACGGGCAAATATGATTCCAGCTTTAATTCCAGCATTATTTGGTATATCTGAACCTGTTATGTATGGGATAACTTTCCCACTGATTAAACCATTTTTAATGGGATGTATTGGTGGTGCAGCTGGTGGTGCATTTGCTGGAATTGTATCTTTAGCGGCAAAAGGAACAGGCGCAAGTATGCTGCCAGGTACATTATTATATTTACAAGGAGGTATGATCCAATATCTACTAGTACTTGTTATCTCTATAGGTGTTGCATATTTGTTAACGAGAATCGTTATGAAAGGAAAAGTAGAATAAATTGGTGATAGTATGAAATTAATTGATTTTTCAAATCATCAAAACAGACTTGTTCGTATGGAGGATGTTTCAGATGAATATATAAATTATATTCATCAAACAACTATCGAAGATCAGTGGTATCCATCTTTTCATATTGCACCACCACATGGGCTATTGAATGATCCAAATGGATTATGTCAAATAGAGGGAACATATCATATTTTTTATCAATGGTTTCCATTAGGACCAGTACATGGATTAAAACATTGGAGGCATTTAACCACAAAAGACTTTATCCACTTTGATGATTACGGATGTGCAATGTATCCAGATGATTCATATGATTTACATGGATGTTATAGTGGCATGGTTTTTAAGGAAGGAAAACAGTGTCATGTATATTACACTGGAATTGATCAGGATGACAAGGCAAATGTATGTTATGGTCTTTTAAAACAAGATAAGATTGATAAACAAGGAGTTATAGTATCTTTGGATAAAAAAATTACATCTGATAATTTTCGCGATCCATGTGTTTTCAAAAAACAGGATACATATTGGATGCTTGTTGGAGGAGAATCAGTAAATGGAATAGGAATATTGCCAGTATATCATGGAGATACTTTTCACACATTCACCTATCAGGGAAATTTAAATTTGCAAAATCATAATTTTGGTTATATGTTAGAATGTCCTAATTATTTTGAACAAGACGGGAAAGGAATTTTATTCTTTTCCCCACAAGGAATAAAAAGTTCTAATCATTATGATTATCAAAATGTTTTTTCTGTCACCTATGGGATCGGGGATCCTATTCAAAATGATTTAAATTTTAACGCACAGACATATTATGAAATGGATAAAGGATTTGATTTTTATGCCCCACAAATTTTCAAAGATGAGAGTGGAAGATATATACTATTTGGATGGCTAGGCAATTCAAAATGTATTTATCCATCAGATAAAAATAACTGGGCACATATGCTTACAATACCTAGAGAAATTATTGTTGATGGTGATCGACTTGTGCAAGAACCATTAGAAGAGTTAAAATCGTTACGTGATGAAGAACGTCAAATAGATACATGCATGAGTTTAAAACAAGCGGCATTTGAATTGGAATTGGAAGTAAATGATTATTTTAAAATTGAGATTTTAGAAAGTAAAGAAAACTATATATCTTTTGAGATGAATGAAAAAGATTATATTTTAGATCGTAGTCATATGACATTTATGTATAATGAGAAGTATGGAACTAGACGCTATGCTAAAAGACTAATCAAAGAAAATCAAAAAATCAGGATATTTGTTGATCATTCCAGCATTGAAATATTTGCGGATGAGGGAAAAACAGTGTTTACCTCGAGATTCTATTTAAATGATATAAAACAAATGAAAGTTGTAAACGCAAAAGGAAAATATTGGTCGTTAAAGTCAATAGAAATTGAAAATTGTTAGTAAAAGTATAAATATTAAAAAGAGTTTAAAATATCTAATTTGATAAATTAAACTCTTTTTTATTCTCTAAAAAAATAAAATTAGAAAATAGCTTCAATTTTGTACAAAATTACATAGATTATGTATCATATTTCTAATTATGAGAAATTAACTTGATATTATATCTAATCAGTTTATATCGTGCTATAATTAGCCTAACTTTTCATAAGTGCACAAAAGAAAAGTTAGTTGAGAGAAGGAGGAAACTGTCTTAATGAAATTTGCATTTAAGGGATTTCGGACGAAGAGTATATAGGGGGTAGAAAGCTATGCAAGATATTTTTACACTGTTTCTAGTGTGGAAAATCATTGCAGAAGCAAATGTTACCCTGAGATATATTTGTATCCTTT
>OGXN01000567.1_pt1 | contig 46083 bp, 37 predicted proteins | sample 1576281 | NCBI WGS metagenome assembly OGXN01 (sample SAMEA3541494, study PRJEB24748) | human gut metagenome | biome: human gut; feature: human-associated habitat; material: faeces | place: China | collected 2012
ACGGAAAAAACTGATAATTCAGCGAATGCCTTTGTGAGGTTATTTATGAGTTTCAACCTAGTCTGCTTTTAATAAATGTAAGCCTTCAATTTCTTCTTTTGCCTGTAAGAGCAAGCGTTTGATTTGTTCAATTTTTTCTGGATTACAAAGGAAGAGTGGCAAGCTAATACTCAAGGCTATGCGCCGCGTAGGAGTTAATAAAATAGGGGTGGCATAGCAGCATAAAAACTTAGTAATTTCTTCTGATTCAAAGGAAATATTCGTGCGTTGAATTTCCTGCAATTGCTGCCACAATACATGTATATCTGTAATTGTATTTGGGGTCATTTTTTCCAGGCCATCAGGGTAGAGCGTCTGTAACTCTTCAAAGCTATAGTGTGAAAGGAGCGCCTTGCCTAGGGCTGTAGCATGGGCAGGCAGTTTTTTACCTGTGTAGGAAATAATTTGAATGGGCATTTCCGTTTGTGGCGCTTCCTTGATTAGATATAAGATCTCCGTGCCCTCTAAAATACCCAATTGGCACATTTCATTAGACTCTTCTGTAATGCGCTTCATAATGCGTTTTACCTGAGGGATGAGCTCATTGGTTATATCGTAAGAGCTAGCAATGGCATGTAAGGAGAGGCCTAAAAAGTAGAGTCCCGTATGATTATCTAAATAGAGATAATTTTGAAAGGCCATTTCTTGTAAAATCGGTGAAATTGTGCTCTTGGGGATTTGTAATTGTTGGGAAATTTGAGTTAAGGTAAGGCCTTCAGGATGACCTGATACTAAATTGAATATGCTGAGTACACGCTCGGTTGGTTTGTGAAACATAATAATACATCCTTTGTTAGTTATATAGTTAATCTCTATTATAAGGGGGATTTACAAAATAGAACATAGCGACTTTACATTTTTCTTATGTATAAGTCGATGATTCTAACTCCTTTATGAGTTAGAATCGCCTGTCTAGTAGCTACTAGAGGAAGTCCGGAATATTTATAGTCTAATGATTCAAGATTTGCATAATACGGTAGAGTAATTTTTACAATCTCTTATTGACATAATACTTCATTTCTCGTATGATGTAAACATGAAGTACGGATATATGTTTATATAGTTCGTAAATACGGACAAAGATAAACTAAATTAAGTTAACACAGTTAATTTTATTTAAGTAAGGACAGGTGAGAGTATGGCTATCAAATCGTTATACGAAACAATTAATCAAGAGATTGAAGCAACAAAATTATCCATGAATGGTCCTAAAGGTGAACTACCTTTAACAGATACACTATTACGTGAATCTCCAAGTGGTAATTTATTCGGTATGACTGTTAATGCCGGTATGGGTTGGGATCCATCACAGCTTGCTAATGGCGACGTAATGTTAATTAGTACGCAAGGTGGTCTTAAAACTGAGGATCACACAGTAGCCGTTGGTTTACATAATGGTCATTTTGAATTATCTGATTTGATGACAGAAGCAGCTGATGCAGTGGCTGAACTAGGCTTTGTACCACATGCAGCATTCGTAACTGACCCATGTGATGGTCGTAGCCAAGGCACGATTGGTATGTTTGACTCTTTGCCATATCGTAATGATGCATCCATCGTAATGCGTCGTTTGATTCGCTCCTTACCAACTCGCAAAGCGACGATTGGTGTAGCTGGTTGTGATAAAGGCTTACCAGCTATGATGATGGCATTGGCTAGCATGCACAATGAGCCAACAATTCTAGTACCTGGTGGCGCTACATTGAAATCCAATGATGGTGAAGACCTTGGTACAGTACAAACAATCGGTGTTCGTTATGCAAATGATGAAATTTCTTTAGATTATGCAGCGTCCATGGGCTGTAAAGCTTGTGCATCTCCTGGCGGCGGTTGCCAATTCTTTGGTACAGCTGGTACATCTCAAGTCGTAGGCGAAGGCTTAGGCCTTTCCATTACACATTCCGCATTAGCTCCATCGGGCCAACAAGTATGGCGTGATATGGCGCGTATGTCTGCTAAAGCAGTTATGGACTTAGCAGCTCGTGGCATTACAACAAAAGACATTTTAACAGAAAAAGCTGTTGAAAATGCTATGGTAATCCATGCAGCATTTGGTGGTTCTACAAACTTACTTCTTCATTTACCAGCTATTGCTTATGCAGCTGGTTGTAAGAGCCCAAGCGTGGACGACTGGTCCCGCATTAATAAATTGGTTCCTCGTCTTGTTAGCGTATTGCCAATTGGCCCAGTTAACTATCCAACTGTATACGCTTACATGGCTGGTGGTGTTCCAGAAGTTATGCTTCATTTACGTAAGCTTGGCTTATTACACGAAGATGTGTTGACTGTAACTGGTAGCACATTAGGTGAAAACCTTGACTGGTGGGAACAATCCGAACGTCGTCAAGCATGCCGTGCGCATCTTGAAAAATCCGAAGGCGTATCACCAGATGAAGTTATCTTTACACCAGGTGAAGCGAAGAAACGCGGTATCGGTTCTACAGTAACATTCCCTAAAGGTAATATTGCGCCAGAAGGGGCTGTTGTAAAATCTACAGCTATTGACCCATCTGTTATTGACGATGATCATGTATTTAGACATACAGCGAAAGTAAAAGTATTTACTTCTGAAAAAGCAGCTATTGCAGCCTTAAAAGAAGTAGGTAAGATTGAAGCTGGCGATATTCTCATCGTTATGGGTGGCGGTCCAAAAGGTACTGGTATGGAAGAAACTTACCAATTAACATCCGCTTTAAAACATTTACCATATGGTAAACATGTATCCCTTATTACTGACGCTCGTTTCTCTGGCGTATCCACTGGTGCATGTTTCGGTCACGTAGGTCCTGAAGCCTTAGCTGGCGGTCCATTCGGTAAATTACAAGATGGCGATATTGTAGAAATTATCGTTGATACAGTAAATCTCGAAGGTAGCTTAAACTTCATTGGTCGTGAAGGGGAACTTGTGTCCTATGAAGAAGGCGCTAAGATTTTAGCAGAACGCCCAACTCGTGCAGATTTACATGAAGATGATGACTTGCCAGATGATACTCGTCTATGGGCTGCCCTTCAAGATGTAAGTGGTGGTACTTGGCAAGGTAATATTTACAATGTAGATAAAATTATAGAAGTACTTGAAGCAGGTAAGAAAGCTTTGGCTGAAAAATAATTGTCAACCATAGGAGGAGCTCATTATGCCTTTATTAATTACTGCCGCGGCAGTTGTACTACTGATATTTTTGATTTCAAAATGTAAAGTTAATACATTCATTTCACTTGTTATAGTATCGGCTTTGGCGGGGATTGCTTTCGGCATCCCCTTGCCAAAACTCCCTAATACCTTAGAAGCTGGTATGGGTGGCACATTAGGTCACATTGCATTAATCTTTGGCCTTGGTGCTATGCTTGGTCGCGTAATTGCTGATGCAGGCGGTGCGCAACGTATTTCCATGACTTTAATCGATAAGTTTGGGGAAAAGAAAATTCAATGGGCCATCGTAGTGGCATCCTTTATCGTAGGTATTGCCTTATTCTTTGAAGTAGGCCTTGTTCTCTTAATTCCAATCGTATTTACTATTTCTCGTCAAATGAAGGTGGCGCCTATCTATTTAGGTTTCCCAATGTTAGCATCTTTACTTGCTACACATTGCTTCTTGCCACCACATCCAGGTCCTACAGTTATTGCTGGGGAATATGGCGCTGATATGGGTAGCGTTCTTTTATATGGTATTTTAATCGCCATTCCTACAGTTATTATTACAGGTCCTATTTTCACTAAAATTGTAAAAGGCTATATGCCAGGTGTATTTGAAAAAGCTGGGGATATTACGGGTCTTGGAGATCCTAAATTCTTCACTGATGAAGAAATGCCAGGCTTTGGTATTAGTATCTTAACGGCTATGTTACCAGTTATCTTGATGATTTTCGCTACAGTAGCTAATATTGCTAGAGATATTGGTCATCTTGAAAGCCCACTATTATTAGAAATTGTAAACTTCTTAGGTAATCCATCCATCGCTATGCTTGTATCGATTATCTTTGCTATCTATGTATTGAGTCTTCGTCGTGGCACACCAATTAAAGAAGTTATGAATTCTTGTTCTAAAGCAATCGCTTCCATTGGTATGATGCTTCTTATCATCGGCGGTGGCGGGATTTTCAAACAAATCCTTATCACTGGTGGTGTAGGTACTTACATTGCATCCATGTTCCATGGCACATCCATTTCACCAATCTTATTTGCTTGGACAGTAGCTGCCATTTTACGTATCTCCTTAGGTTCTGCAACAGTAGCAGCTTTATCTACAGCAGGTTTAGTAGTGCCAGTATTGGCCACTGCTGATGCGAATCTTGCGTTAGTTACTTTGGCAACTGGTGCTGGTAGTACCATTGCATCTCATGTAAATGATGCTGGCTTCTGGATGGTAAAAGAATATTTTGGTTTAAGCTTAAAAGAAACATTTGCTACTTGGACTGTATTGTCTACGATTGCATCTATCTCGGGTTTAGTATTCGTACTCGTATTAGATATGTTTGTATAAATAAATTGACAGGAAGGTGCAGGTACATACCTGTACCTTTCATTTTTGAATCACCGCGATATTTAGGAGGAGATTATTATGTTTAAAGGTGTGTATTCGCCAGTCATTACCATATTAAATGATGAGGGTAAATTAGATGTGCGCGCTATGGAGCAACATGTGGAGCATTTAGCTGCTTCTGGCTTACATGGTTTACTATTCTTAGGTAGCTTAGGGGAATTTTATAGCTTCTCCTTTGAAGAAAAGAAAGAAATTATTGATTTAGCAGTTAAAGTGGTGAACGGCCGTTGCCAAGTTATCATTGGCGTAGGTGGCACATCTTTAGATGAAGTCATTGCCTTAGCGTCCTATTGTGAAACAGCTGGTGTAGATGCATTAAACATCGTTTCTCCATACTATTTTGGGCCAACTCCTAAGGCGGCTGTAGCATATTTTGGCAAGATTGCAGAAGCTACGTCCTTGCCAATTATGTTATATAACTTCCCAGATCGTGTAGGCACTGACTTGACTCCAGATGTAGTGGCAGAGCTTGCTAAGACGCATAAAAATATCGTAGGCATTAAGGATACAGTAGACAATATTAGTCATACGCGCCGTTTAATCCGCGCTGTTAAGGCTGTAAATCCTGAGTTCAGTGTACTCTCTGGTTTTGATGAGTACTATGCGGTGAATCGTTTCTCCGGTGGGGATGGCACGTTAACTGGCTTAACTAATGTAACACCAGAAACATTTGTGGCTCTTCATAAGGCTTATGAAGAAAAGGACTTCGAAACCTTAGAAGCTTGTGCTAGCAAAATTGCTAAATTAATGAGCTTGTATGAAGTAACTGATTTATTTATTGTGGCGATTAAAGCAGCAGTTAAATTACGTGGTCTTGAAATGAGTACCTTTACTAAGGCGCCAGGCCTTCCAATTACAGCTGCAGAAGAACAAAAAGTAGCTGACATTTTAAAAGAAGTAGGCTTAATCTAAATAAGCGAAGTGAGTTTAATTTAGATGAGCATAGTGAGTTTAATTTAGATGAGTGCAGTGAGCTTAATTTAGATTAGTACAGTGGGTTTGATTAATCTAAATAAGTGTATTATAAGTGCATTGGGTCTAAACTAAATATAAGCAGCATGTTATCTCCCATGAGATTTGCTATAAAGTTTAAATAATAAACTGTAGCTCAATCTCTGGTGCGGATAATGTGCTGCTTTTTTCTTTGTAAAGCTAAGTTGATGTAATTTAGGGATATTGTAGTTCTAAAGGAGCGGATACTGTTTCTTTGCCTTTGTAAAACGGTATTGTTACGGCATAGTGAGGCTATATTTCCTTGTAAACGTTGATGTGATATATACTCCCATAAAAAATAGAAGGACTTTTGAGTTTATATATCGAATTGTTTATATATAGGCCTTAGATATTTTATGTGTTTAGATCTGTAGGTTTAGTGATAAAGATATAAAGTCAGTGGTATACATAAAAGTTAGTTGCAAAAATAAATTGCGCATAATGTATACGAAGAAAATTATATACGAGAAGAGGATAATTTTAAGGAGGTACAGCATGAAAAAGCAATGGATTACAGCGATGGTTTTAGCCGCACTATTTGCCGTAGGGGCAGATGCAAGTGCAACGGTAAGCGCACAGAGTGTGCATGGTCAAATTACTGATTCAGCGCGCCCAGGCCGTTGGTATGGGGCAGATGTAGCGGCGCAGGAGCTAGTTGTAGCAGGTGTTCCTATGGGGGTAAAATTTGATGCTATTGTAAAAAGCTTAGGTACGCCTACTAAAATTAATTATTTGCCTGGTAATGGGCCGCTATCTTCTTTAGAATATGGTGGTATAAAGTATATAGCCATGCCTAGAGAAGATTATGTAACTATGATTGAAATTACTAATCGCGATGCCACGACAGCGCGTGGTATTGCCGTAGGCGATAGCATTGCGCGGGTGCAAGAGGTATATGGACAGCCTTTAATGGTATCTTCTCGGAATTGGAATAATGAATATTTTGAGCCTAGTTGGTTCTATGGACACTTATACATGGGCAGTGAGTACATAAAGGGCATTTGGTTTGCCAATGATGGAAAAAAAGTAACGCGTATTATCGTGTTGGATGGGATTACTAATTTTGAAACTAAGGAATAATAGGTAGTGAATAATAGGCCGTATTTTTTAGGGGCTCAATACAGTTGATGAACTACGCAATAAGTTGACGAATATGGCTTGACTTGAAGTTGACTTCAAGGTGTATGCTTAATTCATAAACGATTTATTGTATGGTGTATAGCGAATTGCTATATAATTTTATAATGCATACTAAGGAGGCATTTATGTTAGGTACATTTACGTATGACAATCCAACCCGCATTCATTTCGGGGAAAATTCCTTACAGGCTTTAAATCAGGAGTTACCTAATTTTGGTGATACTGTATTACTTGTTTATGGTGGCGGCTCCATTAAAAAATCAGGTCTTTATGACAAAGTTGTAGAGATTTTAAAGGCTAATGGCAAGACGATTGTAGAAGATGCTGGGGTTATGTCTAATCCAACATCTGATAAGTTAAATGAAGGGGTAGCGCGTGCGAGAGCAGGTAAAGCAGATTTCATTTTAGCTGTTGGTGGCGGCTCTGTTATTGACTATGCAAAAGCAGTGTCTGTATCGATTCACTGTGAGGAAGATCCATGGGAAAAATATTTCGAACGCATGGAAGATGTAGATTGTGAAATCGTGCCAGTTGGTTCCGTTCTTACTATGGTTGGTACAGGCTCTGAAATGAATGGTGGCTCTGTTATTACCAATCATGACAAAAAATTAAAAATTGGTCATGTTTTTGGCTCCAATGTATTCCCTAAATTCTCTATTTTAGACCCAATTTATACCTATACATTGCCAAAATACCAAATGGTAGCAGGTTTCTTTGATATTATGTCTCATTTATTAGAGCAATACTTCTCCGGTACTGATGACAATACATCGGATTATGTAATTGAAGGTTTATTGCGTTCCTTGATTCACAGCGCGCGTATTGCTGTAGAAAATCCTAAGGATTATGAAGCACGTAGTAATATTATGTGGACGGCTACTTGGGCGCTCAACACCTTTACTCATATGGGTAAACCAGGTGACTGGATGGTGCATATGTTAGGTCAGGCTGTAGGTGCGTATACTGATGCTACTCATGGTATGACATTAGCGGCTGTATCCTTGCCATATTATAAGCATATTTTAAAAGAAGGCTTGCCTAAATTTAAACGTTATGCTATCAATGTATGGAACGTAGATCCAGCTGGCAAATCTGATGAGGAAATCGCCTTAGAGGGCCTTGCTGAAATGGAAAAGTACATGAAGGAAATCGGCGTAGTTATGAACTTAACTGACTTAGGTACTACCCCTGAAATGATTGAAGGCATTGCAGATGCCACATTCATTTTAGATAGCGGTTATAAGAAGTTAACTCGTGACGAAGTGGTGGACGTATTAAAAGCAAGCCTATAATATGGAACAATGATTAGGATGCTTCAGTGTATTATTATGATGCGTTGAATGCTTATACACTCGTATATTGAGTAAGTTTTATAAGCTCGATGAGTTTATAATAATGTACAATATAATATATGGTGTAGATTTTGTACACCTAATATAAGGCACCTAAGAAACATATAAGTAACACATAAGTAACATATAAAGAAAGCACTCCCATAAGGGGTGCTTTCTTACTAGAAGGGATGATAAAGATGGAACGGCCGTATATTGTATGTCATATGATGACATCATTGGATGGAAAAATCATGGGGAATTTTTTTGAAACGCCTGAGGCAACTAAAGCAGGTGAGGTATTTGACAATATAATCTTTGGAGAGACGCCCTATTACGAGGTTGATGCTTGGATGTGTGGTCGTGTTACAACGGATGATAATTTTACCTTTTATAAGAAGCCCGATTTAGATGAACAGGCTCCACCTGTTCCAGCTGGTGATTTTGTAGTGCCTAAAAAAGAGAGATTTTTCTATGTCAATGTAGATGGCTCAGGCAAGCTCGGTTGGACTGAAAATACAATTGAATATGCTGGAGCAAGAGCACAAGTGCTTGAGATTCTTACAGGAAAGGCAAGTAATGCGTATAAAGCCTTTTTGAGAAAACTCAATATTCCTTATATTATTGCCGGTGAAATAGATTTGGATGCAGTCTTAGCTATGAAGAAACTTAAGGACTTATTTGGAATTGAACGCCTTATGCTAGGTGGAGGCGGCATTATTAACTGGACCTTCTTACAAGCGGGACTTTGTGATGAAGTTAGCCTTATTATTACGGCCGCTGCTGATGGCTCTATGAAGACTCCGTCCTTATTTGATGCACCAGAAGGCCTTGCTACAGATGAGCCTAAGCGATTTGAGTTGATTGATGTTGCTGTTAAGGCTGGCGGATCATTGTGGGCACGTTATAAGGTCGTTAATGAGTAGTAGCTAATAAGCTTCCGAATGGTATATAATAGCTGTACATATAGAAATACGTTTGAATTACTAGTTGTTGGCGGTTAAATGTGGTGTAGGAGGCGAATTACATGGCGCATCAGGTTTTAGTTGTTGTAGATATGCAAAATGATTTTATTACAGGTTCACTTGGTTCGCCCACAGCGGAGGCAATTGTGAGCCAAGTGGCAGATAAAATCCGCAATTTTGAAGGTCTTATTTTTTATACTTTAGATACACATGATGAAGGATATTTAGAGTCTCAAGAAGGCAAAAATTTACCAGTGTCTCATTGCGTGGAAGGGACTCCTGGCTGGGAACTAGCATCTCAGATTGTTGAGGCTAAGCCAATTCAGGCTGAATATGTGTATTGTAAAGGTCAATTTGGCTCAGTTGAGTTAGCTGAAGATTTGCGTGATCTTCATGATATGGAAGGTATTGACTCCATAGAACTAGTGGGCTTATGTACCGATATTTGTGTAGTATCGAATGCCATGCTCTTGAAAGCCTTTTTGCCAGAAGTGCCAGTTATAGTAGATGCTTCTTGTTGTGCTGGCGTATCTACAGAGACTCATGAGGCCGCATTGACAACAATGAAGACTTGTCAAATTATAGTTAAATAAATAATAGGAATATATATATATTGAAGGTTAAAGACGAATCGAATAGATTCAGAATATAAAAACTCTATGGTGTAGGAATATAAATGTATATATTTATATAGAGTAATATATTGGAGTATATAAAGTAATGAAGTAAAGGGCAGCCCTAAAGGGGGCTGCTTTTTTCTTTTGATAAATAAAAAACTCGGTTTAAAAATTTTTTTATAGTCCTAAATCATACCTCTTTACATTAGTCCGATTTTGTACTATAATAGATTCTGTTAGAAATTCATAGTACGAATTAGGACTAAATGGGAGGTCGCTTATGAAAAGTTTATATCATGAGCAAGTGTTAGCTATAGGTAGTTATTTTGGGCAATTAAATGAGTTATATAGTCAATGGGCAAAGCGCCATGGTTTGACCTACAATAAGGTGGCTATTTTTTATACATTACATCATCAAGAATGGGGCACACAGAGTCAAGTGTGTCGCGAGTGGGGGATTTCAAAACAAACCTTATCGACCATTTGTAAAGAAATGGAACGCGAAGGGTATATTAGTTATGATGTGCCTCATGCAGATAAGCGTGAGAAACTAATGCGTCTTACAGCTAAAGGGCGCGATGTTATTGGCCCACATATGGAAGAGTTAGAGACCATAGAGAATAATTCATTAGATGCCATTGGCAATAATCGTATTGAATCTATGTTAGATACTATGCATCGATTTTTAGTGCATTTCTCTGAAGAAAGTGCGAAGTTTGAAAATTAATCAGTACAGATTGAAAATTGAGCATAAATTGTAAATTACTATATTACGTATTTACAATAAAATCAAATATAAAAAATTCAGTACTAAAGATAAATACTCAATATTAACGATTAAAATTTAATTATATAAGAATAAAGTAAAAAGAAACAAGTGTATGGAGGATATGATGTTAACAGGTTATATATTATTGGCGATTGCCATTGCAGTAGAGATTTTCTCTACATCTATGTTGAAATTATCAGCAGGTTTTACTCGTTTAGTGCCTAGTATTGTTTTTGTAGTAGGTATGAGTTTATCTTTCTTCGCCATGGGCCGTGCATTATTGTCCTTGCCGCTTAGTATTGCCTATGCAGTTTGGGCAGGGGTGGGGACAGCGCTTACAGCATTGCTTGGTGTTATCCTTTGGAAAGAAGAATTATCCATGACGGCTGTAGCTGGCATTGGTTTAATTGTAGTAGGCGTAGTTCTTTTAAATTTAAAAGGCCCTGCACACTAATTTATTTTGACAAGTAAATACCTAACAAAAGAATAATCAATAATATTAAAGAGTATCATCTATGAATACCTAAGATTGGGAGTTAGATCATATATAACGACTTGTATATGACCGCTCTAAGTTGAGGTAATAGATGATACTCTTTTTTCATGTTAACAGGTGTTTGCCTGTTGATGAACTAAAAATAACAGTTAGACGGACAAAGTAAACATATCCTATGATTAAGCTAGAAAAGTTTATAGTTTTATATTTTTAGAGGTTGAATATAAGACTTTTAACATGTGTCCCAAAGGGGGTAAAGCTGATGACTAAAAAAGAGTTAGTTAAAGCGGCCATACAAGGCGAGCAATTGAAGACCATTCCATATGCTATATGGAGTCATATGCCTGATGTTGACCGTGATGTGCCGGCTATTGTTCAACGTACCTATGATTTTTACAAAGCCTATGATGTAGATATCATAAAAACTATGAATAATGGTATGTACAGTGTGGAAGATTTTGGTTGTGAAATTGATTTTTCCGAAGTAGCTAAAGGTGGCGTAGCAAAGGTTGTGAGCACGCCAATTAAGAGCGGTGAAGATTGGCTTAAGGTAAAAGAAGTATCAATTGAACAAGGGGCTTTAAAGCGTGAGTTAACGTATTTAAGTGAACTGTTAGCAAAATTAGACGGTGAAGAAGTACCAGTCGTATTTACTGTATTTAGCCCTGTAACTACAGCTAATAAACTTTGTGGAGGCAAATTATTAGACTATGTAGAGCAAGGGTATAAGGCTGAAATTCACGAAGCTTTAAAAGAAATTACAAAAACAACTGTGAAATTAGTTGAAAAGGCTATCGAGCTAGGGGCGGATGGTATTTTCTTGGCTTCCCAAATGTGTTCCTATCAAATTTGTAAAGAAGAATGCTATCAAGAGTTTGGGGCACCTTATGATATAGACGTTATAAAAGCGTCTAAAGGATGGTGTAATATCTTACATTCTCATGGCACTAATATTATGTTCGACCTACTTAAAGAATATCCAGTGCAAATTTTTAACTGGCATGCGTGGGAAACGTTACCATCTGTTGAAGAAGTGAGCTGCTTTGTAGGTAAAGCACTTATGGGTGGTATTGATCGTATGGATATTACTAATGGTAATAAAAATGAAGTACGCCATCAAATTTATGAAACTATAAAACAAACTAAAGGGCGTCATTTAATCTTAGCGCCTGGCTGTGTTATTAGACATCCTTTAAATGAAGAAATGCTATCCTTTGTCAAAAAAGTAAAGGATGAAGTTGAAAAAATACTATTGGCGTAACACTCTTGAAAAGGTACAATAATTAATGAAGAAGGAAAGACTATAAATAATATATTTCAGTGATCCACATCATTCTGGAATGATATAAAAGTAGTAGTGTTTTACTTATTAACATTGTTATCTTAAGGAGCTTTGAGAATGAATAAACAGGGGTATTTTAAAGAGAGAATTAAGCATTTTAGCCAATTGATGGAGGCTAAAAATGTAGATGTAACTATAGTGATAAAACCAGAGCATGTTATGTATTATAGCGGCTTTAATCCTATTATTAATTCTCATCCTGTTTTTTTCGTTATAACTAAGGAGGCCGAGTCTTTTTTACTAGTGCCTGCCTTACGCAAAGCACATGCACAAAAAGAAGCCGCCATTGATGATATTAAGGCCTATGGCATGTGGGGACGAGTTGAGTCCTTAGGAGCCATCCCTTTTGAGGTCCTTCGACAATTATTTACAGCCAAACAGTTGCGAATAGGTATTGAATCAACTTATATGACAGTGGATTTCTTTAATGACCTACAAACGGCATTTAAGAGTGCTACATTAGTGTCCATTAGTGAACTTATTGAGTCGCAAAAGATTATTAAAGATGCGTATGAAATTGAACTCATTCGCAAAGCGTCACAAATTGTAGACTGTGGGACGATGGCTATTATTGAAGAGTTACAAGCAGGCAAGAGTGAAATGGAAGCTTGTACAGAAGCACAATATGCCATGCGCATGCTGTGGCAGCAAAAGTTTAGCGCGCATGAAACTTGTGGTTATGGCACAGCTGATGGGGGCATGATTGATAGTCTTTTTGCTTGGTGCTTATCTAATGAGCGCATTGCGTATGGCTGTGATACAGCTAAAAATTACTATGTGAAATCTGGGGATATTACACTTCCCATGACTTGGGCTAAACTCGATGGATATCATGCAGAAAATGAACGGACTCTGTTGGTAGGGGCGGTGGACTCCTTGAAAGAAACAGCCTATACAGCTATGTTAGAAGCGCGCGAAGCTGTATTTAAGATTTTGCAACCTAAGGTGAGTTGTGGACAGCTATATGATGTGGCTGCTCATTGTTTTAGCGAAGCTGGCTTCGGTCATATTTTGCCAGGGCGCATAGGGCATGGCATTGGTGCTTCCGCTCATGAACACCTTTCGCTTAATCGGGGCAATGAGGACATATTAAAACCTGGCATGGTAATTAGTATTGAGCCAGGTTTAATGGATCCATCTTGGGGTGGTGTGAGACATTCTGATACGGTCTTAATCACGGAGACGGGCTATGAAGTTTTAACAAAATCTCCTGCAGGTGAGCTTAGATTAACTATCTAGTTAGAATTCTAATTTAATAAATTATGGAAGGTACACCATTGCTCAGGGATTGTTTGGTAATTTTTATGAATGCATTAATCGCTTCATTTTGGTGCAATGTAGATTGGTAGTTGATGGCGATTTGTTGGGGTTCATGATGTGGTAATGGAATTACAACATGTTTATCCCAAAATGGATAGGCGCTGCAACTAATCAAGGTTTCTGGGCAGAACATAAAACCCATGCCAAAATGACACATGGCCATCATTGTCCCTACATTACGTAAAGTTAGAGCTATATTAGGCTTAATCTTATGAGCGGTTAAGAATTTTGCATTAAACTGTCCGATCGATGTATTGTCTGTCATGGTGATAAAAGGGCAAGTTTTGATGATATCAAATATAAAGTCTATATCATTTTTATGATTAGTAATATAACCTCTATTAGGATAATGAGCTTCTAAAATCTTTTTAGCTATAACTAGATGAATGGGATCTTTATATAAAGGAATGGTTTTAATATTAGCTTGGTTTGTGATTTCATAACCTATGGAGAGCTCCACCTTACCTTTTAATAATGCTTCATTTACTTCTGGCGTAGTGCCTTCAAATAAAGTCACTTTTGTCAGTGGATAGCGGCGTTGGAACTCAGCAATGATAGGGGGCAATAAATATTGACCTCGTGCATAGGTTGTACCAATGGTAATAGATGCAGGCACCATAGTCTTTAGAGTCCAGATGGCATCTTCAAGATTTTGTTGCTTTTCAAGAATATCTTGGGCATAACTTTTTAAGAGTATACCGGCAGGTGTAATTTTAAGTGGAGGACCATACTCAAAAAGGGAAATGCCTAAATCATTTTCAATCTTTTTGATATGTCCGCTCAGTGATTGTTGTGTAATGTGAAGCTTTTTAGCCGCATTGTTGAAGTTTAATTCATTAGTGAGGACAAGAAAGTATTTTAAGTTTAAGAAGCTAATCAAAAGGGCACCTCCTAAAGTCGGTTTTTAGATTAATTTTGGACATAGTTTTATCATCATACTTATAGTAATATATATTACTATAAGTATATAAAAAACAAGGGTCTTTTTAAAGTTAGATCCATTTTAAAAATGCAAAGGAGGCATTTTTATGAACATTCTGATAACTTTAATTGTCATGGTAGTGGTCGGCTTTGCTATCATAAAAAAAGTTAAGCCGCAGACTATTTTAGTAATGGGTGGTATATTTTTAATGGTTCTAGCCTTTTTAATGGGATATAAAACATCCTTTATTACAGGCAAGATGGTAAGCACAGGCTCGCCAATGTTTGATATGTTCGGCTATATTAAATATACCTTGGCATCTGATATTTCAACTATCGGTCTAAGTATTATGTGTGGTGCTGGTTTTGCGAAGTATATGGACCATATTGGGGCCAGTGCGCGACTTGTAAAGATATCATTACATCCGTTACAACGTATGAACTCGCCATATTTAATTAATGCTTTGGGTTTTGCTGTATGTATGCTTATGTCCTTGACGATTCAAAGTGCGTCTGCATTATCCATGTTGACGATGGTAACGATTTATCCAATTATTACACGCCTTGGTGTAAGTAAGGTGGCGGCGACATCAGCTATTGCTACAGGTCATTTATTAGATTGTGGTCCAGCAGCAGCTACTAGCCAAGTAGTAGAACGTTTATCTCATTATGGGATTAATAAATTTTTCGTAGAACATCAATTGCCAGTTTATTTTATTGCCTTAGTAGCCGTAACTATTACTCATTTCTTCTGGCAAAAATACATGGATAAACGCGATGGTATCGTAGCTGGAGAAGAAGGCAGCATTGATCAAGATAAAATTAAAGGCGATGTGGCAACACCTCCAGGACCATGGATTTACGCTATTTTACCATGTGTACCATTAGCTCTTATTATTATTTATAGTGAATATGTGTATAAATCCATTAAAATTGATATTATTGTGGCTATGTTAATTAGCTTTGCAGTGGCAATGATTTGCGAATTTATTCGCTATCGAGATTTCAAAAAAGTATCCAAGAGTATTGAAGTGTTCTTTAAAGGCATGGGCAATATGTTTGCTGTAACCGTGTCCTTAATCGTAGCAGCTGAAGTATTTGCTTATGGTATTAAATCTATGAATTTCGTAAGTGATATCGTAGGTATTACTCAAACAGCTGGCTTTGGTTTGACTCCAATTACAATTGGTATGGGCGTATTAATCGCTTTAGTAAGTGCCGTAACTGGTTCTGGCGTAGCGGCTTTCGTATCCTTTGCTTCTTTGATTCCAAGTTTCGTAGAAGGCTTTGGCGGCAATATGATTGTTATTTTACAATTACTACAAAATGTGGCCAGTCTATCTCGTCTTATCTCCCCGGTAGCAGCTGTCATCGTAATTGTAGCCGGTATCTCTGGCGTATCCCCAGTAGCTATTGTTAAACGTAACTCTGTGCCAGTATTAGTAGGCTTTATTGTATCTACCATTAGTGTACTCGTTATGTTCTAAATATAGATACTATAGTATTAATAGGTTATTTACTTTATAGGCTATAACATGATAGATTATACTATGCTATACATTTCAAGCTAATACAATTGTAAGAGGATTGATTCTGTGGTTTTAATTGGAGGTCTAGAGTGGAACAAAATTTATATAATGCCTATGTGTCAATTCTTGAGAGAGAGTTAGTGGTTGCCTTAGGTTGTACTGAACCGATTGCTATTGCCTTTGCCTGTGCTAAAGTACGTGATGTATTAGGCACTATGCCAACGCAAATAGATGTACATTGTAGTGGCAATATTATTAAGAATGTAAAAGGCGTAACGGTACCTCATTCTGATGGAAAAAAAGGTATTGCTGTGGCTGCTATTTTAGGGCTCTTAACCGGTCATAGTGAGCGTGGTTTAGCTGTATTAGAAGGCGTTAAAAATGAAGACTTAGCTGTTTGTGAAGAATTGCTTGAAGCTAATATGTGTAATATAGAAATTGTAGAAAATGTGCCTAATCTATATATTCGTGTAGTAGCTAAGACTTCAGAGCATACAGTGGAATTAATTATTAAGGACACTCATTCTAACATTGTCTTTATTAAGCAAGACGATGAAGTGCTTTTTAGCGAAGATGTAACAGACAGTGCTAAAGGTACTAAGCAGGACTTAAAGTCCTTACTTAATGTGGCAGACATTCTAGAGTTTGCTCGTACTGTAGATTTAGAATTAGTTAAGCCTGTATTAAGCAAGCAGATTGAACATAATCTGAATATTGCGGAAGAAGGGCTAGCGAACTCTTATGGTGCTAGAGTGGGGCAAACTATACGAGATCACCAAGCTGATACAGTATATAATAAAGCTAGAGCGTATGCTGCAGCTGGTTCAGATGCGCGCATGAGTGGTTGTCCATTGCCGGTAGTTATTAATTCGGGCAGTGGTAATCAAGGTATTACTGTGTCCTTGCCAGTAATTATTTATGTAAAAGAACATGGCATTAGCGAAGAGATGCTATATAGAGCACTCGTAGTAAGTAATTTAATTGCTTTACACCAAAAGCGGTATATAGGTAGTTTATCCGCCTATTGTGGTGCAGTTAGCGCTGCTTGTGGCAGTGCTTGTGGCATTGGCTTTTTAGAAGGCTTAGATTACGAAGGCATTAGCGATGTCATTACGAATACAATTGCCACAGTAGGTGGCATGGTATGTGATGGTGCTAAGCCATCCTGTGCTTCGAAAATTGCCGTAGCATTAGAATCTGCCTTCCTTGGTTTAGAAATGGCTAAGAATCAACGGGGCTTTAAACCAGGTGAAGGATTAGTTAAAGACACTATCGAAGAAACGATAGCTTGTGTAGGCAATATGGGCCGTGTAGGCATGTATAGCACAGATGTGCAAATTTTGAATCTTATGCTCGATAAAGTAGAGCTATAGATATACTATCTCTTAACTTAGAAAACTTCCTTTAAGGTGACTTATCTTAGATGTTTAATCTATGATATGATGTCTCTTAGAGGAAGTTTTTGCTTTATAGTATTATGATTGATTTAATCAGCCTGTGTGAAATAGATTCAGTTGGGATGGAGTATAATATTGTTATGAACGACTTACTAAAATTGGGCACAATAGCTTGAATTTGTTATAGAATATAATATTATATTCTGTTATATAATTATGAATGATTTTATAGGACCAGGTATATTATCTTAAGTTTGTTTGGGGGATATGTGAAAGCGGAAAGGATGCCATGTATGACAAAACGTGTTTATAATATTGGGGTTGAGGCGACTATGGATGTAATTGGTGGTAAGTGGAAGCCCATTATTTTATGTAACTTACGGCATGGCACATTGCGGCCGAGTGACTTAAAGCGCAAGATCCCTGATATTAGTCAAAAAATGTTAACGCAAATGCTTAGAGAATTGGAAGAGGCTAATATTGTAGAGCGCAAAGTATATAATGAAGTGCCGCCCCGTGTAGAGTATTCCCTTAGCGCCTATGGCGAGTCTTTAGGATCGGTTCTTGATGGACTTTGCAGTTGGGGTGTTATGCATGTAAAACATTTACAAGAAGAAGGTAAGGATGTAGAGTTATTAGGAAATGCTTAAGAAATAAAGCGATTAGTGCATGCGTAAAAAGTAAAGTTACTAGTATATGCATAAGGTGTAGTGCAACTGAAGAATGTGCAAGAGATAAATCTATTGGAACATGCGTAAGCGTTAAAACAATTAGAGACTGTGTAATATATTAAACCCCTTCGCCAGTGTTGGCGGAGGGATTTTTTGTAAAAAATTTTTGTTCATGTATGTAGGTAGTGTCTTAAAAGTTACGAATTGGTGCCTATAGCACTAAATAGTGCGTACTTTTCAATATCTATAAAAGTCGATATAATGGATTTGTAAGGTTGAGAAATACAATATATATCTTAATTAAGAGAGTTTAGAACAAAAATAATTAGAACTGAATAAATTAATGTAGAGGAGATTTTATTATGATTAAGAATTTAGCAGATCGAGTAGAATTAAATAATGGCACGCAGATTCCAGGTTTAGGTCTTGGTGTCTTTCAAGTGCCAGCAGAGGTTACTGCAGAGGTAGTTAAGAATGGCATTTTAAATGGATATCGCTCCATTGATACGGCGCAAATCTATGGCAATGAAAAAGAAACTGGTGAAGGGATTCGCGCAGCACTTAAGGAACTAGGCTTACAACGGGACGATATTTTTATTACTACTAAAATATGGAATTATAATCTTTCTTACGAAGAAGCACTTAAGGCTTATGAAGCTAGCTTAGAGGCGCTTGGTGTAGAGTATGTAGACTTATATTTAATTCACTGGCCAGGCAATGATTCCTATGAGGAGTCCTGGAAAGCTATGGAAACGTTGTATAAAGCGGGTAAGATTAAAGCGATTGGTGTAAGTAATTTCCAAGTCCATCATTTAGAACGTTTAGCAAGCTTTGCTACTGTTGTGCCTGTACTGAATCAGGTTGAATTACACCCACGCCTTCAACAACATGAATTACGCGCCTATGCAGCAGCACATAATATTAAAATCCAAGCTTGGGCACCTTTGATGCAGGGGGAATTATTGCATAATGAAGAGATCGCAGCTATTGCTAAAGCACATAATAAAAGTATTGCACAGGTAATTTTACGTTGGCATATACAACAAGAATTACTTCTTAATGTAAAATCTTTAAAGGCATCGCGTATGATTGAAAATAGCGATATATTTGATTTTGTATTAACTGATGCGGAGATGGATACGATTAATGCCTTAGATGCAGGTACTCGCGTAGGTCCCGATCCAGATGTATTTGATATGAATATCTAAGAAGTGCTACTTTGTATACAGTGTATTAGAAAAGAATTAGAATTAATTTCTTTAAAAGAGTAGCGGAACTAGCTAAATCAATCTTTTAAATGAGAATTACTTGCAATTAAAAGCCAGATTTTATAAATCTGGCTTTTTTCATTTGACAAATTCTTTAAAAAGGTCTATAACATAATCGTAAGTTAAATACAGTGCTTAGATGCAAATTGATTAGAGTGCTTTGACAAGGAGTAAATGAGAAATATTATCAAATTATCAATTAGGCGGTAAAATTGAAATTGAGACTAGATTTATTATTTTCGATGTGCTATAATGAGTTTGTAAGCAAGAACTGCTACTTACAAATAATCAATAAAAGTTACTATTTGATAATAGTGACTTTGAAATTAAGAATTTTTGTTTTTAATTAAGTAATTAAAACAGAAGGGTTTCAGGTGAATTTTTATGAACAAGAATATTACAAAAGCATTAAATGAACAAGTTATTTTTGAATTTAACTCCGCATACTTATACTTAGCTCTTTCTTTAGCTATGGCTGATGCTCGTTTCAAAGGTTTCTCCGCTTGGTTACGTCTTCAATACCAAGAAGAAATGGAACATGCTTTCAAAATCATTGATTACTTAGAAAGCCGTAACGAAACTACAACTTTAGGCGACATCAAAACTCAAGCTATTAAAGAAGACAATCCTTTAAAAGTTGCTCAAATGGTTTACAATCATGAACAAGTTATCACTGGTAAAATCAATGATTTATACGCGTTAGCAACTCAAGAAAAAGATTATGCTACAGTTAACTTCTTAAATTGGTTCATTACTGAACAAGTAGAAGAAGAAGCAAGTGCTCGTGATCTTGTTGATGAATTCACATTCGCTGGCGACAGCCGTGCTAGCCAATTGTTCGTTGATGCTCGTTTAGGTGAACGTCAATAATAACTACTTTAGTTACGTAGTATTAATTAGCTCAAGAGAGTTATGCTGATTCGGTTCGGTCGAGTGACCTATTAGCTGCTTAAGTAAGTATAAGCTATTAATCATTATAAGTATGTATATTATATAATAAGGCTAAAAGTAAGCTACTATATCCTTAAGTCAAGGGTAGACAATTTTATACAAGTGTAATACATAATGTAGTAAGCATTACTATAAGTAGTAAAGACCAATGCGGTTTGAAGTTAATCCTTCAAGCCGCATTTTTGTATTTTTACGAATAGCATTCTCGACAATACTATGGTGGCCAAAAAGTATTCTCCTTAATATGAATCTATAATGCAGTACTAGTGAAAGACTAATTAAAAGTTTAAGCACAATAAAAGTCAAAGTACAAAATAAAGTAAAAGTCAAAGTAAAAAATATAAGCTTAACGCATCGTCGGAGTATATGGATTTAAGTAAAATTATGGCTTTGGTGATTGCTATAAATGTCGATAAATAGTGGATTTATTAAAAGGTCAAAGAAAAATTGAAAAGTTTGACCTTTTTCTATTGACAAAAGTCAAAAAGTCAATTAATATATAGTTAAGGTCGAAAGGACAAAAAGACAAAATGACAAAATGACAAAATAAAGATAAAATTAATATATACATTGTTATTTTATAGATAAAGGTGGCGAAAACAATGAGCATTTTAGCAGATAGAATTGAACAATTTATTCTTTCTAAATTATTGGAAGAACAAAAGAGTATGGAAGAAGGTATTGTGCTGCGCCGCAATGAGCTGGCAGATGAATTAAACTGTGCGCCATCACAAATTAGTTATGTATTGAGCACGAGGTTTTCTAATGATCGCGGTTTTATTGTTGAGTCGCGTCGTGGTTTAGGTGGTTTTATTAGCATTACACGCATTCCTATGAAATCCGTGTCCATACAAGCAATTAAGCCTTTAACTGTGCCGGCTACAGCGCAATTAACTAGTAGTCAAGTTGGTGAAGGCCGATCAGGAGCTACTCAGATGACTGCTACTAATGTGGCAAAAGCTGAGATGGAATCTAAAACAGCTCGTAAAGCTCCAAAAGCACAGCCTAGCTCATCAAGAAATTCAAAACAACAAGCAGGTGAGGCCATTACTATAGGTGCGATTGACCATTTCTTATTTGAATTGATTCAAAATAAATGGTTAAGTCGTCGGGAAGCGGCCTTGCTCCACGAAGCATTTCGCGTGCTTATGAATGAGCCTGATCAAATGCGTCGTGAGTCTAATGTAAAACAACTTTGCCAGAAAATACTATCCATGGTGAAGGAGGGATAATATATGATATGTGATGAATGTAAAAAGAATGAAGCATCAGTTCATTTAACTCGAGTTGTAAATGGTAAGAAAACAGAGCGTCATTTGTGCTCCCAATGTGCGGGTAAACAATCTGGTGATGGTTTAGGAAACAGCTTCTTTAGCTTTGGTTCTCCTTTATTAGATAATGACTTCTTTACTAATGATTTCTTTACCAATTCCTTATATCCAGACAGTTTATTGCATTCGCACCAAGCAGTGCGATGTGATCGCTGTGGTATGAGCTTTGATGAATTTAATCACAGCGGTAAATTTGGCTGTGATCATTGCTATGATGTATTTAATGCGCAGATTACACCGCTTGTAAAACGCCTTCAAGGCTCACTTGCTTATGAAGGACGCGTACCAAGTCGTGGGACAGGCGTATTTAAGACAAAGCATCAAATTAAACGACTTCGTCAAGAATTAGATAAATCAATTAAAGCAGAGCAGTTTGAAGAAGCTGCTAGATTGCGCGATGAGATTAAAGTATTAGAAGAGTCCTTACAACATAAGGCGGAATAGGAGGTGCACTAATGTTAAACTCTATATTAGATGAACCTTTAAGTGGTTGGTTGCGCAGCAAGGATGTGGAAGGTCAAATTGATTCTCATATCGTCTTGTCTAGTCGAATTAGATTGGCGCGAAATTTTAAAGGCTTAGTATTTACAAATCGCAATCAAGCGGAGGCCTTGGAAAAGGTTGATATTATGATGCGCGGTGTATTAGGTGCTTTAAAAGAGGCTGATGGGCATGAATATTCCAATATTAGTTTAAATAAATTATCTGATGTGGAACGTGAGATTTTAGTTGAAAAGCATTTGATGAGTCCTCAAATGAGTCAAAATTTACCTCATAGAAGCCTAGTTGTATCAGATGATGCAGCCGTTTCCATTATGGTAAATGAAGAGGATCATGTTAGAATTCAGGTCATGGAAGCAGGTCTTGATTTACAAAAGGCCTACGAACATGCTGTTAAAATAGATGATGCCATTGAGAGCAAATATGATTATGCTTTTAGCGAACGCTATGGCTACTTAACCGCTTGTCCTACTAATGTGGGCACAGGCATGAGAGCTTCGGCTATGCTCCATTTGCCAGCTCTTGCCATGACGGGCCGTTTAGCTAGAGTGGTGCGCAGTATTATCCAATTAGGTTACTCTGTGCGTGGTCTCTATGGTGAAGGTTCACAGGGTTTAGGTAATATTTACCAAATCTCCAATCAATTAACTATGGGCATTAGTGAAGAAGACACAATTACCCAATTGCAAAAAATTTTAGAAAAATTAGTGCAAGAAGAAGTGAAAGCTCGTGAAACTATAAAAGCTGGCGATTTCGAAAGCTTTGAAGACCGCGTATGGCGCGCCTACGGCACCTTGCAATACGCACGTCGTTTAAGTGGTGAAGAAGCCTTGAGCCTTTTAAGTGACATTCAATTAGGTCGCGATTTAGGTGTATTACCAGCGGGCAATGCGGATATGTTTAACGAGCTAGTGGTTACAACGCGCCCTCATTTCTTAAGCAAATATGCAGGGAAAGAACAAATGACAGCGGCTGAACGCGATAGTTATCGCGCAAAAGTAGTTCGTGACCGTTTAAATTAAACTTAGGCAATTTAAATTTAGTAAAGTTTAATTGATTAGATTAGTAGAAATAGGATAAGTAAATTAGCAAATAGAAATAAGTAGCGTAAGCTAATAGATATACTTTGAATACACTGTTAGAGTAAAGTGACTCTTGCAGTTGCATATAGATCGATATATAAAACGAAAACTAGAATGAGGTGATTATATGTTAAGTCGTTTTACAGATGGTGCGCAACAAGTATTAACAATTGCGCAAGAAAAAGCAGAAGAATTTGGTCACAACTTTATAGGTAGTGAACATTTACTTCTCGGTTTATTGGAAGAAGGGAATAGTGTAGCCGCCAAGGCATTACACAAATTAGGTCTTGAAAGTAAGGCCTTAGAAAAAGCTATTCTCGATGAAGATGGACGTGGCAATGGCTATGTGTCCACTATTGAAATGACGCCACGTACGAAACGTATTTTACAATTAGCTGTAGATTCAGCAAACCAAATGCAGCACAATTATGTAGGTGCTGAGCATATCTTACTCGGAATTTTACGTGATGGTGGTGGCATTGCGGTAGCTATATTGCAGCGCTTTGGCATTCGCGGTGAAGATATTGTTAAAACCATCAACAGCTTAATTGGCGGTGCTGATGGCAAAGGTGATGGCAAAGAAGGTGCTAAGGCACAAAGAAATAGCAATCTTGGCGAACTCGATGGTTTTGCCACCGATTTAAATGAACAGGCTAAACAAGGTAAGATTGACCCTGTAATTGGCCGTGATAATGAAATTAATCGTGTAATTCAGATTTTAAGCCGTCGTACTAAAAATAACCCTGTTCTTATTGGTGAACCAGGTGTTGGTAAAACAGCTATTGCCGAAGGTTTAGCACAGCGCATTGTCAGTCAAAATGTGCCAGAAATTTTGCGCAATAAACGCATTATTTCCTTAAGCTTAACGGCTATGGTAGCAGGAGCTAAATATCGCGGTGAATTTGAAGAACGACTCAAAAAAGCCATTGATGAAGTACAAAAACATGATGATATGATTATCTTCATCGACGAACTTCACACCTTAATTGGCGCTGGTGCCTCTGAAGGCGCTATGGATGCGGCGAATATTTTAAAACCAGCTTTGGCTCGTGGTACCTTCCAGGTGATTGGGGCTACTACACTTGATGAATACAAGAAACATATTGAAAAGGATGCGGCTCTTGAACGTCGTTTCCAACCTGTTCTTGTAGGCGAACCAAGTGAAGAAGAAGCGCTTCAAATCTTAACTGGTCTTCGCGATCGTTATGAAGCCTTCCATAAAGCTAAAATTACGGATGCGGCTTTAAAAGCTGCGGTAGAACTTTCTAGCCGCTATATTTCAGACCGTTTCTTACCTGATAAAGCTATTGACGTTATGGATGAAGCAGCCTCTAAAGTACGTATGAAAGTATTTACTACGCCACCTGATGTAAAAGAATTAGAACAGCGCTTAGTGAGCATTGGCAAAGAAAAAGAAGAAGCTATTGTAGCTCAAAACTTTGAAAAAGCGGCTACACTTCGCGATGAAGAAAAGAAAATTGCCGATGAAATTGAAGCAAAGCAAAGCGAACGTAGTAAACAAGATGAAGAAAAGCTTGTAGTTACAGAAGATGACATTGCCGCCGTTGTATCTCAATGGACTGGCGTGCCAGTGGCTAAACTTGCAGAAGAAGAATCACAGCGTCTAATTCGTTTAGAAGATGAACTCCATGAACGTGTAGTTGGTCAAGATGAAGCGGTTGTGGCTGTATCTAAAGCTGTACGTCGTGCTCGTGCCGGTCTTAAAGACCCTAAACGTCCAATTGGTTCCTTCTTGTTCCTAGGACCTACTGGTGTTGGTAAAACTGAGCTCGCTCGTTCCTTAGCAGCTAATCTCTTTGGCGATGAAAATGCTATGATTCGCCTTGATATGTCTGAATATATGGAAAAGCATACTGTATCTCGCTTAGTTGGGGCGCCTCCAGGATACGTTGGCTATGATGAAGGCGGTCAATTAACTGATGCTGTACGTCGTAAACCATATAGTGTAATTTTATTTGATGAAGTAGAAAAGGCACATGCTGATTTCTTTAACATCTTATTGCAAGTATTAGATGATGGTCGTTTAACTGATAACCAAGGTCGTACAGTAGACTTTAGAAATACAGTTATTATCATGACTAGTAACTTAGGTTCTAACTACTTAAAAGAAGATAGTGCTGCTATGGGCTTCTTAGCTGCTAAGAATAAAGACAATGAAGAAAAATCTGTAGCTGCTAAATTTGAAGAAGCTAAGAAAAATACTATGGATGCAGTAAAACGTCATTTCCGTCCAGAATTCTTGAATCGTATTGATGAAATGATTGTATTCCATCCATTAACAGGTGATGATTTGAATAAAATCGTTACTATCTTGTTAAAAGGTGTTACTGAACGTCTTGCTGAACGCAATGTTACTTTGGAAGTATCGCCAGAAGCCTTGGCTATTCTTGTAAAAGAAGGTTCTGACTTCGCTTTTGGTGCGCGTCCATTAAAACGTGCTATTCAGCGTTTGATTGAAGATCCAATCTCTGATTTAATCTTAAAAGGAGATGTGGTAGACGGATCCATCATTAAAGCAGAAGCTAAAGATGATGAAATCGTCATGACTGTATAAATTTTTCAACGAATGTGAAAACAAAACTTGCTATTGCTTTAATTTCCGTGAACTAGTAGGTAAGGTTTGGAAGATTTACTTTCACTTGTTACATGTTCCTATATATGACATTTAAGTTCAAAACTATGCAACTTATGCTCAGAGCTAGGTAGGATAGGCTCAAAGCAACATAATCTGTTTATAATATATTGCACTAGCCACGAATTCAGATGCATTCTCAATTGATGTATCCCTCGCAGAATGTATTGATTTCGTGGCTTTTTTTTGCTGTAATTTATGTTATGATAAGAGATAACAAGTTCATTTGAGAATTAAAATTTTATGTAGAAGCTGAAGTGTTTTGAAGGAGTAATTGGGTGTCCTATGGCTAAAGTTAAAACTATGTATTTTTGCAATAATTGTGGCGCTGAATCACCGCGCTGGCTAGGTAAATGTCCGCAATGTGGACAGTGGAACACCTTAGTGGAAGAAGTAGTGCGAGAAACTAGTTCTAAAGGGGCAGCTTCGTATGCTCCTATTGATCGAAAAGCTACAAAACCTGTGTCGTTGGCAGATATCCGTACAGAGGATGCGCCACGCATGTCTACTTCCTATGGTGAAATTGACCGCGTATTAGGTGGCGGCATTGTACCTGGTGCACTTATGCTCTTAGGTGGGGATCCAGGGATTGGCAAATCTACTTTATTGCTTCAAGTGTCTGGAGCCATTGCCGATAAAGAAGGCTATGTTCTATATGCATCTGGTGAAGAGTCACAAATGCAGCTTAAATTGCGTGCAGAGCGCCTTCAAATTAAGGGGAAAACCCTTTCTGTTATGGCGGATACTAATCTGGATTCCATTTTGCAGGAAGCAGCTCAAAATAAGCCAAAGCTATTAGTAATTGACTCCATTCAAACTATGTTCACGGATAATTTAGATTCGGCGCCAGGCAGTGTAGCGCAAGTGCGCGAGTGTACGGCGCGTTTATTGCGCTTTGCAAAGGAGCAAAATGTACCAGTCATTATCATTGGGCATGTTACAAAGGATGGCAATATTGCAGGGCCGCGCATGTTAGAGCATATGGTGGACGTAGTCCTTTATTTTGAAGGAGAACGGTCCTATCAATTTAGAATATTGCGAAGCATAAAAAATCGCTTTGGCTCTACGTCCGAAACAGGATTATTTGTAATGGAAGAAGAGGGCTTAGTGGAGCTCTTAAACCCATCTGCCACCTTATTAGCAGAGCGCACCGAGGAAGAAGTAGGGTCCGCGGTTATGGCCTATTTAGAAGGGATTCGCCCTATTCTAGTAGAAGTGCAAAGCTTAGTAGCGACTACTGCTTTTGGCATGCCTAGACGAACGTCTATCGGCTATGACTTAAATCGTCTGATTGTGCTTCTAGCCGTATTAGAAAAGCGCTGTAATTTTAATTTAGGCAATAAAGATGTGTACATTAATGTTATTGGTGGTCTAAAAGTAAATGAACCAGCTTGTGACTTATCGGTGGCGGCAGCCATTGTGTCGACGTTAAAGAACCAGCCTGTTCCTGCTGATATGGTCATATTAGGTGAAATCGGACTCACTGGTAATATTCGCAGCATCCCCCGCATTGAGCAGCGCATTATGGAAGCCGCTAAAATGGGCTTTACTAAATTCATTGTCCCTAAGGGGAATACAAAACAGCTAAAAAGTGATTGGAAAGACATTACCATTCACGCTGTGACCAGTGTAGAAGAAGCGATGCGAATTATCTTTTAAAATTTTTAACAAATTTGATAAAAATTTTATGTAATATTTAAGAATTTATTGTACAATATAAAAAGACATTGCGAGAGGAGGTGAATTGAAATGGTGTACAAAATATTACGTTATGTCATAGCCTTATTGGTTGGGATTATGGGATATGTGTTAACTGATAATTTTATGCCCGTATTAGAGCCGATTATTGATGTGAAGTTTTGGAATGCTGGCTTCTTAGGCATTTCCTTTATTAAAATATTAGCTCTTGCCTTGGGCGGTATGTTAGGCGCTGTAGTAGGATATATTATTTCTATGCCTATCATCAATCAAGGTTTGCGTTTGGCGCGAAATTTAGAGCGTTTACTATCTCGTGTACCTAGCCAGGATTTAATGGCCGGCACAGCCGGATTACTCTTTGGACTCATAATAGCAAATTTAATTGGCTTGGCATTTCATCAAGTTCCTATTATCGGCTCTTATATTCCCATTATCTTAAGTGCTATATTTGGCTATATTGGGATGCGCCTCGCGTCTAATAAGGGCCCTGAGTTATACAATAACTGGCTACAAAATCGCGTATTAAGTCGCGACAAGAAAAAAGATACGACGCCCCCTAAAGCAGTGGCTGAAGCTCCTGTAGCTGGCGAATTTGAATCTATTTCTGCAGCTAAATTACTGGATACGTCTGTTATTATTGATGGTCGTATTGCTGAATTATGCAGTACAGGCTTTTTAGAAGGGCCTTTAGTGGTACCTTTATTCGTATTAGAAGAATTGCAGTTTATCTCCGATTCTTCTGATGTATTGAAGCGTAATCGCGGTCGTCGTGGCCTCGATATTTTGCAAAGCATGCAACAAAAAGATGACCTTCTTATTAAAGTAATCGACGATGACTATGAAGATATTAATGAAGTAGACTCTAAGCTCATGCGTCTAGCTATGGAACGAAAATGGAAGATTATTACCAATGACTTTAACTTAAATAAAGTGGCTAGTTTGCAAGGAATTTCCGTGCTTAACTTAAATGAATTAGCTAATGCATTAAAACCAGCTATGATTCCAGGTGAATGGATTCGCGTGCAAGTGATTAAAGAAGGTAAGGAAGATAATCAAGGGGTAGCGTATCTTGATGATGGCACTATGATCGTTATTGAAAATGGCGCCGAATATGTAGATACATCTATTGATGTGATGGTTACTTCCGTACTTCAAACAAGTGCAGGTCGTATGATTTTTGCTCGTGCGAAAGGACATAAAGAATGATAAGCTGTATTTTACTGGCTGCTGGTGCAGGCAAGCGCATGCAGAGTAAAGCTAATAAAATGTTTTTGCAATTAGGCCCTTATTCAGTGCTACAGTGGAACTTAATACATATGAGTGAAGGCTCTGGCATCGATGAGATTATCCTTGTAGTAGCTGCTGGAGAAGAAGAACAAGTACGAGTTCAATATGAGGCTGTGAAGTCATTGATTTCACAGCCTGTAAAGCTTGTATTAGGTGGTAAAGAGCGACAGGATTCTGTCATGCGTGGTACAGACGCTGTTTCTGACGAAGCTAATGTTATTTTAGTTCACGATGGAGCGCGTCCTTTGGCTAAAGGCGCTTTATTTAAGGCTGTAAGTGATGCCGCGTTAGCTGTAGGTGCTGCCGTTGCTGCCGTGCCTTCCGTAGATACGATTAAGCAAGTGTCTTCAGGAGGCCTTGTGGAGCAGACTTTACCGCGAGAGACTTTATATGCCGTTCAAACACCGCAAGGATTTCGTCGTGATGTGTTATTAGAGGCTCAGGCCTATGCCAAAGAAACGGGCTATGTAGGCACTGATGATACTTCCTTAGTGGAGCACTGGGGCAAGACCGTAGCTATTGTGCCAAGTGAATATAGTAATTTTAAAATTACTACACCAGAAGATATTGTAAAGGCGAAACAGTGTTTAGGAGTGATGGAACCGATGATGCGTGTAGGCTTTGGATATGATGTACATCGCTTTAAAGAAGGGCGCCCATGCATTTTAGGTGGCGTTACCATTGACAGTCCAATCGGCCCTGATGGGCATAGTGATGCAGATGTGCTCCTTCATGCGCTTATGGATGCGCTCCTAGGAGCTGCTGGATTACCTGATATTGGCTATTGGTTCCCTCCAGAAGACGAAGCCTATAAAGGCGCTTCTAGTATGGAATTACTAGATCAAGTTGTATTAAGACTACAACAAAATGGATTTAAGGCGTATAATGTAGATATCATGGTGATAGCAGAATCACCTAAATTAAAACCTCATATTGAGGCAATGAAGGCTAATATTTCAAAGGTGTTACATATTGCACCAAATTTTGTTAGCGTAAAGGCGACAACTCATGAACAGTTGGGCGCTTTTGGTCGTAAAGAGGGCTTAGCTGCACAAGCAGTAGTTACAATTTGTCCTCTATAAAAACACAACTTACACTATAGAGAACAGCTATAGAGAAAGGATTTTTTTATTATGATGAAAGTACGATTTGCTCCAAGTCCAACAGGACCATTTCATATTGGCGGCGCACGCTCTGCCTTATTTAACTGGCTACTTGCTCGCAAGGAAGGGGGCAGCTTCTTACTTCGTATTGAAGATACAGATTTAGCGCGCTCGACTAGAGAGAGTGAAGAAAATATTAAAGCTGCTTTAAAATGGCTTGGCATGGATTGGGATGAAGGCATTGATGTAGGGGGCGAACATGGCCCATATCGTCAAACAGAACGCCTTGATATATATAAGGAAATGACAGAACGCTTGTTAAAGGAAGATAAAGCCTATTACTGCTACTGCTCTGAAGAAGAATTAGAAGCAGAGCGTCAAGCGCAAATGGAACGTGGCGAAACGCCTAAATACAATGGTCATTGCCGTCATTTAAGTGAAGAACAAATCGAAGCGTACAAAAAAGAAGGTCGTAAACCAACCGTTCGCCTTCGTGTGCCTTTAAATGAAACCTATGCTTTTGATGACATGGTGCGCGGTCATGTATCCTTTGACTCCAATGGGGTCGGTGACTTCGTTATTGTGAAATCTGACGGTATTCCTGTATATAACTATGCAGTAGTTATCGACGATCACACTATGGAAATCACTCATGTTATTCGCGCCGAAGAGCATTTATCTAATACACCTCGCCAAATTGCGATTTACAATGCACTTGGCTGGGACGTACCTACTTTTGGTCATATTTCCTTAATTCTTGGTAAAGACTATAAGAAAATGAGTAAACGTCATGGCGCTACTTCTGTAGACCAATACCGTCAATTAGGATATTTGCCAGAAGCAATTGACAATTTCTTGGCTTTACTTGGTTGGGCGCCAGAAGGGGAACAAGAGTTATTCACTAAAGATGAATTGATTCAAAACTTCTCTATGGATCGCGTAGCTAAGAATCCAGCTGTATTTGATATTGATAAATTGAACTGGATTAACTTCAACTATATGAAAAATCTTAGTGATGAAGCTTTATATGAACTTTGCTTGCCTCATTTACAAGCTGCTGGCTATGCTAGTGAAGCGCCAGATGAAGCAGAAAAAGTTAAGCTCATTATGCTTTGTGTATGCTTAAAAGATCACATTAGCTTTGGCGCTCAAATTAAAGAAGAAGCTAAGCTAATTTTTGAAGATAAAGAATTGCCAACAGAAGAAGCTAAGGCTGAGATTGAAGTGGTTCTTCAAGAGGAATCTTGCGCTACTGTACTCAAAGAATTCCGCGAGGCTGTGGCAGCTCTTGATGAAATTACGCCAGAGGTAGTAAAAGCGACGATTAAAGGCATCATGAAATCTACTAAATTAAAAGGTAAATTTGTATTTATGCCAATTCGTATTGCGACTACAGGTCAAATGCATGGTCCAGACCTCAACTACATTATCACCTTATTTGGCAAAGAAAAGACTTTGGCGCGCCTAGATGAAACAATTGCTAGTTTAGGCTAATAAAGGCTTGAGCACATCTATCTAGATGTGATATTCATATAAACCTGTAAGGAGGATTATTATGGAAACAATGGTGGAACGCTTTCTTCGTTATGTGAAAACTGAAACGAGATCAAATGAAGAATCCACAACGGTGCCAAGTACTCAGACACAAGTAGAGTTTGCGAAAGTATTGGCAAAAGATTTGGAAGAGTTAGGTCTTCAAGGTGTAAAAATTAATCCGAACAATGGCTTTGTTATTGGGGCATTGCCAGCGAATACGGATAAGGATGTACCTGGAATTGGCTTTATTGCCCATATGGACACAGCTGATTACAATGCAGAAAATATTACACCTCGCATCATTGAAAACTACGATGGTTCTGACATCGTATTAACTCAAGATCCAAGTCAAGAGCCAAAGCTTGTGTCTACGGTTAAAGCATTCCCTAATTTAAAAAATTATGTAGGGAAAACTTTAATTGTAACAGATGGTCGCACTTTACTTGGTGGCGATGATAAAGCAGGCATTGTAGAAATTATGGAAGCCTTACGCTATTTCATCGAGCATCCAGAAGTTAAGCATGGCTTAATTATGTGTGCCTTTGGTCCAGACGAAGAAATTGGCCGCGGCGCTAATCTCTTTGATGTTAAAGATTTCCCAGTAGAATTTGCGTATACTGTAGATGGTACGCGTTTAGGTGAACTGGAATATGAAACCTTTAATGCTGCTGGTGCTGTAGTTGAGCTAAATGGTGTATCTGTACATCCTGGTTCAGCTAAAAACACAATGATTAACTGTAATAAATTGGCTATGGAATTTGATTGCATGTTGCCACAATGTGCGGTACCAGAGCTTACAGAAGGTCATGAAGGCTTTATTATGCTCTATGAATCTAATACAGGCGTAGAAAGTGGTAAGATGGAATATTTAATTCGTGACCATGACCGCGCTCAATTTGAAGGTAAGAAACAATACTTTGAATTAGCTGCTAAAGTGTTAAATGAACGCTATGGCCGTGAAGTAATTAAACTAACTATTACTGACCGCTACTACAATATGTATGAGATTATTAAAGACCATATGGAATGTGTTGACCTTGCAGCTAATGCTATGAAAGAAGCAGGCGTGACTCCATTAATTCAGCCAATCCGTGGTGGTACTGATGGTTCAAAAATCTCTTTCATGGGCATTCCAACACCAAATATTTTCACTGGTGTAGAAAATTTACATGGTCCTCATGAATTCGCTTGTGTTGAACATATGAAGCTATCTGTTCAAACAATTATCGGCATTTGTACAGGTGCTGAAAAAGCAGGTAAATAATAAATGTACATGGTTTACTCTAAGTTGGTATACTGAAAGCATTTTGCACAATTAATTTGTCCTTACTCATTGACTTTATCTAGTGTTCATGGTAATATTCTATATATATCGAAAAAATTGTTTGTAATGACGATGATCGAAAGAAGTACTTTGTAACTAGCTTTACAGCGAGAACTAGATAGTGTGAGAGTTCAAGTATAGACAGAGGAAATGCCTTCGGGAGTTGATAAGCTGAATGTAAGTAGGTTTGTCCGGTTGCGCCCGTTAAGCGTTTGAGTGGGTGCATACCTAACAGAGTGGAACCGCGGGCCACCGTCTCTGTATTGAGATGGTGGTCTTTTATAATTTAACGGAAGAGAGGCATCGGTGACGATGAGAGAAATTAAAGTATTTAACACGATGACAAGAGAAAAAGAAGTATTTAAACCAGTAAAGGAGGGTGAAGTTAAGATTTATGTATGTGGCGTAACGCCATATAATCACCCACATATTGGGAATGCACGCCCTTTTGTTACTTGGGATGTTATTCGTAGATACTTAGCTCATGCAGGTTATAAAGTAACCTACATTCAAAACTTTACAGATGTGGATGACAAAATCATCAATACTTCTAATGGTGAAGGCGTAGCTTGGGATGTAATTGCCAATCGCTATATTGATTCCTATTTTGAAGTTATGGATAAATTGAATGTACGTCATGCTGATGTATACCCTCGCGTATCCGATCATATTGAAGAAATTATCGCTATGATTGCAGCGTTAGTTGAAAAAGGCTTTGCTTATGAGCTTGATGGGGATGTGTACTACAGCGTAGAAAAATTCCCTGAATATGGTAAATTATCTGGCCGTACCTTAGATGATATGGAAGCAGGCGCTCGCGTTGACGTAAATGATCGCAAACAAAATCCAATGGACTTTGCTCTTTGGAAAGCGGCTAAACCAGGTGAACCATACTGGGAAAGCCCATGGGGGAATGGCCGTCCAGGTTGGCATATTGAATGCTCTACTATGAGTAATAAATACTTAGGTGATGAGTTTGATTTCCATGGTGGCGGTAGCGATTTGATTTTCCCTCATCATGAAAATGAAATTGCCCAATCAGAAGGTTGCACAGGGCATCATCCAGCTGTGCGCTATTGGTTGCATAATGGCTTTATTACAATTAACCAAGAAAAAATGAGTAAATCTTTGAATAACTTCTTCTTGGTTAAAGATATTTTAGAAGAGTATGCACCAGATGCATTGCGTTACTTCTTATTAAGTACTCATTATCGCAGCCCATTGGATTTCAGCGATGAACGCCTTGATGAAGCTAACAAATCTTTAGAGCGCATGAGAATTGCCATTGAAAATCTGCTTTACTTAGAAGCGAGCGAAGAAGGCGTTTGTGATGAAGACGCAAAAGCCTTGCTTGAAAAAGCACGCGCTTACCAAGAAGAATTTGAAGTGGCTATGGCTGATGACTTTAATACTGCTTTAGCAGGTTCTCCAATGTTTGGTTTAGCTAAAGAGATTAATATTTACTATCAAGCCGTGCAAAACTGCAATGGTAAAGTATGCCATGAAACATTAGCTGAAGTAAAAGAAATCTTCAAAACTATGACAGATATTCTTGGCATTTTAGAAGATGCTTGGGCAGGCCAAGCTAATGGTGCTGATGCTGAAGAATATGAAAAATTGATGCAAGTAGTTCTTAAAGTACGTCAACAATGCCGCGAACAAAAACTTTGGGACTTAGCCGATGCCATTCGTGATGAGCTTGGTAATATTGGTATTACCATTGAAGACTCTCCACAAGGTGCACGGTGGAAGAAACGTGAAGTTTAAGCGTTATCAATTTTTAAAACAAACTGCTATTGAAAAATTAAAGACGCGCAATTTACATGAGGGAGTGACGCTGTGTGAGACAGATGACTCCCTCATGCTTGCCTATATAGGGGATGCGGTATTTTCCCTATATGTACGTGAGCATATTTGTTCCTTAGGCATTACGAAGGTACAAGTTATCCATACCCTAGTAACAGAATGTATTTGTGCTAAGATGCAGGCGAAAGCGCTGCATTATTTAGAGGATGAAGCTTTGCTCAACGAGGTAGAACTTGCTGTAGCTAAGCGGGCGCGCAATAGCAATGTAAATGTGCCTAAGAGTGCCACCGTTCAAGAGTATCGCAGCAGTACAGCGTTTGAAGCACTCATTGGCTATCTATACGGGTCAAAACAAGAAGAGCGTTTGACTTTAATTATGGAAAAAGCCTTTGCTTATATGATTGAAGGTTTAGTATAAAAAGGAGTTTATTCATGAGTGATTATATTGTAGGTCGCAATGCCGTAAGAGAAGCGCTTCGCAGCGGTCGTACAATTCAACGTCTTTTTATAACCAATGAAAAATTACAAGGCTCTTTGCAGGAAATTGTAAAGCTCGCCAAAGAGCGACATGTAGAGATCCGCAAAGTGGGGGAGCAACAATTAAGTAAATATGCTGAAGGTGTTGTGCATCAAGGCGTGGTGGCTTTGGTGGCATCAGTAAAATTTGCTGACCTCAATGAAGTATTACAAAATCACAGCTTTTCTGAGGAGGCAAAAGCGCCTTTATTGCTGCTCTTGGATAGTATTGAGGACCCTCATAATATGGGGGCTATTATTCGTACCGCTGAATGCTGTGGTGCCACTGCTGTCTTAATTCCTAAACGCCATAGTGCTCCCATTAATGCCACCGTGGCGAAAACTTCAGCTGGTGCTGTAGAATTCATGCCCCTAGTACAAGTGGGCAATGTAGCACAAACCATTGAAGACCTAAAGAAACAAGGATTCTGGGTCTTAGGTGCTCATATGGAAGGGCAACAAACTATGTATCAAGCGGATATGACGGTGCCTTTAGTTCTAGTCATTGGCAATGAAGGCAAGGGGCTTAGCCGCTTGACTAAGGAGAAATGTGATTTCTTAGTCACTATCCCTATGTATGGTAAGCTTAATTCTTTAAATGCATCAGTGGCGGCAGGTCTTTTACTATATGAAGCAGTGCGACAGAGGCAGCTATGAGACAGGATATTTTAATTGTAGATGGGTACAATGTTATCTTTGCGTGGCCTGAACTTAAGAAGATAAGTAAGAGTTCTTTAGAACACGCACGGCGTCGCATTAAAGACATCTTGCAAAATTATGGCAAGCACAAGGGGTATCAGATTGTCTTAGTATTTGATGGTAAATATGCCCATCCTGGACAAGATAAAGCGTATAAGGGCGAAGATTTTACTGAAATTTATACAGCAGATGGCGAGACCGCGGACTCCTGCATTGAACGCATTGTATTTGAAATGCGCAATCAATATGACAATGTATACGTGTGTACTTCTGACTATGCTGAACAAAGTCAAGTCCTTGGCTTTGGGGCTTTGCGAGTTTCCAGTCGTGAGCTCAAGGGACAAGTAGAACGGGCAAAAATAGATGAACAGCGCTATTATAAGGGACTGCATAAAGGTGATACCATGAGTCTACAGCGCAATGAGTTAGGGCATCAGATTTCTGGTTCCATTGCCAATGAATGGGAAACCTTGCGGCGTGGGAAGAAGTAGAGGCCTTGTACTGACATAGATTTTATATTATAAAGTGTTGCAGAACTTATGCGTATAAAGTATAATGGTACGTATACTAGTGGGATTGGGAGGCTGCCATGCATGTTGAACCATATATTAAGGAAGAATATAAACGCTATATAGGTTTAACAGACGAAGAAGTGGTTAAGCTTTCGCAAGAGCAGGATGATCCCGTGGCTGTAGATTATTTGGTAGACAAATACAAAAACTTTGTGCGGGCAAAAGCGCGCTCTTATTTTTTGATTGGTGCCGATAAAGAAGACATTATTCAAGAAGGCATGATTGGACTGTATAAGGCGACGAGAGATTTTAAAGATGATCGCTTAGCGTCTTTTAAAGCCTTTGCAGAACTATGTGTGACGCGACAAATTATTACAGCTATAAAAACAGCAACAAGACAGAAACATATTCCACTGAATTCTTACGTTTCTTTGAATAAACCGATTTATACGGATGAACCGGAACGCACTTTGATGGATGTTATCGGAGAAGGTCAGGGCACTGACCCAGAAGAACTATTCATTAATCGGGAAGAGTTTTCTGATATTGAAGCTAAGATGGGTGCTATTTTGAGTGATTTAGAAGGCAAGGTATTGATGGGCTATTTAGATGGCAAATCATATCACGAAATAGCAGCTGAAACAGATCGCAGTGTTAAGTCAATTGACAATGCGCTACAAAGAGTAAAACGCAAGTTAGAAAAATATTTAGAACATCGCAATAAAGCGTTGAAGCAAAATGAAATGTAGGAAGGATGACAATTGTGAGAAATTTTTTAATGTTCGCTGAGGTAGTAGTTTCTGTATTATTGATTTTAGTTGTAGTAATGCAATCTAGTAAAAGTGCTGGCATGGGCGGTTCTGTTGGTGGTGCAGCGGATTCCGTTTTCGGCGGTAAAGCTCGTGGCATGGATGGCTTATTATCACGTTTGACTATTATTTTAGGCGTGATTTTTGCTGTTCTTAGCTTAGGTCTTGGTATTTACTTAAATCAATATTAATATAGAGCCTGCCTGGTGCAGGCTTTTTTTATTATGTAAAATTTGTGTATAAATATTGTTATTATGTCCCTAAAAGTAATAAATCATGTTAAGATGGAAGTAGCTAGTTATGGGGCGCACAAATAGGCAAATTAGGTTATTTGCAAGTTATTAAAGAGAAGGTGATGAGTATGAAACAAAAGTCAGGTAAGAAAATGAAAGACCTAGTACCATCCGATACAGAAGAGATGAAGAGTTTGCGAGAGGAAATTATTGAGTTTTTCCTGGATATTCGGCCAGAAGCTTATCATGTGGAAGATGCGGCCTATGTATTGGGCATAAAAGGGGCTGATGATTTAGCTGAATTTATGGCTACCGTAGCGGAGTTAGCCCAGGAAGGTCTGCTAAGTACGAAGGATGATGAATATTATTTTTATAAAGAACCAGCTCAATCTGAAAGTGAAGAAGGTCAAGACATAAGCAAACATGAAAATAAATATGGGACGGAAAAAAATCGTTTTACTCCTCTTAGTAAGATGAAGGACAAAACGAAGGCGGCTCATAAGGAAGAAAAGAAACGACGCCAATTAGGCGATAATGGCACTAAAAGCTGGTATCAAGGTGTATATAAAGGGCAACGACAAGGCCGTGGTCTCTTTGTAGGTGATGATGGCGTTACAGAAATTATCATTCAGCCAGAACATCGTCATGGGGCCCTACATAATGATGAAGTTAAGGTAGAGATTTTAGGTCAAACCTATCCTGGTGGTCGTCCTGAAGGGGTAGTGCGCGAGGTTCTCACTAGAGCTAATAGCTTTATTGTAGGCACCTATGATCGACAAAAGAGTTTTGGCTTTGTCATCCCTGATGATGAACGCATTGTAGACGATGTATATGTAGATTTAAATTCGACTATGGAGGCGCGCAGTGGCGCTAAAGTCCTAGTAGAGGTAACGGAGTGGCCGACGAGTCGCGGCAGACATCCTGAAGGCCGTATAGTGCAAATTTTAGGCTATAAAGGGGATGTAGGCTTAGACATTAATTGCATTATGGCAGAGCGAAAGATTCCATTCTCCTTTCCTGATGCTGTTTTAAAAGAAGCTGATTCTATTAATACGACAGTGGAGCTTGAAGATGGCCGCCTCGATTTGCGAGCTGTTCCCATGGTCACTATAGATGGAGAAGATGCAAAGGACTTAGATGATGCTGTTAGCTGTGAATTATTGAGTAATGGTAATTTTATGCTTGGCGTACACATTGCGGATGTGAGCCATTATGTGCGTGGCGGATCTCAATTAGATAAAGAAGCTTATAAACGTGGCACCAGCGTGTATTTAGTAGACCGCGTTGTGCCTATGTTGCCACCAGTTCTTTCTAATGGCATATGCAGTTTAAATGCGCAGGAAGATCGTTATGCTATGAGCTGTATCATGGAAATTAATGCGGCCGGTCGAGTGGTAAAGCATACGATTACGCCATCTGTTATTCGCGTTGATCGTCGCTGTAGCTATACTGAAATTTATAAGGCCTTAAGCGAGCAAATTATTCCTGATGATTTGACGGCCCTTATGTCTTTAGTCCATAATCTACACGATGTGGCCAAAGTATTGATTCGAATGCGTGAAAAATCAGGTGCTTTAAACTTTGAGTTCCCTGAATATAAAGTGCTTCTCAATGAAGAGGGCACACCGCTTCGCATTGTGCGCAAGGATCGAACTATTGCGGAAAAAATTATTGAAGCCTGTATGTTGATTGCCAATGAAACCGTGGCCACCTATTTAGCCCATACAGACAAGCCGTCTATTTATCGTATTCACGAGCGACCTAGCGAAGAAAAATTACAAGCCTTGCAGACTGTGGTGACGTATTTAGGCAAGTCATTTCATTTTGATGCAGATACTATCCAGCCGAGAGAGATTCAGTCATTTTTAGATAGTATTCAAGGCACTGAGGTAGAGCAAATTGCTCAGATTATGACTTTGCGGTCCATGCAGCAGGCTCGTTATTCGCCAGTGAATGCAGGCCATTTTGGTTTGGCGTCAAAATGTTATACTCATTTTACTTCGCCTATTCGTCGTTATCCAGATTTAATCGTTCATCGCTTACTTAAAAAGGCCTTACATTGGCGCAATGGATATACTCAATATGATGATACAGAAGCCTATTTAGATAAGGCGGCAGAACATTGCTCCATCCAAGAGCAGGTAGCTGTTGCAGCAGAACGTGATACGATGGATCTTAAGAAGGTTCAATATATGGAGCCATTTGTGGGCGAAGTCTTTGAAGGGCGTATTAGTTCCATTACATCCTTTGGGATGTTTGTGGAGCTTGAAAATGGCATTGATGGGCTTGTTCATATAGCAACCTTAACAGATGATTATTATTTCTTTGATGAAGAGCATTTCCTTTTAGTAGGTCGTCAAACGGGTACTGAGTATCACCTAGGGCAAGTGGTTACCGTTACTTTAGTAAAAGCTGATTCCGCTAAAAAGCAAATTGATTTTGTACTAGGTGCTGTTGAGGATATATCGTATTTTCTTAATCGAATGAATCGCCGCATGGGCAAGCCTTTAGGTTATGGTGCTAGTGCCTTAGGTAACAGTAATTCTTTAGGGCGCAAGCGTGGTAGTAGTAAGGGCGATAGCTCTAGTAAGAATGGCCGTAAGTCACGTTTCGCACCAATTTTTAGCCGTGAGAAAGCAAATGATTCAAAGAAAAGTAAAGACAAAAAGCGCAAAGAAAATTCAAAGAAATCTAAAAATAAGAAAAAAGATAAAATGAAGAAAAAGGGGAAACGCCGTTAAATTTCCACGCAAGTTTTTCTATGAGGTTTGATATGACTTTTTACTATGAGTACTTTATATAGGTTTTTACTATGAACATTTGATATAATCTTTTACTATGAGCACTTGCTCTAAGCCCTTAGGATACATTACGATTAGAATATATAGATTAGAAAATATGTCGAAATTTTGCTAAAATAATAGGGCAACATATAAGAGTTTAAATGTAGTAAAGTGCATGTATTAAAGCAAAGTGTAAAAAGATAAATATATTAAAGCAAATATAGGAACGCAAATATAAGAAAGTGCATGTATTAAATCTAATGTAATACTCTGCATATGTTAAAGCAAATGTATTGAGACAAATAGGAGTCTAAGCAGATAGACTTTTTATGATTGTTGAGGTGTTATTGTTTGAGTAAAGCGAAAAAAGATGGCAATAGTTTAATTGCTGATAATCGAAAGGCGCGTCATGATTATCATATATATGAAACCTTTGAAGCCGGTATTGTGCTCACAGGAACGGAAGTAAAATCCATTCGTCAAGGGCGCCTAAATTTAAAGGATAGCTTCTGTGGCATTGAAAATGGAGAGCTATTTTTGTATCAAACGCATATTAGCCCTTATGAACAAGGTAACCAGTTTAATCATGAGCCACTTCGTACGCGTAAGCTTTTGATGCATCGCAGCGAAATTCATAAACTACTTGGTCAAGTAAAGGAGAAGGGCTTTTCTTTAGTGCCTTTAAACTTCCACTTTAGTCATGGTTTGATTAAGGTAACTATAGGCCTTGTAACGGGGAAAAAGAACTTTGATAAACGCCAGGATATGGCTGAACGTGATGCAAAGCGCGACATTCAACGCCGTATGAAAGAGCAAAATCGCGACTGGTAGATAGTATATAGTTGTATAGGATATATGACATTTATAGCTTATTTAGACGATTTTTATAGAGGCGAAGTAGTTGCAGAACTTGTACAGTCTAATATGATAGATTTGTTATAGAGATTTTATAGAGCGCTTGAAGGATAGTGTAAAGTGGCTTAGAGATGCATCTAAAAAAGTTACTTTACACTATCTTGTTTTGTTGTAGCTGACTACTATATTTGGGAGGATATAGCGGTGAGGTTTAGGTATATACTTAGTTATGTATAGTTATGTATGGTTAGGTATAGTTAGGTATAGTTAGGTATATATAGCTAACTCCTGAGTGAAAACCTAGATTAAGAGATATAGGATTTCTTAGACAGCTCTTTAGGTGAACCTTTGGCCCTTTATTGACAGCAAGTATAGAGTTAGATATAATTAAGTTTGCACACATGGGGACGTAATGGTTTCGACAGGGGTGCGTGTATCATAGATAGCGAGTCGGCGTTCCATTAGGCCGCTAAACGGTGGAACTTTTAAATTAAACGCAAACGAAAACTTTGCATTAGCTGCATAAGCTACGTCTTACCTTGCTCTGCCCGTGAGTAGGGATAAGGCGTCAAACTACGGGCTCGCCGAATGTATATGCTCAAGTAGATTCGGTTAAAACTCTGAGCTGGGTTAGTGTAGTTTGTCGGTGTACAATAGCTAACTAAGATCTAAAACAGCGACTGCACTCGGAGAAGTCTGTGGGGCAACACTTTTGGACAGGGGTTCGATTCCCCTCGTCTCCACCATGAATTAAATAAAAAGCCCATAGAGCTAGATTATAATTAGCTCTATGGGCTTTTTTCATTTGGTATTATATGAAATATTATAAAATCTTAGGTAAAATGAATTCTACCCAAGGAATGCCGATTAAAATGAATACAGCAAGGTAGATGATGCCAAAGATAGCACCAAGCTTCCAAAATTCAGGGCCTTTAACATAGCCGCTAGCAAACCATACAGGGCTATGACCGGTACCATATGGCGTCAGGATCCCCATAATACCCATAGGAAGTAAGAGGATTAACATGATTTGGCTTGCATCGGCACCAGGAATTTGTAAAATCAAGGTAGCAAATAAGCCTACCATAGCAGTTACATAGGCAGTACCAGAAGCGAAGAAGTAACGAAGCACGCAGAATGCGAAGAGTAATCCAAGGGTAGCCCACATTAAATCTAAGCTTACAAGAGAAGAACCAAAGGCATTGGCTAACCATTTTAAGAAGCCAACATTTTTAAGGCCTTCTGCCATAGGAACTAAAGTGGCAAACCAAGTTAATACGTTCCATGCTGGTTTATTAGCTAAGAAGTCGCTCCAAGTGATGATTTTAGAAACCACCATCAACACAATAACTACAAGAGCTGTAGTAGTTGGGTTAATTTTGAAGTAGCTAGCGCCAATCCAAAGTACAAGAGCTAGGATGGAAATACAAGCCATAGCAATTTCAGAGGCGCTCATTTTACCAAGCTTGTGGAATTCTTCTTTAGCCCAAGCGGCAATTTCAGGAGAGCCTTTTACCTCTGGAGGGCAAAGGAAGTACGTTAAGAGTGGTGTAATGAGGAATAAGATAATACCTACAGGAGCAACAGCTAAGAACCAGCTAGTCCAGTTAACTGTAGGAACACCAGCTTTGGCAGCTAATTCAACGGCTAATGGGTTAGGTGCTTGGCCAGTAAGGAATAAGGTACTGGACACACAAGTGGTAGCCAAGCTAACCCAGCAAAGATAGGATCCAATTTTACGAGGATTTTTGTCTGGATAGCTGTCAAACATAGGGCAAATACTAGAAACAATAGGGTAAATAGTACCGCCACTACGAGCTGCATTACTTGGAATAAATGGCGCTAAAATCAAGTCTGTAATAGCAATGGCATAACCAAGACCTAAGGATGATTTACCTAGTTTTTCCACTAAATACAAGGCAATACGACGGCCAAGACCACTGTTTTGGTAACCAATACCAATCATGAAAGCGGCAAAGATTAACCATACAATAGAGTTAGAGAAGCCGCTAAGGCCCCAGTTAACAGCGGTGGCAGCAGTGATTGTAACTGCTTTACCGGCTTTGTCAACTACAGGCATGCCAACCTTAAAAAGAATAGATAAAGTAATAGCAATAAGTCCGATAAAAGCTGGTGGCATTGGCTCTAAAATTAAGCCTACTACTAATGCAGCGAAGATACTAACAAAAATCCATGCACCATTTGTTAGTCCTTCTGGAGCACCGATGGCAAATACGATAAGGCCAATGATGATTGGCGCCAAGTACTTGCTCGCTGCTCGTAAATTAAATTTTGATTCCATAAGAATTCTCCTTTCTTCATAACTTATAAGCACTTGCACAGATACTGTCTAAAAAGCTTATAAATTATCGTATGATTCATTATATAGAAAAAATGACACTAAGTATAGATAAAATAAGGGCTATTTCATGAAAATGTGGGACGAAAATATGAATTTATAACTATATAATTTATGGATTAAATAATTAATATTCATTTTAACGGATAATATTATAAAATAAGAAATAAATAATTAATATAACAATAAAATATTGCAATAAAATCTATATAGATAAAATAACTCTATTAATCTTATGATTTATTCGTTTTATAAAAAAGTCTAAGAAAAAAAGATTAGAAAGTTGAATAGAAAAGATTAGTTCAAAAAAGTATTTGACAAATATGTGGAATTACTGTAAAATTATTTTTGTTCCATTCGTGCCGGAGTGGCGGAATGGCAGACGCACTTGACTCAAAATCAAGCGGGTAACACCGTGTGGGTTCAAGTCCCACCTCCGGCACCAATTTAAATGAGCTCCATAATAATTCATTTATTGAATTGTTATGGAGCTTTTTTCTTTGTGTCGCAGGGCATGGAAGTGTAGTTTAAACATGCTACAATAAAGAGTAGTTTGAACATTCTACAATACAGGGGAGTTTGAACATGTTACAATAAAGAACAGTTTAAATATGCTACAATAATGAACAGTTTAAACATGCTATAATAAAGTATGGATGAAAATATGCTACAACATAAATAGAAAGAAAAGAACAAGTCAGCGTATTATATACAATATAAAGGGGGACACTATGAAACTAAGTAAAGAAAATGACCTCAAGCATTTGTTGGATGTGGTTGAATGTTTAGAAATAGTAGCTAAAAAGTTATCGAGGCTTAATGGGGAAAAAAGCTCATTAGAAGACGATTTTTATCGTGATTCATTTATTCCGCCCATTATGTATATAGGGAAATCTATGGAACAGCTGAGTAGTGAAACACAAACCTTGTTGAAGGTATTTCAATATACTAATCTTGAAGCGTTATATAGGGAGTTTACTCATATGCGTTGGGATGTACATACGGATTTACTATGGACTGTTATAACTGATGAGCTTCCTAAGATGCATGCGCAGATCTGCGAAATACTTATGAAGGAGTATAGCGTCGATTTAGCAGATAAAACGAATGTTTTTAGAGACAATTAATTAGAACGTATTATTATATTAATCTTAAGTGAAAATAAAATAACATATAATTGAGCTTGAAATAAGAAACTGCAAAACTATTTATAGTTTTGCAGTTTTTTTGTTTATAAGTTTAAATCTTACTGAATAAAGTGATAATTTAATCTAGATAAATAGCAAAAGTTAATTGTATTGATTAATTATTTTTGAGTAGTTTTTTTGTTGTTGGATAAAACGTTTTTATTATAGAAAAAATATCATAATGAAGAAAAATTAATGAAATAAAAATTCATAAATAGAAATAAAATTATAAGTAAAATATGAAGTTTGATTAATTTTTATATTTATTATTAATTGAAAAAATTGATATATAACATGTAATAAAGTGCATAATAGAATAGATTCTTTATAATTTTGAATAAATGGTGAAAGAGTCTAAATGAAAATGAAGTAATGATTAACCCCTTTGTAACAGTATTGACACTATGTAATTCGGTCTACTATACTGATTTCTAGCAAAAGAGTGAATCATACTTTTAATTACTATCTATATATTTTTAAATTGTTAAATTAAGTTTTAAGTAAAACCTTTTTTTCTGAAAAGTTGAGTTTTGTGTAAAAATATTTTTAATTAATTTAAATATTAAATTAATGATGTGATTATGTTTTGAACAAGATTAAAAATATGAGATATTCACTCTCGGAAGTTTTATTATTCGATTTATTTCTGTGTTTTTGTGTATGAAAGGAGCTTAAAACTGTAGAATGAATAAGATATTTAAAATTGTGTGGAGTAAGACGAAGGGGTGCTACGTTGTCGCCTCAGAATTTGCTAAGAGTCATCAAGCCGGTGGAGCTAAACGTACAAGACGTTTAACGGCAGCTGTTATGGCCGCATTGATCTTAGCGCCACAAGCAACTACATTTGCAACGTATATTACAACTACTGGTACTGCATCAACTTCCTTTGCCGCAGGTTCTGCTGGTGATGGTGTATTAACTGTAAGTGGCTCTAATGGTGTAGTAGTTACTATTTCTACAGCAGGGAGTACTATTTATAACAGTGGTACCATGGTTATTAGTTTAGATGACTCTACTGTAACTGCCATTAGCACAGCCGTTTCTAGTGTAAGTTCGGCATCTACTAGTGCTGATGCAGCAAGTACTAGTGCAAGTAGTGCATCCACTAGCGCTGAGTCAGCAAGTACAAGTGCATCCAGTGCTACTTCTAGTGCTACTGCAGCAAGTACCAGTGCTAGTACAGCAGCATCTAGTGCGACTGTAGCAAGTACAAGTGCATCTAGCGCTACTTCTAGTGCAGACGTAGCAAGTACAAGTGCATCCAATGCAGCGGTAAGTGAAAGTAATGCAGTTACAAGTGCATCTAGCGCATCTACTAGTGCCGATGCAGCAAGTACAAGTGCATCCAATGCAGTGGTAAGTGAAAGTAATGCGGCTTCTAGTGCATCTAGCGCATCTACTAGTGCCGATGCAGCAAGTACAAGTGCATCCAATGCAGTGGTAAGTGAAAGTAATGCGGCTTCTAGTGCATCTAGCGCATCTACTAGTGCCGATGCAGCAAGTACAAGTGCATCCAATG